>Ga0207905_1000010_pt1 | contig 366248 bp, 319 predicted proteins | sample LinPmetageLP49_FD_184060 | JGI IMG/M metagenome (GOLD analysis project Ga0207905, IMG submission 184060) | Marine viral communities from the Subarctic Pacific Ocean - LP-49 (SPAdes) | ecosystem: Environmental > Aquatic > Marine > Oceanic | place: Pacific Ocean | collected 2011-08-27 | reverse complement strand
GCTGCGGCGGCGAGATTACTTGGAAGGGCTAGCCTATTTCGTACAGGTGGTAGTGCAACTCGATTGGAAAAATATGGATGTGAGTGATGTGATTGAAATTTAATAATTATTTTTGGGGATCCCTTAGGTACTAATCCCACTATTACAAACTCAGTTGTTCCTATTGCAAATGCGCTTAAGGTAAGCGCCCACAAAGCCAATGGCATAGTTATATCCTCATTAATATTTGAAGAATGTAGTTTGGCTAAAATATCATTTGCAAAAAATAGTATTAGTGACAAAATACTTTTGTTAATAATGCAAAGGTGATGTTGGTATACTTATGGCTGTTCATTCAAAAACTGAAGATTTAGAAACGTTTATAACGGTAGTAGATTGCGGAAGCTTTTCGGGAGCGGCTAATTTGCTCGATCAACAGGTGGCTAAAGTGTCGCGAGCTGTATCACGCCTTGAAAATACATTGCAATGTACTTTGCTAAACAGAACAACACGCCGATTAGAGCTTACTGAAGAAGGCCATACTTTTATAAAATTTGCGCGTGAAGGGTTAAATACGCTTTATACCGGTGAAGAGGCCATAAAGCTTTTAAAACAAGCGCCAAGTGGCAAGCTGCGAATAGATGCTGCAAGCCCTTTTGTATTGCACCAACTTACGCCTTTAATTGGCGAATTTGCCAAACAATACCCCCACATAACGCTTGATATAACCTCCCACGACAGCATTATTGATTTACTTGAACATAAAACCGATTTAGCCATACGTATTGGTGATTTAAAAGACTCAAATTTACATGCTCGTAAACTTGGCAGCAGCCAGTTACGTATTGTAGCCAGCCCAGAATATATAAAAAACAACACAGCAATTACGCAAATAGATGACTTACAAAATCACAAGATAATTGGCTTTAGTGACTCCCCTAAATTAAACACTTGGCCGTTAGTAAAGCCCGCTTTATTTACGTTTTCACTTAGCGCAAGCAGCGGCGAAACAGTGCGCCAACTATGTATTGCAAACCAAGGCGTTGCGCTACTTTCTCACTTTATGATTGGCAATGACCTAAAAACAGGTAAATTAGTTGAAGTGTTACCCAGTGCAGTTAGCTCTCCTAATAACCGAGAGGTTGTACAAGCCGTGTATTATAAAAGCAGTGCGGTATCGTCTCGAATTGTGGCTTTTTTAGATTTTATAAAGCCACGACTAAGCTTATAACTATATTAAAAAGCAAGTTAAATTATGCTTGGTTATTAAAAAGCAAACCTGAATTTTTATTATCTGAAGATGATGAAAACATTGAATCCATTAAAGTAGATACATTTTTTCGCACTGTCAATTGTATCGACGATAGCTCACTATCGAGTTGCTTTTTAAGTTCGCTTAGCTCTTCTATCGCTTCCCCTGTGGGCGTATCAGAACTATTGGTCATTTCTCTTATTTTACTCTGTAAATCTTTAATTGACTCGATCGCTTTATTCATTTGAACTGCTGAATTGTCACTCGAATCTTCTGTTTCGCTGCTAATGATAGACTTTGCGTCTTCAGTAGCTGCAGTAGAGCTCGTAGTTTTTTCGGCGTCTTTATTTAAAGAAGAGTCTGCTTTAGCCTCTGGACTTTTACTAGGATCATCCGTTTTTACAGTGTTTTTATTTAAATTACTTAGATTCGAATAGCTATTGTCATTGTATAACTGTGAAGAAAGAGTTCCAAAATTCATTTTTGCCTCATGTGTCTAAAAATTGACGACTTTATTTTTATAATTAGAAGCAATTATCATTCCAAACATGGTAACAAATTGACCGTCCGTACTTTAAACGGCAACAGGATTTATAAGTCGCCACGGGGTATTATTTTGCTTAATTTAAAATGCTAGGAAAGCTATACTTTTAAAATACGCCTGCGAAAGGCTAAATATTTTATGCACAGATGAAAACGCCATAAAGCTTTAAAACAAGCGCCAAATGGCAAGCAACTAATAGATGCGGCAAACCCTTTTGTATTGAATCAACTTACGCCTTTAATTGGTGAATTCGCTAAGTAATACCCTCACATAACGCTTGATATAACCTCACACGGCAGTACTATTAATTTACTCGAGCATAAAACAGACTTAGCCATACGTATTGGTGATTTATAAGATTCGAACTTACATGCTCGTAAACTTGGCCGTTAGTAAAACTCATTTTATTTACGTTTTCGCTTAGCGCAAGCAGCGGCGAAACAGTGCGGTATCATCGCGAATTGTGGCTTTTTTAGATTTCATAAAGCTTAGGCTTAGTTTATAAGCTCTGTATATTAATATTAATATGCTTATTAAATGTTTTAACCGATTTTTTGACGCTTTTTAATAATCAAAAAGTATAAATAATAAAAGTAGTAATTAAAGGTATTAATTAAAATGGATTCTTTAACGCAGGTAGCATTAGGCAGTGCTGTAGGTTATGCGGTATTAGGCAATAAAATAGGTCGAAAAGCCGTTTTATGGGGAGCAATTTTAGGCACGCTCCCTGATTTAGATGTATTTTTGCCATATGGCGGATCTGTAGAAGCATTTACTTATCACCGTGGCTTTAGCCATTCGTTATTAATACATTTATTAATTAGCCCGCTCATTGTATGGCTAATATTAAAAGTACACGCGGGAATGCAAATTTATAAAGTGCGCTGGTTTTGGCTAGTATTTTTAAGTTTATCTACACATGCCCTATTAGACAGCCTAACGGTATACGGTACACAACTACTCTGGCCTTTTACTGAGTACCCCTTTGCGGTTTCTAGTGTATTTATTATTGACCCTGCTTACACGCTTCCTTTATTAATTGGCGTAATATGTACGCTAATACCCAAAATAAAAGCAGCAACGGCTTATCGTATAAATGCAGCGGCTTTAGTTTTAAGTAGTCTATATTTATTTTGCGCTTTAATTTTAAAAGTAAATATTGATGACAAAGTAAAAACGGCTCTCAACAACAGACAAATACCAGTAAATGCGTATGTTAGTACGCCTGCTCCGCTAACCACTTTGCTGTGGCGTATTGTTGTGATGTCTGACGGACAATACTACGAAGGTTATGCATCAGTATTTGACGCACCCAGCGATGTTACATTAACGGCTTATCAAACAACGCCTTCACTGTTAAATAATATTAGCGATGAATGGGCTATAAAACGCTTGCAGTGGTTTACTAAAGGGTTTTATTCGGTGCGCCAACAGCAAAGCAATATTGTACTTTCTGATTTACGTATGGGCATGGAGTGCAACTATGTGTTTAATTTTGTAGTCGGTCAAAAAAATGATTCAGAAGTGAGCATTGGTAACTTTGAAAAAATAAGTCAAAGACCAAACTTAAACAATCTTCATAAAATATGGAACAGGGTTTGGCAACCAAATGTGTCTTTAGCATCACCCGCGGCAAAAAATGACTGCAATAGCGAATAACGGCATATTATAAGATTCATACTAGCATGAGGAAGTTAAGTGAAGTTCAAGCAGCAATTAAACTAAATAGTTCACTAAAGTGATTGCTGCTTTTTTTGCTGATACATTGCAACATCAGCATCTTGAATCATATCCTCAACTGATTTACCTGTATCGTGTTTAAAGTGTGTTACCCCTACACTGTAGTCAATTTTGTATGGCTTGTTTAAGGTATTATTAGCATGCGCTATTGCATCCGCAAACCTTTGTAAAACAAACTCTGCTTTTGTCTCGTCTGAGTCGCTTAACATCGCAACAAATTCATCTCCGCCAAGTCGACCTATGACTTCACAATCACGAAATGAACTAAGCATAATTTGTGCAAATTTATTTAATACAAAATCGCCTTCGTGGTGTCCATAAATATCATTAATTTGTTTAAACTTATTGAGATCAAACAATATAAACGACATTGATACTTTATTTCGCCTACATACATTTAGCGTATGTTCGGCAAGGTTTAAAAAGCCACGTCGATTAGAGATTCTTGTTAACTCATCAATTGTGGCTAGTTGAATTGATTGAATTTCTCGCTCGACTAACGTGCCTAAATCTCTTAGTAATTGTTTTTCTTCATCATTGAGTTGTCTAGGTTTATTATCGGCAAGGCACAAAGTGCCTATAATGACTCCCTCCCTTAATTTTAAAGGAAAACCTGCATAAAAGCGTACTTTAGGATCGCCTGTAACAAAGGGGTTATCAAAAAACCTTTCGTCTTGAGCTGTATCTGGGATTATTAATAACTCGTCTTGATTTATGGTGTGGCCACAAAATGAGGTTTCGCGAGGAAGCTCAGGCGCATCGAGCCCCTGTCTTGATTTAAACCACTGGCGGTCTTCGTCAATCAAAGTAACCAATGAAATAGAAACATTAAACATACGCTTGGCAATACGAGTAACACGATCAAATCGCTCTTCATGAGACGTATCTAGAATTTTTAATGCTCTAAGCGCGTGTAATCGCTCAGCTTCGTTATTTGGAATCTCAGGTTTAATCATTAAAGCTCTATTAATTTTAAATGTTTTATAAATTACGAAACTGGAGCGAATATTTTCGAGTATATAATCCGATAAACTTATTTAAACTATAAACAGTCTGCCTATTCAAACTAGAACATTACCTAAAAATAGCAATAAATAAATATTTATAAATATCAGTAAGTCGTGCCTAAATAAAGATAAGATTCAATCCGCAAAAAATTATGATTTAAACAGGTGGGAGTAGTGGCTGATACAACATAGCTACTCTTTAATGAAAAAGTAGTAGTGGCTATTTAGTTTTATTTAAATAACCACTGGATTTGGCATACTTACAAAAATAAACACTTTAATTTTGGTGCTCATATTGTCCACGGTAAACTTCAAATACTTTTAAAACAGTATGTTGCTCTTTAGTTAGGTTATCAAACCAATCATCAAACAGCTCATCATCTTCTTGCTCGCTTAGTGCCATATACCTTGCTAGTAACTCTACAATATCATTGTGGTTGCAGGTTAAAGGATTTACTTGTTGCGCCAAGGTACTGTGGTCGCGCTCTCTTAGGGTTTCCATCACCCCTTGATCAATTTGTTCTTGTTGTTGTGTTGCGTCACTCATACATAACCTCTGTAATAACTTTATAACCGTATTTGTTAACGTTTTAACTCTTAAATATAGTTATAACAGCCTAAACGCCAATAGCCAGCATTTTTGATTCAAGTGCTTATTTTTTGATTTGTTTGCGCAAATAGCCAGCAATTACGCCCTTTTTGAGGAACATTTAAATAATTTGCAATGGGAGAATAAATACGTTAAATTAAAATGATATACTATCACATATCATTTATTGAGGCGTATTATGAAACCAAATATTCATCCTGATTACCACGTGGTTGCTTTTCACGATACCGCTGCCGATTCTTACTTTATTATTGGCTCAACCATAAAAACGAGCCGCACAGTAGAAATAGACGGTAATACATATCCATACGTACCTATTGATGTATCAAGTGACTCGCACCCATTTTATACAGGCAAGCAAAAAACAACCGCTACAGATGGCCGCGTTGCGCAGTTTAATCGTCGTTTTAAAAGTTTATCGACTGTTAAAAAGGAAAAGGTATGAAAGTATTAAGCTCTCTTAAAAGTGCTAAGCAACGTCCGGAGTGTCAAATTGTAAAACGCAAAGGTCGCGTATTCGTAATTTGTAAAAACAACCCACGCTTTAAAGCAGTACAAGGAATGAAAAAGAAATAAGTTAAACGGGGATGCTCAACTTATAATTAGGTAGCTTGCTTAAGCTACCTAATTTAGGGGGACTATTTTACCACTACTGAAAACTCTGGCACTGCCTGAATTACTTTTTTTACCGTACAGGTATTAACGGCTGCAATAAGCGCCTTTTTATATTTATCAGGGAAGCCTTCTGGTAAGTTAATCTCAATTGAAAATAGCTTTTTACCGTTGTCATCTACATTTTCGTTATTTTGAGTAAGCGTCATACCTTGCGTTGAAATATCACGCTGCTCGCAAAACTTACGCGCATAAAAACCTGCACATAAAACCATACTTACTAAAAAATAATCAAACGGTTCTGGATGCTCTGCATTGCCACCTGCGTTTACACTTTGATCGCTTATTACTTCTAGGTCGCCAAATTTAGCGCTTTGCTTTTGGCCTTCTAACATTGAAACTGAAATTTCCATTGTGTTTCCTTATATTTATTGCTGCAGATACCTTTAACGCAATTAATTAAAAGTAATTCCTAAAGATACATAGTGTTTAGGTTTATGAACCGAACAGTAATTCAAAGACCCCTGGAGGTTCATGTAACTCATGATATTTTTTACGTAAGTTATCTATATTTTTCAGTGGTACTTTTGCCGCACTTAGCCCCTGCTCGTTCGCTGCTTTTTTTGCAAGTTCAGCTTGGGCAATCACTTTATCAAGGCCTTGTAATGATTGTTCAGCTTTTTTGTAAAATTTAGCCGTTTTACTTATTTTTACCAGCTTAATAAATTCATCGATTGCGGTATTAAATTCGTCAATCTGTGTAGCCTGCACTGCTTGTTTATACGCAAGGCCCGTATTTTTCATATTTATTTCAAGATCGACAGGTTCCTCGGCTAAAACCAATGAGCTAAATAATAACGTAATAGCTAAATAAAAATACTTCATGAAAAACCCTATAAATAAAAGAAGGCTAATTGTATCAATTATGCTCATAAAAGTAACTCAACAGATATAGTGAACCGTTAAGTGCTGTAAAGGGGCTTTACAGTAAGTAACTACAACGTTTAGACAATAAAAAAGCCTGCATTTGCAGACTTTTATAATGAGTTAAAGCTTATTTAATATTACTCAGCCACACGCTTTGGTATGGTTCTAGCTCTATCGTTAATTGGCTTTCTTCAATCGTTTTATCTGCCACCAAATCAAACCACTTTTGGGTGTTAATTAAGTTTAAGTCGGCCAATGTGAGCGTTTGTGGTTTATCGCTAATGTTATAAACACAAAATATGCTTTGGCGTCTGTCTATACTTTGCCTCCAAAAGCCAAATAAACCACCCGCTAAATGCAGCGTAAACTGTGTAGCATTGGGGTGAAAGGCACTCTGCTTTTTGCGCACTGCCAATAAGCTTTTTATGCCGTTAAACACTTTATGATGATGACTGTACTTTTCACCAATTGCCGCGAGTAGCTTTGATTCTTGCCAACGATGGCGGTTAATAGCGCGGTTATGCTGTGAATTTTCAAATCGGTCGTAATCGTTAGTTGTACCCAACAAACTATGAATATAAAGCCCTGGGATACCTTCAAGCGCAAACATAATTGCGTGAGCACACATAAATCGCTCAAGGCCAAACTTATCGGGGCCATTGTGCGTCCCTTGAAGTGCATCAAATAAAGCAATATTTAGCTCGTACGGTGTATGTGTGCCATCGTTACTTGTACGCATAGATACACGACCACCAAACTGCATGGTTGTACTTACTAGTGACGCCACTTCGCTAGGTTGTAGTAAACCTTCAATTGGTCTGAGCCCTACTCCATCGTGCGAGGCTATAAAGTTAAAGTATGCAGTACCATTTTGCGCAGGCGGCATACTCATCATCCAATGTTTAATTGCTGTACTATCTCCGCTAAGTAATGTGTGTAGCAACAATGGCGGTAAGGCAAAGTTATAAATACTGTGCGCTTCGTTGGCATTACCAAAATAAGACAGGTTTTCTTGGTTTGGAATATTGGTTTCGGTAATTATAACTACGCTGGGCTCTGCGTGCTCAATAAGTGTTCGCATTAGCCTTACGGCTTCATGTGTTTGCGGCAAGTTAATACAACTTGTATTAAGCTGTTTCCACAAAAATGCAACCGCATCGAGTCTAAATAAACGTACGCCATTGTCTAAATAATGCCTAATTATTCCCACAAACTCTTTAAGTACATCAGGATTGCCAAAGTCAAAATCAACCTGATCGTGACTAAACGTACACCATACGTGCTTTTCACCGCTTGGCGTTGTTACAGTATTTAATAACGATGAGGTTCGCGGGCGTACAACTTGGCTTAAATCATCCGTTAAGCTCGCCGTTTTAAAATAATCTTTACCCGGGTGTAAATCATTTAAAAAGTTCTCAAACCATACGCTTCTGCTTGAGCAATGGTTAATAACTAAATCTGCCATTAACTTTACGTCTTTAGCGATGTTTTGAATATCTCCCCAATCACCTAACGACTCATTCACTTGCACGTAGTTCATTACGGCAAAGCCTTCATCTGAGCTGTACGGGTAAAATGGCAATATGTGCAGCGCATTTAGCTGCATATCACATTGCTCTTTTATAAACCGGTGTAGTGTTTTAAGCGGTGCCTCCATTGGGCTCGATACGGCAAATTCGCTATCATCGTGTTTTATAATAGAGTCGCCATAAGCAATCAATACTATATCTTGTTCATCCCATCGGTTTGTATGGGGTGTCGGGTCGCGCAGTGCATTGCTACCTAATATAATTTTAATAAGTTGCTGAGCAAGCTCAGTAACCGATAAAGGCAGCTCAACACCCTCATAAATAATATGAAGATGTTGCTCTACTCGTTGTAAAAATAATTCGCTAACTGTGCTCACATGCGCCCCTAATATTTATTGTTTAGACTTATAGGCTAGTTAACCTGCACGCAGGTTAACTATATTCTTCGTTATCTAGCTCTACGGCTTCTTTTAAGCGCTCAAGTACGTCTGGCATTGCAGATACAACACGGTTCCAACTTGGCACAAATGGCGCTTCCATTGGGTTTTCTAAAAAGTGTTGCCCTGCTTCCATAATATTTTGTGCAAACATTTCTACTGCTTTTTCTTCTTGGTGTACATCAAGCGTTAACCCGTTCATTAGCGCGTCGTTATGATACGTTTCTATAAAATCTAGACCGATACGGTAATAAGTCGCTTTTAATGAACGAATTGTTTCGCTGGTAAAAGTAACACCTTGAGTCGCCAGCTTTCTAAACAATGCCTTAGTAATATCAATCGACATTTTAGACAAACCTGCACTTTGATCATCAAGTGAAAGTTCTTGGTGTTTATGATCGTAATTATCGGCAATATCTACTTGGCACAAGCGGTTATGCGAATAGTTACGATACATTTCACTCAGTACACCTATTTCAAGGCCCCAATCACTTGGAATGCGAATATCGTTTAATACATCGCGTCTAAACGAAAACTCACCTGCAAGTGGGTATCTAAAAGAGTCCATATATTCAAGGTAGTCGGTATTGCCTAAAATTGTTTTAAATGAGCGAAGCAGTGGCGTTACTAATAAGCGCGATACACGGCCATTAATTTTGCCATTAGCAGTACGCGGGTAAAACCCTTTACAAAATTCATAGTTAAAACGCGGATGCGCAACGGGGTAAATTAAGCGAGCAAGTAGGCTTCTGTCGTAGGTTAAAATATCACAATCATGCAGTGCGATAGACTCTACTTCTGCTGTTGCTAATTTATAGCCCATGCAATACCACACATTACGCCCTTTACCCAGCTCGCGTGGGGCAACACCTAGCTCTTGTAATTCTTTATCTAGTGCTTGTAAGCGTGGGCCGTCGTTCCATAATACTTTATGATTTTGGTTTAGCTCTTTAAAAAAGCCTAGTGCATGACGGTATTGTGCTTCGTCGGCTCTATCTAAGCCTATCGTAATTTGTGATAAATACGGTACTTCGCGTAATTCACTAACTATATTTTGCAGCGCAGGGCCTTCAAGTTCACTAAATAGCGAAGGAAGTATTAACCCCATAGGGCGCTGCTTACTAAAAGTAAGTAGCTCTTTTTCTAGGTCTTCTATTGGTCTGTCGGCAATATTATGTAATGTTGTAATAATGCCATTTTGGTAAAAATCAGCCATGAGATGTTTGCTCCTCAGAAATACTTAAAATACTGCTAATGCACGGCAACGATGTTATTTCTTCAATCCAGCCCAGCGGTGCTGGTGATTGAGAGTATCGTGCTTTATTGTGCGACAATTTAACCGGCTTTTTACTCGCCGGATTGGCAATAATAATGGCGATGTTTGCGTGTTCTAACATTTGCTTATCGTTATCGCTATCACCCAGTGCTATAACCGTGAGAGGCTTTCTGAAATGATGGGTAAACTGTTTAACTAACCACTGCTGTGCAGCGCTTTTATCGGTATTTTTGGCAATATGAATGAAGCGCCCACCAATTTTTATATCGTAGCCGAGTGCTTCAACATCGTTTACAAAAGCTGTGAGTAATTCGTCATTGCCATACCAATAAAGAGGGTCTGAATAATCGCGGGTTTGTGCGCGTCTTGCTTGCGCATCATCGAGACCTGTAAGTTCTGATATTTGCTCACTCGATAAGTCACTAAACAATTTGTAATGTGCTTTATAATCTGCCTTTAAAGTATTTAAGTCCTTTAATAAACTCGATAGCGGCTTTGCCATTGCGTAGCACCAATACGCGCCTATTTTTTTGCAACCTATAGGCTTAAGTTCAAAATAATCTTCTGGAATAAATACCGCAGCACCGTTTTCTACAATAAAAGGCTGCTGAATGTTTAAATCGTTTTTAAGCTCTATAACTTCGCAAAAAGTTTTGCTGGTATTAAACACCACAGGAATATGCGCATTTTGCAGCTGCTGTAATAACTCACTGATATTATTTGTATTGTAATCGGCGTGATCGAGTAATGTGCCGTCCAAATCTGTAAAAATAATAGGTTGAAGGGTGTCATCACTTGTTAGGTGCATACCGCTAATATCTCGGTTGCTATCAAGTTCAATTAAAGCGTTTGCTTTAGCGCTCAGTGTGTTTAAGTTCTCACGCGTAATGCGCTCAAAATGAGAAATAAAATACACCAATTGCTCGTTAGTCATGGTGCCTGAGCCTGCACCTTTTTTGGCTATTAGCTTTTGTTCTTGCTCTTGTCGCCATGTAAAAACATCACTAAAACTCGGTGCTTTTAGCATAACTGTATAATCAATTAGGTTAAAAACGGCTTTATATTCGTTTGCCAAACAGCTATTTACACAGCGGCGCCAAACGCCTTCTTTATCAAACTGTTGCTCTAACTCGTTAAGCGGCTCACTTAATGAAAACAGCGGTTGTGGCTCACTGCCAACGCACCACCCTTCTAAAATAACAATATCAACTGGCTTTTCGTTTGTTAGCCAATCACTTGTTGGCACGCAGTCGTCTTCGTGTTTATTAAAACGTGGAAGCGGTACGTTTACCTCTCCTGCCAGTAAGTTAGTTATTGTGCTATTCATTAACGCTACATCGTGAGTACCCGGTACTCCGCGAGTAGTAAAAAGAGGATGTACGTCTTTGGCAAGTTCACTACGTGCTTGTTTTGCTAAATAAAAGTCATCAATAGACAATGCAACACTGTTAAGTGGTGTGTTTTTAGAAAACCAGGTAACTAAAAAATCAGCGAGTGTTGTTTTTCCTGAGCCTTGGCATCCATTTATGGCAACAAAAATAGGAGTATTTGTTTTTTTAGATTCGAGGATGTCATGCGCAAGTGGAACAAAATATTGCTCACTCAAATATTGATACTTTAAAGGCAGTTGGTGTTTTGCTAAAAACGGGGTTATATCCACAATATTGGCCTCTGACATAGTAACTCCTTTGCATACAATGCGTTCTGGAAGTTAAATGCAGATACTAGACCATTATTATTTTTGTATATTTATTAGTAGGTTAAAAAAATAGCGCATTAAAAATGCGCTATTATGGTGCAATATTTTTAACTTACGTGCACTATTAACTCTCTTGAGGCTGCGCCTTAGGTAATACAAGGTTGAGCACAATGCCTAAAATAGCGCATAAACTTACGCCCTCTAAACTAAATTGGCTACCACCAATATGCATACCGCCAATACCGCACACCAAAATAAGTGCAACAATACTTAAGTTACGTGGTGCTGTTAAATCATCGCCCGACTTAACTAATGTATTTAAACCCACTACAGCAATAGAGCCAAAAAGTAGAATCATAATGCCGCCCATTACAGGTACAGGTATAGTCTGTAAGCCAGATCCCATTTTAGCAACAAAGGCTAAAATAATGGCGATAATGGCTGTCCACATCATTACTTTAGGATTGAAGTTTTTGGTAAGCATAACTGCTCCCGTTACCTCTGAGTAAGTTGTGTTAGGCGGGCCGCCAAATAATGATGCGGCAGACGTCGCAAGGCCATCACCAAACAAAGTACGGTGAAGCCCAGGCTTTTTCAAAAAGTCTTTATTGGTTACTTGGCTAATAGCCATCATATCGCCAATATGCTCAATTGCAGGTGCTATTGCTACAGGCACCATAAACAAAATAGCCTGCCATTTAAACTCAGGCCATGTGAAGTTTGGTACAGCAAACCACTGTGCGTTAGTTACTGCGTCAAATTGCACAACGCCCATTGCAAGCGATAAACAATAACCCGCTACAACCCCTGCCAGAATAGGTATAAGCTTAAATACGCCTTTTCCCCACACTGCAAAAATAAGCGTAACCACTAACGAGAACAACGAAATATAAATAGCGCTGTTGTAATCAATAATTTGAATACTGCCGTCGCCACTTTTACCCATCGCCATATTTACAGCAACAGGTGCAAGCGCTAAACCAATAACCATAATTACTGGGCCCACAACCACAGGCGGTAAAATTTTATGAAGCGTTGCAACGCCTTTAAATTTCACTAATAAACTTAAAAGCATATAAGCAAAGCCGGCCACCATTAAGCCGCCCATAGTGGCTGGCACGCCCCACATTTGCACAGCGGCAATAATAGGTGCAATAAAAGCAAACGATGAAGCTAAAAATATAGGCACTTGGCCTTTAGTCACTACCTGAAACAGCAAAGTACCAATGCCAGCGGTAAAAAGCGCAACATTAGGATCCAAGCCCGTTAAAAGTGGCACTAATACCAGCGCACCAAATGCTACAAACAGCATTTGCGCGCCTGTTAAAATAGTTTTTATTGAAAAGGTGTCATTATTTTGCACTTAAAGACTCCTAAACAGTACCGAATATTTTGTCGCCCGCATCGCCTAAACCAGGGATAATATAGCCCTTTTCGTTTAAGTGGCTATCTACAGAGGCTGTAAATATTTCTACGTCGGGATGTGCTGTAAGTGTTTTTTCCACACCTTCTGGCGCAGCTACTAATACAATTACTTTGATTTCTTTACAGCCTGCTTTTTTAAGCATATCGATTGTGGCAATCATTGAGCCACCCGTTGCAAGCATAGGGTCAATAACTAAGCTTAAGCGCTCATCAATATTACCTACTAGCTTTTCAAAATATGGTACTGGCTCTAGTGTTTCTTCGTTACGTTCAAGACCAACCACACTTACTTTAGCCGCTGGTAATAACTGCATAACACCGTCCATCATGCCAAGACCAGCGCGTAAAATAGGCACTACGGTAATTTTTTTACCTTTAATATGCTCTACTTTTAATTTATTGCCATCCCAGCCTGTAATTTCGTTATCTTCTAACTGTAGGTTTTTAGTTGCTTCGTAAGTTAATAAGGTTCCAACTTCAGAACATAATTCACGAAAGCTTTTAGTACTAATACCATGCGCTCGCATTAGGCCTAGTTTATGTTGAACAAGAGGGTGAGAAATAACGTGAATTGCCATGATATAAACCTACTGATACAAGAATTTGCAGTATTTTATATTAAAAAAGGTCATTTGACCTGTAGTTTTAAAGAGATTTTCATATATCGTGCCAAAATGCATTGTTTTGCTTGATATTTATGCAAGCCATCAACCCGTTGTGTTTATTAAATGTTACTCGCTAACCAGCTGTTTACTTGCTGTTGCATATAACTATTTATTTTTTGGTGCTCGGGGCTCCAGCCAGCTAAAAATCGATAAAAGTCAGCCCATGCAGCAGGCCATAAAGCGAGCCAATTGTCAGCTATTTTACCTGCTGGTGCTGTAGGATGATAAGTAGTAATAGCAGTCTTTAAATTATCAAAATAATACGCAAGATACTCATCAGCGCATCCGTGTAATTGTGCATCACTTAAGCAACTGGTCATAAAATACATTACATCAATTATCCCGCAACCTGCACCTATATACTGAAAATCATAACCGAGTATTTCATCGCGCTCATTTGCTGCAAAGTTAGCAAGTTTTGCATCGCCATGAATCAGCGTTTTATACGCACAACTTTGTAGTTGCTCATCTATTTTATGTGCAGCATTTTTAATATCGGACTTTTTATCAAGGTTATCTTTTAGTTTATTAAACTCATCTGGGCGCGTGCTTAAATGCCAGTAGTTGCCTTGCTGCCATAACCCATCAGCGGGTTTACTTAAGTTAAACGCATGAAAGTGTGCAAGCCACCTTAATATAGCTTTAACATGTTGTGGCCCTGCTTGAGTAAACCCATGTTTGGTAAAGTTTTTAAACACCAGCGCGTATTCATCGTCTTTATTAATTGCACCTATACATTCAATACTTTGCGCATGTACTGGTAAATGTTGGCTATAAAGCTTATAAAATGTGTATTCAACACTATACGAGTGCTGCTTTCTTTTAAGCGCAAATTCGCTTTGTTTAATTTTAGGATGGTGTATATAACTGGGTATTTTAATCGCTTTAATAACGCAGGCTTTATCATCAAGCCGGCACTGCACAATACTGCCACATCCACTCCAAAGTGATGTAAGCGTATCGCCAATTTCAATGTGCTTAAAGTGAGGTTGTAATAAAGGAATGTAAAATGCCATAGCTATATTAAGTAATTAAGTTTTTTGTAGTTTAACATTAGTGGACGTTTTTAATAAAACTAAGGCATAAGAAAGCTCCACTTGGTTTTATACAAGTTTGTATGTAAATAGTGGCCAAAATCACTATGCCACTACACCAGGTTATTTCTTTATCTTATTTATTTCTTTGTTTATTTTCTACAACCCTGATTTAACCTTACCATGTGATTCAAGTTCTAAAAACTTAGAAATATTTCTTGGAGCTTTGGCTTTGAATAAATTGTAAAATCGTTCATCATGAGTTGAGATTATGATCTGTTTATTAAACATTACGGCTAAATTTCTGAACAAATCGATTACTGACAGAACGTTTATAGAGTCCATTGATTGCACTGGATCGTCTATTAAAATGCAGTCTACTGCATTCCCTTTGTACTCTTCGGAATTTAAAGCTCTAGCCATGAAAATACTTAAGCTTAGAACGCTAATCTGTGCTGAGCTGAGGTAGATATTAGGCGAAATAAGAGCTGAACTTTCGTCATTAGAAAGGTAAACGTTAAGCTTAGGTTTGTCGTTATCACTGAACGTACATTCAAATACAACTTTCTTAAACCCTGGGTGTGGATCGATCTTAGAATATATTTGATTTACTAACTCAGAATAGAAGTAAGAATCAATTTTTTTCTTCAGACGTGTATTTATTGACGATACATCATCATTTAAAATACTAACAACAGAAGAGATGCTACTTAATTCTTCTTCTTCATTTTTTATCTGTGCATCAATATTAATTACTTTTATATATTTGGAGTAAACTTCAAGAAGATTTAATAAACCTCTGAGACAAAAAGATATTTTACTACTGTTATCATATTCAAAAGATTTCTCATTAAACTGGTGATTTAGAATAGAACTCAAGTCATCCTCATTCATTTCAAAAACATCACTTTGAATGTTTATTGGTAGAATTGAGTAGAGACTATCGATGTTCTCTTTCTCTCTGTTGATTTTAATATTAATATCAGTGAAAATTTTGTTGAAAGATTCAATCGCATCATCTTCAGATAATCTTAGATAAGTTTCAATCGGTTGAGATAGTTTATCTTTCACTAACTCCAAATTAGCAATATTTTGTTTCTTAGTGTCGCTGCTTTCGTTTAATATTGATAGAGTGTTGTAGAAAGTGGTCTTAACATCATCTTCAATTGTACTATTCAATTCAATAGAAAGCTTAGCAATCAAAAACTCTTCAAACTCTTTAACTAAACTTAGCTCTTTTAAATCCTCATTATTATTAGAAATTAGTGACTCAAGAGCAAATATTTCTTCTTTATTGTTTATTATTGTTAAGTTGTGAGTATCTATAACTTCATTTAATCTATTATGAGAGTTTTCATAAAGATAAATTTCATTGTTAATATCTGCTATATTTGTATCTTTATCTTTACCTTGTGTTATTGAATGTAGATTATTTATCCGTTTTTCAAAGTCATCTAGTTCATTTGAATCCTTAGATAAAATTCCTTTTATTTTTTCTTGTTCACTGAGTAAATCATTTAATTTTAACTGCTTATCAGAAAGGTGCTGTAGTACTAAAAGTTCATAGCGTTGTGCGATCTCATTTGTCGATGAGTTTATAGCTTCCTTATTTTTTCTAAACTCCAAGTTTTTTTGATAAATAGGATCAATAAAGTCTTTTAAATATTCATTATTTTGTATGCTTTCACATAGTTTGTCATGATTTTCAAAGGGAGAATAACATAATGGGCAGTTTGAGATACTCGAATTTGAAACTTTACTTAAGTAAGTCAATCCATAACCTTGGAGTTTCTTTAATTCTTCTTCGTTTTCTTTAAGGTTGGATGCACTTTGCTTAAGTTTATTCTCTTCTTTTTGAATGTTATGTAATTTTATCTTATTACTTAGTATAAGTTTATAATCATCAGAAGTTATAAGACCTAATTCTTGTAGACCATTTTCCCAACCATAGGATACAAAATCAATGTTTTTTGTTTTACTGATGATTTCATTAATTTCAGAAACTCTAGTTTCATTTACTGATAATTCTTCTTTGTCTTTATTTGATTTTTCAATTAAATGAATTTTTTTATTCGTTAACTCTTCTAATTGTAGATAATTACTATCTAACCCGTCTCTTTTCCTTTGAAGAACATTAATATAAGATAAACCGCTGTTTATTATTTCTTTCGAGTTCTCTATTGTTTTACTAAGTTTTAAGTTGGACGCTGAAAGTTCTTTAACCTTATGATATTTGTCTTCATTAGATTTTACTAGAGAGTTAACATTGAGTTTTGCTTTTATGTATGCAGGGATTTTTTCATAGTATTCGAAAGCTTCATTCTGTAATTTTATTTTAAAATCTAACTCTTTATTTTCATTAAAGATCTTCTTTATCAATAACTGGTGGTTTTCATAGTTATTTTTATTGGATAGTATTGCACCTTTTTCCAATGAAAGCCTTTTAATCTCCCTAAATGACTTTCTATACTCAGCATGATATTTAGATATCTCTTTTTTTATAATCTCTTTTTCTTCATTTAGTGATTTATTTTTTTCTTCTATGAGATAAAGTTTATTATTCAAAACCATCTCAATTTGTTCTTTTATTTTATTTTGTTCTACTCCATCAAAGCTAGGTAATTCGATACCAAGTTTAATAAGTTCGCTCACATATTTCGTGAATTTTTCTTTAACAATTGAATCTTTATGAGAATCTATAGATTCTTTCTTAAGTAAAGCCAGCTTATCTTCGATAATAGTTTTCATCGAGTTAATATCTGAAAGAGCCTGATAAAGTTCAATACGACTTGACTCTAATTCTTTTATATCATCTGATTGACACTCAATAAATTCGAGATACCTTTGCTCTGGTCTAGACTCTCTTATGTAACCATCTATAGCTTCTTGAGATAAAATGACTTTTTCAAAAAACTTCCTATCTTTAGGCGTTTTATTCGGATCGAATACATAATCTCTAGTCGCTTTATCTGCACTGATTGAAGCAGTAAAATTTTCGATAGTCGTATCAACGGTTACAGTCGTATTCAATTTATCTGGGTTGTTTATATTTCTTAAAATCAGCTTACTACCAAAATCATTACCAGAATCATGTATTTGGTCTGAAGACAATTTATTGTTGAGTGTTTTTATTGATGGAATTCTTATATATCTGTGAATATTATTTGTTATGGCATAATCAATAGCATCATAGAAGGATGTTTTACCATATCCATTTGGAGCATGTATAGCAACTAGCTTTGCTGGTTCGTCATTAATCATAAAGTCGAATGTACTATCTTCTTTTTTTAGATATCCTTTAAAAGCTTGGATTTCAACTTTTTTAATTTTCATGTTTATTCTCGTTTATGATTAGTGAAATAAAATTTGCTTTATCATCCTTATTGAATTTGGAGTATCGACTAGATATTATTTTCTCTGAAATGTTACTTAATATTAAGCTATCATCAACATCCTTTTTTCTAGAAGTATCTATATCAAAGCCCAATAAAATCACATTTAGTTTTTCAACTACATGAATATTAAAGTTACCATCATCTGATATTATTTTTCTTACGAAAATTTTATTGTTTTCTATTTCACTACGGACATCCTGGGAGATTTTTTCTTTAGAAATGAAAACAAGGTATGTATTCCATCTAGAGAAGTCACTAGATTGTTCACAAATAAACTCTGTGCCGATTACTTGCGTTAGATCTAACCAACTAGACTCCAACTCATCATGAGTTGAGATAGTTTTAACAAATGAATATATTTTGTTTTCTTCATCCAAATCAAAGCTATATAACTTTAGGTTTTCTTCTTCTTGAAGTAACTCAGGTAGTTGTTCTATTTCATAAAAACTATTATTAATCATAAGCCCTCTAAATAATCAAATATTTACTGTAGTTACTTTTTATTTTATCTTTTATGTGTTCACTTCCAGTAACTATGTTAAAGCTCTCTAATTCTTCTTGCTGATCATAAATGCACTTATTATTTAAAGCATCTAAGTCAATCAAGGTTTTCTTCAGATTTTTGTTATTTTGGACATTATCAATATTATAGTCATCACCAGAATTAGTTACTTGATTAATATACATATGTGAAATTGCCCCTGAATTATATTTTACTCTTTGTGAGGGGCTATTTGTCTTGACGATGAAAAAACCATTTTCATCGTGATTGATATATTCATTATCTAAAATACTTAAAAGGTGTTTCTGCCATGTCTTATTACTATTTATATATAATTCTTCTTTTATTTAATATGTTACTAAGATAGGTTTTATCAAACGTTTCAGGTTCATCAACCATCACAGATATTACGATTAACTCGAAAAATGCAGCCCAATACTTCGGTTCATTTACTTCAAAATTCTCATAGAATTCACATTCTAATATATGTTCAAGCTCTTCTTTTACTGTTATGGGGGTAATACCTATCGCTGTAACTTTTGTCTGCCCTATGCAGATAAGTAACTTGCGAATACTATTTAGTAGTGCAGGTTGATCCCAGCCGTCAGAAAATTTAAATGCTAGGTTTTCAAGTGTTTGAAACGATTGCAGCTCTACTGGTAGAACTATTGATAATTTTTCGCTTCTCGATTCATTAATGTGATGAATTATGTCATCAAATTTGTTAATGTTTACAGCAACAACACATCCATCATATTCATTCTTAGAACCTGAATACTTTGTCTCAATCGCTCGCAAAACCACACCGTCGCCATCAGTAAAAACTCCACCTCCAGACATCCCAACTATCCAACTGAATTCGATGTTCATTGATGTTTTTAATTTAATGTGTTCAGTGTACTTAACATCAAATTCATAAGAATGATTTCTATATCTATTTAGTATTACAGGAGCATCTCTACTACGTCCAGGGTAACCACAAAATCTAACCTTTTCAGGAGATGAGATTATTTTTCTCGAAATTACCACATCAGAATTTATTTGTTTTGATGTTCGTAATATTGCTATATCTAGGGAATTACTGCTATTAACTAAAATTTCTAAAATTTCAATAGGTTCGTTATTGTAATCGCGTACTATTAGGTCTCTGATTGGAAGTAAATCACTATGAATATCTTCATTATCAATACATATAACATGCTTAGCTGTGTATATATATGAATAGTCAGAAGTCAAAGAGTTCACTATAACTCCAGATCCCCCATTGATTGTAACTATATTCTCAAAATATTGGTCTTGGTTCATAATGGGATTGTATCAATTTCTTTGGCAACAAAATCAAAGTGTTCATAATCATCTTTCTGGAATATTTTATCTATTAATTCAGGATGGTTGAATAAAAATGACGGTTTATTTCCACTACACTCAATAATTCTTGCAAACACCTCTTTATCTGGATGCCCGTGACCAGTTCCATCGGTTGTTACAATATAAGATTCACAATCAATATAATTCAATAGCTTCTTACTTGTATTGTTCTTACTACCATGGTGAGATAGCTTCATATAGTCCACCTTAATTTTTTTAGTTGTAGTGTAACCAAAAGATTTCAGACCACGAATAACTTCTATTGCGTGAGCGTCACCTAACAACATTAGTGTTTTTCCACCAAATTTAAAGTTGAAAGCGATTGATGCACCATTACTAGGGGAGCCATCTGAAGCGCCTGTTTTTCCATTCATCAAAGATCTCAGGTCTGCTTTCTTTCTGGCACTTGAAGTCAAATTACTAGGATATTTCTCTGCCCACTTTGCATTTCTTTTCTTCAGCTTTTTAATAGATGGAGAGAGTATTTCAAACTCACAGCCGTATTTTTCTATTCGGTTTCCATTTTTTAACCTTGAATGGATAATTTGATCATGTTTTATTTTTTTTTGATTTAGGAGCTCTTCTAGAGTAATACCATCATTGATGCTTGTCGCTGTTGAATTAGAAGTAGATACCTTTTGCTTATCACGCTCTTCAGTAATAGCTAGTTTTTCAGACAACAGCTTTCCTGAGTTAAACCAAACCTCTGTAGTAAGATCTGATAGGTAGCCCTCCTCTTCAAAAGCAGATATTAATCCACAAATATGATCTTGATCTTCATGGGTTATGATTAAAAGGTCTATCTTTTCATCGGCAGATTTAACTTGGTCAAGATAAGTTTTTAAACTACCAGGGCGTACTCCTTGCTGAAAAGTTTCCCCTGGCCCTCCATCAATAAGAATATTACGCTTCTTTCCATCAAAGTCCCCTGAAATCACAAGGGAGTCACCATATGACGCTTTCAATACTGTTAATTGTATAGACATAATTTTCTCAAGCTATTCTCTGCGGGTTAGGTGAAACATACACCACTCTCTTACTGACTAAGCTATTAATAGTTATATAATTAGTGTCCAATAATAGTGCCATTAGAATAGGAAGCTTACAACTAGTTTTGATCGTATAAGCTCATTTGAAGAAAGCTAGTACAGTTCACATTTGACATAATATGATTATCATTCAAATGATTTAAAAATTTTCTAATGTTTTTATGTATTCGAGGTGAGAACTCTAGCCAGCTAATTCAGCTGTAGATTTGAACTATAGCTACATGGTTAGCCAATATTGCGGAAATACTTCAAATTAGTTGAGTGCAGCAATTAGCTGTGGTGCGACGGACATCTAGGTAGTAATTTTGTCAAAAAGCATTGCTACCTCTTTCCGATAAGGTCGTTGGTTAACTTAATTGCCTAAACCATAAATAAACTAGACACATATGGACGCTCTGCCGCTATCAAGCCCTAATGATCCTTCAAGGTTGTTTTTTACGATCTTAATCTATTCTTTTTTAAACATCGCTCCAAATCAGCTGATAAACCGCTGTATTCAGTAACCAATAAAATGGGGGCTGCTCTGGCATATATCCGGGCTTAACTGATTTTCAGCGTCCCTAATGAGTTTCGAACCTACCCCCACATAAATCGTAAACACCCATTCTGTATCTAATGCCGAGCCTTCGCCGGGTTTGAACTAGGTCGGCTTTGCCTATTGTTCATCTTTTTATGGAAAATAAACTAGACAGCCACTCTAATTAAACAAGCTAAACGACCATCAAATGAGCCATCATCACCCTGTCTCTATATTGAACACATAAAAAAAGCCCCGCTTGTTTTTACACAATCGGGGCTCCACACTAATTTTTTAATCAAAAATAAAAGCGCCGATACTACGGGCGCTTTGCATCATTGAATTAAATTTTATTGATTAACTACGCTTTTAAGCGGATTAATCGGCTGTGCGTTATCGTCTAGTATGTTCATGTCAAAATCGAACTCATCTACACGAATCGCTTTTTCACGTTTGATGTTGTAATCAATTAACTGAACGTGTTCAGCTTGCGTAATTACGTTTGCCGCGAGTGCGTTATCAAGCGTGATGTTAAAGCGTATACCTGGTTTAATTACTTTAGCACGTAGTGCTTTTTTAACTTTAGCCAGCTCGCCAAGTGATGCCATTTTAGCTTTGTAAGCTTGCTCATTAATATGATGACCATCGCCCTCAACTGGTTTAACTAAATGCGTAATTTGCGCTTTAAATGCGGTATCTAGCTGAGCTTGCTTAGCTAGTTCGCGGATTAAATCGTCGCTAATTTTTGGCATTTTAGTTGAGTAGTTCATTGTAATGAAACGAATAAACTTACGTGTACCACTTGCAGGGAAGTTATCTAAAAACTTATGCAATGCTTCTTCAGCACTTTGTAGTGCAAAACGAGTCGCGTAATGGAAATACGGAGCTGCTTGCTCACGGTCACTACTTGATACTTTTTGCTCGTAGTATTTAATTGATGCCATAGCTGCATATAAGAAGCTCATTACATCGCCTAAACGTGCCGATAGCATTTCTGCTTGTTTTAACTTACCGCCAAGTACAAGTAACGAAAAGTCTGCGTACACTGCAAGTTTTGCAGATAATTTATGTACTGCTTTTTCGTAGTCGCGTACTTCTGGCAAATCAGAGTTTGCACTTGCTGTAAATGGTAAAACACCTAAGCGCAAAGCACGTAAGCTGTTTGCTGTGCTGTAGCCGATTGTTTTACGCAAAATGCCGTTAAATTCTTTATCTGCGCCTTTGTCTTCACTGTGAATTGACTCAACCATAGATTGTAAATATGGGTGACAACGCATAACACCTTGACCAAAGATCATTAGGTTACGTGTAAGAATGTTCGCGCCTTCTACCGTAATGGCAATCGGCTGTGCAACATAACCACTTGCTAATGTATTTTGTGGACCGTTTTGAATCGCTTTACCCGCTTGAATATCCATTGCTGAATCAAGCACGTCGCGACCAAGCTCTGTCATATGATATTTAGCGATTGCTGTAACAACTGATGGTTTTAAGCCCATGCCTAAGCCTTCAGTTGTAAGTACGCGCATTGCTTCTTGTAGGTATGTTTTACCTGCAATGTCGGCTAGTTTTTCTTGAATACCTTCAAACTGGCCAATGGCTAAACCAAACTGTTCACGCACTGCTGCGTATTCAGATGCTGATTTAAATGCAACTTGTGCTGTACTAACACCTAGCGCAGGTAATGAAATACCACGGCCAGCACCTAAACAGCTAACCAGCATTTGCCAACCACGGCCGATGTTTTTCTGTCCACCAATAACAAAATCCATTGGTACAAATACTTTGTTACCACGTGTAGTACCGTTGTAAAAACGAATACCCATTGGGTCGTGGCGATTACCAAGCTCTACACCTGGGTGCTCTTTAGGAATAAGTGCACAGGTAATGCCTAGGTTTTCTTTACCACCTAGCAGACCATCAGGGTCAACTACTTTAAATGCTAAACCAAGTACGGTAGCAATAGGTGCAAGTGTAATGTAGCGCTTGTCCCAGGTAATTTCTAAACCAAGGACTTCTTCGCCGTTGTACATACCTTTAGTTACTTTACCAACATCAGGAATACCACCTGCATCAGAACCCGCTTCTGGGCTTGTTAATGCAAAACATGGAATGTCTGTACCATTTGCTAGGCGTGGTAAGTAATGTGCTTGTTGTTCTTGCGTACCAAAGTGAAGTAATAACTCACCTGGGCCTAACGAGTTAGGAACCATTACGGTTACCGCAACTGCTGAGCTTTTAGTCGCAATTGTGCCAACAATGGTAGAGTTTGCATAAGGGCTAAACTCTAAACCACCAAACGACTTAGGAATGATAAGCGAGAAAAAACGCTCTTTTTTCAAAAATTCTAAGATGTCATTTGGTAAATGAATGCCGTTTTGAATCACTGAATCATCAATCATGCCCAGTAGTTCTTTTACTGGACCGTCTAAGAATGCTTGCTCGTCTGCGCTTAATGTAGCAGCAGGTACGTCGCGAAGTGCACTGAAATCAGGTTTACCTTGGTAGATAGAACCTTCAAGCCATACATCACCCGCGTCTAGCGCTTCTTGTTCTGTGATAGAAATACTTGGTAATACTTTTTTTAGTTTTGTACGTAAACTCATGATTGAACTCATCCGACCAGCTAAATAATACCTACATTACGTCATAAAAAATCGTTTAGATCAATTACTCTATTCAATTAATTAACAGTTTTTTCAATTTATTTTCTTTACCTGAACGTAAACTGTTGAAACACAAAGGCTTACAGTTGTACGCTGAAAAAAAGTATTTTGACTAAAATGATGAATAAAACAGCAAAAGCGCTAGCGCTGTATCTATTTTTTGATGGGCATAAAAAAACGCAGCACAAATAGGCTACGTTTTTATTCAATTTATAGAGGCTACATTATCAGTTAATCTAACTAAAACTACTTAAATTTAAATCAAATTGTATAAGCGCTTCACTTAGCAACTTTAACAACTTGCTTGCCGGTAAAACCACCAGCAAGTTGTTTATTAAGCGCTTGCGATACTGACTCTGCACTAAAATCTACGGGCGTTATTTCTGGGTGTTTAATGTCGCCACTAACAGCTCCTTCAAGTAACAGGTTGCCCATAAAGCTCAAGCGTTGTTGTGCACATAAACTATTAGCAAGCCATGCACCACCAATCGATACAACGCTAATATTTGGCGCTCGGTGATACATTAAGTCTTGATCAAAATAAGGTAGCGGATTTAAGCAGGCAATACGTCCGCAAAAACGCATTAACTCAATATTACGCTGAGTACACTCTCCACCTATCGTATCAATAACCGCATCAAAGCCTTGCGGGCCAAGTTCTCTGCGGATTTTTTCGCATAGCTTTTTATCGCTATAGTCAAAAACCACATCAGCGCCTAGCTGCTTAACCAATTTATGGTTACGCTTTGATGCGGTGGTAAATACATCTGCACCACGCTGTTTTGCATATTGAATAGCAAACTGCCCTACCGCTCCGGCTCCGCCTTCAATAAAAATAGTATCGCCTTCACTAATGCCTATTTTATCTAAGCTGATAAGTGCTGCCATACCTGCACATGGAAGTGTTGCTGCAATGGCCGGATTTAAACCGCTTGGCACAACCGACACTGCAAAGTTAGGCACTTTGGTGTATTCGCTCAAAGCACCTTGCTCACCAATGTTGGCATGCCACATAACCCGCTCGCCAACATTTGGAAACACACCTTTGTTAGCTTTAACCACAACACCTACAGCATCTAAGCCTAAAATGTGTGGATACTGCCACTTGCAAAAGCCTGTTTTAGCAAATTGACCATCAACTGGATTTAAACCAACGTACTCTACTTTTACAAGCAGCTCGTTATCTGCACAGTCTGGAACAGGCAGCTCAGCATCCGCTAAGTCAATTGCTTCATTTGGTTCTGGCAGTACAATAGCGCGCATTGTATGCGGGATAATGTATTCATGTAAATTTTCAGTATTTGGCATCAATATAACTCTACTTATTAGTGTCGTTTAACGCATAACTCCATTGGCCATTAAATGACTGGTAAGCATTTACTTTGGCAAGCAGTGAAGAAATTGTTGTTTCAACAGCATTTTCTTGTGCTATTAAAACATCCTGGCGCGCATCTAACAACTCAAGGTAAGGAATTTGGCCTTCTTCGTACATTGCCTGGGCTTGTAAAAATGCTTTATTAGCAAAGTCATAGCGCTCATCGGCAAAGCGTTTTTGCTGTGCCTGATTGACCAACAATTGCAGTGAAAGTTCACTTTCACTTAGTGCAGTTAATACCACTTGTTGATAATCGCTGTATGCGGCTTCACTTAAAAACTGCTGTGCGTCGCGCTGTGCTAATAATGCTGGGTAGCTTAATAACGACCATTGCAACTGCGGCGCTACTTGCCACTGCTGATCGGTATTTTTTAAGCCTGTGCTGTCTATACTCACAACCCCTGCAAATGCAGATAAGCTAATATCGGGTAATAACGCTTTGCTAGCTGCAACACTTAAACTATTTGCTTGGCTAAAGTCAAACAGTGCACGGCTAATATCAGGACGTAAGGCAATGGCATTATTAGCGTTTTTTAGTGCAACGCTAAAGTCACGTTCAAGCACGCTTTGCTCGTTTTCAATAGCAATATTTTGCGCTAGCTTACCGCTTAGTACTGCAAGAGCAGATAAATCGCTGTATTTTGCATACTCAATGGCAGGTATTAGTGCTTGTTGCTGCCTAAGCTGCGCCATCGTACGGTTTAAATCAAGCTCGTTTGCAACACCTTCGTCAACACGGGCTTGAAGAACGTCAATACTTTGCTCAAGCGCTTCAATTTGAAGTGCTACAATGTGTTGTTTTTCAACATTACCTTGATAACTTACAAAGCCTTTAACAACTGACGAAACTACTTCAATTTGCAGTAAACGTACTTGCTCTGCTTGGCTCATGGCCGATGCATTTGCAGCATCAACCAACGCCGTAATGCGACCAAATAAATCTAGCTGCCAATCAAGTGCAACGTTTGCACTTGATTGACGGTCATAAACGCTTGGTGCATCGCTTCGAGCTGCGCCAACATTTACGCCACCTTGCGGAAGGTACTGGGCTTTTTGCTCTCCTAATCGCGCTAATGCACTTTTAAGTGTTAGCTGGCTTGTTTGCAAATTATAGTTATTTGCAAGCGCACCAGTAACAAGATCATTTAGTTGATCAGAATTAAGCTTTTTCCACCAGTTTGTTTCATCAGCAACGCTAACGTTACTCGCAATATTAGCTTTAGCAACAAATTCGTTAACGGCTTTTTGCTCACTCATGGTGTCTATTTTACTCGCACACCCGGCTAAAAACGCAGCGACTAATACCGCATTGACAGTTAGACTTGTTTTAAGCCTTTTTTGCATTAATTTAGTCATGAGTATTCTCCTGCGCTTTCTCTTTTTTGTTAGTCACTAACATATAAAATACCGGCGTAAACAATAGACCAAACACGGTTACACCTATCATGCCTGAGAATACGGCGTTACCCATTGCGTGTCGCATTTCGGCGCCCGCACCGGTGGCAAGTACTAACGGTACAACACCTGCTGTAAATGCAATCGACGTCATTAATATTGGGCGCAAGCGCATACGACATGCCTCAAGTATTGCCTCTAAGTGCGATAAGCCTGAGTCGTGTCTATCTTTTGCAAACTCAACCATCAATATTGCATTTTTAGAAGCCAACGCGACCAGAACTATGAGCGCTATTTGGGTAAATATGTTGTTGTCAGAGCCAACAAACCACACACCTAACAAGGCTGAGAAAATAGTCATTGGTACAATTAATATAATTGCCAGTGGTAGACGTAAGCTCTCGTACTGCGCTGCAAGTACCATAAATACTAGTAATACAACTAACGGGAATACATAAACCATGGTGTTACCGGCAAGTACTTGTTGGTACGTTACTTCAGTCCACTCATACTCAATACCTGTTGGTAGTGTGTCTGCGAGTACTTTTTCAATAGCAACTTGTGCTTGATCAGAGCTATAACCTGGCGCTGGGCTACCATTTAGCTCTGCACTTGGGTAACCGTTGTAATGCATAACACGGTCAGGACCAATTGTTGGTGTTACCGTTAATACAGAACCTAATGGCACCATATTACCTGAGCGATTACGTACTTTTAAATTAAGTATTTGATCAGGGTCTAAGCGATAGTCAGCATCAGCCTGTGCATTTACTTGGTACGTACGACCAAACATATTAAAGTCATTTACGTACACAGAGCCTAAGTAAATTTGCAGTGCATTAAATACTTCATCAAGTGGAATACCTTGAATAAGCGCTTGTTCGCGGTCAATATCAATATCCATTTGTGGAACTTGGATACGGAAACTTGAGTACAGGCCCATTAATGCAGGGTCTTGTTGCGCCTTACCGATTACGGCTTGCAGACTATTAAATAGTGCTTCAAATCCTTTATTAGCTCGGTCTTCAATTTGCAGTTTAAAACCGCCGGTAGTGCCTAAACCTTGAATTGGCGGCGGCGGGAATACCGCTACAAACGCTTCATCAATGGCAGCAAAACGTTTATTCAACTGCGCCGCTATCGCCATCGCTGATTGGCTTGGATCGGTACGTTTGTCAAAGCTTTCAAGTGGTGTAAATACAATACCGCTGTTAGGGCTATTAGTAAAACCGTTCACTGATAAACCAGGAAAAGCAACTGTGTGGGCAACTCCTGGGACTTCTAATGCAATTTGCTGCATTTGAGCAAGTACGTCTTCAGTACGATCAAGGCTTGATGCGTCAGGTAACTGCGCAATAGCCACTAAATACTGTTTGTCTTGCTGTGGAATAAAGCCACCTGGTACGGTATCAAATAACTTAATTGTGCCGCCAACAAGTGCAATATAAGCCACCATTACAACAACGGTCATACGGATTAGTTTTTGTACCAGTTTTTCGTACCCTTTAGCACCACGATTAAATACGCGGTTAAATGGTTTAAACAACCAACGTCCAAACAATTTATTAAGTAAACGCGTGAACGCATCTGGTTTTGCATCGTGTGATTTTAATAACAATGCAGCAAGCGCAGGCGATAACGTTAATGAGTTAAACGCTGAGATAATCGTCGAAATTGTAATTGTAAGTGCAAATTGCTTATAAAATTGACCAGACAGCCCGGTAATAAACGCAGTAGGAATAAATACAGCACTTAGTACTAGCGCAATGGCAATAATAGGGCCTGTTACTTCGCTCATTGCAACGCGGGTTGCTTCAAGTGGCGATAAGCCTTTTTCGATATTACGCTCTACGTTTTCAACAACTACAATCGCATCATCTACAACAATACCTATGGCCAAAACTAAACCAAACAGCGACAAGGTATTAATTGAGACACCTAACCACTGCATTACGGCAAATGTACCAATAAGTGAAATAGGCACAGCAATTAGCGGAATAATTGACGCACGCCACGTTTGTAAAAATACAATAACAACAATAACTACCAGTACAATTGCTTCAAGCAAAGTGGCAATTACCGCGTCAATTGAGCCGCGAACAAATACCGTAGGGTCGTACACAATGTCGTATTCAACACCAGTAGGGAAATCTTTTGATAAGCGCGCCATTGTTTCGCGTACTTGATCAGAAAGCTCAATAGCGTTTGAACCTGGACGTTGGAATATTGGCATTGCAAGAGCTGGTTGGTTGTCAAGCTCTGCACGCAGTGCGTAAGTGTCTTGACCTAGATCAACACGGGCTATATCAGATAAACGCGTTAACTGACCTTCGTCGCCTACTTTAATAATAACTTGTTCAAACTCTTCAATACTGTTTAAACGACCTTTAACGTTTAACAGTATTTGAAATTGACTGTCGTTTGAAATTGGTTGCGCACCTAAGCTACCTGCAGCAACTTGCTGGTTTTGCGAGCGAAGTGCTGTTACTACATCTGTTGCTGTTAATTCGCGTGCAGCAAGAGCATCTGGGTTTAGCCATACTCGCATTGAGTATTTGCCAGCACCAAACATGCGAATATCACCTACGCCTGGCAAGCGCGCAATTTCATCTTTAATATTTAAATCAGCATAGTTAGATAAGTAAGCTGTGTCGTGCGTTTTTTCAGGTGAGTATAAATGTACTACCATGGTTAAATCGGGTGATGACTTTTCAGCCACAACACCTAAACGCTGTACTTCTTCTGGCAAACGCGGAAGTGCACTGTTTACACGATTTTGTACTTGTACTTGAGCACGGTCTAAATCGGTACCTAACGCAAAAGTTACCGTTAATGTCATACGGCCATCACTAGTACCTTGCGAGAACATATATAGCATGTTTTCAGTGCCGTTAATTTCTTGCTCCAGCGGTGTTGCCACTGTTTGCGCAATAACGGTAGGGTTAGCACCTGGGTAGTTGGCGGTAACAACAACTGTTGGAGGAACTACTTCTGGGTATTCACTTACTGGTAATTGGAATAGTGATATGCCACCAGCAATTAAAATAACCAATGACAGCATGGCCGCAAATATTGGGCGCTGTATAAAGAAATGCGAAAATTTCATCAATAAACCTTATTGCTTAGCCACAAGTTGTGCGTTGTCGTTTGACAATGTAAATGCCACACCGCTTGTATCAATTGTTACTGTTTGAGGAGAGATTGGCATACCAGGACCTACGCGAGCAGGACCATTTACAGCAATTACATCACCTTCATTAAGGCCTGAAGTAACCGCACGTAATGCACCGTAACGTTCACCAATAGTAATTAGTTTGTATTCAAGTACGTTGTTTTCGCCAACGGTTAGTACAAAGCGATTTTTTAAGTCAGTACCAATTGCACGTTCTGGGATAATAATAGCGTCGCTAATAGAATTGGCTGCAAGCTTGATACGTGCGAACGAGCCTGCGCGTAATTGGTTGTTGTCTTCATTAAATACCGCACGTACACGTAATGTACCTGTTGATGAATTAATTTGGTTATCAATAAAGTTAATGTAGCCTTTGTATGCAAAATCACTTTGACCGACTTTTTGCATTACAACAGTTTGGTGGCTCGCAGCAGTAACATCATTAAAAGAGCTATTCCATGTGCGCTCATCAACATCAAAATAAGCGTACATAGCTTGGTTTGAAACAATCGATGTTAATACGCTTTGACCCGCAAGTACGTTATTACCTTTAGTAATATTTGCACGAGAAATAATGCCATCAATTGGTGATACTACTGACGTAAACTCTAAATCAAGTTCTGCTGAGGTAAGTTGTGCTTGCAGTGCAGAAAGCTGTGCTTCGCGTTGGCGCAGTGTTGAAGTACGCGCTTGTGCTTGCTCTGTAGAGATTGCCTTACGGTCTAATAAGCGTACCGCACGTTTGTCTTCACTTTTAGCTTGCTCAAGTGCGGCTTCTGCACTTTTAATTTGCGCTTTTAAGCTTGCAACAACCGCTGCAAATGGGCGAGCATCTAATTGAAATAAAACATCGCCTTCTTTAACCACGTCGCCTTCTTTAAATTCAATGCTATCGATGATTCCTGATACACGCGGCATTAAAGCAACTTCTTGTGGAGACTCTAAACGAGTTGTATATGTGTGCCAGCTCTGTACCGGCTTAACAAGCACCTGTGCTACATCAATTGGTTGAAGTTGCTGTGCAGGTGCTGATTGAGCTGTGCTCTCATCAGCACAACCCGCAAGTGTTAAAGATGCCGCAGTAAGTGCAGCAGCAATTAGATGTTTGTTCATGAAGACGCTCCATTGTTGATTAGCCTCGCATAATACGGATTAAACTCGTGTGTAAAAACCATAGATTTTTAAATTCATTAATGCCAAAATGGCATCAATAGATTAGTTAAGGTGTAATAATGGATACAACAAGTCGACTTTTAATGTTACTTGAAGTAGTTGAGCAAGGCTCTTTTGCTAAAGCTGCAGAAATACGCAACATAGATCGCTCTGTTATATCTAAACAAATTAGCCGTTTAGAGGATGAGTTAGGCGTTAGGTTACTTAACCGTACTACCCGTTCATTTTCGCTCACTGCGGCAGGCGCCGAAATGATCAAAAAAGCCGCTGAGCTTAGAGAGCTGCTCGGCGAAACCGTGCGCATGGCTGAAAACTACCATTTAGAGCCGCGCGGCGTTTTAAAAATCACTTCATCAACACTTATTGGTCGTCGTTATTTACAACCTGTGCTTAATGATTTTCAAAAACGCTTTCCGCAAGTAGAAGTCGAACTGCGTTTAGACGACAGATTAGTTGATATTGTCTCTGAAGGATTTGATTTGGCTTTTCGTGTAGGAGAGCCTAAAGACTCGTCACTTATCGCACGTAAAATAGCGCGTAATCGATTATTAATTTTAGCTGCGCCACAGTTTATTGAAACTTATGGTATGCCAAAGACAATGGAAGAGTTAGCGAAATTGCCAGCAGCAAGCTATGCCAGTAATTCTATTCGAGTAGAAGCAATAGATTATTACGATAGTAAAGGTGAGCGCTGCGAGCAAAAAATAAAAAGTGTGTTTAGGGCAAATGATGCAGAATCATTGTTAATGAAAACATTGTCGGGCACCACTTACTTTGTTGCCCCTGCATTTATTATTGGTGATGAAATAATACAAGGTAAGCTAGTGCCTTTATTAACCGATGTAAAACTGATGGAGTTTAGCGCTATGTATGCCGTATATCCGCATCGAGATTTACCGGTAAGAACCCGATTATTTTTTGATGCTGTGCGCGAGCATTTAGGAAAAGATAAACCGATTTGGGAAAACGGGATCCCTAACTTTGAACAAATGTACTAAGTAGCACGACTTACGCAACAACTGCCTCGTAATCATTTTCTGTTTTAAACTTACAATACACTTTATTGCGACCAAATTGCTTTGCTTTATATAACTGTTTATCTGCTTGGTTTACAAAGCTTTCCAATGAATTGGTACTTTTAAATTTTGCCACACCAATGCTGGTTGTCACATTGATTGCAAGGCCGTCAATGTCAAATGTGGTACTTTCAAAACATGCCCTTATTTGTTCGGCAGTTTTAAGCGCGGCCTCATCATTTTCAAAAGAGCTAAATAAAGCAAACTCCTCACCGCCTACTCTAAATACATACCCTCTAGCGAGTATAACTCTTAGTAAAGTTGCTACTTCAATAAGCACTTGGTCACCCACACCATGGCCATATTCATCATTTACTTGTTTAAAAAAATCTAAATCAAGTAAGAATAAATATAACTGTGATTTATCTTGTAGTTCTACTTCAAAGTAGTGGTTCATTGAAAGGCGATTGCCTGCACCCGTTAGTGGGTCAAGTAACGCTAAATTTTTAAGTCGCCTTGAAAAGTGTGAACGACTCCCTTCAAAAACGTGAGAAATCGCCCAAATACTTAAATAAGCACAGAGTAGATTAAGAGATAAGTTAAAAGTCTCAAAGGGGGCAAGAGTAGACTGACTACCTAAAATAAACACTTGGATCACTAATAAATTTGCAGAGAAAATTACACCATATTGTTTACCTAATAGTAGGTAGTACAAGATAGGTAATGCAAACGACCATACATATACACCGTTACGAGGCGACGCCAAAGATGTACCCAAAATAACGATGAATGTGATAAGTGCGCACATTACAACGGATTGCCAAAACTGTAATGGGCGGCGTATAAGTGTAATATAAGTAAATATACAATAAATGGAAAAACAGATTTCGATATAGCCAAGCAATGGAAAGTTATTTACAGTTAAATTAAATCCCGCAAATCCAACCGATAAAACACCAAAACAAAGGCACATTCCTCTTAGAACGTCCTTTCTTAATGATTTAGTGCTATTAAGGGCTGCGATATCCATTCTAATCACTTAATAAAAATAAAAAGTAAGTTTAACGTGAAAATACAATTTAACAAGCTTTGTTGCTCTAAAACCATGTAAACACACCCTTTTATTGGTGATTTAGGGACACGTTTGATGTTTTTGTTTACAAATTAGCTCTAACAATTAACCACCTAACATAGATAAATTAGTGGTGATGCCCGTATTACCTTGATGCAAAAGATGAGTTGGCTTCTTAGTTTTAATATAACGAGATAACAATGCCATTAATTCACTGTTTGAACTGTCGTTCATATATTCTCTTAGCGAAATACCCTCTTCAGAAAACAAACACAAGTGCAGATTTCCTTTTGCTGTAACCCTTAGTCGATTACAGGTACTACAAAAATCATTGCTGTAAGGCATTATTAAACCAATTCTGCCTTGATAATCAGGGTGCGCAAACTCTTGAGCAGGACCTGCTGATGCACTACGCGCAACTTGCTGCCAACCCGTTTGTAATAGCTGAGTTTTTAAAACTTGCCCAGAAACATGGTTAGCATCAAAAAAGGCTTTGTTGTCGTTTGTTTGCATCAATTCTATAAAGCGGATGGTAACGGGGCGGTGTTTAACCCAATTTAAAAATGTATCAAACTCTTTTGCGTTGTATTGCTTCATCAGCACGCTGTTTATTTTTACCGAATCAATACCCGTTTCAAGCGCAGTATCAATACCTTTCATTACTGAGGTAAATTTGTCATGCCCAGTAATGGTGTTAAACATGCGTGAATCTAAACTATCAATGCTTACATTAATGGCGTTTAAGCCTACATCAACCCAGTCATGAATATTCTTATGAAGAGAAAAACCATTGGTGGTCATTGCAATTTTTTTTATGCCCGCAACATCTTTTGCCGCGCGAACAACATCTATAAAGTCTTTTCTAAGGGTTGGCTCTCCGCCAGTGATCCTTACTTTTTCAATACCATGGTGTGCAAACGCTTTAAGCGTATTGCTAATTTCATCAATTGTGAGGAAGCCACGGTCGTGACCGCCCTGATAACCATCTGGTAAACAATAAACACACTTAAAATTACATACATCAGTAATAGACAAACGTAGGTAACTAAACTCTCGCCCTGTTGGGTCGATTAGCATAAATAAACCTTAACTAATATCAACACGTAATAACAACCTAATACCAATTTGCAATAATGCTTAATCGTTTAATTAAGCAAACTGGTATAAACAACGCTACCTATTGATACATAAATAATAATTACATAAATATATTAAATAACTAAAGGGGCAGCCTAAAGCATGCCCCTTTAATTATTTTTGTTTTACGCTTTTAAGCCTTTTTTAAGTTCGCTTGGCTTCATTGGTAGGTCACGTAAACGCACGCCTACAGCATTAAACACTGCATTACCAATAGCAGGAGCAACTCCTATCACGCCAGGCTCACCTAAACCAACTGGAAACTCATCGCTTTGTAAAAACTCGATGTCCATATCTGGCACATCTTGCATTCTTAGCGGTAAATAAGTATTAAAGTTAGTCGCAGATACTTGCCCATCTTTATACGTATTTGACTCATGCAATGCAAGACTGCTGCCCCATAGTAACGACCCTTCAATTTGCGCCAGTGCGCCATCTGGGTGAACTATTAAGCCCGCATCTACAACAACATAAAGCTTTTTAAGCGTTATTTTACCACTATCACGGTTCACGTGAACATGCGCTGCGGTTGCAAGCCATGCTGGCATGGTACGTTCTTGCCCTGAGCTTACAGAAAAACCAATACCTTCGTCTTTCGCCAATTTTACAGAAGCTACTTTGTCAGACACCGTTTTAAGCACATTACGTAAGCGCAGTGCTCCGCCAACGCTCTCAGGTGCTTTACCTGCTTGCTTGCCTTTACCATCTAACATTTCAATTCTAAATTGAACAGGATCTTTGCCTTGCTTATGGGCAATTTCATCAATAAACGACTCAAGACTCCATGCAATCCAACCTGGCCCTACTGAACGTAACCAACCTGGATTAAAGGTGCTTTGTGCAACTTCGTTATTAATAGCGCGTGCACGATGACTGCTCATGCTATACCAATGATCAGCGCCTGATGCCGAAAATGCATCAAATTTACCTTTGCCATCAACACCCGGTGATAAAAACCCTGGTGCCATAGCTTTAGTAGGCCAACCAGCAGCAAATGCATGTTCCATTCCTGTGAAGGTACCATTTTTATCAAACGACGCCGTCATTTTTGCAGCAGATGCAGAACGAGACTGATCGAATAAACTATCGTCTGCTCGTGTAAATACCAGTTTTACTGGTTTACCTACTGCTTTTGCAGTTAGAGCCGCAGGTACAGTCCAATCACCAAATAATCGACGACCAAAACCACCACCTAAATAATAAGGACGAATAATTACTTTGTTTTGTTCTATATCGAGTGCTTTAACAAGCGCTGGTAACGTAAGTGACTGCCACTGGTTACCTGTATGAATAATCCAATTTCCGTCTTTAAACTCTGCAACCGCATTTAATGGCTCTAGCTGATAATGACTCGCTGTCGCTGTGGTATACATTGATTCTAACAACTCACTAGCGTCTGCTTGAGTTTTCTTTATATCGCCTTCATCAACAAACAAAGTACCCGAGTCGCGTTGCTCGCATAATCGCTTACCTTCTTTTTGAATATCAGCTTCAGATATATTTGCCGACTCACCCTTTTTGTAACTCACCTTTAAAGCATCTACTGCTTTAATGGCACTTGGGTAACTATCAGCTAATACAACAACCCAGCCTTGAACTGTGTTACTAGGATCATTTAAAATTTCATAGCCTTTGTAACCTTTAATTGCTTTTGCTGCACTATCATCAACGTTTGTTACTGTACTGCCATAACGAGTTGGTGGAATAACTGGACGCGCGTACAGCATGCCTTCAACTTCTACATCTATCCCATATACTGCTGTACCATTTGTTTTGGCTGGTATATCAAGCGCTTTAAAATCTTGTTTAAGCCCAGTTAAATGACGTTTATTAGCAGGTTTTAGTGGAAGGTTTGCAACTTCATCACTAGTAAATGTACGATTAAATTCGCCCTTTTTAACTATGTCTGCGTAACTAACCGATTTTTCGCCTGCAATAATATAGCCCTTTTCAGCACGACATTTATCTGCAGGCACGCCGAGCAATTTAGCTCCAGCTTCTATTAATGCAATTCGACCCGCAGCGCCGGCTTGGGATAATGGCTTAAAGCTTTGAAATACAGACCACGAACCACCCGTTACCATAAAGCCCCATTTTTCATGAGTATCTACGTAGGTAATTGATACTTTATCCCAATCACATTCAAGTTCATCAGCCACAATCCGCGCAAGAGCAGTACCGATATGTTGACCCATTTCAGCTTTTGCAATACTTACTTCTACAGCGCCGTCGGTGCTCATAGTCCACCAAATGGTGGGTGAAAAAGCTTGTTGCGCAATTGATTCTTTTGCACTGAGCGAACCCGAAAATAACGCAGGGGCAAACGCCATGACTAAACCTGCGCTAGCAGTGCCAATCATAAACGAGCGACGATTTAAATTAACGGTTTCGCTATTTTTTTGAAATAATTTTTTCATTATCGGCTCCAGTTAAGCGTCTTGTGCATTTGGATCAAATATATTTACTACACTTTGTGACTCATCTGCAGCGCGTTGAATAGCAGTTTTAATACGTTTATAAGCCATACAGCGACAGTAGTTACCATTCATATGGCTTACTATCTCTTCATCTGAAGGACTTGGGTTAGCTGCCAGTAATGTAGCCGCTTGCATTATTTGCCCCGACTGACAGTAACCGCACTGTGGTACTTGCTCTTCAACCCATGCTTTTTGAAGTGGGTGTTCGTTATTAAGTCCTTCAATTGTAGTAATGTTTTTTCCTGCAATTGCGCCAATTGGTAAAACACATGAGCGAGTTGCTTGCCCATCTAAATGCACCGTACACGCACCACACATTGCAATACCGCAACCAAACTTCGTACCTTTTAATCCAATTTCATCGCGAATAACCCATAACAATGGTGTATCTTCACTTGCGTGTGATTCAACCACCTTGCCATTAATTGTAAACGTCACCATAGCTTGCCCCTTGATTAAGCTTTATAGCCCCAATATTAGTTAATACGTTGGCTTTTACCGTTAAAATTGTTGTAACTACTCACTCTAAAAACATCATTTACTGTGTAATACCCATTGTACTCACAGCTAAATACTTTAAACATAATCGTAGTTACAACTGATATAATTCAATTACTTTTTGTGTACTTTTAATTCATGCTTCGCTATAAAATTACTCAGCTGCAGTTGCGTATCTATATCTACACTCGCACTACTTAAATTAATTGTATTGACGACTTCACTGCTGGAACGCAGTAATTGCTGTGCCCCCTTATCAGAAGTTAAGCTTGTAAGCTTTGATAAATCAACCGCTGGGAATATAGCGGGTACACCTAAACGCTCGCCATAGTTTGCACACCAGCGCGAGGATTCACGTGTGAAACCTGTAACTAATGCAGCTAGATCTTGCGTTTTAAGCTCAACCTGATCGGCAAGCATAAATAAAATTCCATTATAAGCATGGTGTTTAGATAGCGCTTGCGAAGCGACAGCAATTGAAACACCTAAGCCGTCATCCCATCGTTTGTTTTCAATAATATGTATATCTGAATGCCCGCTGAGTGCTTTTACTACCTCTGCGTGCCACTTTCCTGTAACTACATATACGGGTGAATCATCAAGCGCTTGCAGCACTTCAACCGCTCGCTCAATCATTGTTTGCCCTAAGCCCACATCGGCTATTAGCTTACAACCATCAAAACGAGATGATTGACCTGCTGCCAACACTACTTTTGCAATCAGCACGGCTCTTGCCCCCAATGGCTAAGTGATTGGGCATCTTTATCACACAGCACTGCATGTATTTCGCTGATCAGCGATAGTGCAATACTCTCTGGCGAGTCGCCCCCTAAATTTAAACCGACAGGCCCAAAAACAGGAGACTTAATTTGTGAAACACGCGTATTTGCGTGCTCTAAAACTTGCTCACGCCTGTGCTTAGGACCCAATAACCCTATATATTTAAACGGTACATCTTTAAATTGAGCCAACGTACTGGCGTCAAGTTCAACGCTGTGAGCCATTAAAATAGCCGCATCGACTTTATTAGTTATGCAATATTCTTTTAACTCACTCGGTGTGATGCGCAAAATAGCATCTGCATTTTTAAAATATTGTCTTTTTGCATTAGCCGCGCGTGTATCCCATACAGTTACACTCCAACCAAGTTGTTTGGCAAATGTATAAACCGGAACTGCATCTGCTCCACCACCTACTATTAATAGGTGGGGCGGTGGATAAATAGAGGTTTGCAAGCACGTAGCGCCTTGTAATTCTACCAACTGCGCTTTGCGGTTCATTGATAAGCCATGCAACTCATCATTTTGCGAAAATACACCACTACCGGCTGGCAAAATGGGGCTTACTTGTTGAAGATATCGCCCTGGTTTATTCTCATTAAGTGCTTTAGATACAAGCTCTAACTGTAAATAGTCATTAGCTTTGTGAATGGGCTGCAGTAAAATATGTACTATGCCCCCACAACCAATGCCAAGTTGAAATGTTAAATCGTCTTCATCGGTGGCATCATAACTAATGGTTTTACTGCTTAAACTACTCATTACTTGTTTAGCATGGCGTTGTATGTCAGCTTCTAAACAGCCACCCGAAAGCATCCCCAAGCGCTCGCCTAGGCTCGAAATAAGCATCATAGCCCCTAGCTTTCTGTAACTAGAGCCTTCAATTTTGTACAAAGTAGCTAAAACCCATTCTTGGTTATCCCTATCGGGATACCAAGTGTTTAAGATACTTTTCAAATCTGTAACCATATATTGCCCTTTAAAAAGCATTTTTGCGTTTAAAAACAAATCAGCCTAAACAGCTAATTTAAAACTTAATAATTCACGCACAATTTAATTTTCTATTATATCGTTTAAGGTCTCAATTAACTCATCAAATTGATCATTAACGCTTTGGCGTTGTTTATCATTTAGAGTTGAGTTTAATTCGTAGAGTAAATTTATATATAAATCTAAGTTTGCTTCATTGGTTTTCAATAGTGCGTCGCTCATATATAGTTCGCGCTCTTTAATAACTTTACTCAACTGATTTATAAATTCTTTTTTTGTTATTTCAACATTTTCAAATACCTGTTTGGCTGCATTCAAACGGGTTTTTTTGTATTCCAACCACAACATTCCAGAGTCTTGATGTTGCTCATTAGTTGATTTAATCAGCGCTTTTTGTTGTTTATTAAGCTTGCCTATCCACTGCTCGTAGTATTCAAATTGCTCTTCCAAACGCTCACTTTTTCGCTCAAGCGGGGTTTGTTCGTTAAACTCTTCACGTTCGTCGTTAATTTTTATTTGAATATTGTTTAAAAGTTCTTCTCTTTGCTCACTTGATAAGGTTGCCCCAAGCTCAGCTAAAGGCATGTGCGCGTATTCAAGTAGGTTCTGCCAATGCTTTCTAGCAAAAACCACCTGCTCTTTTAACTGATCGATGCTTAGTGTGGTGTTAAAAAGTGCCTTAATATTTTGAATGTCTTGTTTGTAGGCTGGTAGTTGCGTACTTCTATGCCACGCTTGGGTCGAGTTAATAATCTGTTTGAGCTGCTTATTTTGTGTTTTATTTAAATCAATATAATCATCTACCCAAAATGACGAAAGCCAGCTCAAGTTGTTATAAGTGAATGAGGCTGAACAGCTACACAAAAATACCATGCTGATAGCAAAGCATGCATTTATCACTTTTTTAGCTTTAAGATTATTAAGCATCACTTTCCTTATTTTAAATTTTATAATCATGAAAATCTTATTTGATAATAATTATCATTTAAATATTGACTTGCGCACTAATCTAACTAATAATCATTATCAGAAACAAAGTGTACCGACCTCAGTGCCTATGGAAGGATATTCAGCAAGGATGCTGACACATTAAAAGAAGAACGTGCCGCTTCGTGGTATTACTTACTCGACCCAAGTAATAACACCAAATATCACATTTACTTGCTACATTGCTCATATTAGTGACGGTTAATATGACTCAAAAAAGCCCTAACGGGCTTTTTTTATATCTTTAAATTTTCTATAAAATCTGTATCTTACACTTCTTAAACTCATTTACTTACCTTGAAAGTCCACCGCGCTGTTATTTACATTTTATACGCACGATCTTATAAGGTACCGCCTTGCGTTTACACTAAAGCTGGCGTAAAACATAACAGTAGACACCCTTTTTTGCATCTATTTGTAGTAACCGATTTAGTCTTTACATAAATGTATTGGGTATTAAACGTTTATAATGTGCAAATAGCGCAAAAATTTAATAAATTAGCATTTAACTATGGCCTGTTGACCTTTTAGGATTAAAACTTGTTCTATCTAGGCGCTATTTAATCGCCGCGCGAAGTTTGTAACTTAGTAAGCTCATTAAAAAACCGAGCAACAAAGAGCAAACCGCCTCAAGGGCGAGCCTAAATAGCAGTGGATGTTTAATCTAAAAAATGTACTGGCCCTAAAATCTATCGAAACTATTACTAATTGGAGACATTAATATGTCACAGTTTAATTTAAAAGCACTCATTCTTGCTGGCGTTTTACTTGCCAGCCCTTTCGCTCATGCAACATTAGAAGATGGCATAAGAGCAGCTAACGAAGGTGAATTTGCAGTCGCCCTAAAAGAATTCCAATACCTAGCAGATAAAGGTTTTGCGCCAGGAATTTACGAACTAGCCAAATTATACGAAGGTGGATACGGTGTAACACGCGATTACCGCAAAGCAGCTGCGCTTTATCAACAAGGCGTTAAAAAGAACCATGCTGATTCGATGTTTGCTCTAGCTGTTTTATACGATGAAGGTAAAGGCGTAAAACTTGATCATCAAATGGCAGTTACCTTATTTGAAAAAGCAGCTAAGAAGAATTTACCTGCAGCTCAATTTAATTTGGGCGTAATGTACGCTAATGGCGTGGGTGTTACACGAGACTATGAAGCGGCACGTAACTGGTACGAAAAAGCAGCTGCAAACAATTACTCTTTAGCGCAATTTAATTTAGCCCTCATGTATTTTGAAGGACTAGGTATGCCAAAAGATCTTGAAAAGTCATATATTTGGAATACTATCGCTGAGTACAACGGTAATATGCAAGCGAGTCATAGCCGTAAACTTGATGAGCGTAAAATGCTGCCTAAAGAAATTGAAGCAGCTAAAGAAAAAGCCGATGCCATTTATGCAAAAATACAAGTGGGTACCTATGCTGGCGAAGGTCGCTTATTTTAAAGTCTTATTTTAGAGTTTAAGACCGTAGCTTTAAACTAATCTAAAAAAGGCTGAATTACATAATGTAATTCAGCCTTTTTAATATATCTTGATTAGCAAGTTAACACCTATTCAACTTTACCAAATCAGCACCCTATTATTTTATGTAAAGCCACTTTAGAAGCTTAATAATAAGTTTGCTTTGTTTTAGTAGCATAACAATGCGAGGATTAAACGAGCCCGATACTAACGTATTTTTAGCATGGCTAAACGTTAAAAAACCTTCTATACCATGATAATGCCCCATTCCTGAATGGCCTACACCACCAAAAGGAGCATCGTCAGCAGTTACTTGCACTAAGGTATCGTTTATTGCCACAGTGCCACTGATTGTTTGCTTCATAATGTATTCTTGAGCGTGCTTATCTTGGCCTAAAATATAAAGCGCTAATGGGTGGTGATGAGCTTTAATATAGTCAATTGCGCTGTCGAGCTTTTCATAACTCATTATTGGCAGTATTGGACCAAATAACTCATCTTGCATAAGCTGCATTTCGTCAGTTACTTGAGTCACTAAATGCAGCCCCATACGATGCTTTTCTTCGTCTTGCTGATTGTGTTCAAGTGGCTTAATAATGTTTGCACCCAGTTCTTGGGCTTGCTCTAAGTAGGTTGCCAAACGTTTATAATGCGCATCGCTAATGATAGAAGTTAAGTTTTTACCTTCAACACCGTCTTTAAAATGCTTTTTATACAACTCGCATAATTGCTGAATAAGCTGATGCTCAAGCTCTTTGGGTACAAATACGTAGTCGGGTGCAACGCATATTTGCCCTGCGTTGGCCATTTTACCAAACAGTAAGGCTTGTGCCGCTTTTTTAATATCGGCATTTTGCGTAATAATAACTGGCGATTTACCACCGAGTTCAAGCGTTATCGGCGTTAAATTACGACTCGCTGACGCCATTACTAATTTACCTACGTTCGTAGAACCCGTAAATAATAAATGAGCAAATGGCAGTGATGAAAACTGCGCGGCTACGTCGCTACCGCCTTGTATTATTTTACAATGAGCTTGCAGATCATCTTTAAATATTTTTTCGATAACGGCGTTTGTATGAGGTGTGAATTCGCTTAATTTAAGCATCACTCTATTACCGGCAGCTATGGCGGTAAGCACAGGTACTAACGCTAACTGAATCGGGTAATTCCACGGTGCAATAATACCAACCACACCTTTGGGCTGATAATTAACACTTACTTTTGAAGGCCATAAGCTTAAACCCACAGAGCGATTACTTGGCTTTGCCCATTTTGGCAGTTTTTTAATAATGTGCGCGAGTGTTTGCACTGTAGGCAGTATATCGCCAAGTAAAGTATCGAAAGCGGTTCTGTAACCAAAGTCTTTTGAAGCAGCATCTACTAGCTCTTGCTCAAGTTCAACAATACGTACACGGAGTTTTTTCAATAAAACGAGACGTTTATCAATTGGCAAGTAAGGCGTTTCGAGAAAGCTTTTTTGCAATTCATCAAACTGGGGAATTAAAGGCATTGCCTGTGATGTCTCAGTGCTCAAAATAGGTTACTCAATTTTTAAAGTTATTAACGACTATAACCTTGTTCTGTTTTTCGAGCAATAACACTAATTATCTAAAAAAGAGCTTCTTAAGCAATATAAATAAGCATAAAGAGTAGCTTTGTTTAAAACTGTAAATATAAACAAAGCTACTCTGGCATAGGTTGGTTCGAACTAATTTAGTTCAGCTTTAAAAGCCAAATACTTGGGCTGCAATCGTCATTGTAACCAGCGTAATTAATACAATAGCCACAATGTTTAGCACAAAACCCGCTCTTATCATGTCGCGCATTTGAATTTGCCCTGAGCCAAACACAATAGCATTTGGTGGTGTCGCTACCGGCATCATAAACGCACAACTACACGCTATAGCTGCTGGAATAACCCAAACCAATGGTGAACCTGTTATAGACTCTGCAACGGGCCCTAACAAAGGAAGAAAGCCCGCTGCAGTTGCTGTATTGCTTGTGATCTCAGTTAAAAACGTAATTAATGCCACAACAACAAGTACACTCAAAACAAGTGGAATAGTGCTAGCGCCTTCAATTAGGTGAGCAATAAATTCAGCAAGCCCTGATGACTTAATTTGAGATGCAAGTGTAAGCCCGCCACCAAATAATAATAAAACGCCCCACGGCACTTTAGCTGCGCTTTCCCAATCAAGGATACGCTCATCTTTGCCTTTATTCGCTGGCATTACAAACAACAGCAATGCCGCTGCAATTGCAATAGTAGTATCTGAAATATTAAGACCTGTTATGTCACCTAATAAAGGTCTAAATATCCAACACAGTGCTGCTAAAACAAACACAAATAACACGCCTTTTTCGGCGCGCTGCATTATACCTAGGCTTTTTAACTGCGTTGAAAACACCGCTTTTGTATCAATTTTCTGATCGTTTTTAATATTAGCATCTACTTTATACGCAAATTTAGTAAGCCAAACCCAGCTAATAATTAGCATGCCTAAAGACAGTGGTACGCCTACAATCATCCATTGCGCAAAGCCAATTTCTATTTGGTAACTATCTGACAAGTAAGCAGCCATTAAAGCATTAGGCGGAGTACCGATTAAAGTAGCAATACCACCAATACTTGCACCATAAGCGATTGATAACAGTAAAGCCTTACCAAAACCTTCATTACTCGGGTCTGATTGCTTTACTAAATTGGTAATCGAAAGCGCAATAGGCAGCATCATTACAGCTGTTGCGGTATTAGACATCCACATCGACAAAAATGCGGTTACCAGCATCATGGCTAAAATTTGCAAGCTTGGCTTTTTACCCGCATATAACATGGTGCTTAGCGCAATACGTTTATGTAACCCCCAACGCTCCATAGCAATAGAAATTAAAAAACCACCTAAAAATAAAAATATTAGCGGGTGCGCATACGGGGCAGCCACGCTTTTAATTGCTGCTATATCAGCAAGTGGTGATATTACCAGAGGGAGCAAAGCAGTTGCTGGAATTGGTACTACTTCGCTAACCCACCACGATGCCATCCAAAATGCTAAACCTGCGGTTTTAAATGCCGCTACAGACATACCCGTTGGTGGATCGAGTAAACATGTCATTAGCATTACTACAGGGCCTAGTATCAAAAAAAGCCATTGGAAATTTCTTTTCTTATCTGGTTTTTGCGTGAGTATATTATCTGTCATGGCAGGCCTCTAAAATTTGTATTTAAGACCAAGCGCAACACTGCTGTCGTCTTGTTCTTCTAAATTAAGGTCGGTGTATAAAAGGTAAGCAGTTGTTTGCTTGTCAAATACATAGTCAAGGCCCGTAGTCCATTGTGTTGCCTCAGAAGTTTGACGAAGTAAAGAGTCATCTTTAGCAAACTGTAATTTAGGTACCCATTTATCAAGCGTATAGCTTGCACTTAACACATAACCGTTACCTGATTTTATACCATCTGTTGATTCAGAATGCTGATATAGTGCACCAAGCTGTAATTGTTCAAATTTATAGGCTGCTGCTATTCGGCTCGCATTAATATTATTAAGAGAATCAACATGGCTTAATGATAAGTAATATGAGGTGCTTTTTAAGCTACGATCACCATAAATAAAAGTTGCTGCAAATCCAGCTTCGTTATCTTTGTTGTCGTCTTTTGGAGCATAAGTAAACGAAAATTGCGTATTATGCCAATAATTAGAAGTGTATGTTAGCGTATCACCAAGTCTATCTTGTCCTGCAATAACTTGGGCTATGTCACCTTGGGTTTCATTAAAGTTATCAACTTTGCCTTCAGAGTATTTAAAGCGAGTATCATTTCTTCCCACTACAAGCTCGCCAAATTGACCTTTTAAACCAAGATAAGTATTCCTTGCACTAAATGGCTCTTCGGTGTCATCTTGCTCAAAGCCTTTTACTTGCACTTCGTATTTAAAAACAACGTTTAAATATTCATTTAATTTGTGTTGCCCTTGAATACCTATACGCGAAAATGGCGCTTCAATCTGCGTGCCTTCTTCTGCGTAACGCATAATACCCGTATCTGTATTAGCAATTTGCACTTCGGCTTTACCATAAACATCATATTCAGTAGCGCAAGCCGTGTACGAGTAAAAAGCTAAGCTACTTATTGAGGTGAGTAAAATAGTAGAGTGTGTAAACTTTATCATTATGTGTCCTAATTATTAGAATCTACTTGTTGTCAGACCTAATAAGGCAACATTACTGCCAATGGTAAAATACTTCTATATTTCAGATGGTTAATGGGTATTGCGTATAAAAAAGAGAATAAATGTGCGGTTTCCCACACACCATAAAAACGAAGTTGTCACATAAACCACACAATTTAGTCAATAAACATATCGCGGTTTAAATTGTATTTACTCATTTTATCGTAAAGGGTTTTACGAGCGATTTGCAGTGTATCCATCGTATTTTTAATACTGCCATGGTTACGCTCTAGGGCTTCTTCTATTAACGACTGCTCATAAAAAGCAACTTTTTCAGATAGGCTTAAATCGGGAGAAAGCTCACCTTTAGCCTGCGTTTTGCTAACACTAAAAGCAAGTTCTACTCCTAATAAAACCGCGCGCTCAGCTTGGTTTCTAAGCTCCCTTACATTACCAGGCCAGTCGTACGCTAAGAGTCGCTGTTGTATTTCGCTATTAAGAGGTGCTGGCGGCTTGTGATAGCGTGTTGCTGCAATAGAGCTAAAGTGCTTAAAGAGTAATACTATATCTGCTTTGCGAGCTCTAAGAGGCGGTATATCTACTTTTACCAAGCTTAGTCGATAATATAAGTCTGCTCTAAATTCACCTTTTTCAACTAATAAAAGCAAATCTACTTTAGTGGCTGCAACAATTCTTATATCTAACTCAATTGCTTTATTATCACCTACTGGAGTTACTTTTCGCTCCTCTAATACGCGTAATAATTTAACCTGCAACGACATAGGGGTACTTTCTATTTCATCTAAAAAAACTGTACCACCTTGTGCAAATTCAAACTTTCCCTTACGAGTGTGAGTTGCTCCGGTATAGGCACCACTTGCAGCACCAAACAACTCGCTTTCTATCAACTGCTCAGGCACCGCGCCGCAATTTATAGCCACAAAATTACTTGCTGAGCGAATACTTTGATCGTGTAAGTAACGCGCTACAAGCTCTTTACCCGTGCCAGTTTCACCTTCAATCATTACATCAGCTGGGGTATCAATAACCGTATTGAGTAAATGCATCATATCTTGCATTTTAGGAGTATCACCCAGTATTCTTACACCCGGCGCTGAGGTTTTTTGTACAGCAAGTTTTAGTGCACGATTTTGAATCACTAAGCTACGCTTGTCGCATGCTCTTGCTATGCAATCAAGCAATGTTTCGTTTACTGGTTTTTCAAATAAGTCATACGCGCCTAATTGCATAGCTTTAACAGCAATAGTTACATCGGCGTACCCTGTTAAAAATATAACCGGCAGTTCACTATCAAATGCCGTGACTTGCTCAAGCAAAGTTAGCCCATCCATTGCAGGCATATTTATGTCACTCAGTACAACGCCCATAAAACGTCGATTAAGCTTTGTTAGAGCCGTACTTGCATCATTAAAGCACTCAACTGTATAGCCTTCGAGGGTAAGTAATTGTTTTAATGAATCTCTGATCATCGCTTCATCATCAACTACAATGATGTGCTTACACGGTGAGTTTTCAATCATCTGTTTTATCCTGCGTGCTTGATAGACTGATTATAAACTCAGCCCCGCCTTGCAGTCGATTGTGCGCACTTAAAGAGCCATTAAACGAGTCAATGATTTGTTTTGAAATAGATAATCCAAGGCCTAAGCCGTTACTCTCTTTAGTACTATAAAAAGGTTCGAAAATATTACCAAAAGCATGTTGCTCTATTCCAGGCCCTGTATCTAAAATTGAGAGTTTTACTCGATTATCAAAGCACTCAACATTAAAACTTAATTTACGTATTATTGCGCCATTCATAGCTTGGCTCGCGTTAGTTATTAAGTTAACCAACACTTGCTCAAATTTAAGTGAATCAACCCACACTATTAACCCACTATCTAAATTAGGCTGCTCTACGTGTACGTTATCTTGTTTTAGTTGTGAGCTGGCAATCATCAAGGCGTTATTTAATAAACCAGCTAACGGATAAGGCCTTAATTGAGTTTGTGATGGTTTGCTAAAATGTTTTAGCTGCCCCACTATTTTGTGTACGCGACCTACAAGCCCCTCAATCACAGTTATGCTTTCGCTAAGTGCGGTGTAATTTTGCTTAGCGAGTAAACGTTTGGCGCTTGCTAGGTAAGTATTCATAGCGCTAAGGGGCTGGTTTATTTCGTGATTAATACCTGCGCTTAACTGCCCAATTGTTGCAAGTTTTGCTGATTGAACTAATGCAACTTGCGTTTTCTCAAGCTCTTGTGTGCGCTCAATCACTTTTTGCTCAAGACTATGCCTAGAGTAAACGAGCTTTTTATAACCCGCAAAACGAGCAAGTAAACTATAACCAACAATAATAACTAAAGCATAAATGCTAAATGCCCAAAACAAGCGTATTAATTGAGCTGAATTTACTTTTGTAATATCAACAAGTACGTTCATATGTGCACTAAAGTAACGCAATGGTTTTGTCGCACTCACATAAAGGTTTTTATTAATTTTGAAATGCGAAATACCCTGGCTCTTATATTGAAATTGCTTAATATATACAGGTTGATGATCTAAATAAGCACGGCGTAACTTTATATTACGTCGCTTTGGTATATCAAACTCACTGAAGCTATTTAAACGCCATGTTTGCATATCAGACATCGCAATTACATTATCACTAAGCTCTAAATAAAAATGGCTACCTTTAGATGTATTTAAAAGCTCTCTGTCGTTTTCAAATTTGCTTACATTCACTTTTAATACAACAACACCAACCGCTTTGTTGTCGTGATAAACAGCCTGCGAAAAATAAATACCACGCTCTTTTGAACGCATACCTAGTGCAAAGTAGGCCACTTTTTCACCTGCAAATGCACGCTTAAAGTAAGGTCTAAAGGCAAAGTTACTGCCTAAAAATGTGTAGTCGGCTTGCCAGTTACTACTTGCCGTTACTGCGCCTTGGGCATTCAGTACAAATATATCTGATGCACCACTGGCTTGTTGTATATCAGCTAAGTAGTTATTTATAGCGTTGTAATGGGCTTGGTCGCCGTTTGCAAATTCAATCATTAACTGATTATAAGTAAGTAGCTGGGGAATAGCCGAAAAACGAGCGAGTTCAGTATCAATGTAATTATTTAATTGGGTAACCTGACGCTGCGCTTGAGCTGTTGCTTTTTCAATATCGTGAGCGCGGCCTACCCAAAATGTAACAACCAAAATTAATACTAATAATATACATACTGTAATTATTTTTTTAGAAAACGTAAACATGGCCTACCCGAGAAATAGCCTAAAAATTTAAGGTCGCTAGTGTAACGACTTATATGAGGCAGGGATATAAACTTTTTGTTAACAAATGAATTTAATTATACTTGTTAATTAAATTTAGTCCTAAAAACAAAAAACACCGCAAACAGTTGTGCTTGCAGTGTTTAAGGTTTAGAACAAAATTAATACGTTATTAATTTGTAGCTAAAGCTGATCTGTTTTTTAGGTATTTGTATAAACCAATTAATGAAGCAGCTATCCAAAATATTTCTATCACAAAGCTCGCTAAATTAAAGTTATAGCAAAGGCTAATTAACAACAAAATCGCCCCTGTTAAATTCATCATATTATACGTTAGGCTAGATGGAGACGTCTTTCCTAGCTGCAGTAAGAAAAATGAACCAACTACTAAAAAAGTACCTGTCATACCTATGATGTCAAATAAGAGTGCTATCACGAAACTATCCTTTATCCATTTTTAAATAACCCAATAAACTGGCCCGATCCATGGGGAGGGTATTTTTTCATTCATTGAAACAGCAAACCGAGCGATTCTATCAATATGGTAAATTCTAACAAGGCCATATGTCCGTATGAAGAAATTTTACTGTATCTGAATTATTTAAACGTTACTTTGCCACCAATTATTTTATAGGCAGGTGCACCACGAATAATCGCTTCTCGGGCAAAAGGCCGACTGCAGTTAGGACAAATACAGGGCTCTTGTGTAAAGTCTTGACTAATACGCTCTTTAAAACACTTAACTAATGCTCCTTTGCCTCCTTTTCGATATTTAAATAAGGAAGCTTTACAAGCAGAGCAAAAAATATCGACCGTTTTAGTTGGGCCTTTTTTATTAGGTTTTGCCATTAAGTCCTTCAGTACTATATAAAAAATTATTCTTTATGATACCAGTTTATAGCAATTCGTTTAATTAAGTGATCTATTTTGAGGGTAGAAAAACGTGTTGATAGCTAGGCGAAAATTCGCTATTTAACTGTTCTAAATGAGAATTTTTTAACACAGGGAGCGATACATTTAGCCTCGCAAAATGATTAAGTATTATTGCTCATTGGTATTAGGTGGGTAAAGGTGACCACTGGGTTTTAGAATTTTTACGCGGTATGGTTATTAAAGTGAGCTCATAATAATTTAATGATGATGAAAAATATAACCTAATCTTTGAAAAAGAAGCGGTTTAATTGAGATGATAATACATTCATATTAAAAGGTTTGATTATAAACCCCGATACTTTAGCCGCAATTACTTGCTTAACTTTATCTGTACTATCCTCACAGGTAACCATCAACACAGGAATATCAGCAAGGGCTCTGTCTTTTCGAATGTTTGTGAGTAAATCAACACCATCCATTTTTGGCATATGAAGATCTGTAATAACCAAATCGAAATGTTGGTCACGTAATAAAGCCAAAGCTTGTAATCCATCAGTAGCTTCAACGATATTGCAATACTCCAACTTTCTTAGCATATTAATTAAAACATGACGCATGAGCGGCATATCATCAACAACTAATATTTTCATTAATACTGCTACCAAATCATGTAAATACGATTATATAAACCTACTCTACTCTCAGGTAAGAATCAAACCGGGCATTAATGGCAACTCAACCCTTACGGCCAAATACCTAAAATAAGCCCCATTAACGAAAACTGTAAAATACAGTAACTCCCATTAATTAAAAATAGTTTTAAAGGGCGTTGCTCAAATATATAACTTAACCCTAGTGAACTACTGATCCAAAAAAAGCCGATCACAAAGCCTGTTCCTACACACTCAACTAAACTTGCGTCTTTACCTAAAAATAGAGACAACATTAAAGCCGCTATAAATACTAAAAAGAAGCTGCCGCCAAATATCAACTTAGGATTGGCTGATTGTAAATCAAGGTCAGTTAAGCCAATACTTTCTAGCCAAGCGTTTTTAAAGAGTGCTTTTGAGTACCATATGCCGCCAAGCATAAAAGAAGACAGTGCAGCCACCAGTATTGCAAAATAATCTACATCTAAAAGGTTCATACAAACAGCCGTATACAAAATGTGTAATACCGTTTGGTATTAAATATTAACGGTATAAAGATACTCTCAATGTAGTTACAAATAAGGTATTGAGCAAATTGCTTAACTTGAGTTAATTGCCTTTATGGAGAGTAATTTTAAAAATAAAGGCTATAAATCGCCAAATTTAGCGCTAGTTAACGCCGCTAAATTAGTTGGGGAGAGTGCGATTTCTAAACCTCGCTTTCCGGCGCTCACATAAATAGTATCAAAAAGTGAAGCACTACTATGAATAAACGTAGCTAAGCGTTTTTTTTGTCCAAGTGGACTTACTCCCCCTAAAATATAACCAGTGCTAGCTTGAACTTTTTGCGGGGCAGCCATTGCTACTTTTTTGGCACCACATAATTTTGCCAACTGTTTTAAGTTAACTTGTTGCGACACAGGAGTAACAGCAACAATTAGCTGCCTTTCGTGTGTTTCAAGAACGAGAGTTTTATATACTTGGGCGCTATCTAAATTTAACTTTTCAACAGCTTCAAGCCCATATTGACTATTACCTGCATCGTGTTCGTAACTGAGTACTTCAAAGGGGATTTTTTGTTTTTTAAGTAATTCGATTGCTGGGGTCATACTATTTAATCGTGTTTTTTTTAACAGTAACAAAAATAAAATTTAAAGCAAAAAAAACGACGCTAAAAAGCGCCGTTTCATTATTAATAATAATTTAAATTTACTTAGTTAAATCATCAAAAAACTTTTTAACACCGTCAAAAAAGCCTTGCTCTTTAGGACGATTTTTCGAGCTATCTGTACCCATACTTTCATCTAACTCTTGCAGTAGTTCACGTTGACGCTCGTTAAGATTAACTGGCGTTTCGATTACTACCTTACAAATTAGATCGCCTTGGGCACCACTTCGAACAGACTTAACGCCTTTGCCACGCATACGGAACATTTTGCCCGTTTGCGTTTCAGAAGGTATTTTAAGTTTTGCACGACCATCAAGTGTTGGCACCTGAATTTCGCCACCAAGACCTGCTGTTGTAAAGCTAATTGGTACTTCACAGTATAAATTATTTGCTTCACGTACAAATATTTCATGTTCGCGAACAGATACTTGCACGTACAAGTCGCCAGATGGCGCGCCGTGCATTCCGGCTTCACCTTCACCAGTTAAGCGGATACGGTCTCCTGTATCAACGCCAGCTGGAATTTTAACTGAAAGCGTTTTAGTTTTTTCTACGCGGCCCTGGCCATGACATTTGTTACAAGGGTCTGAAATAATCTGACCTTGTCCCTGACACGTTGGACACGTTTGCTGAACAGCAAAGAAACCTTGGCGCATTTGTACTTGGCCAGCACCATGACACGTAGTACATGTTTTAGGCTTAGAACCTGCTTTAGCACCACTGCCATCACATGGCTCACAACCCACCCATGTTGGTACTTTAATTTCAACTTCTTTACCACGAACCGCTTCTTCTAAGCTCAAGTCCATGTTGTAACGTAAGTCAGAACCACGTTGTTGACGAGATTGACGTCGACCACCGCCGCCACCAAAAATATCGCCAAATACGTCACCAAATACATCACCAAAATCGCCATGACCGCCACCAAAGCCGCCATGACCACCGCCACCGCCCTGTTCAAATGCCGCGTGACCATGTTGGTCATACATTTGGCGTTTTTGAGGATCAGTTAAAATCTCGTAAGCTTCTTTAACTTCTTTAAATTTAGTTTCAAGCTCTTTATCGCCTGCGGTACGATCTGGATGATATTTCATCGCTAAGCGTTTATACGCTTTTTTTATGTCTCGCTCACTCGCATCTTTGCTTACGCCGAGGGCTTCGTAATAATCGCGTTTTGACATATCTATCACACTACTCTTTTCTGTTTGCAGCGTGAGCTGCTGGATAAACCGATAAATCGCATCGATTTATCATTGAATTTTCAAACCTTAAATACATGCAAAAGGCGCGACAAGCTATTGCTCGCGCGCCTCAATTGTTCATCCTAACCTAAACACTCGATTGAGTTAAGTGTTTTTGGCTAGCGAGAAGCGTTAGCAACAATTACTTGTCGTCTTTCACTTCTTCGAACTCTGCATCAACAACGTCGTCGTCTTGCTTAGCTGATTGCTGTTGCTCGCCTGCATCTGCTGAACCTTGCTGTGCTTTCGCTTGTGCAATTTCCATTAGTTTTTGAGACTTTTCAGCAAGAGCTTGAGTTTTAGCTTCAATCTCTTCTTTGTTGTCGCTCTTAATAGCAGCTTCTAAATCTACAACAGCCGCTTCAATCGCTTCTTTGTCTTCGCTTGGTAATGCATCGCCAGCTTCTTCAATTTGCTTACGAGTACCGTGTACTAGAGCATCAGCTTGGTTACGAGCAGCTACAAGTTCTTCAAACTTTTTATCGTCTTCAGCATGTGCTTCTGCATCACGAACCATTTTTTCAACTTCTTCATCGCTTAGGCCTGAAGATGCTTGAATTGTGATTTTTTGCTCTTTACCTGTATCTTTATCTTTTGCAGATACATGTAAGATACCATCGGCATCAACATCGAATGTTACTTCGATTTGCGGTGTACCACGTTGTGCTGGGCGAATACCTTCTAGGTTAAATTGACCTAGAGATTTATTGTCGCTTGAACGTTTACGCTCACCTTGTAACACGTGAATTGTTACAGCAGATTGGTTATCTTCAGCTGTTGAGAATGTTTGCGATTTCTTAGTAGGAATCGTCGTGTTTTTCTCAATTAATGCTGTCATTACTGAACCCATTGTCTCAATACCAAGAGATAATGGAGAAACGTCTAGTAATAGTACATCTTTGACGTCACCAGCAAGTACACCACCTTGAATCGCTGCGCCTACTGCAACTGCTTCATCAGGGTTTACGTCTTTACGTGGTTCTTTACCGAAGAAATCAGCAACTGTTTTTTGTACTAAAGGCATACGTGTTTGGCCACCAACAAGAATAATATCGTTGATGTCGCTTACTGATAAATCAGCATCAGCAAGTGCACGTTTAAGTGGCTCTAGAGATTTAGTTACTAAATCTTCAACTAGTGATTCAAGCTTAGCACGTGTTAGTTTCACGTTCATGTGCTTAGGACCAGATGCATCAGCAGTTACATACGGAAGGTTTACTTCAGTTGATTGTGCAGATGACAGTTCAATTTTTGCTTTTTCAGCAGCTTCTTTAACACGTTGCATTGCAAGAGGATCAGTTTTTAAGTCTAAACCTTGATCTTTCTTGAATTCAGCTACTAAGTAGTTGATTACACGGTTATCGAAATCTTCACCACCTAAGTGAGTATCACCGTTTGTAGCAAGTACTTCAAAAGTGTGCTCGCCTTCAACTTCATCAATTTCAATGATTGATAAATCGAAAGTACCGCCACCTAAGTCATATACTGCAACGATGTTTTCGCCACGGTTTTTATCCATACCGTAAGCAAGTGCCGCAGCAGTTGGCTCATTGATAATACGTTTAACTTCAAGACCCGCAATACGGCCAGCATCTTTCGTTGCTTGACGTTGTGAATCGTTAAAGTATGCAGGTACTGTGATTACAGCTTCAGTTACTTCTTCACCTAAGAAGTCCTCTGCCGTTTTCTTCATTTTTTTCAGTACTTCAGCAGAAATTTGTGGTGCAGCGCGTTTTTCGCCACCCGCTTCTACCCATGCATCGCCGTTATCAGCTTTGATGATTTTAAACGGCATAATGCCGATATCGCGTTGTACTTCTTCGTCTTCAAAACGACGACCAATTAAACGCTTGATTGCAAATAATGTGTTTGTCGGGTTAGTAACCGCTTGACGCTTAGCAGATTGACCTACTAATGTTTCGCCGTCTTGCGTGTAAGCAATAATAGACGGGGTTGTGCGATCGCCTTCCGCGTTTTCAATAACACGTGCTTTGCCACCATCAAGTACTGCAACACAAGAGTTTGTAGTACCTAAATCGATTCCAATAATTTTACCCATGAAACTTCTCCAACTTCAATATTCGTTAATACGTTCGATGACATAGTAAATAGGGATGCGCCAAACTTATTTCAACTGTAAAAATGAAAAAAAATCCATTTTTTGTGATTTATTTACAAAATAACCCTAATAATTGTAAGGAATGGTGATTTTTGCACCGCCAGAGACGTTTTTAATTACTGGTCTGACTAGTTTGGTTGTGTTATAAATTTATTAAATCGCACTATAAAAGGACATCTTCATGCATTTTGAACAATTACTTCTCCAAGCTGCAAAAATTGGAAGTTCAGACAATACCGAACAATTAACTAGCACAATGCAATTTCCAGAAAACTGGTGCCAAGGCAGAACTGCTTTTGGTGGGCTCTCAGCCGCACTGTTGTATCAAGCTATCAGAGGAAAAGTATCCAATGATCGTCGCCTACTCTCACTCAGTACAAATTTTGTAGGGCCATTACTAGCTGATACTCCTTTTTCGTTATCGGTAGAAATATTACGACAAGGTAAAAGCAGCACACAGGTACTCGCCAAAGCCATTCAAAATGAACAAGTGTGTGTAATTGTACAAGCGTGTTTTGCTAAAAGTAGAGAGTCGGGTGTAAATGTGCCTGTTTCAAAGTCTTTAGGGTTAAAACCGGTAGACGAGCGCCATACTCTACCTTTTATTAAAGGCCAGATGCCTGAATTTTTTCAACATGTTGATTTATGCCCTCAACAAGGTGCCATGCCATTTAGCAGCGCAGAAACGTCTCACTTAGGGGGATGGATGCGCTTTAAACATACGCCCGAACAAATAACTGAAGCGCATGTAATTGCATTAACAGATGCATGGCCACCTACGTTATTACAAATGTTTAAACAACCCGCTCCAGCTAGTAGCATGTCATGGTATTTAGAGTTTGTACAAGAGCCAAACTTATCACCTGGCGAATGGCTTGGCTTTGAAGCAATCACTCATCACTCAAAAGATGGTTACGGTTTAGAAGATGGCTGTATATGGTCACAATCCGGTGAGCTAATAGCGCTTACACGTCAAACAGTGGCGTTATTTGATTGATGAATGGGTTTGGCCTTCATCAAAAATTCTTTTATAAGTACCGTTTTGCTTGATGAGCGCCAAACCAATATCAAACTCAGTAGCTAAAGAGAAGTTATTAAAATAAGCAGGTCGCTCTGCTTTTGTAAATAAAGTGTAAATTTGCACAGCTTCGGGTGATTTATGTTGATTGTAGTAATAGTAAAAAATACGCTTGTCTAACACAATTACATCCACCCAACCTTTTAACAGCTTATCTACTTGCGCTTTTTGATTAATAACCTCTTGATATGAGCTAAAGTGTTTAACATTACTTTTAAATATAGAAGGCAGATATGCAGTTGCATTTTGAAAAGCAAGAACGTTTTTATTAAACATGCCTTCTATTTTATCAATATTATATTTATTTCGCTTGAGTGTAATGGCTACATTTTCATAACTAAGTACCGGTTTACTTGAGTAAATACCAGGACTACTTCCTCCTGCATAATTTAAAAGTATATCTACTCCTTTATTATGCAATTGATGCTCAGCGCGTTTATTAGACATATATTGCACATTAATATTGGCAAATCCATTAGCCTTTAACGCGGCTTTAATTAAACCTAGGTGTATACCCGAGTCTGTTTTTGCAAAAACATAGGGCGGAATTGATGCGCTCGCGGCGATAATTACTTCTCGCTCTTTATTAATAGCCACAGCATTTTGCGAACAAATAAAGAGCCACATTTGTATGCAGTACAAATAATATTTCACACGCTTCCTTTATATAACGAGCAGCTTGATGGCAGAACGCGTTGTATTAATGTATTAAATATAGCAAAATTGAAGAAATATTCTTCTTGCTTGGTATTAAATTGCAAACTGTCTGCCCCTGCTGCGATCTGATCATAGATATACCTCGCATAATCGCAAAACAAATGGCGATATGCCCACATTGTCACCATAAACTTTGCGAAGCCGATGTTAATCACGACAGTCGCATAGTTGCACTAAGCTTTAGCGCACTATTAATGTTGCTCAGCAGTATGTTTTACCCTTTTATTTCATTTAGTAGTAGCGGTATAACTCAAACTATTACACTGCCCGACGCGGCTCGAATTTTGTTTAATTATGATAGTGAGCTACTTGGCTTATTTATTGATTTGAGCATTATTGCCCTGCCCATGGGTTTGCTTGTTATTTTAATTCCTTTGCATCTTGGGCTTTTAAAAGCATTACCAGAGAGCATTGCAAGGCGACTACTAAAGTTCACTTTGGCGTTAGAGCCTTGGATTATGTCGGAAATATTTTTAATTGGCGTACTTGTTAGTATGGTTAAAATCATGTCGCTGGCTGATATTAGCTTCGGCACGAGTTTTTGGGCTTATGTGGGGTTTGTTATTTTATACATAGCTGCACTTGTTCACTTAAATCGCCCACGCTTATGGGCTCAAATAAAGCCTGTAAAAGTACTCGAAGGCGCAGAGCATGCTAAACGTGCAATAGATGAAAATATTAAAGCCTGCCATGTGTGCCATCAACTATGTACCGGTAATATTTGCCAGCGTTGCCATACAAAAACACACGTTAGAAATCCTTATAGCGTACAAAAAGCAGCAGCTTGGCTAATTACTTCTGTTGTTTGTTATATTCCAGCAAATGTTTTACCTATTATGCACACCACTAGCCTTGGGGATGAATCCCCTTCGACTTTAATTGGTGGTGTTATTACTCTTTGGAAAAGTGGCTCCTACCCTATTGCCGCTATTATATTTTTAGCCAGCGTTGTGGTGCCACTTGCTAAAGCTTTTGTATTGAGCTTTTTATGCTTTATGGTTACAAGGCCTGCCAATAAACATACAAAAAGTTACACCCGAATTTATCAACTGACTGAGTTTATTGGTAAATGGTCGATGATAGATGTATTCGTGGTTGCTATTTTAGTGGCCTTAGTTCAACTGGGTAATTTAATGTCAGTAACGCCAGGATTAGGCATTGTATTTTTTACAGTTATGGTAATATGCCAAATGATGGCTGCCCATGCCTTTGACCCACGCTTATTGTGGGATTCCCCTAAAAACAAAAAATCAGAGAACAAAGCATGACCGAAACCGCCGAAATAACAAAAGAACCGAAAATTTCAGCTATCTGGATCATTCCGGCAATTGCGCTGTTAGTGGGCATGTGGATGTTATACCAATACCAAGCTAATAAAGGCCCTACTATTTTTATCGAAATGCCACAAGCAGAAGGTATTATTGCAGGTAAGACTGAAATAAAAGTGCGCAGTGTAAAAATAGGTCAAATTGATCATGTTCGGCTATCCGACACGCAAGACAGCGTAATTGCTCGCGCGCAAATAGATAAAAATTACAACGAGCTACTGACTGACGATGCCAAAATTTGGGTCGTAAAACCACGCATTGATGAAACAGGTATTAGCGGGATGAGTACGTTATTGTCTGGTGTATATTTAGAGTTTTCACCCGGTGAAAGTAAAGAACTAAAAGAGCGTTTTAAGTTACAAGATGAACCCGCCCTCATTGGTAAAGATGTGAAAGGTGGTCGTTTTAAATTAATGAGTTACAACGCTGAAGTACTTGATGTAAGCACCGGTATATTCTTCAAAAATTATAAAATAGGGCAAATAGAAACCGCCACTTTTGATTGGGAAAACCAAGCAATGAAGTATGGCGTATTTATTAAAGCCCCTTATCAAAATCTGATCACCATGAACTCAATATTTTGGGTGAACGCAGGAATTGAAATTGACCTATCTGCCGATGGTATCAATATTAATACGGGCTCTTTGAGTAAACTATTAAAAGGCGGTATTTCGGTTGGTTTACCTGAACAACAGGCCCCGGGTGAAATAGCACAAGATGGGCATAGCTTTTCATTAAGCCAAAGCTATAAAGAGGCGTTAGAAGAGCGCTTTTATGATTTTGATTACTACCTAATTGAATTTGAACAGTCAGTTCGAGGACTACGCACAGGTGCACCTGTCGAATACAGAGGTATGCGTGTAGGTACTGTTGTTGAAACCCCTGCCAATGTAATTATTGACGGTAAACCTGCCCACTTTAGAAACCATAATACGGCGGTTCCAGTGCTTATAAAAGTAGAATACGGACGCTTGTATCATGACAGTGCTTCAGCAAAAGAGTATTGGCAAGGCAGTTTAAAGGGCTGGATTGAAAGTGGGATGCGCGCCTCGTTAAAGCCTGGTAATTTATTAACGGGTGCTGTGTATGTAGATTTTGATATATACCCCGACGCGCCAGAAGCGCACCTAGGTAAACTTGTGCAGTATGATGTTTTTCCGAGTATTTCAAGCGGTATAACTGTATTAGCAGATCAAGTTTCTGACGTACTTAATAAAGTAAATAACTTAAAGGTTGAAGATAGCTTGGCACAAATGCAAGCCACATTTACCGATTACCGAGCGCTTGCTAATGAAATGCGAGAGCTGCTAAGCCAAAAAGATACACAAAACTTACCAGGCGACTTTAATCGTAACTTCGAAAAGATGACAAAAAGTATGGAGCAGTTTGAAGTCACTATGCGCCAATTTGATAAAACCATGGCCAGTTACCAAGCCGGTTCTGAACTTCATCATCAAATACAGCAAACATTAAAAGAGTTTAAACGTTTAAGTGAGGGCCTACAGCCTCTAACTCGCGGATTAAACGAGCAACCTAATATGCTAATTTTTGATAAATCATTACCAGCAGATCCAAAACCAAGGAAGCAATAATGAAATCGTTATTTTTAACTGCAAGTTTATTATTACTATTGGCAGGTTGTAGTTCATCAATACAAACTGCGACACAGTATTACCAGTTTGAGCAGCCTATAGGTGCATCGTCTCGAAACGTTGCAGATACAGATGCGCAACTAAGAATACAAACTGTTGTACTTAGAGGCGCTTTAAATAATTTGGGCATTGCGATGAAAATAGATAGCAACCAAATTCATGCTGCAAATTACAACCTGTGGGGCGAATCGCCAGATGTAATGCTTACTGCAACAGCCCAGCAAACACTTTTTAATGCTATGCCCAACTGGATGGTAATAAAAGGCTTACCGGTCATTACTGAACTTGATCAACAAACGTTTTATGAGCTTGAATACGAAATTCACCACTTTAATGGCGATATGCAAGGTAACGCTGATATTTCTGGGCTTTGGCGTTTATATTACACACACCCTGAAACAGGCCGACGCCTTATAAGTATTAATAATTTTTCGCAATTGGTCCCTATTGATGATGATGGCTATGATGGCCTGGTTTCGACACTTGAAGCAACATGGCTAAATATAAACCTAAATGTTGCAAAACAAATAGAACAAGCAAGACTTTAATCGTTAAGTGACAATATAATCACGGCGGTTTTATCATCATTGATAACCGCCTTGCCCTTTATTTTAAAGCCCAATTTTAACAACACATTCTGCGATGCCCTATTATCTGGTGATGTTATTGCACACAGTTTTGTAATTCCAAATTCATGCTTATATTGCAAAAGTGCGCTGGCCGCTTCAAAAACATAACCCTTTTTTTCAAAACCGCTTACAAGTGCAAAACCTAAATCAGGTTGCAGTAACGCGGCGCGTTTATAAAACCCAACAACGCCAACCACTACAGCATTATGCAAAGTAATAATGTAAGGCCCAAAGCCTTGGCGTACATGAGAAGCAATAAATGACTAGGGCCTGTTGACCTTTCAGGATTAAAATTTGTTCAATCTAGGGGCGATTTAATCGCGGCGTGAGGTTTATAACCTAGTGGGCTAAGTAAAAACCGAGCAACAAAGAGTTAATTGCCCCTAGGTAGAACCCTTCGGGCAGCGCATGTTTGGCATTTATGCTGTGTTATCGCCTATTTATGGGGAATAACCACACTACATAGGCTCTGCCTTGCCTAAATACCAAACATACTGCTGCAAATTTAACCTCGAAAGATAAACAGGCCCTATAATGTACGACTTGGCATCATCAAGGGTATAGATTGCTTTATCACCAATATGCTCTATGAAACTCGCCTGATTAACTAGCTTAAGTAAAATAGCTGCATCAAGCTCATTTGCATGGCGCAACAACAATCGATTTGTTTTAAATACAGCGTTCAATGTAAGCTCCTCTAAAAAACTTTGTTTTGCATGTAACTTTTTGTTGACTGAAATTAAAAAGCAGATTATTTTTGCGCCGATGTTTTTACAGGCACAACAATAGCGGTTTGCACTCCTTGCACCGTCTGGCGCCAAAGCCAACGCGTTTCACTTAAGCCGCTATTTAACATAACTGTTTATGTGTCCCTCCCTCGCGTACAAAAGCAGTGACTTGGAAGATGATTTTACAACAAACTTATCATCTTCTTTGTTTTTGTATAAGCAGTTTAAAAATTAATACTATTGTAATTTTTATACATGCTTTTAATTTTGTGAATACTTAAATGCTTGAACCTTCTGCGTTAAGTTTACTGCCACCTTTGGTGGTAGTTGTATTGGCTGTTGTATTACGCCGCCCTATTTTATCTTTACTTATTGGTGCTTTAGTTGGTTTAGTTATCGCCGATCCTGCACAGGTACTTACTAACTTTGCGAGTACATCTCTAAAAGTGATGACAGACGAAACCATCGGCTGGCTAATACTTGTATGTGGTGGCTTTGGCGCTTTAATCGCGCTATTAGTGCGCACAGGTGGCGCATCGGCTTTTGGCAAGTTAGCCCTTAAATACACTAAAGGTAAGCGTTCATCTTTGTTTATGACCTTTTGTTTGGGTGTAGTTATTTTTATTGATGACTACTTAAATGCGCTTACCGTGGGTGAAACCATGAAACGCATTACCGATAAATTTAAAGTGAGCCGTGAGATGCTTGCCTATGTTGTAGACTCTACTGCTGCACCAATTTGTGTACTTGTCCCTTTATCTACTTGGGCGGTTTTTTTTGGTGGCTTACTTGTAGATAACGGTATTGCAGAAGAAGGCAAAGGGATTGCAGTTTATATCCAAGCCATACCGTATATGTTTTATGCGTGGTTTGCAGTGCTTGTTGTTGTACTTGTTGTGCTGGGTATTATTCCTGCGATTGGTCCAATGAAAAAAGCAGAGCAAATGGCGCAAATTGAGCAAGCTCAAGTCGACCCTGCCCAATACAATGACGTTCAAACAGCGGATGAATATGCGGTAAAAGCCGTAGAAGAGAACTTTGAAGATGCTGATCCTAAAGGTAAATTACGTAACTTTTTGGTGCCGATTATTTTACTGGTTGCATTTACTGTTTACTTTGAAATAGACGTATACAAAGGCTTATTAGCAACAATGGCGGTCACTCTCCCGTTTTATGCACTACAAAAATTAATGAGCGTAAGTGAAATGATTGAACGCATGCTTGATGGCTTTAAAAGTATGATCCCCGCGATTGGTACTGTTATAGCTGCGTTTATATTTAAAGATGTATGCGACTTAATTGGTTTGCCTCAGTTTGTTATTGGCAGCTTAAGCCCTTATATGACCGCGGCATACTTACCAGCCGTGGTATTTATTTCAATGGCTATTTTAGCGTTTGCAACGGGGTCTAGCTGGGGTATTTTTGCTGTATCAATTCCCATTGTTATGCCACTGGCTAATGCGGTTGATGCAAACATACCACTGGTCATTGGGGCGCTATTATCGGCTTCTTCTTTTGGTAGCCAAGCGTGTTTTTACTCAGATTCAACCGTACTCGCAGCGCAAGGTTCTGGTTGTAATTTAATGAGCCATGCTGTTACACAATTGCCATACACGCTAATTGCTGCGGCATTAGCTGTTATAGGCTTTTTAATAATGGCTTAAATACTATACCAATCCGCAATAATACTTAATCATTTTGCGGGGCTAAACGAGTCGCTACCTGCGTTAAAAAATTTTCATTTAGAACAACTAAATAGCGAATTTTTTGCCTAGCTATCAACACGTTTTTCCATCCTCAAAATAGATCACTTAATTAAGCGAATTGGTATTATTAGTAAATTAGCTGAATAAATAAAAACCCCAATGTAGTGATACATTGGGGTTTATTTTAGCTACATAAATAAAGCTTATTTTTGTAGTTTAATACCATTGTAATAGGCATCAAGCGTTGTGATTTTAGTTTGATTTGGTAAATCGGCAAAGTCACTTTCTATAAACTTAGTCCCGCGTAATTGCACATTTAAACGTGCAGCATTAGGGTTAAGCATTGTTTGCTTGTAGTAGTCTTTTATATCTGCAAGCGTTACTTTTTCAACTTCATCAATCAGCTTTTGCTTAGAATCAAAGGTAAAGTTTTCACGGTACCAATCGTTTATAAGTGGGCTCATTTCGTCACTTAAGTTTTTAGGCTGCTCTTTAAGTGATACAAGGGTAGAGTTTTTCAGCTGCTCAAAAGTCTCTTCGCTCATGTTATCAAGTTCAACTGCGTATTCTTTTTTAAACTTATCAAAACGAGCTTGTATTTCTTTTGGTCCTTTAACTGGTGTTTGAATATACAAACCAATTGCTGAGTAATCCTCGATTGGGCGAGCTAATGCACCTACTGCGTATGCAAGTTGCTCCTCAGTACGCATTTTATCAAACGCAACTGTTCTAAAGTGGCTTTGTAATACAGCTGCTTCTGCTTTTTGTTTGTAACCCGCAACAGGATGAACGGTCATATCAACCACCGCTACATCGGCTACATCGATATCTTTTTGCAGTACCAGTGTTTCGCCCGGTTGTGGCAACCACGCTTTGCTTCGTGCAAATTCACTGCGCTTATGATTACTTGGTAATGTTGCACTTAACTCTTGTGCAATCGCGTCAATATCTTGCTGATCGTAGTTACCGTAACTAAATACGCGTAAATCGTTTTGTGCAAACGTAGCTGTTTTTAATTGTGCTAAGTCGGCAACACTCAGTGAGTCAGCGGCTTTTATAAGCGCATCTGTATCAAAGCCACCTGTACGGGTTAGTTTTGAATACTCGCCAAATGCTTGTGCATACGGAAACTGCTTTTGTTGGTTTAGTAAATTACGCTTAAAGCGATCTACCGCTTGGCTAAATGCTTGTGCTGTTTCATCGGCTTTTAATCCGGTTAAAGCTTGTTTAAGCAATACATCTTGCTTATCTGTAAAACCACTCATAGATAAAACAAGACCATTACTCGGTGCTAAGCTTACGCTCATACCGGCGATTGCTGCTTCGGTACTTAACTGACTTTGTTGAATATTGTATAAATCAGCCCAAACAGAATAAAGTACTTCTGCTTTAATATCGTTCAAACCGGGTTGAGTATTTATATAAACTTCAACAAGCCCTTTTGGCTGCTCTGCAAATTTTTGACTTGCTTGGCGCCATACTTTTACACCATTTTTATCGTAAGCAAGTTCTGGGTGTTTTTGCTCTTTAAATGCTTGCGTTTTTATTGCAAAATTTTCAGGCAATAAATTGTTTACAGTCGGTAGTGCTAACTTAAATTCGCTTGGTTTTTTCCAGCTGGCAATTTCATCATCGCTAATGTCACTGATGCGGTATTTACCGTCGTAAAAGTGTAGTTTTGAGTCTGTCTCTTCTTGCTGCGATACATACCAAATACGAAGGGTATCGGCATTTAACTGCTCAAGTACATTGTTTACAGCGTCAGCGTCAAACTTTGCATAATAATAAGGTGCATTAATAGCGTGATTTAACGGATAGTCTTGCATGCTTTGCGTAAGCGAGCTTACATAATTAAACTCATCACCTTTTTCTAAAAACTTAAACTGGTTATTAAGGGAAGTACGAATTTCGTTGAAGTACTTGCTATCAACGCCTTCTTTTTTAATTAAATCGATGTACTGCATAATAGTCGCAACTATTTCGTCACGATTTTTCATGCCTTCATCTGTAAGCTCTACATTTACATTTAACGAACCATAGTTGCCATATTGATTTGGTGCAGCTGAAGCTGAAAGCTGAGACACCCATCCTTTATCACGAAGAAGTTGCGCTGGGCTGCCCGGCATTTCATTACTTAGTAAATACGCCACAAATCGGTTTGGTTTAAGTGCAAATTCGCTATTATTATTAGCAATGGTGAAATCAAGTTGCAGCTGTTTTACATCTTCATTTGGTGCATAAAACACGCGTTTTCCGCCAGCGTTATCAAAATCAAGTTTTGCAGTCACTGTTGGTTTTTCGATATTTTTATTTTTTATGTCAGCAAAGTATTTTTGCGCTTTTTGCTCCATTTCAGCAATAGGTAAATTAGAAATAAGCGCAACTTTCATAATATTTGAAGAGTAGTATTTATTATAAAAATCAACCGTTTCTTTATGAAGTGAACTGTTTTCTTTATCGCCAAGGGTTTCTAGGTTACCAATTAAAAAGCGATTAGCTGGGTGATCGCCCATCATTTTGCGCGCGAGTTTAAATTGTCCAAAAAAGTCCATTTCGCGGCGCATTGACCACTCTGCATTCACTGCATTTTTTTCTTTATCTGTGTATTCTGGGTATAACTTAGGCGCTTTGAAAAAATCAGCAAAACGGTCTAGCCCTTCATCAAACGCGTCGTTATTAATTTTAAACATGTAATTAGTAATATCGAGCCAAGTATACGCATTGTGCGCGCCACCATTTTTGGTCATAAAATCAGAATACCCTTTTGTGTCTGGGTAGCGTTCTGTGCCTAAAAACAGCATGTGCTCTAAATAATGCGCCATACCTTGTTGCGACATTGGGTCGTGCAGTAAACCAACACCAACGCTTAGTGCCGCTGCAGATTTTTCAGCACCTGGATCTGACACTAAAATTACTTCAATGTCGTTTGCCAGCTTAAGTGTTTTATATTCGCGGTTATCGTTAGGACTTACAACTAACGTATCTGATAGTAAAGAGGCCTGAGGCGCCACTGAAACCGAAGCCGTATTTGAACAACCACTTAAAACTGCAAGTGCGATTGCACTAAAACCAATAATCTTTTTCATTTTTGTTTTCCATTAAAAAGTATTGCGCAAAATAGCGTGCGCCAATTCAAAGCAATATAGTTAAGCTAAACTAACATTTTCAATTAATAACTTTCTACAAAATAACGCTATTTTGTGTAACACATTGTGAAAAATGTCTTCATAATCGGATATTAGTTGGGAGTCTGCCAACCTTGCGTGATTAAAAATCATTCAATATCAAAAAATACGCAAATTCTAAATAATAATAAGGAAAAACAATGGAAAAAATCATCATACTTGCCATGTTTGCACAAGTTACGCTTTCACTGGTTGTCATGCTCATTATGGGTAAAAGGCGCTTTGCCGCAGCTAAAAACAAACAACTAGATTTAAGTGACTTTAAAACAATGCAGTTAGATAAGGCTGGCGACACTATTAGGGTGGCAGATAGAAACTTTTCAAATCAGTTTGAAATACCTGTGCTTTTTTACGCGGGATGTTTACTTGCACTGCAACTAAATAGCGCCAGTACACTTGTGGCAATACTGGCCTGTTTATTTGTAGCAACACGTATTGTGCATAGCGTTATTCATTTAGGTGAAAACAACGTACGCGCACGTTTTAAAGTGTTTTTACTGGGTTGTGTTTGTGTGTTTTCAATTTGGCTAGCAATGGTTTGGCGAGTACTATTTTAAATAGCAAAGTTTAATAATAGTAATGTGGACGGCTGGTTTAGGCCATCCACATTACCGTTAATTTTAATTATTTAGCACGTTTTAAACGAGGTACCGCAAGTAAAAAAGCACCTAAAAGCCAAATTAACCCGCCGCCAGAACTGCTACTAGAATCTGTTGATGTGTCAGAATCAATTAACGTATTTTCAGTAACAGTAAGGCCTGCTGCTGAATTAGGATCATCATCCATTACCGCCACATTTTGAATAGTCACTAAGTTAGCACTACTAATTGTTACATCAGTACTTGCACATTGCTCGGCAGTAATATCAACCACGGGTGTTTCACCACAGTGTACTAACGCTGCAATTTTATCTAACGTTGATTGGCTTGCTGCAGTAATTTGTCCAAACACAGTAAAACCACCGTTTTGGGTATCAAGTGCTGCACTATTGTCTGTAATATTAAAAAACCACTGACTTGTTGCGCTATTAGCATCACCCGATAATTTAGCCATCGCAATGGTGCCCTTAACATTAGAAAAAACGGGCTCATTATCTACAGCGGGCTTTGTAGTAATCGCATCTAGCGAATCAGAAAATGTAAATCCACCACCTTGAATAACAAAGTTACTAACAGAGCGGTGAATTACTGTTTCGTTATATGAATCGTCTTGAACGTAACTTAAAAAATTTGCGACTGTTTTGGGGGTTTGTTGATCAAATAGGTTAATCTCTATGACACCTTGGCTCGTGTTCATTTCAACTATAGTAGCGGTGCTTGTAAAACTTGCTGCAGCAAGTGCTGAGCCAAGTAAAAGTTTTTTCATGTTTTATTCCTGTTGTTATATTTTTTAAATAATTAGTTAATGCGTTAACACATTAATGCCATCGGCGACTAAAATCGATTCTAAAGTGTGAGTTGATACAATTAAGACCGTGTTGATAACAAATTAATTACATATGCCATTATTTATATTCTTTTTTGCTATATAAATCTAACTATTTAAAATTAAATCATCTTAAAAGTGTGGTCACTTATTTGTTACCTTAAAAAAACACAAACAACAGGATCTAACAATGCCACACACTAAACAAACAATTTGCGACTTTGGTTTACACAAAGGTGAACCATACACAAAACTACCGGCGAGCTTTTTAACGTGGATGGTAGGTATAAACCATACTAAGCGGGAATATGCGGATGCAGAGTTAAAGCGTCGCGAAAGTGCCGCCACAAATCGATTAACTGTACCTTCTAAATAAAATGTCAATAAGTACGTTTTTTTAGCATAAAACTAGTTTAAACTACCCGCTTGATAAATTAAGTAGACCTTAATCCATAGGTATTTTATGCGTATAATTATTTTATTTTCGATTATTTTTAGTGTACTTGGATGTACATCTCCTGCTCCTGAATCAACCTCTAACAGTACTCCTACTGAATATTTAACTGTTCTTCATACTAATGATAATCACGGCCGTTTTTGGCAAAACGAAAAAGGCGAATACGGTATGGCCGCTCGCAAAACGTTAATTGACTCTTTACGTAATGACGCCCAAAAGCAAGGTCATGCCGTTTTACTTCTCTCTGGTGGTGACATTAATACCGGTATTCCTGAGTCAGATTTACAAAAAGCAGAACCTGACTTTAAAGGTATGTCGCTGATTGGTTATGATGCAATGGCATTAGGCAATCACGAATTCGATAACCCTATTGATGTATTGAAGCAACAGCAAAAATGGGTGAACTTTCCTTTTCTATCAGCCAATATATTTGAAAAAGAATCAGGCGAACATGCGTTTGATAGCTATAAAATATTCAAAAAAAATGGCTTAACTATTGCTGTTATTGGATTAACAACAACAGACACAGCTAAAATTGGTAATCCTCAGTATATTGGCCACTTAGAGTTTAAAGACCCTGTTGACGTTACTGCAAAACTAGCTAAAGAAATAAAAGCTAAGTACAACCCTGACATTACCATTGCGCTGACTCATATGGGTCATTATGTTGATGCTAGCTTTGGCATTAATGCACCAGGTGATGTAACACTTGCTCGCTCACTTCCTGCAAACACACTTGATATGATCATTGGCGGGCACTCACAAGAACCTGTGTGTATGAGTGATACAAATGTAAATGACGACAACTTTAAACCTGGCCTTGCCTGTAAGCCAGACCAGCAAAACGGTACTTACATTATGCAAGCCCATGAATGGGGTAAGTATGTTGGTAAAGCTGAGTTTAAGCTTGAAAACGGAAAATTAACGTTACTAGACTACAAACTCATGCCTGTTAATTTGTATGTAGATAAAGTTCAAGCTGATGGCTCTACTAAAGCAGTATTAGCAAACGAGTACATTAAACCAGACCCTAAACTTGAATCTTATTTAGCGGTATACCAAGCTAAAGGCGCTAAACAAATTGAAGGTACCATTGGTGAAGTAGATGCTCGCTTAGAAGGTGACAGAAACAAAGTTCGTTACCAACAAACAAACCTTGCACGTGTAATTATTCAAGCTCAAATGGATGTAGTAAATGCAGACTTTGGATTAATAAGTGGCGGTGGTATTCGCAGCTCAATAGAGGCTGGTAAAGTAAGCTATAAAGATATTTTAAAAGTACATCCTTTTAAAAACCGCATTACTTATATGGATTGGCAAGGCAGTGATTTATGGGATTACTTAAATACAGTAACGAGCTTCCCACCGGATGCTGGTGCTTATTTGCAATACCATAAAATATCGTTTGAGCGTAAAAATAATCAGTTGGTTAATGTTTTGATCAATGGCGAACCGCTTAATAAAAATAAAACATACAGAATGAGTCTAAATAGCTATAACGCATCAGGCGGTGATGGTTATCCTGCACTTACAAATAAAAAAGGCTTTGTAAGTACAGACGAAACAGATGCTAAAGCACTTCAAGACTTTATTTCAAAAAATAGCCCTCTCAAAGCGGCTGAATTTACCCCTAAATAACCTCTAAGAATATGAGGAAAGTAATCTAGTTACTTTCCTCTTATTTCAATATTACCTTTTTTAATATTTGCCAGCCCATAACTATGCAAACGAGAACGAGAGCCTTCTCCATAGGCTTTAGGTGGGTAATATAACTCTTTTTCTTCAGGACACTCGCTAAGTACTTCATCTAATGCCGCACGTATCTCACTCAAGGTTTTTTCTAGGCTATTATTAAAATTAGGCCTTTTTCTAACCGTATGACCAAGCTCTACCAACCTATAAAAATACTTGTTAGCGAGCTCTAGAAGCTCCTCTGGTACATCTTTATTATGACTAAGCGCTACATCATCGTTATTTGTACAATACTCTACAAGTGCTAAATAAAAGCATAATGGCTTATTGGCTAAACCCACTTTTTGCTCTGCACTACAACTACTTGATAGTGTTTTATCGTTAAGGTCAACTATAAGCATCAGCGGCGTAGGCTCTGTAATTGACTGATGCTGCGCATTATTAAACTGCTTATTACTTTGTTTAATAAACGCAAATTTTACCCAAAAACTAATCAACACACTTAATACTAAAAATATAAAATAGTAAATAAAATGGCTTAATGTAAAGTGGGTTTGCTGAACGTTAAATACAACTAATACAGGTCCGTTATTAGTGCTCAAACTACGTGTTATTTGGTGTAAGTTTACAGGTGCTAGCATTTCGCCTTTTGGTGCAATAGCAACAACTTTAAGATCGTTCGAATTAATGTAGCTATTTAAGGTTTTAATATAGCTATTAACCGCATCTTTATTCCCCGAATGCTTTAGCAGCTCATTTGATAAATCAAGTAATGGTAAGTCGAGTGCTATTTGCCTTTCTATCTGCGTTATTTTTTGTTTAGTTACTTGCTGGCTTTTTTGAATTACAGAAATATAAAACACAGAAGATAGAGTTAAAAATAAGCATAGTAAAACAAGTAGTTGTTTATATTTACTCATCACTAACTTCCTCTTTTAAGTTTACTGAGCTAGTACCGCAACTCCAAAACGATTGTGCATTTTGATAATAATGCAAACTTTGATCTTTAGACATATCAAGCAAATTTGCCTGTACTGCACATAATAAATCAGTATTATTTTGCTGCATTTTTAAATACCATCTTGTTCCAGTAATATTATTACTCAAAGGCGTAATATAGTTTTTTGAAAAACGTTTTTCGTCACTCTCTTTCCAAAACGAAGCAATAATATCTACTTTTCCGTCGGCGAGTAAATCGCGTAATTCGTTATGAGAACTAGCATAAGTGATTTTCAAATTAGCTAAATTTATATCCAGTTCTTTAAACATTTGCTTTGGTAAAATATGCCCTGATCGGCTGGTAGGATAATCAAGCAAACCTATGCGTTTATCTAAAAAATATTGTTTAGTAATTCGAGGTTTTTCTTTAGACGATATAAAAAATGCCGTGTAGTCAGAAAAACCAACTACGGGTTGGTAGTTATAGGTCGACTCCGCTTTAAATGCAGCCATAATATTGCTTTTAGCCAAAATTAGGTCAGCAATTCCTTTACCAACAAACTCAAAGCTATCTGCCGTTCTATATCCCCAATACCCTTTTACCGAGCCATATTGCTTAGCTACTACGTTATCAGAGCATAACTTTTGTGTTAATAACTTGGCTATTTTTTTTGATTGTGTAAAAACAATTAATTGGTCTTTATTACTTGTAGCAGTTGTTTGACACTCTGTTGAGGTTTCGATCATAACCGGAAAATGTAAATCATCATTGTATACACTAACTTGACCGCAAACCCACGTAACGACCAATAATAGAAACAAAAATGTAACAATTAACATTTTGTGCAACACAATATTTTTATAATTCAAAGCAATGCCACCCAAAAATAGACGATATAGGGTATTTGAACAATTTCGCTTACCTATTACAACAAGTAATTTTACCTATTAAATATAAGATACTGATTTTAAACGTAATTTAATAAGAAATTATGAATTTTAATAAGTCCTTCCTATCAACATTAAAAATGAGGACAATTGACCGCATTAGCTTATAGCAACCCCATGAAATATTCATTTAGGAAGTTTTAATGCATAACAATATAAAGTACTCGATATCTTCTGCGCTTTTGATTAGTGCGATATTCACAAGCACTAACTCACACGCTTGGGGTCAAAATGGCCACCGTATTGTAGGGCAGATTGCACAATCTCATATAAGCGAAACAACTAAAGCAGCAATTAAACCTTATTTAGATGGTGAGTCACTTGCGCAAATATCAACGTGGCCTGATGAAATGCGCTCTGCTCCTGGCGACTTTTGGCAAAAGAAATCATCTCGTTGGCATTACATTAATGCAGCCCCAGGAAAATCTTTCAGCTTCAATCACGATCATACTAAAAACAAAGAATCTGTAAGTAATATCCTCGAGGGTATTCACTATTCAATGCAAACGCTCACCGATAAAAATAGCACCTTAGATGCTAAACAGTTCAGTTTGCGTTTTTTAGTGCATTTAGTAGGCGACAGTCATCAACCTTTTCATGCCGGTCGAGGTGAAGACAGAGGTGGTAACCGTATTAAGGTTTCTTTTTTTAACGAAGAAACAAACCTTCACAGCCTTTGGGATACAAAGTTAGTTGAGAACGAGAACTTGTCGTTTACTGAATACGCTCAATTTATTGATACAAATAACAGCGAATTAATTGCTGAATATTTACAAAGCTCACCTAAAACTTGGGTTGAAGAATCACACAATTTAGCAACAAAAATTTATAAGTACACCAACGACGAAGTTGGGTACAGCTACATTTATAACAACACTCCAATTGTAAAAACACGCCTACAACAAGCGGGTATTCGACTAGCTGGACTATTAAACGCCTTATTTGACCCTTCTGCAAAAGAGTTAGATACGGCACTAAAAATGACGACTGATAAATAAACAGTATTAAATTTATATAACCTACACACGGGAAATCAACATTATGACTAAGCTTGGCCTTTCGAAATTAACTGGAGCGGTAATTTTAGCTCTAGGTGTTTCTACAAGCGCAATGGCTGCTGATACTTCATCTGCAATGCGTGGTAAAATTACGACGCCTTCAGGTGGCAGTGCTGCAAACGTTAAAATCAAAGTAGTTCACCAACCAACGGGAACTATTAGCGAACTAACTACAAACGAAAGTGGTACGTTTATCGCTAATGGCTTACGTGTAGGTGGTCCTTACATGGTTATCATCGATTCTGATACATTTAACGATACGACTGTTGAAAATATCTATCTAAATCTGGGTGAAACTTACCGTTTAAGCTCGCAGCTTGCTCCGCTAAACATCGAAAAGATTGAAGTGTCTGGTTATAAGATTGTTCAGCAATCAGGTGGCTCTAGCAGTACATTTGGCTCTGACACTATTGAGAATATGCCAAGCTTTAACCGTGATATTAAAGATATTGCGCGTTTAAATCCACTCGCCAGCATTAATGGTAGTGGTGAGCTAACGTTTGCAGGTAGTAACCCACGTTCAAATGGCTTAACTGTTGACGGTATTGGCCAAAATGATGACTTTGGTTTAAGTTACGGTGGCTACCCTACTTCGCAACCACCTGTAGCACTTGATGCAATTGAGCAAATTTCTGTTGATGTATCTCCGTTCTCAGCCTCTAAAGGTAACTTTGGGGGAGGTACCATTAATGCAGTAACAAAATCAGGTACTAATGAGTTTAAATTTTCTGGCTTTTATGAAATATCTACTCCTGATATTGCAGGTGATGTAGACAGTATTTCTCAAGTATATGCAGATGGTAACCCTGTTTTAGATGAAGATGGACACCGTACATACGTTATTGATCAGGTAGAACCAATTCAAACTGAGAAACGTTATGGCTTTAATGTTGGCGGCCCATTAATCGACGATACTTTGTTTTACTTTGTTAACTACAACAAATGGACAAGTGAACTTGATTTAGATTACGGTTTTGAAGGCTCTGGTGCAACGAATGAATATGATGTAACAGAAGAAAGCTACAACCAATTTATTAATATTTTAAATAATGAATACGGCTTAACCGATTCTCTAGGTGGTGACCCTAAAGATACAAACGAATCATTGCTTGTTAAATTAAGTTGGAATATTAATGATGATCATCGTTTAGATTTCACTTACCAATGGCAAGACGATAAAGACGAAACAAATGTCGGCACTGGCGGTAGTACAGTAAGCTTAGCGTCAAGCCGTTATACTTACGCTACTAAATTCAATAATTTTGCGACAAAATTATATTCAGACTGGAATGAAAACTTCTCAACTGAAATTGGTATCGCTTACAAAGATGTATCATCAAGAAGCTTAACTAACTCTGATATTGGCTTTGTGAAAGTTGAAGAGTACTTCCGTGGTCCAGCTTATGAGTTTGGTACAGATGAATTCCGCCATGCAAATAGCTCATCGACTGAAAACTTAACGCTTACTTTCGATGCCACTTACTTAATGGATGAGCACGAAATTAACTTTGGTATGCAGTATGAATCGCTAAATTTATATAACTTATTTGCATCTAACTCATTAGGTTCTTGGGAATTTGATGACTTCGAAGGTTTTGCAAACCGTGAAGTGGGTAACTTTAGAGGTACATACGACTTTTCTTACAGTAACGCGTACACAAATAACCCAAATGACACTGCATACGATGCGACACGTAACCAATTAGCACTTTATATCGAAGATACTTTTTATGTTGGTGATGATTTAGAAGTAACAGCTGGCGTTCGTTATGAGCGTTTATCATCAGACGATAAACCAACTTTAAACGAAAACTTTTTAAATACTTACGGCTTTAGCAATCAAGAGAATCTTGATGGTTTAGATATAATTTTACCGCGTATTGGCTTTAAATATTATGCAACTGAAGCATTAACCATTAATGGTGGTATAGGTCGATTCCAAGGTGGTATTCCAAACGTTTGGTACAATAACTCTTTCCAAAATGACGGTATTACATTTGTTGAAGCACCACAAAGCGCTATTAATGATTATTACGCCAATAACCAAGCCGATATTACGCAAGTACCTGACGCTATTAAAGACACGTTAGTCCAAGGTGCCGGTAGCACAAACTATGTTGACCCTGATTTTGAGCTTCCATCGAGCATAAGAGCTCAAGTTGGTTTTGAATACGAGTTTGACTCAGAACTACTTGGAGAAGGCTTCAAATGGCAAGCAGAAATTGCTTACCATAAAAAAGAAAACGAAGCTGTATGGCATAACACTGCTTTAAACCCAATTGGTGTTGCTGCTGATGGTGAGCGTGTAATTAACGAAAGTATTTATACTGGCGACCTTGCAGATAACTTTGATATTGCAATGACTAATTCATCTGACGATGGACGTTCAATCATTATTTCTACCGGCATTGCAAAAGAATTTGAAAATGGCCTGTATGTTTCTGCAAGTTATGCACACCAAGACGTAACTGAGGCCTCATCGGGTTCATCTTCTCGTGCTCAAAGTAACTACCAATACAACATTACACGTAACCGTAATGAAGACTTTGCAGATCGTGGTTCATACGAAGTAGAGCACAGCTTTAAAATAAACCTAGCGTATAACACTGAATTTTTCAGTGGTTATGCAACTAAGTTTAACGTGTATTTTGAACGCCGCTCTGGCCGTCCATTTAGCTACACTATGGGCATGTATCAAGATAGTGACTTAGGTGATACACGCGACTTTTACTCAAGCTCAGCTTACCTAGCTTACATTCCAACTGGCGCTGATGATCAAAATGTAAATTGGGATGAGTCTGGTTTATCTTGGAATGAATTAGAAACGCTTCTAAATCGTGCTGGTATCTCAGAACGTGGTGAAATTTTAGGCCGTAACTCAGGTACTCAACCTTGGGTTACTACGATGGATGTAAGTATCAAACAAGAAATCCCAGGTTTTGCTGAAGGTCACAGCGGTGAGGTTTACTTCATGGTTGATAACTTCGCAAACTTACTAAACAGTGATTGGGGTGTTGAAAAACGCTTAGGTTTCTCTGATCAAGCTGTTTATGATTTTGGTGGGTTAGATGATGAAGGTCGTTATATAATTGATGGCAAATTTAATGGTGCTGACGTTCGTAACTACAGTCAATACCAAACTAGCTCATCAGCTTGGCAGGCTAAAGTTGGTATTAGCTACAAGTTTTAAGTCTTAATAGGTAAGTAATAACACATTAAGTTATTTGTTAACAAAACCCATTGCAAAATTGTGATGGGTTTTTTGTTTTTCGCACCCCAATTTCACATGTTTGTCATAAAGCCCACGTAATATATACCCCGATATAGAGTTATTGCTCAAAAAAAACACTCAAATAGACAAAAATAGTACTATTTATTAAAAATATATTGCAGTTGTATTTTATTTGTAACGAATAAATAAGGTACACTAGTAACGGATTTTGAATAAATGAACTTTAACTGTTTATTTTGAAAAATTTTAAAATAAAAATATAAAAATTTAATTATTAACTACACGGGAAAATTAAATGAAAACTCAAATACGCAAAACGGCCCTATCACTTGCTATCGCAGCATGTGTTGGTGTTAGTGGCGCTGCAATTGCAAATGAAACAACATCTGCAATTAAAGGTCAAATCACTGGTCCTAACGGCAACCCTGCTGCTGGCACTAAAATTACAATTTTACACGTTCCTTCAGGCTCAGTTAAAACAACTGAAACTAATGATGCTGGTTACTTTACAGCTAAAGGCCTGCGTGTTGGTGGTCCATACAGAGTAGTTGTAGATTCTGACACTTATGCAGACCAAGAGTTCAATAACATTATTCTTAACATTGGTAACGATTACCCGGTAAATGCTTCTTTAGAGAATATCTCTAACATCGAGCAAATTGTAGTTACGGGTGCTCCTATCAGTGCTATGTCTGGTGGTACAGGTCCTGCGTCTACTTTTACGCTAACGGATCTTGAAAACCAACCAGCCATCAACCGTGATTTAAAAGATATCATCCGTATTGACCCACGTATCACAATTGATGATAGCCGTGGTTCAATCAACTGTGGTGGTGGTAACCCACGTTACAACAGCTTAACGCTTGACGGCGTTCGCATGAACGATAACTTCGGCTTAAGCTCAAACGGTTACCCTACTATCCGTGCCCCTTTCTCTTTCGACTCTATTGAACAAGTTTCAGCTGAACTAGCACCTTTTGACGTTCAATACGGTGGCTTTACATCGTGTAATATTAACGCTGTAACTAAATCTGGTGGCAACGACGTTCACGGTGGTGTTTTCTTCGATTACACAAACGATTCAATGAAAGGCGACGAAATTGAAGGTAATGAAGTTGATAACGGTAACTACACTGAAAAACGTTACGGTTTCAACGTAGGCCTTCCGCTTGTTGAAGATACATTATTCTTGTTCACTTCATACGAAAAACTTGAAGGTGTTCGCCAGTTTAATTACGACGGCCTTAGCAGTGGTAGTGTTACAGCTGATGACGTATCTCGCATTCAGAGTATTTCTCAATCAGTTTACGGCTACGATGCAGGCGGTATGCCATCAAGCATGCCTGTTGAAGATGAAAAAATCTTAGTAAAACTAGATTGGAACATCAACGAAGATCACCGTGCAAACTTAATTTATAACTACAACGACGGTAACACAATTTCTCAGTCTGATACTGGTTCTAGCCGCGTTTCTTTATCAAACCACTTCTACAATCAAAGTGCTGAGTTTACATCAATCATTGGTTCTGTATATTCTGATTGGTCAGACGATTTTTCTACTGAAATTCGTTTAGGTAAATCAGAGCTAGATGCAACGGTTCAGTCATTAGATGCTGCAAGCAGCTTTGGTGAAATGCAAATACGTACTGATAATGGCGGTACTGTATTCATTGGTCCAGATGATTCTCGTCAATCAAACGATCTAGATTACGACACAACTACATTTAAAGTTGCTGGTACTTATTACCTAGATCAACACACAATTACTGCTGGTTACGAGTTTGAAGAGCTATCTGTTTTTAACTTGTTCGTACAGCAAACAGAAGGTGAGTGGCGCTTTGACTCAATTGACGACTTTGAAGCAGGTCAAGCAGCGCGTATCTACTACAACAATGCTGCAGGTACTAATAACCCGAATGATGCGGCTGCAAGCTTTAAATATGCGCAGCATACATTCTATGTCCAAGATGAATACGCATTCACTGACTTAGATGCAACCATTCAGTTTGGTTTACGTTACGACAAGTACACAAGTGATGACGTTCCTAACTTTAACCAAAACTTCACTAACCGTTACGGTTTCAGCAACCAGTCTACATTCGACGGTATTGACTTACTGCAGCCACGTGTTGGATTCCAATGGTATGCAACTGACGAACTTGAAGTACGTGCTGGCTTAGGCTTGTTCTCTGGTGGTAACCCGAACGTATGGCTGTCTAACTCATACTCTAACGATGGTATTACAAACATTAGTACGCAGTTCCGTGGTGTAGATTTATTCAATACAGCTAACGTAAACGGCGGTACACCTGGTTTTGACGTACCACAAGGTATGTTTGACATTGTTGCAAATACAGAAATTGGTGTAGGCGATGCAACAGTTAATGCTGTAGACCCAGATTTTGAAATTCCTTCAGAGTGGAAATACTCTCTTGGTGCTACATACACAACTGAAGACGAATACGTAATCTCTGTAGACTACCTATACTCGAAGAAGAAAGATGCTGCATTGATGCGTGATATTGCACTTCAAGATAGCGGCGAAACAACGTTTGATGGTCGTCCTATTTACGAGTCAATCGAAGGTCGTAGTAATGAGTATTTATTAACAAATGTTAGTGGCGATAGCGGTGATTCTTCAGTTATCTCTGCAGCAGTTAGCAAAATGTTTGATAACGGCATCAACTTTAGCTTTGGTTACGCATACACAGATGCAGACGATGTAAACCCAATGACTAGCTCTGTAGCTGGTTCTAACTATGGTAACATCGCACTTACTAACCCAGGTAACCCAGGTGTTGCGTCTTCAGATTATGAAATTCCGCATCGTTTTACTATGACGCTTGGTTACAAATATGAGTTTGTAGATGGCTTTGAGACACGCTTTAACCTTTACGGTGAAGCATACAAAGGCCTACCTTACAGCTTTACGTTTGATGGTAGCGATAACACAGATGCTAACCGCAACACTACCTTTGGTGATAACAACTGGAATGGCAACCGTCAGTTAATGTACGTTCCACTTGAAAACGATCCTAACGTTGTTTACAACATGTCGGCTGATGAAATCAATGAGTTTAACGACTTTATTGCTTCTGAAGGACTTAAACGTGGTGAAATTACAGGTCGTAACCAACAAAATGCTGACTGGTTTGTTAAGTTTAACCTTAAAGTTACACAAGAATTACCAGGCTTTATGGAAGGCCATAAAGGTGAAGCATTCTTTGTAATTGATAACCTTACAAACATGCTAAATGATGACTGGGGCGTACTTAAGAAAGGTCCTTTCGTAGGCGCAAGCATGATCTCAACATCTATTGATGACCAAGGTCGTTACGTTTACTCAGGCTTTAACGGTAATAACGCTAATACTTCAGTACAAACTGGTGCGTCATTATGGGAAATGCGTGTAGGCGTACGTTACACTTTCTAATCTAATTTGTTAGATTAGTTAAAATTATAAAAGCCCATCATTTGATGGGCTTTTTTATGCCTGTAAGTTATTTTTTAGCTTATTAAGTATACTTATTAATAAACCTTGTTCATGTGTGTTTAACGAAGCCAATAGTTCTTTTTCCCACTTTAACGCCTCGGGTACTATTTTTTTATACATATCTTTTCCAGCTTCACTTAATGAAAGCATAGCTGCGCGCTTATCCTCTGAATTAATTTGAGTTATTAGCAACTTTTTTTCTACTAATATTTTTATTGCACGCGACACAGTCGATTTATCCATATTTGCCTGCGTACATAAATTTTTGGCATTACTTTGACCAAATTGCGCTAAATTCGCCAAAATTCGCCATTGAGGTATCGTTAAGTCAAATTTGCTCTGGTATACCTTAGCAAGGTCATTACTTACCAAACTTGCTACATTAATTAGTTGATATGCTAAAAAAGTGTCTAAATCCAGTTTCATTGTTATCCCGTTAAATAGGTTTACTAGCTGTTCATTTATATTTACATACACATTCATTGAGCAATTTGATATTAGTCTCACTTGAGAGTATCTTAACTGAAATAAAAATAATATTAAACCAACCCCCCTCTCACAGGAGTCAGTAATGGCGACACAATTAAGTTATATGACCGGCTTTGGTAATGAATTTGAAACACAAGCGCTACCCGGTGCACTGCCAATAGGACAATTTAGCCCACAAAAAGTTAAATACGATTTATACACAGAGCAATTTAGTTCGACTGCATTTACGGCTCCTCGCGCTTCAAATCGTCGCACTTGGTTTTACCGCCTTCGTCCGTCTGTAGTGCAAGGTGATTACCAAGCAATTGATAACGGCCTAATAAGAACAGCCCCAATCACTGAAGCCGTAACACCACCAACAATGCTACGTTGGAATCCTATTGATATGCCTTCACAGCCTACTGATTTTATTGATGGGTTAGTAACGATGGCTGCTAATGGCAGTGCTAATCGGCAATCTGGTATTGGCATTCATGTATATGTCGCTAATCAGTCAATGCAAGGGCGTTACTTTTGCAATGCCGATGGCGAAATGTTGTTTGTCCCTCAGCATGGTGAGTTATTAATTCACACCGAGTGCGGTAAGTTAAGCATTAAACCAGGTGAAATTGCTGTAATTCCCAGAGGAATTAAGTTCTCAGTTGACTTAATTGATAATACAGCCCGTGGTTATATTTGTGAAAATTATGGCCATGCGTTAGAGCTTGCAGAGCGAGGACCTGTTGGTGCAAACGGTTATGCCAACGACAGAGACTTTCAATACCCTGTAGCGGCCTTTGAAGATAAAGAGGGTGACTTTGAGCTTGTTTCTAAATTTAACGGTAATTTATTTAGCTGTGAAATTAAGCACTCTCCTTTTGATGTGGTTGCATGGACGGGTAATAGTGCGCCCTATAAATACGACTTATCGCGTTTCAATGTAATGAATACAGTGAGCTTTGATCACCCCGATCCTTCTATATTCACTGTACTAACCTCTCCTTCTGCTACTGAGGGTATGGCAAATGTCGATTTTGTGATATTTCCACCGCGTTGGATGGTAGCCGAAAATACATTTCGCCCGCCGTATTATCACCGCAATATTATGAGTGAATTTATGGGCTTAATTGAAGGTGTGTATGATGCAAAAGAGCATGGTTTTGTACCTGGTGGCGCAAGTTTACACAATTGTATGTCGCCACATGGACCTGAAGCCGACGTATTTGAAAAAGCCTCAAACACTGAGCTTACACCACAAAAATATGAAAACACATTGGCCTTTATGTTTGAGTCGCGCTATATAATTTCACCGACAAAATATGCATTAGAAGGTAAAGAGCGCCAACCAAATTACACCGATTGCTGGCGCACTATTAAAAAACAATTTACAGGTTCACAGGATTAATTATGAAATTATACAGCTACTTTCGCTCATCAGCGGCTTATAGAGTGCGTATAGCGCTTAACTTAAAAGCAATCGATCATGAACTTGCTATTGTTAACCTTTTAAAATCGGAGCAGCTTGGGAAAGAATACTTAGCGACTAACCCGCAAGGCTTACTACCGGCACTTGAAACCAATGATGGTGTTTTAGCACAATCGCTTGCAATACTTGAGTGGCTAGATGAAACTTATCCGCAATCGCCATTAATTACAGGGACTGCGTGGCAAAAGTCGCAAATAAGAAACTTAAGCTTTGCCATTGCTTGCGATATTCATCCTGTTAATAATTTACGCGTGCTGAAGTATTTATCAAACGAATTAGGTGTTGATGGCGAGGCTAAAAATAAATGGTATCGACATTGGATAGAAGTGGGTTTTGAAAAAATAGAACTGATGCTAAACGAAAATAATGACTACTGTTTTGGTGACCAACCAACACTTGCTGATATTTGTTTAGTGCCGCAAGTATTTAATGCAATTCGTTTTGACGTAGATATGAGCGCTTATCCAAAAATTGCAGCCATTTACGAACATTGTAATAAATTAGCTGCATTTAATGACGCTGCACCGCAAAATCAACCCGATGCAAATTAAGCTAATTTAGATTAACTTTGTAGCGCGCTATGAATAACCGTAACGTGCTCAATTAAATCTAAGCCCAGATCAGTTAAATATCCGCCATCTGGGCTATCTATAATCCCTTTATCAAATAAACGTTGCGCTGCGCTAAGTAAGCTTGGCTCTGCGTCTGAATGTAATTTAATACCCTGCATTTTACTGTCGCGAGGAAACTTTGCTAATAGTGTGAATTCTTCGATCATTGTTTGATTAAATTGCATTGTGTGCACCTTTTTATTGTTCTGTGAATAACTAAATTTATACTTAAAATCACTTTGTGTACTTTACACTAGCACGTTTTTTAGCTTAATGTATTATTTTTACCCCTCCCTATTTAAAGGCCTCTAATGCGTAACTTTTTAATTCTATGTTTTTGTTTTAGCAGCTTATCGTATTCAATACTTAGTGAAGCAACAACGCTAAAAACCCATTCAATTATTGATGCAAACCAGTTTGTAAATGAAGAAGCTAACTGTTGGTACGACAACAAACGCTATAGCGAAGGGGCATTAATACAAGTTCACTCTTTTACACTTTTGTGTGGTGCTAAAACACCCCAACACAGTAACAGCCAACTCATTTGGCTTAAAATAGATAAGCAAGGTAATGCTATTTATCCAACAGCTCCTAAAACAATCACTGTGAATTAGCGCTAAAAGCTGATTTAAGCTACAATGCATGCAGTTTAAATAAGTAGTATGGCTATGAATAATCAACCTAAAAACCCTTTACATGGGGTAACATTAGAACAAATACTTGTTGAGTTAGAGCAACGACTTGGCTGGAGAACACTTGGCGAGCAAGTAAAAATTAAATGTTTTACTGATCAACCCAGCATTAAATCGAGTTTAAAGTTTTTGCGTAAAACGCCTTGGGCTCGCGATAAAGTGGAAGCACTTTATATTCACACTATAAATAACAAACCTATTCGTAGACCAAAAAGTGCACCAAGAGAAACATCTTCTCAAGCGCCGGATACAACAGGGTTTGTTTGGCCATCAATTAAAAAATGATGTAAAAAAGGAGCTAATTTAGCTCCTTTTTTGATTATAACTTGCGCGATTTATTGCTCTTTGCAAATCACATTTAATGAAGCCGGCTCAATAGTAATAACTAGTTTTTGAGCGGTTTTAACTTCACCATCTAGTACGTACTTAAGCTCTCCTTCGCCTGTAACCTCTACTCTTTTGGCATTTGTATGATGAGAGTTTATAGCTAAATGTGTTTGCGTTAAGCTACTAAACATCAGCTCTGCAATACTTAGTACTGTGGTTGAATCTTCATTATTTGGTGTTAACCAATTTATATCGAGTAGCCCGTCACTATGATCAGGTTGCCCGCCACCTTGAGCCAATAACGTTGTAAAAGGCGCAGCATTGGCCACAATAAAACTATTAGTACATATTTCTTTAGGCTCATTATCATCGAGTTTTACTTTAAGTAACTGCGATTTTTGCTCGCCAAACGCTTCAAAAAAACCATTTAAATAGGCAAGTTGCCCCGACTTATTTTTCGACTCTCTATCTGCTTTTTCTATCATTGATTGCTCAAAACCAATACCCGCGAGCAGTAGTACTAACTCATTATTACAATAAGCAGTATCTATTATGCTTGTTTGACCATCTATAATTAAGTCACAAGCCTGTTCAACAGGAATAAATTTAGAGGTAATACCCATCAATACATGCGCAAGGGCGTTTGCAGTCCCCATAGGGATGATGCCTAGTTTACATTGTGTATTTACAAGTACGCTTGCAACTTCGGCCACCGTACCATCTCCCCCGCATGCGATAATAATATCCGGCTTTTGCGCAATTTCCTGTTTAGCCAGCTCAATACCGTTAACCTCTTTTGTAGTAGTGAGTACTTTCAGATCGTAATAGTCCGATAGCCGCGCAACAATTAAGTGCTCTTTTTCTTCCCATAATCGTGTACCAGATACAGGGTTTGCAATTAAAACGGCTTTGTTTTTAATCAGTAATTCGCCTTTTTTATGTCGCTTAGCTAAATGGCGAAGTTGATGCTTATTTAAATTTGCGGTTTCGCGGGTTTCTTTTATTTGTGCAAGTACTTCATGCACATCTGCATTTTTGTTTTGGCTCAGTAAATAAGCCGCCATGACAAAAACAGAGCGCCCACGCCCTAAAGCACAATGAACGACTACGCGATGGTTTTCTTTAATATGGTGATGAATCCAATTAATAGCCTGATTTAACTGAGAATGGGTAGGAATACTATGATCGAGCACCGGAATGTTTAAATAATTAATATTCTCTTGTGTTGAACTCCACTCGAGTCCGTCGAATTCACACGTAACATCTAAAATCGCCGTAATCCCGTTATCTTTTAATGTGTCTATATCTGAGGGAAATAATCGGCAAGCTAAAAATAGGTTTTCGTTTATTTGTTGAATGGGCGGCACTTTATCGCGCTTACGTGACCAGGCATTATAAATTTGCACACCGAATAAAAATGGCACAAACGCCCACCGTATATAAAATGGGATCACCCCATTTTCACGCTTTCTAAATATTTTTGCTGTATTAAAAATATACGCGGTACTCACTAATAAAAGTGACAGCGCAGTCCAATAAAAAACAATAGCAAAATAGACAGAGTTCACTTCCCAACCAATAAAAATAAGCAGTAGTGCCAATAGTAAATAACTAATTGCAGCCCACATAGTCTCTCCTTTGTGAAAATAATGCCGATTTATAATCTTAATTTAAACGGCTTTAAGTAGTCTTTTGCAAATATCACGCCATATAAATGCCATTTAAAATTCAAACGCGAACAATAGGCCATTGATATATATAGTAATTAATAAACTAAAATCTACTACAGACCGCTCTTTGTGCATTTTTTACAAACATGTGAATAAATTATACTTACACGTCTAAATTTCAAACACTGATCGGTTATTACTTGTACTAACGTATAAAGCAGCTAATCTAAAAGGCAATTAAATTTTTTGCATCCAAATCACACCCTCAACCGTTTACTCAATGATAATAAGAAAAACAGGACCCCTATGGATAACGATGATTTACTCCCTCTTTTGTGCGCAACAGCACAAGGAGACAAAAATGCTTTCTCAAGTTTATATCAACAAACTAGCGGCAAACTTTTTGCTATTAGCTTAAATATGCTCACTAACAGAGCTTATGCGGAAGAGGCACTACAAGACGCTTTTATAAAAATTTGGCATAACGCATCTGAATATAACGCCTCTAAAGGCACCGTTATTAGTTGGATGATAAGTATAGTCAGATACAGAAGTCTTGACTCACTTCGCTATCACAAAGTACGAAAAGAGCAGTCGTTAGGCGATGACGAATATGAAAATGAAAGTATCGACGTTAATTACGATGAAGAAACGAAACTGGTCAATTGTATCGAACAGCTTGAGCCGCAACAAAAACAAGCTATTCACTTAGCTTATTATAAGGGGCTGAGTCATAGCGAGTTAGTGGATCATATAGAAACGCCTTTAGGTACAGTTAAAAGCTGGATCAGGCGTGGGCTTATGCAGCTACAAAGGTGTTTAACATTATGAATTATAATAAACCCGAACTATTAGACGCGCTTGCTGGGCAGTACGTGCTTGGCACACTTAGAGGGCTTGCCCGTAAGCGTTTTCAGCGTCTGTTACTTAGCTCAAATCAAGCACGTGAAGCAAAAAATATGTGGGAGCAAAACCTAAACAACTTAGCGAGTGCTATTACACCGCAAACGCCACGTGACGATGTATGGGTAAATATACTACAGCGTATTGAAAACAGACCACAAACAAGTAAAACAGTCATACATACCAAGCCTTCAATTTGGCGTACATGGTCTTTTGTAGCAACTGCCGCATGCATTGTTTTAGCCTTTTTGGTTATTCAGCCTAGTACCAATGTTATGCAAACTCAGCAAATTGCTTTGGTTCAAAATCAAAATAAACAATCATTGTGGTTTATTGATGTAAGCGAGCAAGGGCTCTCAATTAAAGCTAGTAGCCAATTGGTTGCTCAAACTAATAAAGATTATGAGCTGTGGATGATTTTAAAAGGTCAAGATGCACCTATTTCATTGGGTTTACTGCCCAAGCAAGGCAGTAAAATATTATTTAAAGATAACCGCTTCAACGCAAGTGATATCGCATTGTTAGCAGTGAGTTTAGAGCCTATTGGTGGCTCACCAAATGGCTCTCCCACTGAAGTGCTTTACACCACAGAGCTGGTACTTTTATAACCCGACTATTATGACCAAAGTTGGCTGCTTACACAAAGCAGCCAACTAACTTTTAAACTTTTTAACAAAAAATAAAATAATTTAACTTTTTTGCATCCAATTTAAATCCCGCCCCGTTATTAGCTATGACTTCAATCAAAACTAAAGGACAAAGTCATGAAAGCTTTAACTCCATCAATACTCGCAGTAGTAATATGTAGTACGTTTGTAAGTGCACCAAGTGAAGCATCTAGCCACAGAGAAGCGCCAAATATAAGCCGTTTCCCGACTTTAGATTCAACCGATTTTTATGTATTTAATAGTTACGAGCAAGGTCGTGATGATTACGTAACATTAATTGCTAATTACATCCCGCTGCAAGATGCATACGGCGGTCCTAATTACTTTGCAATGGACCCAGATGCAACCTACAGCATTCATATAGATAACGACGGCGATGCTGTTGAAGATATTACATTTGCGTTTAACTTTAAAAGCATGCTTCCTAATGATAACCAAGGTGTGCAATTAACTGTTGGACCAGAAGGTAATCAACGCACCGTGTCTGTACCGCTTAAAAATGTAGGCGGTGTATCTGCCGGAGATAACAGCGCTGTAAATTTTAGCGAATCATACACAGTAAGTATGATAAGCGGCGCGCAGCGTACTGGCGAAACAACGGTATTAAATAACACTGCATCAAACTCCAGCACATTTTCTAAACCGCTTGATTATGTGGGCAATAAAACATTTGGTTCAATGAGCGATTATCAAACTTACGCTGACCAATTTGTGTATCAGGTTTCAATTCCTAACTGTGAAAGCATGGCACAAGTTTTTGTAGGGCAACGTAAAGACCCATTTGTAGTTAACCTAGGTAAAACATTTGATTTAGTAAACTATGTACCTGTAGAGGGTGATAGCGCCCCAGGTGCTGGTGACGGCGGTGGTTTTCCTGGTGGCATAACACAATCAGCTGATAACGACGACCTTGCAGATAAAAACGTAACATCAATTGCTATCGAAATACCTAAAAGCTGTATTGTTGGTGAAGGTAACGGCGTAATAGGTTCATGGACAACAGCAAGCCTACCTCAAGCTCGCGTATTAAATCCTAATGCTAAATTTGCTAATAATGGCGTTAATGGTGGTGCTTTAACACAAGTTTCACGCTTGGGTAGCCCGCTTGTAAACGAGCTTGTAATTGGCATTAAAGACAAAGACACATTCTCCACTGCTCACCCTAAAGATGATGCACAATTTTTAGATTATGTATCTCACCCAGCACTACCAGAGTTATTAAACATTTTGTTTAAAGATGCTGTTAATACGACCCTTGGCGCAAACTTAGAAACACTGGCACCCACAAACTTCCCGCGTACTGATTTAATCACTGCATTTTTAACAGGTTTTGCAGGCGTTAATCAGCAAGCAACTGTAACACCTTCAGAAATGCTGCGTTTAAATACAGGCATTGCAGCAACAGCGCAAGCTGATCAATCTGCATTTGGTGTAGCGGGTAATGATTTAGCCGGCTTCCCAAATGGTCGTCGCCCGGGTGATGATGTGGTTGATATTGCACTTCGTGTTGTGATGGGTCGTTTATGTCATCCGATTCCTGTAAATGGTGAAGACACTGATTTAGGGCTTTGTTCACCAGAGGATGCTAATACAGGCACAGTGCCATTTACAGACGGCGCACCTATTGATGCAACAATGATGGACTCATCATTCCCATACCTTGCAACACCGCTTGCTGGCTCTAAATAAGGAGTAAAATAATGCGTAATTTAAAAACTACCCATATTTGTGTTCTCCTCAGTGCATTAACATTGGGAGCATGTAGTAGCGATGACGATAAAAAACAACCTACACCAGTTGTAAACACAGCGCCTACCGCAAGTGATGCAATGCTAACTACACAAACTGAGGTAAGCATTACCGATATGCTTAGCGCAACCGACAATGATGGCGATTCGCTTACTTATTCGTTAACAAGTGAGCCAACTCTTGGAACTGTTACCGTTAATAGCGACGGTAACTTTACCTATACACCAAATAAAGAAGTGACAGGTTCAGATAGTTTTATGTTTGGTGTAAGTGATGGCGTTAATTCGCAAGTAACTGCAACAGTAAACATTACAATTGACGCACTACAAGTCGACTTTGCTCAATTTGCAACCGATGCATTTAATCAAGCGTCAAATGCAGAGCCGTTAACTGTTAACGGTCGGGTGTTTACAAACACCGATACCGATGTTGATGGATTAATTTCAACAAACGGTAACTAACCAAGTAATTAAGCTGACAGGCCATGGATGGCTTTTTTCAAAGGATATTTATAATGCATTTATCAATTTTTAAGTCCGTCGCATTTATTACTTTATGCCTAACGACCTTTGCATTAAGCGCTGCGCCTTTTACTCCAAAGGATGATGCAGTTATTGCTAACAGTAATTCAACGCTTAGTGCTTCTCTGTCTGTTGAGGAAATAAATACATTAGTCACTAACAGCCAATATGTAGGCCAAACAGAGCGTTTACAGGGGCTACTTAAAACCCGTTTAGCCCAGCTATATAAACACACACCCTCATCTCAAATTGGTTACTTATATGCTCGCGTTTTACAAAAAGAGCACCTTTTCAACGAAGCTATTGATATTGCTAACAACGTTTTGATTAAAGAGCCACAGCATAGTAATAGCCATTTATTGCTAGCCAATATATTTATGACTCAAGGTAAGTTTGCACAAGCAAAAAAACACTGTGTCGCCTTAATTGGGCACGTAAGCACTATTACTGCTAGCACCTGTGTACTTGATGTACAAAGCCAACATGAAAGCGTTTTAGACAGCTACCAAGCATTAGTAAAAATTATAAATAATAATCAAACTAGCCTAGCTACAAACCATGTTTTAAGTGAAATGAGCTATCGTTTAAATAACTACAAACAAGCATTGTCTCACTTACAAAGTGTAGATTTAGTTCAAGCCCCTGTGAGCCTAATTGTTTTATGGGCCGATATTCAAATTGCTCTAAACCAACCACAACAAGTATTAAATACATTAAGCGTACTGCTTCCTGATAAAGGTAATTTAGAGGACGCTATTTTGCTAAGACTTTCAATCGCAGAAAAAAAACTGAATAAACGCGATAAAAAATGGCAAAATACAATGGCGCAAAGAGTTACGCTACGAGAGCTTCGTAAAGATTCTTTTCATGCAAGTGACTTAGCTAAATATTACCTTGATGTACAACCAAATCGCGAAAAAGCACTTTACTGGGCTCATATTAATTGCCAGCAGGCTAAAATGAGCACCGATGAGCAATTACTTATTCAAGCAAAAGCGATGCAACGAGATACACTATGAAAACGCCTTATCTATTTATACTCACTTTAATGCTGTGCATTTTTTCAACTTACAGCTTTGCCCATCAACTAAGTACAAGTTATATAACCTTAAATAGCGAGCACAATAACGACACCAACAAAAATCTATACACGGGTACCTGGCAAATAAATATTGCCGACTTAGAGCACGCAGTGCCTCTGGATTTAGATAAAAACGGCCAAATTTCGTGGACAGAAATAAAAGCAAAACGCAGCTCAATAAATAACTTCATTAAAGAAAATTTAAATATCACGCAAAGCGCGCAAATATGCCCTTTAAAAAGTGAAGGTATCTATCAGCTAGATAACCATTTTAACCAACCATATTTAGTGATTCCGCTGCAGTTTAGCTGTGATGATAATGAAGCAATCACCCTTTCCTATTCCGCTTTTTTTAAAACTGATGCTAACCATAAATCCATCGTAAATATTAACGGTGTATCTCGTGTATTTAATATCAATGAGGCACAACAAACGTTCAGCTTTGAGCAAACAAGTTATTTAAGTACCTTTAATCAATACGTGTACCAGGGTGTTTTACATATTTGGATTGGTATTGATCATATTTTATTTTTAATCGCTTTGTTACTTACCTGTGTTTTAAAACGCAGCGATAAAGCATGGCAAGGTATTAGCTCTAAAAAACACATTATTAAACACACAGCATGGATAGTAACCGCGTTTACGCTTGCGCACTCTATTACGCTTACCGCCACCGCTATGAACTTAGTCTCACCAAATAGTCGCTGGGTAGAGCTTGGAATTGCTATATCGGTTTTATTTGCAGCATTAAATAATGTGTGGCCGCTGATACTTCGTTTAGGTTGGCTTACTTTTGCTTTTGGTTTACTACATGGGATGGGATTTGCGAGCGTACTTGGCGAGCTTGGCCTGTCGAGCGACTATCAACTGCTCAGTATTTTGGCGTTTAATTTAGGCGTCGAAATCGGTCAACTTAGTATATTACTGATAGCCTTACCAATACTCATTTATGTACGACACTACACTTGGTATAAAAAATGGTTAATGCCAATGGGCTCCGTTGCTATCGCAATTGTTGCACTTCAGTGGTCAATCGAGCGTTTTTAAATAGTATAAATAAAAAAAGCTAGCCAAAATATTGGCTAGCTTACTTTTTAGTTATCTATTTTGAGCGTTACTGCGCTTTATCAAATGGCATCAGTAATGTTTTCATCGCAGGGCGAAGCGCTATGAGTACCGTTTCTTCGGTTAGCTCAGGGTAGAGTAACTTTCTAAGTAATAACCCTGCCATCATCGAAAAAATAACATTAATTCGGCTTTCAAGTTCACGCTCATCAATGTCTTTGAGCGCACTTCGCTCGCTTGTTAAAAGCTGCCTCATGCGCCCTCTTGCTTGAATATCGGTTTCACGCAAAAGAGTAGCGACTTTAATATTACGACCCGCTTCTGCCATCATATCTAAATCGATAACACACGAACCTGTATCCATATGTCTTTGCACGCCAATATTTAAGCCATCTAAAAGAGCCGCCAAAACATCACCAGGGTGATCTTCAAACTTTTGAAAGATAGAGAACATTTCTTCCATATCTTTTTCAATAATGCTTTCTATAATCGCTTCTTTGCTCTCAAAGTAATTATAAATATGCCCTGCACTCATCCCTGCCGTTTTAGATATTTCTGCCATACCTGCACCGTGGTAACCTTTACGGCGAAAACACTCTGCAGCAGCTGTTAAAATTTGCTCTCGCCTAGCAAGTGCTATCGCGGGATCTGTTTGCCTTTTTGCTTTAGGCTTCATGTTCAACTCCACTACCAAGTCATAAACTCAGTAAAGCAAGAGCTATAAATAGTCTCGCCATATAAATATGTAATGCGGCTTTAAAAGCCGCAAATATTATTTCTCTTCCTGAGTTGTTTCACTGGCTACATTCCATCCGCCACCAAGCGCTTTGTACAAGTTAATTTGACTCGCAAGATACGCTTGCTGACCCGCAATTAACTGCTGTTGTGCGCCGTACCACGTACGCTGAGCATCAAGTACTTGCAAGTAGCTATCTGCGCCTTTTTCGTAACGCATTTTTGATAAATCAAACGTGATTTGTCGACTACTTATAAGCATATCAAGGGCACTTAATTGCTCTTGGTAACCTTCTCTATCAGCAAGTGCATCGGCAACTTCGCGAAACGCATTTTGAATTTTTTGCTGATACGTTGCCACTGCAATTTCTTGATCTGCTTTTGCTACATCAAGATTTGCTTGGTTACGTCCCATATTAAAAATAGGTAAGCTAATTGTCGGCACAAAACTCCATGTACCTGAGCCTGAATCAAACAAGCCACTTAAGTCACTTGAAGCAGACCCCGCATTGGCTGTTAAGCTAATGCTTGGATAAAACGCCGCACGAGCAATACCAATATTGGCATTTGCAGCAAGCATTAAATGCTCAGCGGCTTTAATATCAGGGCGCTGCGATAACAAGTCAGACGGTAAACCAACGGGTACTTCTGGCATACTGATCAAGTTAGTCAGGTCTTTATTAGGCAGTAAATCAGCTGAAACAGATTTACCTACTAATAAATCTAAGGCACTTTTATCACGCTTTAGCAAACGTTTGTACGTTGCTATGTCTACTTTTGCCGTAGCAACTGTGCTTTTAAGCTGCTCAAGGGTAATTGAAGACGTCGCACCTAAATCAAAGCTTTTTTGCGTAAGCGATAATGATTCTTGCTGAGAGGTAAGCGTTTCTTTTGCAAGCTCTAGCAGTTGCAAATCAGTTGCATAATTTAGCCACGCATTTGCCAACTCTGAAATTAAAGACACCTGCGTGCTGTATTGGCTAAGCTCTGTAGAGTATAAGTTTTGCAGTGCTTGCGCTGATTGATTGCGTACTTTGCCCCAAATATCTAACTCGTAAGAGGTAATACCCACTGTTGCACTGTATTGCGAGCTAATAGCTGCATCGCCAGTACCTGATAAGTCAGCCGGTAAACGCTGGCGCGTACCAGATGCATTCAAATCAAGTGATGGATACAAAGCAGAGTCTTCAATTTGATATAAACCACGCACACGCTGCACATTAAGCACTGCAATTTGCATGTCTTTGTTATGCTCAAGGCTTTGACTAATTAACGTTTGTAGTTTTTCGTCATTAAAAAACTGCTGCCAATTTAATTGCTGCGCAGCGCTTTGCCCAGTATCTGATGCATAAGCATCAGATACTGGTAAAGCAAGGTCTTTTTGCTCTGGCGCTAGTTGGCAACCACTTAGCACCAATAAAGCAATTGCACTTAGGCTGAATGTTTTAATGCTCATTCTGCGCTCTCCTTCGTTGTCTCTTTAGCTTTGCCAGGAAATACACGGCGTACTAACACAAAGAATAACGGTACAAAAACAACAACTAATATTGATGATGCAAGTGTGCCGCCAATAATCGAAATACCTAACGCATTTTGCGCACCAGAACCCGCGCTTGAGGCAATAGCAAGCGGTAAAACACCACAAATAAAGGCCATCGAAGTCATAAGTATTGGACGCAAACGTAGGCGAACAGCTGCAATAGCCGCATCAACTAAGCCAAGCCCTTCTTCCATTTTATGAATCGCAAACTCTACAATCAGTATCGCATTTTTAGATGCCAAACCAATGGTGGTCAACAAACCTACCTGCAAGTAGATATCGTTAGATAAGCCACCGCCAAGCGCTGCCATAATTGCACCAAATATACCCAGTGGCACAATCATCATTACCGCAAACGGTACCGACCAACTTTCATAAAGCGCGGCTAAACATAAAAATACAAACAGCAGCGATAGGCCATATAGTAGAGGTGCTTGACCGCTACTAGAGCGCTCTTGGAATGAAATACCGGTCCACTCAGACGAAATACCATTTGGTAATTGTTTAACTAAACGCTCCATTTCATCCATTGCTTGGCCTGTACTGTAACCTGGCGCTGCACTACCTTGAATTTCCATTGCTGAAAAACCATTGTAACGCTCTAAACGCGGCGAACCATACGTCCAGTAGGCACTAGCAAACGCTGAAAACGGCACCATATCGCCATTATCATTGCGTACATACCACTTATTTAGATCCTCAGGCACCATGCGAGATTGTGCATCACCTTGCATATACACTTTTTTCACTCGACCACGGTCAATAAAGTCATTCACATAACTACTACCCCATGCTGTCGAAAGTGTACTGTTAATATCGTTTTGCGACACGCCAAGCGCTTCGGCTTTTGCCAAATCTGTATCAAGTTGTAGCTCTGGCATGTCTTCTTGTCCATTTGGACGTACGCCCGCTAAAATTGGGCTTTGGCTCGCCATACCTAATAATTGGTTTCTTGCCGCTAATAAATCATCATGTCCAAGGCCAACACGGTCTTGTAAAAAGAGAGTAAAGCCATTGGCCGTACCCAGTTCAACAATTGCAGGTGGCGGAAAGGCAAAAACAAATGCTTCTTTTATCGTTGAAAAGTAGCCCATCGCTTTACCTGCAACACCTTGAACAGATAACTCGTCACGCTGACGCTCATCCCAATGTTTAAGATTTACAAAGGCAATTGCTGAGTTTTGGCCAGAACCTGCAAAACTAAAACCAGTCACGGTAAAAATACCGTTTACTGCTTCAGATTGATCGTTTAAAAAGTGGTTTTCTACCTTTTTAACAACCTCAAGCGTTTGTTGTGTTGTAGAACCCGCTGGTAATGACACTTGGTTAAACAAAATACCTTGGTCTTCGTCAGGCAAAAATGCCGTTGGCAAGCTTGAGAATACATAAACCATACCGCCCACAATCACGCCATAAATAAGTAAGTAGCGTTTAGAGTGAGTAAGCATGCGCCCTACAAAGCTTTGTGCACCTGAATTTGTTTTATCAAAACCACGGTTAAAGCCTGTAAAAAACCGGCCAAAAAACGTGTCATTGGTATGTACATGGCTTGGTTTTAAAAGCGTTGCACACAATGCTGGCGTTAAAATAAGAGCCACTAAAACAGATAACCCCATCGCCGATACGAGTGTTATAGAAAACTGACGATAAATTATACCGGTAGAGCCACTAAAGAATGCCATTGGAATAAATACCGCAGAAAGCACCATGGCAATACCTACCAGCGCGCCTTTAATTTCATCCATAGATTTACGTGTAGCTTCAAGTGCCGAGAGTTTTTCCTCGGTCATTAAACGCTCAACATTTTCTACAACAACAATTGCATCATCTACCAATAAGCCTATGGCAAGTACCATCGCAAACATCGTTAGCGTATTTATTGAATAACCAAAGGTGTATAAAATCCCAAATGTACCTAGTAAAACCACAGGTACGGCAATAGTTGGAATAAGCGTTGCCCTAAAGTTTTGTAGGAACAAATACATAACTACAAAAACCAGTACAACAGCTTCAATTAATGTATGAATAACTTTTTCGATAGATAACGATACGAACGGTGTTGTATCGTAAGGTATTACGGCATCTAACCCTTCAGGGAAAAACGGTTTTAGCTCTTCAATCGCTTTTTTAACGCCCTCTGCGGTATCAAGTGCGTTAGCGCCACTGGCTAATTTAATACCTAAACCTGATGCAGGTTGCCCATCGTAACGAGCAACAACGCGGTAGCTTTCACCGCCAAGCTCTACTTTAGCAACGTCCTCTAGGCGTACAAAAGAGCCATCTGGATTGGTTTTAACTAATATTTGTTTAAATTGCTCTGGCGTTTGTAATCGACTTTGCGCCGTTACTGTTGCATTAAGTTGTTGACCATCAACGGCAGGCATACCGCCAAGTTGACCGGCAGATACTTGTGCATTTTGCGCACTAATTGATGCACTAATATCAGCAGGTGTAAGCTTATAATTTTGTAACTTTGCTGGGTCTAACCAAATACGCATCGCGTACTGAGAACCAAACAGCTGTACTTCACCTACGCCTTCAACACGCGAGACAATGTCTTGCACGTTTGATGAAACATAATCGCCAATATCAATATTAGTCATGCTGCCATCTTTAGACACAAAAGCATAAACCATTAAAAAGTTACGCGCTGACTTTGCAACTACCACACCTTGCCTTTGTACGGCTTCTGGTAATAGTGGAGTTGCTGTAGCTAGTTTATTTTGCACTTGAACTTGTGCAATGTCAGGGTCAGTTTCAGCGCTAAACGAAAGTGTAAGCGTAGCAGAACCACTCGACTCAGACGTAGATGACATATAAAGCAAGCCATCAAGCCCTTTCATTTTTTGCTCAATAACTTGCGTTACCGTATCTTCAAGTGTTCGTGCAGATGCACCAGGGTACGTTGCAGTAATACTCACTGCAGGTGGTGCAATTGAAGGATACTGCGAAATAGGTAAACTCCTAATCGCCAAAATACCTGCAAGCATCACTACAATAGCGAGTACCCAAGCAAATATCGGTCTATCGATAAAAAATCGTGACATTAAAACTCTCCGTTATTGCGCTTGATCGGCTTTAGCAGACGATTGAATTTCAGATGGGTTCACAGGTGCACCAGGGCGGATTTTTTGTAAACCTTCAACTATTAACTTATCGCCATCACTTAGGCCATCAGTAACAAGCCAATCAGAACCAATCGTTCTATCTACTTTTAATACGCGGCTTTCTACTGTGTTGTCTTTACTGACAACCATTGCTGTTGGTTCGCCTTTTGAATTACGGCTAACGCCACGTTGCGGAGCTAAAATAGCACCCGCCTTAACACCTTCCACAATAGAAGCTCGGGCATACATGCCAGGCAGTAATAATTTTTCTGGGTTTGAAAATTTAGCACGCAGTGTTACTGAGCCAGTACTTGGATCAACGGTCACTTCAGAAAACTGCAATGTGCCTTTATGAGGATAAATAGAGCCATCTTCCATAATAAGTTCAACGTCAGTTTGGCTAGCCGAATCGACAGTTAGAGCACCTGATGATATTGCTTTTTTAAGTTGGGTAAGCTCATTACTTGATTGTGTTAAATCGATATAAATTGGATCAAGCTGAGTTACTGTAGCAAGTGCTGTACTTTGATTGGCACTTACAAGTGCACCCACTGTTACGCTTGATTTACTAATTTGACCACTAATAGGAGAAGAGACGTGGCTGTAATCGAGATTAATTTGCGCTGATTTTAACTGCGCTTTAGCTGTTAATAATTCAGCATTAGCTTGCTTGTATGCGGCATCTGCTTCATCAAAATCTTGTTGGCTCACGGCTTTAATTTTTAAAAGTTCTTTATAACGCGATGCTTTTGATTTAGAGCTGGCAATGCTTGCCTCTGCGCGCGCTACGCTTGCTTCACTTGCTGCTAAGTCTGCTTCAAATGTAGCAGGGTCTATTTGATACAGTGCTTGGCCTTGTTTAACCTCATTACCTTCAACAAATAAACGAGATTGCACAATACCACTTACTTGTGGACGAATTTCAGCAATTTGAAATGCACTAATGCGACCAGGAAGTTCTTTTTTGAGAGTAAGCGCTTGGCTTTTTACTGTAATTACACCCACTGGGACAGCTTTAGGAGCTGAAGCTTGTGACTGCTCAGCAGCCTGATCACAACCAGTTAAAGCAACAGAACCGACGAGGGCTGATAATACAAATAAAGCGATGCGGGAACGCTGCATGTTAAATACCTTTTAGTTTAGAGTGAACGATCATTCTAAATTAAAATGCGCTGATAATGAATCTTAATAAGGAGAAATTTACACAAACTTACACTATTGAATACAATATACGCCTTAGGTAGCATTTAATGTTAATTTGATGAAAATAGAATCAAAGCTGTTTGAAAATAAAGCAATTAAACAGATTGAAATAACCACTCATTTTAAGCACAGAACTTTTAAATAGGCACAAAAAAGCCAAGCAAAAACAGCTTGGCTATTTATATAAACGACTATCTTACTTTTTTAAAGGGGGTTGTCGTTCTGTGGATTAATAACTCTTGAAACTAACAACTGCTCTACCCTAATGCCCTCTACATCAACAACTTCAAACTTAAAGCCTGAAAAAGTTAAATGCTCTGCACGTTTAGGGATTCGCTTCATACTGTAAATTAAAAATCCAGCGACAGTTTCATAGTGCATCTGATCTGGAAATTCTTCTATATCAAGTACCTTTGCTAAATCGGTAATTGGAGTTAACCCATCTACAAGCCATGAATTTTTATCGCGCTCTATAATTAATTCATCACCTTGATGAGTAATTAAATCCCCCATAAACCCTTTCATTAAGTCTTTTACCGTTACAATACCTACCGAAAGCGCGTATTCATTTACGACAACAGCAAATGGCTTTGCTGCGCTTTTAAACGCATTTAAGGCTTCTGATAGGCTTAATGTTTCCGGTAAGTAAAAAACATCTTTATCAATCAGCTCATCGTTTATATTGGCGGCTTCGCCTTTTAGTACTTGTCGTAAAATATCTTTAGATTCAACAGAGCCATGCAATTTATCTAAATTTCCTGACACCACTAAAAAGTGATTATGAGGGTGGTCAATAATTTTGGTCGCAATATCATGGCTAGATTCGTTTAAATCAAAATAGACAATTTGGTCGCGTGGCGTCATTACGCTTGATAAAAACCGCGCTTCTAGGTCAAACACATTACCAATGAGTTCATACTCTTGCTTTTGCAAACTACCATATGCAGCACCCGCTTCCATCATGGCAACAATGTCCTCAGTTGTAACGTTGTCTTCTCGCTCAGCAGGCACTTTAAATAAGCGCAGCACAAAGTTCGTTACCCCATTAAAAAACATCACTAGCGGAGTTAAGGCAAAGGTTACCCAGCGCATTATTGTAACGACTCTAACAGCGACAGCTTCTGGCATGATCATCGCTAAACGCTTTGGCATTAAATCGGCGAACAAGATAAACAGAGATGTAATAGTAAAAAATGAGAATAAAAAGCTAATTTTTTCTAAGTGTGCACCTTGATAAAAAAGCACTAAAACACTTTCAACATAAGGCGATAAAGCCTGCTCGCCCACAATACCACCCAATATCGCAATCGCGTTGAGTGCTATTTGGATCATGGCAAAAAAAGCCCCTGGATTTTCTTGTAGCTTTAATACCGCTGCTGCTTTTATATTTCCTTCATCTGCCATTACTCGCAGTTTTATTTTACGCGACGCTGCAATTGCTATTTCTGACATAGCAAACAACGCACTGATCAAGATCAATAAGCTAATCCCGATTAAATCACCCATTTAACGCTCCAATAAGTTAGCGCTTTTTTAAACAAAAAGCAGCTGGATTATAATCGGTTTTTTAAACGCAGCAATTTATATTTACGAAATATATTTAAGCTATTAATTTTCAATTATTTAAGGGGTAAAACAGTGAGTTTAAAGTGCTTAAATTTTATTAAAGGCAACTTTTAATTGAGAAACTAAAGCCGGATCCATATTTATATTACAGGCAAAAAATAACGGAGACTGAGTTGTATTTAAATCAAGTAATGGTTTTAGTAACTCAAGCTTAGGCTCTGTTTTAACTCGATAGTTAAATTGCTTTTTGTTGAGGATAACAAAATCAAGTATATGGTGACGAGTGCTTATGAGTTTATCTATTTTATCTAGGCTATCGATGAGTAATAAATGCTTGCTTTCACTAAAGCCCCTTTCAAGCAAATAATGATGACTAAAGTTATCACGCAGTACTGCTATTTTGTATTTTTTAGCATCATTGAGAGTGTTTAACTTTATACCTCTGGATTTTAGACCATAAATGGCAGAGTCAAAGCTTTCCAGTTCGCCTACCCAGTTAAACTTACTTTCTCTATTAGGTAATCGAACAATCGAAAATATACAGGTGTTTTTATCGCGTAGCGCTACATTGTAGGATATGGCCCAACTATGCGCCAACATAGTGTAGTTTATACCTGTACCTTCTAGCGCTTTATGAACTTTTTCGACAGAGCGGCCAACGAGTTTGTTATCTTCATTAATATACTGAAAGTCCGGAAATACTTCCGTTACTATTGTAATTTCAGCTGCATCAACTTTAATACAGCTAATGAACAATAAAAAGATCAACAATTTCATCTAGCGAGGCCTCAACTAACTCATTATATGTATTTAATAAATATAGCTGAGGCTTTATGAACTGCTAGTTTTTAGTCATGTGATGCACACTTATACGCTGATAGTGCTAGTATTTATAGCTTCTACAGCTTACTTGTTCATTGCACTAATTAAAAAGGCTGAAATTTTAGCGCCTTCTCTAAGTGTCGTCTCAGAGCTTGATTGACCAACTAAAGAGCTGTCGGTAAATGGCGCTATCTCCATCATATCTGCACCCGTAATAGGAAACTCATCCGCAATGGCTGATAAAATATCAAGCGCATGCTGAGGCGTTAAACCGTGATGCTCTGGCGTACCTGTGGCGGATGCAAATTCAGCATCAAGTGCATCAATATCAAAGCTTACGTATATTTCATCAACGTTATCGGCTTTTAACTGTGCAATAGCGTCGGCAGCAACCGCTGCTGCGCCGCGTTCAATGATTTCATGTGCCCAGTGCTGTTTAACACCAAAAGTATTTTCCCAATGCGCTTTAGGCTTGCCACTTGAGCGTATACCAAATTGTATTAAATGATGCGGCGCCGGTAAAAACTCTAATATATGTGTACACCACGAGCCAAAACATAAATCAATACCTAAGCGCTCCACAAGTAAATCAGTATGCGCGTCAAAGTGAATAATAGCCGTGCGCTTACCTTGTTCACGTTTTGCTTTTAAGTACGCTTTAGTAAGTGGGTAACTAATTGAGTGATCGCCACCAATACCAAATAATCCTTTATCTTTAAACGTTGCGTAAAAACTGTCGCACACATCTTCAGTGATTGATAACGGGCTTACGTAATAGTCGTTATCTTCATCACCATATAAGGCTTTTTGGCAATTAGAAATGGTTGCATCATTTAGGTATTTGTCATGAAGTAGATGTGGGATCACACGTACATCTCCTAAGTCAAACGAATGACACTGCGGTTGCTGGTCAATTAATGCTGAGCGCACAAACAACGGTCCCCAGTTTGCGCCGCGTAATATCCCACCGCCACAGTCTGAACTAATACCTAACATAACGGCTTTATGTGGTGAGTTTGGTAATTCGTTTAAAGACTCGCGCCACAAATTATCAACGTTTTCAGTTTGTCCGTAAAGTTTATTACGCAGCGCGGCTTTGCGCTCTTTTGCAGTATTTACTGTGTATACGCCATCGCCCGGTGCGCACAAACAGTGCTCAACTTTGTTTTTAAATGCTTCAAATTGTGTGCTCATAATAAACTCCTTCGGTTTTTATTCTGTACGTAGCTAATTACTTTTGATTAGTTATGCAAAATCACTAAAAATGCCTAAACTTCAAATAAATGCCACTTTGCTAAATAAGTCAGTGCTTAATATAAGTAAACACGTTGGTTTTTACGTGTTCACTACAAATTTAAGCCATTGAATTTATTTGATATTAATGAAACTTTGTAATCATCCATTTAATCGTAGTTACGCGCTTGAGTGATACTTATTATGTCTGCTTGAACATGTCAACAGCGCAACAAGGCTACGTATATAAGTACTTGAGTGAATATTCATAGTTGGTGAATAAATCAAATTAGCCCTTAAAATTATTAAGGCTTTATTGGAAGAGTTAAGATAAAACGGACAATCGTCCTGTACTTGATAAACGTTTCTAGCAATCATGCTAGATTGACAACAAATTATTATAAAAGGCTTAGCTATGGAAAAGGTATTTCACTTAGGACTATGTATTGACGATCTTAAAGGTGCAAAACTTGCGATTGTACCGGGCGATCCAGATCGTGCAGCACGTATTTCACAATTCCTAGACAACCCAACCTGCCTTGCTCAAACTCGCGAGTTTCATGTTTATTTAGGTCAATTAAACGGCCACTCTGTGGTTATATGTTCTACAGGTATTGGTGGTCCATCTACGTCGATTGCAGTAGAAGAATTAGCACAACTTGGCGTGCGTAAATTTTTACGTATTGGTACAACCGGTGCAATTCAGCCACACATTAACGAAGGCGAAATTTTAATTAGCCAAGCGTCTGTACGTTTAGATGGAGCTAGCCAACATTTTGCACCACTTAGCTACCCTGCTGTATCTGACTTTTATGCAACACAAGCTATGGTACAAGCATGTAAAAACCTAAATATCGATTTTCATATTGGTATTACTGCATCAAGCGATACATTCTACCCAGGGCAAGAGCGTTACGATACGCACTCTGGTTACGTTCCTAAATCACTACAAGGTAGCTGCGAAGAGTGGCAAAAATTGGGCGTGATGAACTACGAAATGGAATCGGCAACATTATTTACTATGTGTGCAGCCCTTGGATTACAAGCAGCATGTGTAGCAGGCGTACTTGTTAACCGTACTCGCCAAGAAATACCAAATGTAGACCACGGTGAAATTGAGCGTAAATCTGTAGCAGTCGTATTAGAAGCAGCTAAAGTATTACTTGATTAATACAGCTTATAGCAGTTAGTGAGTTAATTCGATAGAATGACTCGCTTTAATAAAGCACAGCGCCGGCTGTGCTTTATTGTATGCAAGCCACTATTTAAGTGGTGCGCTAATTACTTTAAGTGCTGGTAAATGCGTAAAACTGGCAAGTACAGCTTTTGCCACTTGCGACTGGTTTTCACGACCCGCTGTTTCGAGCAATGTTATTCCCTTCACCGTACTTTCGTTAAAGCTAAGCCCAGCTAAAAAGAACTGACTTAGTGCACTTTGTAGTGGCGATAAACTTGGACTGTAAGCTGCATTTTCGGCGTAACTTCCGTAAAAGTCACCATCACTAAATGTACTTATTTTTACGGCGCTAAAGTTTTGGCTGTAAGGCACGTACGCATTAAGTGCAAAACGCGCTAGGGTTTCATCAAGGTCTTCAGCGCTAAAATTACCTTGCTGTGGTTTTGGGTTAAATAAGCTAAATTCGTTACCTAAATCGGTAGGTCCAAATGAATGCGGCAGTAATTCAGCAAGTTTAAATTGCTGATCAGGAAGTAAAATATCAAACTCTTTCGCATCAGCTAGTTCGTTCATAAACTGGCGACAATACCCACAAGGCGCATCGCTAATCGCAATTTTAACTATTTTTTTAGCGCCGTTTAACCATGCGTTATTTATAGCCGATTGCTCTGCATGAACCACTAAACTCAATGCTTGATGATCAAACTCTACATTCGCACCAAAGTAAAAGTTTACCTCACCCTTTTCATCAAGCGCTTTAACAATTGCGCCTACATGAAAATCTGATATCGGCGCAACAGCATACTCAGAAGCCAAAGGTACTAAACCTTGTAATAATGCATCATCAGACACATTGAGTTGTGCGCATAACGCTTTAATATTATTAGAATTTAATATGCCATGTTGTGATTTTAATTGACTACGTAATGACGCTGTTTGCGCTACGTTTAATGTGATGTGCGAATTTGTAAGTGCTGTATCTTGCTGTACAGTAAAAGTTGCTGAAGCCATAACATTTTTTAATTATTCAATGGCTAAGTAGTTTAAAAGGTTAGGATGTTAAATACCAGCCTATTTAACGCAAAAAAAGGGAGCACATCGCGTGCTCCCTTTTAATACCAATAGGTATACCTAACAAAATAACATGTTAGCCGGTATTACGCATACCTGCTGCAATACCTGTCATCGTGATCATTAATGCATTATCAATGTCACCTTCGTTGCGTTTTTCCTCTGAGCGAGCACGGCGTAAAAGCTCAACCTGTAGTAAGTTAAGTGGATCGGTGTACGGGTTACGTAAACTAATCGACTCCTTAATCCAAGGTTGTTCGGCTAGTAGGCTTTTTTGCGGGCTAAGTGATTGCACTAAGCTAATGGCTTCTTGAAGCTCTTTACGAAGTGTTACACCCAGTGGTTTGTACATATCTTCCACCAGCGCATTATCGTAATGCTCACTCAACCAACAATCGGCTTTACTAAATACCATTTCTAGCATTTCTAGGCGCGATCTAAAGAACGGCCACTGTAAGCTCATTTCGTTTAGGGTTTCTGCGCCGTACTTATTAAGCGCAGCTTTTAAGCCTGTTAACGCACCTAGCCATGCAGGAAGCATTAAACGGTTTTGGCTCCACGCAAAAATCCATGGAATAGCACGCAGGCTTTCAACGCCGCCATTAGGGTTACGTTTTGCAGGACGCGAGCCAAGCGGCAACTTAGACAGTTCAAGCTCAGGTGTTGCCATTCTAAAGTAAGGTACAAAGTTTTCATCATGACGAACTACATTACGGTAATGTTCACACGACTCCTCACTTATTAGCTTCATTACTTCGCGCCACTGCGGTTTTGGCTCTGGTGGCGGTAATAAGTTACTTTGCAGAACTGCGCCTGCGTAAATATTTAAGCTTTGCAGTGCTACATCGGGTAAACCAAATTTAAAGCGAATCATCTCGCCTTGCTCGGTTACACGTAAACCACCTTTTAACGAACCTGGCGGTTGTGAATGCAGCGCTTGTGCAGCAGGTGCGCCACCACGCCCTACTGTGCCACCACGTCCGTGGAATAAAATAAGTTCAATACCACGCTCATCAGCAAGCTGCACTAGTTTATCCATTGCTTCGTACTGTGCCCAACCTGCTGCCATCATGCCGGCATCTTTAGCAGAATCAGAGTAACCAATCATTACATTTTGGGTGTTTTTAATGTGCCCGCGATACCAAACATTATCAAGTAATGTAGTAATTACATCACTGCCTGCGTTTAAATCGTCGAGTGTTTCAAACAAGGGTGCTACTGGTAAATCAAAGCTACAGCCGCTTTCTTTTAGCAATAATTGTACTGCTAAAATGTCTGATGCTGTTCGCGCCATCGAAATAATATACAAGCCAAATGTTTGTTCGTCTTGCTTAGCAATAACATCAAAGGTGTCTAGCACTTCTTGAACATCAGGGCTTGGTTGCCAATGTTTTGGAATAAGCGGTCTGCGAGAGTTAAGCTCAGTAAGTAAAAAAGCTTGTTTATCTTGCTCTTGCCATTGGTTGTAGTCGCCTAAACCTAAATAACGAGTCAGCTCAGAAAAAACATCGCTGTGACGAGACGAGTCTTGGCGCACATCGAGTTTAGCTAAACGCAAGCCAAAGCTATTAATACGGTAGAGTAAATCAAGCAATAAGCCATCAGCAACTACTTTCATATTACACTTTAATAACGAGCGGTAGCAGACCTCTACAGGGTGCTTAAGCTGATTAATATCGGTAATTAAATCTTGTGAATCGCTACGCTTATTTTTAATTTTAGCGCCAAGGTGAGCCACGGTCTCTGCAACTTGGTTTTTAAGCTTTTTGATCACCGCTCTGTATGGTTCAAAGTCTTGACCTGCCAACTCAATAAGCTCATCACTGGCGTCTGACATAGAGAGTTCAGCGCATAACGTTTTTAAATCTTGAATATATAAGTTAAGCGCCATCCAACGACCGTGGTCAAGCACCTCTGCTGTAACCTGCGATGTTACGAATGGATTTCCATCACGGTCTCCACCCATCCAAGATGTGAACTCAATAGGGCTGTAATCTTTTGGTAGCTCTAAACTTAATTGATCTTTAACATTAGCTGAAAATTCACGTAAAAAGCGCGGAACAGCGTGCCAAAGACTGTTTTCGATTACCGCATAACCCCATTTAGCTTCATCAACTGGCGTTGGGCGAGAGCGACGAATGTCGTCGGTATGCCAAGCCTGGCTAATAAGCTGTTCAATACGATTTAAAATAGCGTCTCGCTCTAGCGGTAAGTTATCTTTTCGCTCTAATGACGCTAAGCAATCACTTAGTTCAACATGTTTGTTAATAATAGTACGGCGCGTCACCTCGGTTGGGTGGGCGGTTAATACTAAGTTGATGTGGAGTTTTGAGAGTGTTTCGGCCAAATGATTACTATCTAGCTGGCCTTGTTCTGCTTTTGTAACTAACGTTTTTAATGTTTGAGTGAGAGGGTTTTGTTGACCAAGGCCAACGTCATTAAAACGCGAAACGGTATGAAATTGTTCTGCTACATTAGCAAGGTTTAAAAAATGATTAAATGAACGGGCAACCGGCAAAAGCTCTTCATCACTAAGCGCATGTAAAACGTCTATTAGCGCTTGTCTGTCGTCTTCATTACCACTGCGAGATGATTTAGATAAAGCCCGAATTTCTTCTACTTTATCTAAAATAGCTTGGCCTTGAGCATCCTTAATAGTTTGTCCTAGTAATTGCCCAAGTAAATTTACATTACCTCGCAAGGCGGCATATTGTTCACTCATTTCTCATTCTCCTTTGTTTCGTAGGACACTATTAATATCATCATGAAGAGATATTTAATAGATCCATTTGCAATGTCTTGTCGTAAAAAAGTATATATAAAATAATCACAAAGCAATTACATGATCATTTTTTACGATGGAAACTGCCCTCTTTGCAGCACCGAAATGCAGCAACTAAAACACGCAGACTCTAAAAATCTAATTACGCTTGAAGATCTTAACGCGAGCGACTTTAGTGAACGCTACTCGTATATTGATAAAGACAAAGCAATGAACTACCTGCAAGCCCAAAAGCAATCAGGTGAAATGATTTACGGGCTTGATGTAACGTACGAAGCATGGAAAATAGTGGGTAAACACAGCTGGTTGAAAATTTTTCGCTTGCCAATAATTCGCTTTTTCGCTGACTGCGGATACCTGTTATTTGCTAAGTATAGGCACCCCATCAGTCGCTTTTTAATGCCAAATACTCAGTGCAGTAACGGCCAATGTGGACTAAAAGCAAAAGGTGATAAATGAAAATCATTGTTTTATTCGGCGCAAGCAGTGCCATAGCAAATGCATATATAGAACATTTACAAATAAACACGCCTACTCATCAGATTGTTTGTATTAGTTCAAAAAGTATTGAATCTGACTCTAGTGTTGTCCACCTGCATACTGACTACACAAAACAAAGTTTAGCGCGCGTTACTAATTACCTAAAAGAGCAAAATGCCGATATACAACAAGTTATTATATTCAATGGTACACTGCACAACGAAACCCATATGCCCGAAAAAAAGCTGGAGGATTTAGACGCTGAGTATTTTAGCCAACTTCTCAATTCAAACACCCTAACTCCCCTACTTTGCTTGCAGAGTATTTTGCCGCTCTTAACACATAAAACGCACTGTACTATTACAGCACTCAGTGCGCGTGTGGGCAGCATTAACGACAATAAATTAGGCGGTTGGTATACGTATCGCGCCTCTAAGGCTGCTCTTAACATGCTATTTAAAACCGCAGCGATTGAGCTTTCACGCCGAGCTAAAAATACCAAGCTCGTTTTATTTCACCCAGGGACTACTGATACTGCGCTTTCAAAGCCATTTCAAAAAAACGTACCCGCTGGAAAACTCTTTACAGCTGAATTTGTAGCTAAGCAGCTTTTTACACTTACTTTTAATAACCTTCATTTAGAACTCAATGGTGAGCCTGCCTACTTAGATTGGCTAGGCGAAACCATACCGTGGTAAGGACCTTTAATGCATTTTACTAAAGAACGCATAAACGCACTTGAAAAACACACTCGTACTCATTTAATTAATTCGCTTTCGGGTTTTAAAAGCGCCAACTTAATTGGCACGCAAAACAAACAAGGCAATACTAATCTCGCCATTGTTAGCTCAGTTATTCATTTAGGTGCTCACCCGCCGCTAGTTGGCATGATAATGCGCCCAAATAGCGTGCCTCGACATACGTTCGAAAACATAATCGAAACCGGTAGTTACACCATTAACCAGGTTAATAAAGCTATTTATAAGCAAGCTCATCAAACATCAGCCCGCTACGACAAAGACGAGTCGGAATTTGCGGCGACAGGTTTAACGCCCGAATACTTAAACGAGTTTGCAGCGCCTTTTGTTAAAGAAAGCCGCTTAAAGTACTCGGTTAAATTTGTAGAAAACCAACATTTAGCCATCAATGGCACAGAGCTTGTAATAGGTGAAATCACTGATGTGTATTTAGATGAAGTAGCACTTCAAAGTGATGGCTTTTTAGATTTACAGGCTATTGAAACGGTGGCAATAACCGGGCTTGATAGCTACCACACAAGTAATAAACTAACGCGTTTACCTTACGCTAAAAAATAATATGCCATTTTAAGAGGCTATAAACTAATAGCCTCTTATCGCATAACATTGAATTTTACCTTGGTATTAATCACACTAGCTAAAAATCCAAGGAGAAAAATATGACCACCATCGGTATTGGTACACAATCAAGCGAGCAAGCGCTGGCAAGCCTAAGTAACATGACGCAAACGCTGACCCCTATTGCTGCTGACGAACATTTAGAGCGCATAGCCAAGGCGCAAGCGTATATGCTAGCAAACAACATAGATGCAATTTATTTAAACGCTGGCACCAACCTTACCTACTTTACAGGCATGAAATGGTACGCGAGCGAACGTATGGTTGGCGCGATATTACCCGCCCTTGGTGAAGTACAATACATTGCGCCTTATTTCGAAATTGGTTCACTAAACGGGTTTAAAGTAATAGATGGGCCTATTCATGGGTGGCAAGAGCACGAAAATCCTTATGCACTTTTTGTCGAAGTATTAAAAAAACTAAACATTAATGAAAACGCAACTATTGGCATTGATGAAAGCGCACAATTTTTTATATTCGACGGCATTAATAAAGCACAAACGGGTTTAACACTCATAAACGCACAACCTGTAACGGCGCATTGCCGTATGCATAAATCAGTTCATGAACTTAGCTTAATGCAACGCGCGATGGACATGACCTTAGCCGTGCATCAAGCCACAGCAAGCATGCTTTATGAGGGAATAACCACCACCGAAGTAGAAGCTTTTATTAAGCAAGCACACCAAAAAGTAGGTGCGCCAGGTAACTATTTTTGTATTGTTTTATTTGGTGTTGCAACGTCTTTCCCGCACGGTGTAAAAGATGCCCAAATACTTAAAAAAGGCGATATGGTACTAATTGATACTGGCTGTAAAGTACACGATTACCTATCAGATATAACCCGTACCTATGTATTTGGCGAACCAACAATGCGCCAACGTATGTTTTGGGATCATGAAAAAGCAGCGCAAATGGCCGCGTTTAATGCAGCTAAAATTGGTGCTACGTGCGAAGACGTTGACGCGGGCGCACGTAACTATTTAGCAGCGCAAGGGCTAGGCCCGCAGTACCAAACACCGGGTTGCCCGCATCGAACTGGTCACGGCATTGGGCTAGATATTCACGAATGGCCATATTTAGTTGGCGGTGATAAAACCCCACTTGCCCCAGGCATGTGCTTTAGTAACGAGCCAATGTTAGTTATACCCGATGAATTTGGCGTGCGTTTAGAGGATCATTTTTACATGACCGACAACGGCCCTCATTGGTTTACACAACCAAGTTATAGTATTGACGACCCATTTGGCCTTAACGCTTAAAACTGAATACCTTCAAGAGCAGCTGCTTAGCTGCTCTTTTTAGTTTGGTATTGATAAAGTGCAGTTCATCCCAATATCCCCTGTTATACCAAAGCAATCCTCAAAAGGATAAATATGAAAAACTTTAAAATTGATATCGTTTCAGACGTAATGTGCCCTTGGTGTGTAGTGGGTTATAAAAACCTAGAAACTGCACTAGAGCAACTCAAAGACGAAATGAGCGCAGATATTACGTGGCATCCTTTTGAACTAAACCCAGATATGCCAATTGAAGGTCAAGACTTAAACGAACACTTAATGCAAAAGTACAACTTAAGTGAAGAGCAAGGCGACGAAAATCGTAAAAACATGTTCGAAGCCGGTCAGCGTGCTGGGTTTACCTTTAATTTTGATGGCAAACGTATCATGATCAACAGCTTTGATTTGCATCGTTTATTAATGTGGGCACGTGAAGAAGGTAAGCAAACGAAGCTAAAACTCGCCTTTTTTGAAGCGCACTTCACTGATTTAAAATATTTAAATCAAGAAGAAGCACTGCTTGATGTAGTAGCAAGTGTTGGCCTTGATAAAGAAGAGGCACGTAGTATTTTACACTCAGACAAATACGTACAAACAGTGCGCCAAGAGCAAGACAACTTTAAACAAATGGGTATTACTTCAGTACCTACGTTTATCATAAACGATAAATATGCACTTACTGGCGGACAACCAAGCGACTCTTTCATTCAAGCACTAAAACAGATTAGTGAAGAAGAAGCCAAGCAAGACGCTTAATACACAAATAAAGTTTAAAATTAAGAAAGGCTGCGCAATGCAGCCTTATTTCATTTAAAGGTGCAGCGTAAATTCACGCTTTACTATCTATGTAAGCCGATTTTTTTATAAGCTGTCATCACAAACCTCTTCCAATAAAACCTTATCACCTGCGCTACTATAAAAGCGCTGGCACTAAACGTGCATTGTCTATTATGTGTCCTTAGAGAGTGTGCTGCGCGCTATTTTGGTTCAAGTGCCACGTAAATATTACAAGGTGCTATTAACTTCTTTCATACCGTTATTCACTCTCACTATTACTTAAGGGTTAACTAGTAACTAAATACGCATAAGGAGCAAGCATGGCTAAGTCAGCAACATTATACAGAATGGTAACTAATGAGCATATTTGCCCATTTGGACTCAAATCAAAAGATTTACTTAAGCGAAAGGGCTATAAGGTAGATGATAAGCCGCTGACTTCGCGCGAAGAAACCGATGCATTTCAACAAAAACACAATGTTGATACCACACCACAAACATTTATCGATAACGAACGCATTGGCGGGTATGACGACCTGCGCGATTACTTTAATAAATCGGAGCCTGGCCAACAAGGTACTACTTATACTCCCGTAACGGCCATTTTTGCTGTTACCTTATTGCTTGCCTTTGCATTTAGCTACTCGACTGGCTTTGCACTTTTTTCTATGCATACAGTTATGCTGTTTGTCGCGTTAACAATGGGCGTACTGGCTATTCAAAAATTACGCGACTTATACAGCTTTAGTAATTCTTTTATAACCTATGATTTATTTGCGATGAAAGTAGTGAGATATGCTTATGTTTACCCCTTTTTAGAAGCATTTGTAAGTATTGGCATGATTGCAGGACTTTCAGCTTATATTGTTGCACCAATTTCATTATTTATTGGGGGTTTTGGCGCCGTGTCGGTGATTAAGGCTGTTTACATAGACAAACGAGAGCTTAAATGTGCCTGTGTTGGCGGAGATAGTAATGTACCACTGGGGTTTGTCTCTCTGACCGAAAACCTGTTTATGATTGCTGCGGGTATCTGGATGTTGATAAAATAAAAAGGCTTAATACTTAAAAGGTTGCATAGTGCAGCCTTTTAAGCAATTGTCAGCGAGCTTATTAAGTACGATAAAGTACTTTAATTACATGCCAGCCAAATTTTGTTTTAACTAGGTGAGGTTCTAAAATTGCGCCTTTAAATGCAATTTTGTCAAACTGTGGAACCATTTGTCCGCGTCTAAATTCACCTAAGTCACCGCCTTTTTTACCCGATGGGCATGACGAATACTTTTTAGCTAAGGTCTGAAACTTTGCACCTTTACCTAATTGCTTAATAATATCTTCTGCAATTTCTTTGTGCTTAACCAAAATGTGAAGTGCATGTGCTGTGTTTGCCATGAAAAAAGCCTTTTATACCGTTAGCTGAAATTAAACGCGGCGATTTTAACACAACCTCATAAACCTAGCATCTACTTATACTGCAGTGTATTAACGCCTAATTTATAAATAATGTTTAGCATCATCTGGGTTGGAAATTCTGCAATACTGATATTTTCCAAATAAGGTATAGCGGTTTAAAGCAACCCTATCGTATAACCAATTATTAAAACTATTTGGCAAAATACTAAATACGTTTGCTAGCTTGTATGGGTAACCTAGCTGCTTAACAACATTAAAAAAAGCATGGCTTTGTGTAAATGCTTTACCATTTTCAACAAGCACCATTGAAGCGTATTCACTGGTTGAAAAACCAAAGTGTGTTAACAACAGTTCTCCTTTTGAAGATTGCACGCTGCATAATTTAAAAATAGTATTTTTATCGTGAGCAATAATAAAATTACACCACGCGCTGCACAGCTTACATTGCGCATCAAATAAAATAACTTTTTGGTTTTGCATTAATATAGCTGCATCATCGCTCATAACACCTTCCTTAAATTAAGTACTTTACTGCTGCACCGGCTTTTTTTGTAACTTGCGCTGCAAAGTACGCCTATGCATATTAAGTTGCCGCGCGGTAACCGACACATTGCCATTATTACTGTGCAGCACTTGTTGAATATGCTCCCACTCTAAGCGCTCTGGCGACATAACCGCATCATCAATAACATTCGATGCCACAGGCTCGGTGTTAAGCGCTTTTAATAATGTTGCCATATCAACCGGCTTAGTAAGGTAATCGTTTGCACCTGACCGCATTGCCTCTACTGCGGTTGCAATACTTGCAAACCCAGTTAGTAAAACAATATGAGTTTGGGGGAGCAAACTACGCAGCGGTTTTATGAGTGCAAGTCCGTTATCGTCGCCCAGTTTCATGTCTAATAAAACAAAGTCGGGCAATAGTTTACGCGCGGTAAGTAACGCATCACTTTGATTATGCGCCACCTCACAGGTAAAGCCCTGTTTAGTTAAACGCCTTGCCAGTGTGCTGGCTAAATTAATGTCGTCTTCAATTATAAGTAACTTCATGAGGCGTTATTCTCAGTGTTTACAATAGCGAGTTTAACTTTGGCGACAGCGCCGCCATCTGCATGGTTAAACAAGGTAAGTGAGCCATTTAAACGCTCAAAAGTAACGTTTGATAAAAGCACAGCAAGCCCCATTCCTTGATCGCTTGGCATAAGTTGCCCGCCAAGCTCTGCTAATTGCGATGATGAAAAGCCACGGCCAAAATCGCGAATTAACAAGTAAACGCATTCACTATGTAAGTTATCTTGCTGCCAACTCAGCTCTAATTGAGTTTGGCCTTGTTTTTGATTAGCGAGCGCGGCATTTTGCAATAAATTTAAAATAGCAGGCAATAACATCGCATCACTCAATAGCGTTGCCGCAATAGGTGGCGTTATCCATCTAATGTGCTGATCAGGGTATTGCAGTAAAAGCGTATCTGTAATTTGCGTTTGCAGTTGCTTTACGGTGGTATGCTCTTGCGAATTTTTAAGGCGTAATTGCTCTGAGAGTTTTCTAAAGTCGTTAAGTTGCGTACTACACTGAGTAAGCGGCGCTTGCATGTGCTTAACAATAGGGTTGTTTGGCTGGTCTTCTAATAACTCTTCAAACAATAGCTGTAAATTTGCAATTGGGGTCGCTAGTTGATGGGTGATTTGTGCAGCAGCCCCATCAAGGGTAACAAACTGTTCATTACGCAATTGTTTTTCACGCACGTTTGCAATAATTCGCTCTCGCTCTTTAAGTGCCCTGCTCATTGCGCCAATAACGAGGGCAATTACGCTGGCACTTAAAACAAAATTAACCCACATGCCAATAAAATGACCACTCATATTCATTTGATGCATACTGTGATCGGGCATCTTTATAAGTAGCAAACTGTATGCGGCAATGGCTAATACCGCAATATAAGCTAATCCTTTTTCTCGCAGCGTAACAGCAGCGATCATTATTGGGAGCAATAACAGCGAAACAAATGCATTAGTTGCACCGCCGCTTAGCGATAGCAAAACCGTTAAAAATAATACGTCTGCAGTTAGCTGCATCAACATACCCAAAGGTTTAGCACGGCTTACATTTCGATAAGCAAATAGGCTAATAAGCTGAAACACAGCCTCAACGGCAATAACAATAAGTAAAGGCAGTAATGCAATTTGATGTTCTAGTAAAAAATAAACGCTAAGTACCGCAATTAATTGCACGGCAATCGCGCCGCTTCGCAGCATTAATAATCGACTAATGGTGGGGTCGGTACGCATTAACAACAGGTTATTGCCCAATCAAATGTTTAATAAGGTTATTTTAACGGTTATATGATTTTTAATCATCATCCATCGAAATTGAAAACGGCGCACAAGGCGTTCCTTGGTGAAACACCATTTTCCATTGTTCATTACTTTTACGCCAAAGCGACATACGCAATGAATAATTAAACTCAGCGCGAGCAGAGCGCCTAAAAGCAGCTTGGTAACTAAGTTGCACTACATCATCGCTCAGCATTCGGCCCTTAAAATGCTGATTATAAAACTGTGGCACAACCTCGGTAGGTAAGCGGGTAAGTACTTGGTATTTATTAAATGTAGTGCCATTGGCAGCAATTTCGATAAATTCATCATCGAGTAAAGCATCTAATGCGCGCTCAGATTGGCGAACTTCTGGGTCTAGTAACTGGCGCTCAGCGTCAATCAAATGATTAAACAACGACACTTTTATTTTGCTGCTCATAACCTTCCCTATTGTTTATAAACTTGCCCGGCTTTCATAACAAATTGCACGTTTTTAAGTACGTCGATATTTTTAAGCGGTGAGCCATTCACACTGATAATATCTGCTTGTTTACCAACACTCAAGTCGCCAATGAGTGCGCTTTGCCCCAGCAGTTTAGCTGCATGTATGGTTGCTGATTTAATAGCTTGGGCTTCGCTCATTCCATTGTTTACCATTAAACTAAACTCGTTAGCATTGAGCCCATGACGCGACACCCCAGAGTCTGTTCCAAAAGCTATATTAACCTTGTTTTTCAGTGCAAGTTTAAACGAAGCCTGCATTTTTGGAGTCACTTCACGCACTTTGTCGGCTATTGCCGGTAGCATATTTGAGTTTGTAAGCACCTCTTCACTTACCGTTGCACCCGCTAAAAGCGTCGGTACTAAATAAGCCCCCGTTTTTTTAAATAACTTTATTGCCTCTTTATCTAAATAAGAGCCATGCTCAATAGAATCTACACCGGCTTTTAAGGCCGCTTTTATACCTTGTGTACCGTGTGCATGGGCTGTAACTTTACGTCCTAAGTGGTGAGCCGTATCAACAATTGCAATCAGCTCTGCATCTGTAAGTTGTTGGTTAACCCCAGCAGCGGTATTACTTAGTACTCCACCCGTGGCAGTAATTTTAATTACATCAGCACCACTTTTAATTACCTCGCGTACCGCACGGCTACAATCATCCGCGCCATTACAAATACCAATCCCGCCTGTAACCGCATCTGTAATATCTTTTCGATAACCGTGCATATCTGCGTGTCCACCGGTAGGCGATATTGTATTACCCGCTGCAAAAATGCGAGGGCCGTTAATATCATTTCGCTCAATAGCGCGTTTTAGCGGAAATATTACTTTGTGATCGCTACCTAAATCTCGCACTGATGTAAAACCCGCATCGAGCGTACGTTGTAAATATTTAATTGAGCGCAAAGCATAATCGGCATCATATTCTGTTGCCCAGCGGTGAGGATTTGCTTTAGCATCTCGCTCAAACGTAACGTGAACATGCATATCAATGAGACCAGGCATTACAAATTGATTTTTAAGATTGATAATATCGGCATCAGGTAGGTTAAGTTCTGCTTTTGTGAGGTAGCCGTTTTTAATGGCTGTTATTGTATTATCTGTTATGACTAACGTTTGCTCTGTTTTTACTTTTTGATCTTCGGATGCAAGTAAACTGCCCGCATAAATAATTTTATGCTGTTGAGCAAAAGCCCCATTTGTTATTAATGCCAGCGTTATTGCAGTGAATGTTGTTATTAGTGTTGTTTTCATACTTGCTCCTTTTTTATACTAGCATTACCTTAAATAACCTGTAATTGCGAATATTTACGATACAAAGCATGCTATAAACTAGTCTTGAAAGCCGTTTTTTGGTATAACTCCCCCATTAGTAACACATGTCAGACCACCTTAAGAGAACATACTATGCCTTACGCACATATCACTGGTTGGGGTAAATGCATTCCACCAGCAAGCATTAGCAACGATGAAATTAGTGAAATAGTTGATACCACCGACGAGTGGATAACCACGCGTACTGGCATTAAATCTCGCCGAGTGAGTCATGTAAGTACCGCTGAGCTGGCAACCGTTGCTGCTAAGCATGCTATTGCGTGCGCAGGCATTGATCCTAAAGATATTGATTTAGTGATATTAGCAACCTGTACACCTTCTACTGTTGTGGCAAATACCGCCTCACAAGTGCAAAAAAACATTGGTGCAACAGGCGCTGCCGCAATGGATACAAACGCGGCATGTTCGGGCTTTTTATATGCATTGCAAGCTGCTACAGCACAAATTCAAGCGGGTATGATCAAAAAAGCAGTCGTCATTGCCGCTGAACGTATGACCTGGTATGTAAACTGGGCACGTCGCGACAGCGCTGTTTTATTTGGCGATGGCGCAGGTGCAGTAATACTTGAAGCTGCCGATACGCCAGCGGGTTTACTTGGTACCAAAACCGGTTGTGACAGCGAAGACCGCGATATTTTACACATCACCAACTTTGGTAGCGATTTAAATAAGTATGAGCCAATTGGTCCTTCTGATTTATTATTTGAAGGCCGTGAAATTTTTAAACGTGCTGTAAAAGGCATGAGCGAAGCGTGCGACGATGTACTTAAACAAGCCGATTTAAGCCTTGACGACATTAATGTACTCGTTCCACACCAAGCTAACTTACGTATTATTCAGGCTATTCAGCATCGCTTAAAAGTACCTGACGAAAAAGTAATGGTTAACATTGGTGAGTATGGTAATACCTCTGCTGCGACTATTGCTATTGCGTTATGTGAAGCGGTTGAGCAAGGGTTAATTAAACCGCATTCAAACATTATGTCTGCTGCATTTGGTGCAGGCCTTACGTGGGCTGCAAGTTACATAAAATGGGGCGAACGTGTAACGCCTATTAGTGTAAGCGATGCTGCTTTACCGCCGTGTGATCAAACAGGTTTAGAGCTTGTAGCACCGGCCGTTAAAGCATGTAAAGAAGCCGAGCCTAGCTAACACAACATGTAATAAGCCACATTTAAAACGCACTTATTTAAGTGCGTTTTTGCTTTTTAAGGAATTAAATTTGAAACTTTTAGGTATTCATCACGCTGCGATTATTTGCAGTGACTATACACGTTCTAAACACTTTTATAGCAATGTACTTAAACTTAACGTTATTAATGAGCACTTTAGAGCTGATCGTAATTCATATAAATTAGATTTAGCCATGCCCGATGGTAGCCAAATAGAGCTATTTTCGTTTAATGGATCGCCCGTAAGACCCAGCTATCCCGAAGCACAAGGCTTAAGACATTTAGCTTTTAAGGTAGCGGATGTACAGATTGCAAAAACGTATTTAGAGTCGTGCGATGTAAACGTTGAGGATATTAGAGTGGATGAAATAACCGGCAAAAAGTTTACCTTTTTTGCCGATCCAGATAACTTGCCACTTGAGCTTTATGAGGTTTAAAACTCATAAGCTCAAGTTCTTACTATTGAATCAAAAACTTATTTATTAAAACGATTTTGTAAGTAGTTAAATACAGCACGAATACCTAATGCTTCACCACCCGTTGGACGACCTGGTAATGCACGTAAGTTCCACGCCATTACATCAAAATGTACCCACGGTGTTGTTGGTTCAACAAATTCTTTTAAGTAAAGCGCTGCGGTAATAGCACCACCAAACGGTGTACTTGCACAGTTTGCCATATCGGCTACATCACTTTTTAGTAAGCTTTTGTATTGCTCAAACAGCGGAAGTTGCCAAACAGGATCATGGACACTTAAACCTGCATCAATAATGCCATTTGCTACACCGCGCTCTGTTGAGAAAAAGCCCGGAAGCTCCGTGCCTAACGCAACACGACATGCACCCGTGAGGGTAGCAAAATCAATAATTAGCTCAGGATTATCGTTTTGTGCTTCGCTTAATGCATCACACAATACTAAGCGGCCTTCAGCGTCGGTATTATCAATTTCGACCATAATGCCTTTGCGTGTTTTAACAACATCGCCCGGGCGAAATGCATTTCGCGATACCGCATTTTCAACCGCAGGTACAAGCACTCGTAATCTAATTGGTAAGTTAGCTGCCATAATAAGCTGCGCTAGTGCAATTACGTGCGCCGCGCCGCCCATGTCTTTTTTCATGTTACGCATGCCAGAGCTCGGTTTTAAATCAAGTCCGCCTGAGTCAAAACATACGCCCTTACCGACTAGTGTAATTAATGGAGCATCTGTCGCGCCCCATTTTAAATCAAGTAAACGCGGTTTATTTTCGCTTGCACGACCCACCATGTGAATAGTCGGGTAGTTTTGCTCTAGTAACTCATCGCCAACCCACTGTGAAAATTCGCCATTGTAAGTTGCAGCTAAATCTTCCATAACTTGCGATAAGTGTTGCGGCATCATATCTACCGCTGGGGTATTAACTAAATCACGTGCAAGTGTAATGGCATCAGCTTGTTGGCTAATGCGTTCATATAACGCTTTATCGCTAATGGCTAATTGCGCCTTTGCCGTTGGCTTTTCTTTGTATTCACTAAATTCGTAACCACCAAGTACAAACCCTAAAGCAACCTGCTCTACAAAAGCGCTGTCGCCTTGAATTTGATAAGTACCTGTAGGAAGTGTATTTGCTAAATTACCCGCAGCCCAAAAATCATCGCTGCTTTGCATTAAACAAAATACCTGGCTTAACTCGCCCGTTTTAGCATCAGGAATTAAAGCAACACCTTGCTTTTCAAAACCTGTATTAGTTAACCAATTTTGTATAAATGCAGGCTGCTGTGCTTGCCAGTCAGATAATTCGTTTTTAAGAATAAAAGATAAAGGAATACCAGAAGATGTATGACGTAGTAATGCACTCATTAAAAAGCTCATATAATATAAAAATGGTACTTAAGAGCATATCAATAAGCGCACCTAAAAGGTATCGCTAATTTGAAGGGATTTTAGCTACTTTTTTAAGCTATTTTTAGATTCTTGCTTTTGATTTTCTTGATCTATTTTAGCATCTAGTTCTCTAATAGATTTGTTCATATTAAACGAACTTGGCAGTACATCAACTCCCACCAAACTCCCTAATTTAACAACTAAAGGAATTGTAAGCGGAGCAAAAGGTAATACAGCAAATACACCGAGCCCTAACCCTTTTAAAATATCAACAAATTGCTCATTTGCGCGTTTTAACTCTTCTTTACTTGTGTGGCCTTGAGTGTAACGCCTATAAATAGAGAGCATTTCTTTAGTTTCTTGTTTTTCTTGGGCGAGTGCGATTTTAAGCGCCACCATAGCACGGCGAAAACGCAGCTGTTGGCGTTTTTTACTAATTTTAACTACCCGCCAAGGTGCACGGTGAATAACTTTATATAATCGCATAACTTTTATTTTCACACAGCAGCACAGGTTCACAAAGAATAATTTACTTACAACACCCTTTAACTTACCCTTTGCACCAAATTAGTATTAAATACATACAACAATGCAGAATATAACAAATCAATTACCGCAAAAACCTGAAAAACCAAAATCTGATGAATGTTGCGGTGGTGGCAGTTGCTGTCCCTGCGTATGGGATGAATACAAAGAAAAATTAGCAGCTTGGCGGTACGCACAAAACATTGAAAACCCCACAAAAAAAGAAACAAATAAATAACATTTAAATGCAGTTAGCGCATTAATATTCCCCTCAATAGCCTTATTTGCACTTATTTAGTTCATTTTAGTTTTACTTTGCACCACTGTTGCATTTTTTCTTAAATTGAATCTTTTTGTTATCAAACGGTTAATTAGTAATTGCCCTTCCTGTTTTTTATCTATAGTCTGTAGATAGGACTTCACAAAAAGTAAGCTTAATTGATTAGGCTTTTGAGCTAAAACCTCAAACTTATGTGAAACAAAAAATTAAGTTAAAAACAAATGATGTGAAATTTACATCAAAAATAAGAATTATTCTAACTGGGGAAAATTAGAATGAAATTAAAAAGTAATGCGCTAAACCAAGCAATCAAATTTGCTTTAGCTACAACCACTGCAGGGTTATTTATTTCTGGATCTGCTATTGCGGCAGACGAGCAGGAACAAACTAAAGTAAATAAAAACGTTGAGAAAATTGCCGTAGTAGGTACGCGTTCAGCTCCTCGTTCAATAGGTGACTCACCGGTTCCAATCGACATTATTGGCGGCGAAGAGCTTGAAAAGTCAGGTAACACTGACATGCTTGAGCTTTTAAAAGGTGCAGTACCATCGTTTAACGTACACCAAAACCCTATCAGTGATGCGGCTTCTCTTGTTCGCCCAGCTAACTTACGTGGTTTACCGTCAGACAGCACATTGGTTCTTTTAAACGGCAAACGTCGTCACCGTGCTTCTGTAATCGCATTTTTAGGCGGTGGTATCAACGATGGCGCGCAAGGCGCAGATATTTCAGTTATTCCAAGCATTGCGATTAAACAAGTAGAAGTACTTCGCGATGGCGCGGCTGCGCAGTATGGTTCTGATGCAATCGCCGGTGTAATGAATTTCCAACTAAAAGACGCTTCAGAAGGTGGTAAATTAGAAATCCGCCATGGTCAATTTTATGAAGGTGATGGCGATACAACACAAGTGTCGGGTAACGTAGGTTTACCGTTTACCGACAATGGTTTTGCTAATTTAAGTTTTCAATATAAAACAGCTGATGCAACAAGCCGTTCAGTTCAACGTGCCGATGCCGCAGCACTTTCAGCTGCAGGTGTGCCTGATGTATCTTCTCTTGCACAAGTATGGGGTGCTCCAGAAGTAGATGACGATATTACTATTTTTGGTAATGTGGGTTTAGAGCTAACAAACGACTCTGAATTTTACATGTTTGGTAACTACTCTGAACGTGATGTACGTGGCGGTTTTTATTACCGTAACCCGCAAACTCGTTCTGGTGTTTACTCAAATGATGGTGGCGAAACATTACTTGTTGCCGACACAACACCTGATATGAGCGCTAACTGTCCAACTATCACAATAACAGACGGCAATGTACTAGATGATCCGGCTTACATAAATGGTGTAGCAAACAACCCAGATTGTTTTGCCTTTAATGAGATGCTTCCAGGTGGTTTTACACCTAACTTTGGCGGCAACATTACTGATACTTCTTTAACTATTGGTACTAAAGGTCGATTCACTGGTGGCTTCTTAAAAGATACTTACTATGACTTAAGCGGTACTGTTGGCTTAAATGAATCACGTTACTTTATTTACGACACGGTTAATGCCTCTTTAGGTGCAGATACACCACGAGACTTCAGCCCGGGTAAATACGAACAGCTAGAGAAAAACTTTAACTTTGATTTATCAAAAGGTATCGACTTTGGTTTAGCTTATGATGTAAACATTGCCGGTGGTTTTGAGTGGCATGAAGAAACATTTACTATCGTCTCTGGTGATGAAGCATCTTACACAGCAGGCCCTTTAACAGAACAAGGCTTTGGTATTGGCTCTAACGGCTTTCCTGGTTTTAAACCATCACAAGCGGGTGAATTTTCTCGCCGTAACTATGCAGCATATGTTGATGTTGAAGCACCGTTTACTGAAGACTTTTTAATGGGCGTAGCACTTCGATTTGAAGACTACGACAGCTTTGGCACTACCACTAACTACAAAGTAATGGCTCAATACCATTTAACTGAAGATTTAAATATTCGTGGTTCTGTAAGCAGTGGTTTCCGTGCACCAACGGTTGGTCAAGCTAACGTAAGTAATGTACAAACAAGTTTAGATGGCGGTGTATTACAAGATTCAGCGCTTCTTCCACCAACAAACCCAATTGCAGTGCAATTAGGTGGTACAGAGCTTGAGCCGGAAGAATCGCAAAGTTATACGCTTGGTGCTGTATACACTATCGGCGAGTTATTTTTAACGCTTGATTACTACAACATTCAAGTAGATGACCGTATTAGCCAATCAGATAAAATCAACTTAAGCCAAGCAGACAAAGATACCCTTGCAGCAGCTGGAGTACCTAATGTACAAGGCCTTGCTCAAGTAAGCTTTTTCACAAACGACTTTGACACAACAACACAAGGTATCGATTTAGTTGCAAACTATACAGCTGAATTAATGGGCGGTAGCTCTACATTTAGCCTTGCATATAACTGGAATGATACTGAAGTAACTAAATTTAGTGAAATTACAGGTGCGTTTAAAGTTAAGCGTTTAGAAGAAGATTTACCTAATCATCGTGCAACGTTCACATTGTCTCAACAATGGGAATCAGTTTCTGCATTTGCTCGTGCAAACTACTACGGCGAATACCAAGGTGTTCACGTTGATTATGATGCAACAGCTAAAACAGCAGATGCTGCAGTCACTATTGATGCTGAAGTAACTTACTTCTTAAATGAATCAGTTAGCTTCTCTGTAGGTGCTCAAAACTTATTCGACCAAGATGCTGAAAAACTTGATTTTGCAGATGCAACGGGCATCCCTAATAACAACTGGGGTGGTCAGTTCTACGAAACATCTCCGTTTGGTATTAACGGTGGCTTTTACTACGCTAAAGCAACATATACTTTTTAAACTATTTTCATGAAGAACCAAAGGCGAAATGTTAAAGACATTTCGCCTTTTTAATTTTATAGTTAATAAAAATAATAATGAACAATACCAATTGCATTGAATAAGTGTTCTATTATAGCGCTCAGAAAATAGCGTAATAACAAGGCGAAAACTATGATATATAGTTGCTCTATATGAATAATTTTTAACGCAGTGAGTACGCTATTTAATGCGATAGAATGATTATTTTTTTAATAAAATTGGTATAACTATGCTACTTGAAAAAGCCAACCAACTACTGCAACAAAATAAACTCAAAGAAGCTGAGTTTCATTTTAAAACGCTATTAAATAGTAACCCTGAAAATGGTGAGGCTTTATTTGGCTTAGGCAGAATTGCCTTACGACTAGAACGTTACGACGCTGCTGTATACCTACTCCAAAAAGCCTGTGAGCGCTTGCCTCATATGCTTGAACCATTACATGCTCTTGCTGATGCATTTAACGGTGTTCATTCGCCAAACGATGCGTTAACCGTACTTGAATACGCAAAAAAATTAGCAAGTCATAATCCAGAACCTCATTATTACTTAGCACAGCACTATTTAACACATGGCGAGTTAGATAAAGCTCATACAACTTTTGCTCATGCACTCAGCATTGGTGTATATCCTGTAACAGCCTATATTTTATTTGAACTTGTACAATTAGGTCGCTTTGATAATGAGCATAATTATGTAAGTAATTTGCACCACTTATTAACTCAAACGAGTAATTTACGTTTAAAAATGGTGTGTTACTACGCATTAGCAAATAGTTACGATGCACTTGAGGATACCGAGCAAGCATTTAATTATTTTATATTGGCGAATAAATTACAAAAAAAATTAAGTGAATTTAACACTAAAGATTTAACCCCTTTTTACGATGAAATAATAAAATACAACACCGAGGAGTTTATAGCCTCTGCCGATAAAAAGTTTACGGGTAATATCACGCCTGTATTTATTATTGGCATGCCTCGTAGTGGTTCTACCCTTGTGGAGCAAATGTTGGCAAGCCATAGTCAGTTTTCAAGCCTAGGAGAAAGTACGAGTATTAGTAATAACGCAGTTGCTTTTATCGAACAAAAAACGGGAGTGACTTACCCGCAATGTTTAGCACATTTAACGCCGGATTTAATCAAAAAAGCCCGCGAGCTGTATATCACAACATTAAAAACAGCATCGCCCATCAGACCTTTTATAATAAATAAACTGCCGAGTAATTATCAGTCGCTCGGACTTATATATATTCTATTTCCAAATGCTAAATTTATAAATTTAAGTCGTGATTTTAATGCCACCGCATTTTCTATCTTCACTAATTACTTTGCTGAAAACGAGCCTTACTTTTGCTCACTACCTGAGTTTAAGCTTTATCATAAGTTGTATGAAAAACTGATGAGCCATTGGCACTCTTTTAAAGAGATGCCAATTTATGATGTCAGTTACGAAGATTTAGTGAGTAACCCAAAAGAGCAGCTAACGCAGTTACTTGGCTTTTTAAACTGTAGTTTTGAAGAGCGCTGCTTAGCGTTTTATAAACAAAAAACACCGGTAACGACCTTGAGTAAACATGCTATTCGCCAACCTATTAATAATGCCGCAATCGCTAAGTGGGAGCGTTACAAAACACCTCTTCTAAAGTTACTTGATGAGAATTAATTAATCGGATGTGCTTTAAACCAATTAAGTAAATCTTTAAATTGATCATCACGCGCACTTGGGTGGGTAAGCATATTAATATGATCGTAATCAAAATTATGGCCGTGTTTACGACCGTAAATTTGCATTTGTTGAATGCCTTGCCCCGATTCGTCCATAAATTTTTGAATATCGATTGGTTGCGCTAATGCTTTATCTTTTACCGCAGCAATATGAAGCGTTGGCGGTAAATGCAGGTTGTTTAGCGTTTTTGCATAATCAAAATTATCATCAGAATCTATCCATGGCTTCTTTTTAGCCCATTGCATACTTTGATAATGCGACTTTTGAGTTTCGTTATCGCTGCCCCACTTATAACCTTTAGCATTTAAATAGCCATGTTTTTTAGCAAGTAAAGGTGCCATAAAATACCAAATTAAATTGGCTTGTAATAATTTTTTAGGGTGGCTATTAAATAAAGAACGCTTAGAGCCAAAATACACACATGCTTTAACATCGTTAATATATTCTGGAAAACGTGCAAACGCGCTGTTCATCAATACCCCGCCCCAAGAGTGAGCAACCCAGTAGTCTGGCTTTTTGCCTTCAATCAACTCTATTTGCTTAATAAAGGCAGGGATGTCTTCTAGGATAGACTCAGTTTGTCCATATTCGGACTCGCTCGAAATGATTGGCTTGCTATCACCTCGGCCACGTAAATCAGCCACATAACATCTATACCCATGCTCAGCTAAAAAAGGGGCAAGTCCTTTATTGGAGTGCGTGTAAAAAATCTTACCGTTTTCTATTGCTCCATGCATAAAAAATACGATGGGCCCTTGCTGATCTTCATCGCTAATACGGCGTAAATGAAGAGTTTGCTGAGAGTCTAAATCAACTATTATTGATTGCTGAGAAATTGCCACAGTTATTCCTTTTTATTATTTGCAACTCATCCTACCAGTAATATTAAATATACCAAAGGAAATGTCTGCACTTTACTCATCAGCATTTGTTACAATCACCACATCATATCTGTTGTTAAAATGAAGCCATGAAAAAAAATAAAGCACGTTCAAAATTACACCCTCGTAACCTACATAAAAATGGGTACGACTTCGATTTATTAACAACAGAGCACCCTGCTCTACTGCCCTTTGTTATAACCACACCTGCAGGGACTAAAAGTATTGATTTTAGTGATAACAAAGCCGTTAAAACGCTTAACCAAGCTCTTTTAAAAGCACATTATAATATTGATTTTTGGGATATTCCCGAGCACAACTTATGCCCGCCTATACCTGGGCGTGTTGACTACATTCACTACTTGGCCGACCTATTAAGTGATGATAACCAACAACAAATACCTTTAGGTAAGCAAATTAAAGTACTTGATATTGGTACTGGTGCTAATTTAGTTTATCCGCTTACTGGTACAAGTGAATATAAGTGGCATTTTACCGGGACTGATATTGATACAGCCTCAGTAAAAATAGCAAAGCAAATTGCTCAGTTTAATGGTTTAAAAATCAGTCTAAAACATCAACAAAACGCATCACATATTTTTAAAGGCGTTATAAATCAAAAAGATCTATACCATTTAACGCTCTGTAACCCTCCGTTTCATGCAAGTGAAGAAGAGGCAAATAAAGGCAGTGAACGCAAGTGGAAAAACCTAGGAAAAACACCCAGTAGCACGCTTAATTTTGGTGGTCATAATAATGAATTGTGGTGTGAAGGCGGTGAAGTACAGTTTATCTCTAATATGATTAAAGAAAGCGAAGACTTTGCAGAGCAAGTACTGTGGTTTACATCGTTAGTCTCTAAAAAAGATAATATTGCAGCGCTTGAAGAAGTGTTAAAAGCTCACCCAATAGCCGAGTATAAAATAGTTGATATGGCACAGGGTCAAAAAATTAGCCGCTTTATTGCATGGACCTACTTTGATAAAGACACTCGTGAGCAAATTTGTAGCGAGCTTGATTAATACCAATTTTATTAAAAATAATAAAAGGGATAAGGCAATCATGATAGATTTTCGCTCTGATACAGTTACAAAACCAACAAAAGAAATGCGCGATATTATGTACAACGCACCGGTTGGTGACGATGTATATGGTGATGATGAAAGCGTTAACCAACTAGAAGCCTATGCCTGTAAGCGTTTTAACTTTGAAGCCGCTCTTTATTGTAGCTCAGGCACACAAGCCAACTTACTTGCGTTAATGGCGCACTGTGAGCGAGGTGACGAATACATATGTGGCCAAAATGCTCACAATTATAAGTTTGAGGGTGGCGGCGCAGCTGTTTTAGGGTCTGTGCAACCACAGCCTATTGAAAACGAAGCTGATGGCAGCATCCCTTTTAGTAAAATAGCGGCGGCTATAAAACCAGACGATTGCCATTTTGCAAAAACTCGATTGCTCAGCTTAGAAAATACCATTGGCGGAAAAGTACTCCCGCTTGAGTACTTAGCCCAAGCACGTGACTTTGTTAATACGCATAGTTTAGCGCTGCACTTAGACGGCGCACGTGCTTTTAATGCGGCTGTTGAGCTAAAAGTTGATATCACTGAAATTACAAAACACTTTGACTCAGTTTCTATATGTTTATCTAAAGGTTTAGGTGCGCCCGTAGGCTCTTTATTATTAGGCTCACCAGTACTTATAAATAAAGCAAGACGATGGAGAAAAGTACTTGGCGGTGGTATGCGCCAAGCCGGAATGCTTGCAGCCGCTGGACAATTTGCACTTGAGCACAATGTAGAGCGCTTAAGAGACGATCATGAAAATGCACGTTATTTGGCTCAACAATTAAGTGAAATCAATGACTTTACTGTCGATATGACTAACACCACTAATATGGTTTACGCAACATACACTAGCAGTATAAACATTGAAGACATTGCTGAAGCGCTTAAACAACAAGGTATACTATTTAGCCCAAGCAAGCAGCTTAGGCTAGTAACGCATTTAGATATAACCCGCGAAGATATTGATACATTTTTAAATGCTTTGTCGGCCCATATTTAACGCGGCTTTATAATGTTTGCGGCATACCGAAACATATCGGTCATTGCCGCCAATTTCTACTTGGTTACCATCGGCTATTGCTTCGCCATTTTCATCAGTACGCAGTACATGGTTTGCTTTACGTCCACAGTGGCAAACAGTTTTAAGCTCAACTAACTTATCAGCCCACGCAAGCAAATATTGCGACCCTATAAATAGCTCGCCTCTAAAGTCGTTACGCAGGCCATAACACAATACCGGTATACCGAGTTCATCAACCACATCGGTTAATTGCATTACTTGTTCTTTTGATAAAAATTGGCACTCGTCAACTAACACACAATGGCGCTTTTTATCATTATTGAGTGATTGAATAAGATCAAAAACATCTTTACTGGCATCAAATACATGCGCATCAGCTTGCAAACCAATACGAGACGATACTTTACCCACGCCTTGTCTATCATCAATGGCAGCAGTCAGGATCACAGGTTCCATGCCACGTTCTTTATAATTAAATGCAGATTGTAATAACGTGGTTGATTTACCTGCATTCATTGCAGAGTAGTAAAAGTATAATTGAGCCATTGCGGTGCCATTTTATAAAAAGTGCGCTTATGCTACCTTAATATTAAATTAATACCAATTTACAAACGCGAATTTTATTTTGTCAGGGCCTGTTTATTTAAGTGTTTGTAAGTATTTAATATACACAGGTGCACTTTCAAATTTTGATAACCACTGCCACATTTCCCAACTTAGGGTGTTATTTTCTTCGTAGAATTTTTTTGAAAAAACAAGATAACCATGGCTGGTTTCGTAAGGGGGATAAATAGGTTTAACATTATTACCCTCATACGGATAACTCGACACTTTTAAGCCATCTACTTGGCATAGATCAACGCTCGCCTGCACTACTCCCTTATCTAGCAACTCAAAAGCTTTGCTTTTAGAAAACGTATTATGAATAAAAAATGGTTCTTCTTTTAACGCGCTATTTAGCCCATAACCATTAGGAATAGCTATCGTAAATGCTTTATTTTGAAATACTTCACGAGTCTCCCATTCCTTATGAAATTTATAACGCCCTATAAGGCAGCTGCCAAATTCACTTACTGCGTAGTTATCTTGTAACTTACCTTGCTCATCAACAGGGTAAACAGCAACGTTTTCTCGCCCTTTGCGGTAGCTTGCAATAACAGCATTAACTCGATTAAATTCTAAATCGTTTAAGCATCTACGCCATGGCTTTCTAACAAATGATATTGCTACATTGGGCAATGCTAAATCAAGTTGTTGAAGTATTTCGATTGATGCACCAGGTTTATCTGTTGGTATATTTTGGCCATCACCTAAAAACATGGGTGCTATGTTTTTGTCTTCGTAACAAAACACGAGACTCTGCGGTTTGCTAAACGCAGTAGCGGTAAACATTAAACTGGCAATAAAAAAGTAAACTAAGCTATTAATACGCATAATAATTTTTATTAGTTGATTATTTAAATTATAGGTTGAGTTAAGCAGACTGACTATATTTTATCAATTAATTTACATTAATCCTTCGTGTTTCAGCAACCACAGTTTCCTTTCAAGCCCACCAGCATAGCCCGTTAACTTTGCATTTGCGCCAATAATGCGGTGGCACGGTACAATAATACTAATCGGATTTTTACCATTAGCAGCACCTACTGCCCTCACTGCTTTTGGGTTATTGAGTTGGTTAGCAATATAGCCGTATGTTTGCGATTGTCCAAAAGGCACCGTTAATAGTGCTTGCCATACACTTTGCTGAAATACCGTACCGGTTGTATCAAGTGGTACATCAAACGTAGTGCGTTTTTTTGCAAAGTACTCATTTAACTGCGCAGCGCAAATAAGCACCGCCTTGTTAGTAACTTGCTCAAATGGCGTATAAGAGTATTCAACTGGTGGATAAAAACCAACGTAACTCACGCCTTTCTCGGTCGCTTGAATAATTATGTCGTCTATAGGGCTCGAAATTGATGTTTGAATAATCATTATAATTGCTGCCAAAGTTGAAACGTTAAGTAAGAGCGAAAAGGAGCGCAATTAGCAGGCTCAAACGGGTTTGCCGCTGCTTGTGCTTTTTTAACACCTAAATCACCGTCAAGTAATATATCGGGTTGGCTTTGTCCTCGCAGCTTTGCATAATTTACTGTCCAAGGGCCAATTCCTTTTAAGCTAAGCCATTCGTCTAAATCGTCATTTTCAGGATTTAGTGCACAAAAATGGGCTAAATTATGCAGTGCATTTTTGCGTGCTTGTGGCATTTTAAAAAATGCAAAATCACTATTAGTAACAATTTTAGCCGTAGGAAAATAAACGGCATCGCCCTCTTTTTCGCCTAATTCATCAACTAACTTTGTTACTAAATTATGTGCCGCAGTAACACTCACTTGTTGCCCAAGTACAGCTCTTATACCGGCTTCAAAACTTGACCAAATCCCCGGAAGTCTGAGCCCTTCGCACACTGTAAACGCATTGTTTATATTGGCGCTTAAATGCGTTTCAATTAAATTAATATCGGCATCTAAATCAAGCACACGGCGTATATTATTTATAACAGGTTGTAAGTACGCCGTATTGTCTATATTGATAGATACACTAAAGTGGTTTTTATTAGCTATAAATTCAGCGGTAAAGCTTCCTTTATATTTATCACTTGCAAAAGTACGCCCGTAGCTCGTTTGTGTTACCCACTCCATTGGTTTTATCAAGCGCCTTTGTAAAAAGCCCTGCAAAGCAGGCCAATTATAAGGCGGCCTAAATGGCAGGGTTAAAATGAGTGTTGACGTTGGTTTTTTATCGCCACTGCGCAGATTCGAGGGAGCTATATTTAACTGCTGTAAAAATGCATCATTAAAACGCCTAATGCTTTTAAAGCCTGCGGCAAACGCTATTTCGGTAAGGGGTAAATGTGTTTCTTGAATCAGTTTTTTAGCAAAGTGACATTGGTTAAATAATCGATATTGCGTAATCGACACGCCAAAATACTGCTTAAACAACTGCCTTAAATAACGACTACTTATACCTAAACGAGCTGCTAATTTTTCGCAGTCGTGTTCATCATTTTGATCTATTAACTGTTTTGCTCTAAGTGCAGTCGTTTTTGTACCCTGCCATGCTGCGCTGCCAGGGGCACTATCGGGCCTGCAACGAATACAGGGCCTAAAACCATCTTGCGCCGCGTTATGGGCAAACTGATAATAAGCAACGTTTTTTTCGTGAGCCGTTGGTGCAGGGCAAATTGGTCTGCAATAAATACCGGTACTTTTTACCGCTACGTAAAAAAGCCCGTCAAAACGAGGATCGCGACTCTGACGTGCTTTTTGCCAATGTGAAGTGTCCATAAACGGCTCTATAAATTAATCTAATAGAGCCTAGCTTATAGAAAATAAACTGTATTACTAGCCATATTCGGCACTCAACTTACTGCGGCTAGGTAGCGTTTTTCAACTTCAGTCCAATTAATTACATTATAAAAAGCAGCGATATAGTCAGGACGCTTATTTTGATACTTCAAATAATAGGCATGCTCCCATACATCAAGTCCCAAAATAGGGGTATTTCCCTGCATTAAAGGGCAATCTTGATTAGCACTATTTTCTACAATCAACTTTTTATCTGGGGTCACACATAGCCACGCCCAACCACTGCCAAATTGACTAATTGCAGCAGCAGTAAATTGGTCTTTAAATTTATCAAAACTGCCAAACTGTTCATTTATTGCCTGAGCTACACTACCTTCAGGTTCACCTCCTCCTTGAGGGCTCATTACTTGCCAAAATAAGCTGTGATTAAAATGCCCTCCTACATGCTCTTGTACTGCTTTTTGTAAATTACTAGGCAAGCTGTTTATTCCCTTAAGTAATTTTTCAGCATTTGCGGTTGCATAAACAGTATCTGCTAAAGCAGCATTGGCTTTATTAATATACGTTTGATGATGCAATGTGTGGTGAATATGCATTGTTTTACCATCAATATGAGGTTCAAGCCCATCGTACTCATAGTTAAGTGCAGGCAAAGTAAAAGCCATAAATACTCCTTTTTCTTTTAAATTAGTGCAGTTGATTGTTTGTAGTGCTCTCTGAGCATAAGCAAAAATTCACTTGCTCTATTAGCTCAGGTAAAAAATGATAGCGTCTTGCAAATGATACAAGTTCAGAGGACGTTTTAGTGTAATGATGCTTACTCACTTTTTGTATATCGTAATGAGTATGCTTAATTAGCGAACAGAGTGTTAAGTGTACTTCGCATAGCCATTTGCATGCATTTTCAGGCTGTTGCATAGCTATATAGGTATCAGCTAAATTATGCGACGCAACAACAAGTGCGGGTATGCAATGCTCAATAGCATGGATGACATTGTTATTAATCTGAGCATATAAAAACTGCTGAAGAAGATGATCTGCAAGTGTTTTAGCTAATAAGTATTTATCGCGGGCTTCGAGAAGTGCACCTTGTTCAAATGCATAATTACCTTGCATTATATTCGACTGCCAAGGGCTTAATGCTTGATCAAGACAAAGTAAATCTGAGTGGGATTGTTTTTGATTTGAGATCATATAATCATCTGCACGTTTATTTATGGGCGTGTAGTTAACTTACACACCCACAAACCTAAATGCAAATGATTTTCATTAACTACTTAGCGAAGTCTAGTAATTCCTGCCCTGTTAAGCGATATATTATCCATTCGTTTTGAGGCTTTGCACCAATGCTATTGTAAAAATCGATAGCGGGTTTATTCCAATCAAGCACTACCCATTCAAAACGACCACAGTCATTACTAATCGCCTTATTAGCTAAGTGCTTCATAATGGCTTTACCTGCACCATTGCCACGGCTATCTGGGCTTACGTATAAATCTTCAAGGTATAGGCCATTTTTACCTAACCATGTAGAGTAATTATAAAAATAGACCGCAAAACCAATTGGCTCATCACCTTCTAAACAAATTATGCTGTGCGCAGTAGCACCATCGCTAAACAGAGTATCTAAAATAGCCTGTTCGTCTGTTTTAACTGCATCCGGTTCTTTTTCATATATGGCAAGTTCGGTAATAAAGTGCAAAATTGTTTTCGCATCACTTGGCTTTGCATCACGTATTATAACGGGTTGGCTCATTGTATTTTTACCTTAAATATACTGCTCTAATTTATCTTTTAAAATATCTAATTGAATCGGTTTGCTCAAGTAGTCATCCATTCCAGCGGTTATACAACGCTCTTTATCAGAGTCCATTGCGTTAGCCGTAATAGCAATGATCCTAATGTTTATGTGTTGTATACCCGCCATACCTTTACGTATAGCTGCAGTTGTAGCAAAGCCATCCATAACAGGCATCTGGCAATCCATAAGAACGAGCTTAAAGAAACCAGAATCGTGAGACTCTAATATATCTATCGCTAATTGACCATTTTCGGCAATTGTAACGTCACAATTAAGCTTTTTGAGCATTAATGTAGCCACTTGCCGATTAATTGGATTATCCTCTACAAGTAATATTTGGGTAGATTCCTGCACTTGTTCTTTTTTAAGAGAGGAAATATAGCCTGAAGTAACAAGTGGGAGTGTCTCACCTGCATCATTACTTGTTATGACTGACAGTGCAGAAATTAAATCGGCAGTGGTTACAGGTTTGGGGAAATATGCCTGAAAGCCTGAATTAGAATAGCGCTGCGCACCTTCCATACCAGCAATACTGGTCATCATTACAAGTGGCATTGATTTATAATCTTCATGTGCTTTTAGTGCTTTACACAGCTCTATGCCATCCATTCCTGGCATTTGCATGTCAAGCACTGCAATATCATACATGCAATTGTTACTTTTATACTGCTGCGCGCACATATCAAGAGCTTCGCGTGCGTCACATGCAAGCGCAACTTTAGCGCCCCAGTGCTCAAGCTGTTGTGAAATTACAATTCGATTTGTCTCGTTATCATCAACAACCAAAACGGTTAGCTCTTCCATATTAATATTAGGAATATAACGTTCTTTTTGATCTCCCGGAGTTAGCATTATAGTGGCAGTAAAAGTACTCCCTTTACCGGCTTCGCTAGTGAGAGAGATGGCTCCCCCCATTAGCTCACAAAGCTGCTTACAAATAGCCAGCCCTAAGCCACTGCCTCCATATTCACGCGTTGTTGATGCATCGACTTGAGAGAAAGGGGTAAATAATTGCTCTTGTTTTTCTAAACTTATTCCTATGCCTGAGTCCTTTATACTTACAACAAACTCTAAACCTTGAGCTACTTTATTAATTTTCGCGCTTACAACAACCTCGCCTTGACTCGTAAACTTAACGGCGTTGCTCAATAAATTAGTAATAACTTGGCGAATGCGCCCAGGATCGCCGCATAACTGCGAAGGCTCTAGCGCTACCAGATCCAAAATAATTTCAATACCTTTGTCTTGAGCTGTAAATGCTTGTGCGGCAGCAACTTCACCAATTAAATCACGTCCATTAAAGTTAATTTCTTCAAGCTCGATTTTACCTGCTTCAGCTTTAGAGAAATCTAAAATATCATTAATTACACCCAATAAAGAATGTGCACTTTTTTTGGCTATATCTACTTTTGTTTCTATTGGTTTAGATAGCGACTCTAATTGAACAAGCTCTAGCATACCGAGTACGCCATTCATCGGCGTTCTAATTTCATGGCTCATGGTTGCTAAAAATTGGCTCTTAGCAATGGCTGCATCTTCAGCTTTCACGAGTGCTACTTTTAGCTCCTCACTAATTACTTTTCGTTTTTGAGAAACTAAAGTGCTTCCCACTAAAGTAGCTAATGAGCGAAGATACGTTTCTTCACTTTGCGTCCAGTTGTGATGCTCGTCAGTTGTTTCAGCGCACAAAATACCTAAATTACCATCGCCTGTTGCAATTACAGCATCAAGCATCGATTTAATATTTAGTGGTATTACATATGCTTCAATAAAATCAACAGTTGCTGAGTGAGTATAAACATCATCAATAGCCACTAAATTATGTTTATAAATAGCATTAAAATAAGCTGGGTAGTCTTTAGCAGTTAAAATAGCGTCGGTATCTACAAACCCTTGACCATTTATATATAAGCTATGACACGTCATCACATCTCGTTTTTCGTTAAAAATCCATACCGAAGCTCGTGCAACATTTAGTACTTCACACATAGATTTAACGGCTAGCTTTTTAACCTGTTCTACATCACTATTTTGTACTTCAGGTGCAACCGTAAGCGCGGCTAAATTTTTGTTATATCTGTTGGCTTTTTCGCTCTCGAGCTCAAGGCGTTTATGTGCATCAATACTTTGAAATGAACCAAAAACACGCACACATTTACCGTCTTTAAGCTCAGCCTGGCCCATCGATTTAACCCAGCGTTCTTGCCCAGCATAGGTTAAAATAATAAGTTCAACACTCCAGCTTTCGCCTAAAGTCACTGCGCACTCAAATAAGGTAGTTATCGTATCTCGGTGTATGCCTGGTTTATAAAAGTTAATAGCGGTATCTATGCTCGGTTCAAAGCCCTCTGGTACTTCATGAATAACTTTAACTTCATCAGACCAATAAAGTGTATGCGCATCTAAGTCCATCTCCCATGCACCAATTTGTCCTTGCTTACTCATTGATTCAAGCAGGCTTTGCTGACGGTTTATTTTTAATTGTGTATTGTAACGATCTGTAATATCTAAAATAAACCCATCTAAATACAATATGCTGCCATCATCTGCGTAAATGGCTTGGCCTTTTTCATTTACCCAATGTAAGGAGCCATCGCGGGCTGTAATCCTATACTCAACAGACCATGACTGTTTTGCACTAACACAACGTAGAATTTCATCTTTTATTTTTTTAGAATCGTCTTCGCATATCAAATCAAAAAAGCTGGGGGATTCATCATGTATCAACTCATCAGGTGAATAACCTGTTATTTCACTCGCTTGCTCGCTCATATAAAGCATGCTTAATTTTTCATCAAACTTACATCGATAAATAATGCCAGGGATATTTGATACCAAAGATGCAAACCTATCGCGGCTTCCTTGCAGCTCAAGCTCTGTAGATTTTCGTTCTGATATATCTAAATGCGTACCTATCATACGTTTTGGAGAACCATCGCAGTTCCACTCAACTACTTTTGCAGTATCGAGTACCCAAATCCAATGTCCATTTTTATGCTTCATGCGGGCTTCACTAACAAAATAGTCAGTCTCACCGGCAAAGTGCTCTTGAAGTTTTTTATTTGATATCACTAAGTCGTCTGGGTGAGCATATGTATACCAAGTATCTATAGTACAAGGCTCAATCTCACTGAGTTTGTAACCTATTATCTCGGCCCAGCGGTTATTAAACGTCACTTTATTCGTATCAATATACCAATCCCAAATACCCACAGCTGTTGAGTCTATCACTAACTGTAACTGTGTTTTGTGTTGCTCAAGCTCTAGCTCTTGTACTTTAAGGGCTGTAATGTCATTACGAATAGCAATATAGTTTTGCGGTTTTCCATTTTCATCTAAAAATGGTGCAATCGTCGTATCTACCCAATATATGCCACCATGCTTAGCTTTATTGCATATTTGCCCGTTCCATATATCACCACGTTTAAGCGTTTTATACATATTTTTAAAAAATGCTTTTTCGTGTTTTCCTGAATTTAAAAGGCGATGGTTTTGACCTATTAATTCGTGTTCATCGTAGCCACTAATCTCACAAAATTTCTTATTTACAAAAGTGATGGTGCCATGCAAATCAGTTACAGCAACAATAGCGTGTTCATCTAATGCACTTTTTTGCTCGGCTAATTGTTTTAATGCAATTTGAAGTGCAGAGCGTTGTTTTTGTAATATACTTTGTTGCTCTTCTTTTACGGCTACTAAATTACGTAAACCCAATGAAAGCTGGTTAAACTCAATACTGTCGTGTATTACAGGGACTTTTACCTTGTCTCCTTTTGTAATACTTTCAACAATTTTAGCTAAGTTAATTAAAGGTCTAGAAAGTCGACGCCCAAACCACCACGATGACGTTAATATAAGCAGCAATGCCCCCGCATTTGTTAATAAAGCAAGCTGTTTATAAAAATTAGCGCCTTGTAGTGCAACTTCTTTTGGTTTTGTTACAAGTAACTGCCATCCAGATTCATTTAAAAACTCTAGAGAATCAATATACCCGTATAAAGTCTCTTCATTTTTATTACTGTAAGAAAAAACACGTTGCGTTGGGGAGCCGTTTTGAGAGAAAAATAATGGTTGAGAATCTTCTGAATTATTATTTTTTTGAATTTTATTATTATGCATAACATAAAATGTTATGTCTTTATTTGCAGCGTGTATTTTACTTAGATTATTTAATAAGCCGTTTAAATTTATATCTGCGAGCAATATGGCTTGTAGCTTATTTTCGGTATTTACTAACGGTAAGCCAATAATATGATACTCACGCCCTGAGACTGTCATTGACTGAAATTGGATTTTACCTGTATTTTTAATACCAGAGAGTATGTTATTAAAACGTTGATCTGTAATAATATTAAAAAAGGGTGATGAAGGTAGTGATTTAACGAGGTTTACATCAATAAGTTCTACATTATTAACAAAGTCGTACTGCTCAACAAATTGCGCTATTAATTGTTGTTTTTTAGTCGGGCTAATATCAAACTGCGCCCTAAGCAAATATAGATCCTTAACATGCTCTGCAAACCAAATATCAGCAAATTGCTTACCTATATTATTAAGCTCGTTAAGTTCAGCGTCTGCATTTTGCTTAAGCGTGCTATTTACATGTCCAAGGCTAAACCAAGTAAGTATACAAAGTGGCCCTAAGGCTATAATTATAAAGGTTATAATTAACTTACTTCGAACAGACTGTCCTTTACCTGTTAATTCACCAAAGTTTAAACCTTTGTGCATGCTTAATATCCAGCAACTTATAATCATTTAATATTACTTACATTAATGCACTAAATATATAAAGACGCAAGTTTTGAGCGGTAAACTCCTTAAAAAATGGGTGTTTAGCGTTACAATATTAAATTCACACTTTTTAAAATATACGCCTTTATTACTAACTTATAATTAGATTTATTGACGCTACCACATCTGTAGCGGTTTTAAACCAGCCATGATATAAGCAATATTCAATTAATACATTTGAGGTCATTATGGCGCACGATCACTCACATAGTCATGTAGACGAAAACCAGAGCGATAAACAGCTAACCGTCGCTGTGGTTATTAATGTATTGCTAACCGTAGCCCAAGTTATTGGCGGGGTATTTTCGGGCAGTTTGTCACTTATAGCCGATGCACTTCATAATTTAAGTGATGCTGCCGCTATATTTATCGTGCTCGTTGCACGTAAAATTGGTAATAAACCTGCTGACTCCATTCATCATTTTGGCTATAAACGCGCTGAAATACTTGCCACACTTTTTAATAGCAGTACATTGATATTAATTGGTGTGTATTTAATTTTTGAAGCCATTTCGAGCTATTTAAACCCTCAACCAATTAATGGTTGGATAGTTGTGTGGGTGGCAGCAATAGCGTTGGTAATTGATTTAGCAACCGCATTTTTAACCTACCGAGCTGGCGCAAATCACAGTATAAATATAAAAGCGGCCTTTATTCATAATGTATCAGATGCAATGGCATCTATTGTTGTTATTATTGCGGGCACCTTAATTATTTTATACCAGTGGTATATTGTTGATTTAATTGCCACTGTGCTTATTTCTCTTTATGTAATTTATCATGGTATTTTACTATTAAAGCAAAGCTGCAAAATTTTAATGCAAGCAGCGCCTAGCAATATTGATACAGATGCAATATCACATGCTATTAGTAATGAATTTAATATCGAATCGGTAATGAGCATCAAGCTTTGGCAACTAGACGATAAAGAAAATTATTGCGAGCTTATTATTGGCACTCAGCACTTAATTAATTTGCCAGCAGTAAAAAGCTTTTTACACGACAATTTTAATATTGAAAATTGCATAATAGAAATCCAATCTATTACAAATAAAAGCCCAATTTAATGTTCTTAATAGTAAGCTAAACCAAATACACAACTTATTTAATTGAAAACAGCTCGTATTATCATTTACAATATTGTCATTAACTCATAATGAGATACCGTTTTTGAAACTTTGGTTACGTAGAATTCATTTAGGCCTTGCCCTAATTAGCGGACTATTTTTATTAATAGTGAGCCTAACCGGTGCTGTTATGATTTATGCAAAAGACATACAGCACCTAATAGAGCCTGCAAAATGGCAAGTAACACCCCAAAAAAACTTAATGCATTACGATGAACTTATACAAAATGTACAAGCTCAAACTAAGCAAAAAATCACCTTTTTTATGCCCGAACAAGCGCCAAACGCAGCATGGCAATTTCGGTTAGCCAATAAACACTACGCCAGTGTTAACCCCTACTCAGGGAGTGTACTAAACATCTATGAATCAACCGATACGATTTATGGGTTTGCTATGGGATTACATCGTTGGCTGTTGTTTGAAAACAGTAAGGGTGAAAAAACCTTTCGAAATTGGATGTCGGTGTGTGCATTGCTACTTTTAATAAATGTATTACTCGGCTTTTATTTATGGGTAAAGCCCAAAAACAGAGTTAAACGTTTAGCTATAAAACCAAAAGCCAAATTTAGAGTGCTCATGTATCAACTACATACAGTGCTTGGTGTTTACTTTTTTATACCGCTTATGCTTATTGCCTTTACTGGCATGGCATTTAACTGGAAAACACAAACTCAATCTGTATTAGAATTTGTGACGTTTAATAAAGTAGAACAAAGACCTAAAGCGCCAAAAATAATAGCCCCTTCTCAAGCTGCGTTAAACTACAATCAAGCAATTAAAAATGCAGAGAACGTATTTCCAGATGGTAAAGTATATAGAATTTACTTACCTAAAAAAGATGACGAAGCAATTGCACTGAGAATGCAAAACCCTGGCGAAAGCCACGCTTACAGCTGGGTTTGGATTAACCCATTTACTGGTAAAGTATTAAACTCATTTGACGCCAGTAAAACCAACTTCACAACACAAGCATGGAACTTTAAGTATAAGTTTCACATTGGTGATTTTGCAGGTCCTATTGTGCAGTTTTTATGGTTATTAATAGCCCTTTCACTCGCATTTTTTATTGTAAGCGGTGTATATTTTTGGTTAAAACGCCATAAATGGAAATAAATCTCATTAACACTTGCGTCATTAGTTGATAATAATTACCATTACGTAAATTGTTATCAACTAAGACACCCCATGTTAAAAACTTCGCTTTGCCTTATTGCTGTTGCAATAAGTACTAACACGTTAGCAAATGAAAATAATAAAAATGAATACAATTCTGATCAATTTGAGCATGTCATTGTTTCAGGCAGCCGTATATCAGAAAGCATTGACGAAGTACCAGCCTCGATCACCGTTATTAATCAGCAACAAATACAACAGCATTTAAAAGTAAGCTCAGAATTGGGAAGTTTACTCGCGCAAATGGTTCCTGGCCTTGCCCCAGATACTGGTAGTTCAAGTAATTCAGGACAAACACTACGCGGCCGTGCGCCTCTAATAATGATTGATGGCGTACCGCAATCAACCCCTCTTCGTAATGGTTCTTTAGGCGTAAAAACACTTGATGCAAGTGCCATAGCGCGCATTGAAGTCATAAAAGGCGCAACGTCTATTTATGGTAATGGTGCCTCAGGTGGCATTATTAACTACATAACAAAACAGGCTCGCAGTGATGGTAAACCTGAAGGTGAAATAAGTATTTCAAGCCGCTTTAGCGCTGTTAAGTTAGCAGAAAGTGGCGGCGGTAGAGTATCAGCCGCAGTAAACGGTAAGCTCGACCAACTAAGCTACCTGTTAACGGCAAGCTATGAAGAAAACGGCGTACAACGCGATGCGCAGGGCGATATTTTAGGCTTACAATACGGTTTATCAGACTCTGAAACTCAAAACTATTTTACCAAACTAACTTATGATTTTGACGACGAAAAGCAACTGCAGTTTAGCTATAACTATTTCAGCTCACAGCAAAAAACTGATTTAGGCGATGTTACTGGTGATGGCAATATAGGAGAAAAAACTTACGCTATTCACGTACCCTTAGAGCTTCAAAAACAAGGTAAGCCGCAAGGACCCGATGGCAACGAAAATATAACCCTAAAATATGTTGATTACGCGTTGTTTGAAAACACACAAATGACCCTCGATCTTTATAAACAAGATATAGAAAACGTATTCTTTTTCTCCACTAACCTAGCTAACCTCGATGAAGGCTATACCGGTGGCCAATCCGTTATTAAATCAGACAAGCAAGGTGCAAGGGCTACATTTAATAGTCAGTTTGATTTTGAAAACGTAACAGCAACCCTAATCTACGGTATTGATGCCTTAAACGATAAAACATCGCAACCTTTAGTAGATGGCCGTGTGTGGGTGCCAGAAATGGACATGGAAAGTGTGGCTGGCTTTTTACAAACCAAATGGGTAATAAACGACGATATTATTGTAAAAGCAGGTGTAAGAAACGAAAGTATTGATTTGAGCGTAAGTGATTACCAAACATTAAAACTGTGTAGAACCCCTTCGCAATGCTCAGTGCCATTAAATGTGCGTGGTGATACCATAAACTATGACGCTACAACGTATAATGCAGGCATAAAATACAATTTAACAGATGCATTCAGCCCATTTTTTAGTTATTCACAGGGATCTGATATTTCTGATATTGGCCGCTTACTTCGCGCTGCAACCGTTGACGATATTGCACTTATTCAGACACAAGCATCTATAATTGACAACTACGAAGTTGGTTTTACTTCACAGTTTGAAAACGTTCGTTTTGAATTTGCACTGTACAGAAGTACTTCAGAGCTTGGCACCAGTAATGAATTTAACGAAGTAACGGGTGTTTACGAACCCGTACGCGCACCTCAAGAAATATGGGGTTACGAAGGTTTAGTTAATTATACTATTAACCAAGACCTTAAATTAGGTGCTACATACAGCTACGTAGAAGGTAAAAACACCGAAGCGGATGAATATTTAGGGGCAAAACAAATCAGCCCGCCGAAAGCCACTGCTAATTTAACATGGCAAACCAACGAAAAGTTATCACTTGCAATGAGTTTTTTATATGTAGGCGACAGAAAGCGTTTTGATAAAAATGCACAGGGCCAATACTCTGGCGATCAAGGCCCTGTTAGTAGCTACAACACATTTAACTTAAGTGGCCAATACAATGTTAACGCCAGCTGGAGTGGCTATTTTGGTATCGAAAACCTGTTCAATAGCGATTACTACCCTGCCCGCGCACAATCTTACACTTACGGCGGCTATAACATCAAAGGATTAGGCACAACGGCTACCCTAGGTGCTAAATACCAGTTTTAATTAGTAATAGACTCAATAAATAGGCATCATCAGCATGCCTATTTATTTAAAAAATAATATGAAATGCAGTCTCTCAACTTATTGTTTATAAATACCTCTAGTAATCATTCTCAGATACTAATACAAATAAAAAACTGTCCACAAACCAAGCAGTAACGCAAACTTAAATAAGAATCAAAACCAATAGTAAAGCAATGATTTTTATAGAGAAAACTTGCAATACAGGCTATTTGTACTACACTGCATGCAATTGAAATAGTTAAGGTGATTTATCATGAAAGGTAATCAAAAAGTAATCGATGCATTTAATACATTGTTAGCTAACGAGTTAGCAGCAATCGATCAGTATTTTATACACTCGCGCATGTATGACGACTGGGGTTTAAATAAGCTATACGAGCGCCTTAACCACGAAATGGAAGAAGAAAAAGATCACGCAGACTGGCTTATTAAGCGCATCTTGTTTTTAGAAGGTGTACCAAATATGACTAAGCGCCGTGATTTACTTATCGGTAACGACGTAAAAAGCATGATGCAAAATGATTTAACACTAGAGCTTGAAGTAGTTGCGTGTGTTAAAGACGTAATCGCAATATGTGAAGAGCAGCAAGATTATCAATCTCGTAGCATTTTAGAAAAGCTGTTATTTGATACTGAAGAAGATCATGTTTACTGGTTAGAACAACAACTTGGCTTAATTGATAAGATTGGTTCTGATAATTATCATCAAGCACAAATGGCTTAGTAGGAGCATACTATGAAAGGCGATAAAGACGTAATTGCAGCGCTTAATAAAGTACTCGCTAATGAGCTTGTTGGTATTAATCAATACTTTTTACATGCACGCATGTTTAAAGATTTTGGTTTCACTCAATTAGACAAAGCAGATTACAAAGTATCAATTCAAAAAATGAAAAACGCCGATCGTTTAATCGAACGTATTTTGTTTTTAGAAGGCTTACCAAATCTTCAAGACTTAGGCCGATTACGTATTGGTGAAAACAGCGAAGAAATGATTGCTGCTAACATGAGTTTTGAACTCGATACTATTGACGAGTTACGAAGCGCCGTTAAACTGGCTGAAAGTAAAAAAGATTACATTACCCGTGAAACCCTTGATCACATTTTAAATGAACAAGAAGAGCAAATTGATTGGTTAGAAACCCAACAATTACTTATTAAAAATACGGGTATCAAAAACTACTTACAGTCTCAACTGTAAATAGTAACAAGCATAAAAAAAGCAGCTAAAAAGCTGCTTTTTTTATATCTAAATTTTATATGTAATTAAGCAACTTGATCCGTTACATCCGCAATTTGAATAAGTCTGCGATTAAGGATCTTTTTAGTACAACCACAACACTTACCGCATTGGCTGCCTACTTTAAGCTCTTTGGTTAATTCACGCATGGTCGTTGCACCATCGTCAATTGTTTGCTCAATTTTTTTATCAGTCACACCGTGACAAAGACAAATATACATCAATACAAACCGTGTTAATTACAATCAATAGATGCATACTAATCTAAACGACAATTGTTATCAATAGCTTCTTCACTAATAAATATAAATTATTTATTAGAATATGGTATTTGTTCCCTTAACTATATTTACCTAAAAATAAAGTTATGGAATAATGGCCGCCTCTTAGGGGAGTAGCCCGCTCAGTAATGAGTAAACTTATCAACATAATTGCACCTCATGTGCATGGTAAGTTTGTAATGTTGTAGCAAGCGTTATCGGCGAGACCTAGGTAGACACTATCCTCATGGCGGGAGATAGTTGTTTGCCTTGGTTTAGTATTCCCGCCTGTAAGAATCAATAATGGAAGTTTTTTTAACCTCAACCGTCACTGTTACACTTGCCGAAATTGGCGATAAAACCCAGCTTTTATCACTCCTGTTAGCTGCCCGTTTTCGTAATAAAGGCGCACTTATTCTTGGTATTTTAGCCGCAACTTTACTCAATCATGGCCTATCAGCGTGGTTTGGGCAGTGGTTAAGTAATAGTTTTTCTTCTGAATATTTACCTTGGCTTGTAAACATCAGCTTTATTGTTGTTGGCCTTTGGCTATTAGTTCCAGATAAAGACGAAGATGTAAGTAGTAAATACGATAGCTACGGGGCTTTTTTAGTCGCTTTTGTATTATTTTTTATTGCAGAAATTGGTGATAAAACACAAATAGCGACAGTGTTGCTAGGCGCACAATATCAGTCTGTGTTTTGGGTAACGGTAGGAACCACGTTAGGTATGCTAATTGCTAACGTGCCTGTTATATATGCTGGTAATGCATTACTAAAAAGAATATCTCTAAACACCGTACGTGCTATTGCTGCTTGTGTGTTTGTGTCATTAGGTATTTATGGCTTAGTTACAATTTAATCAATATTAAAGCTCGAACCTGTTAATTCAAGTGCGAGCTTTAATTTTTTCTGCACGTTATTTATGCATTGTTTACACAGTAACACCCCTTGGTTTGCGTAATTAAAAGGTTGGAATTAAAACCTGCAGCTAAATTAGTGACCGCAGTTTCAACAAAGCCACTTCCTTGGGCACACGCTAATCCTTCAGAGAGCGGACCGGCATAAACAAACTCACCGTTTTTATTAATAATAACGGCGGCAGGCGTTGCCGGAATAACGTGTTTAAGCTTTGGTGTTAATTCAACTTGTACAACCTTCATAGCTTTTATGGCAGCAAAAGAGCTTAACGATGAAATATGCGACTTAGCCTGTATGGTGCACCCGCAATTTTTTTCAGTTATAAGCACTAACGACGCTTCATTAGTGTCAACCCAGTCCAATTGCTTTTTAAAGTTATTAAACCAGTGCTTTTGCAATAAAACTTTTGAGCTATCAAACGGTTTAAGTTGCTCTAACTGAAAATAAACTAACCCTGCAACAACACAAACAAGCCATATAGCTATAAGCGAAAATACAAAAGAGTTAGATTTATTTAAACTTGGCAATGCTTTGCTCTAATACATCAATACTTACATCGATTAACTGCACCTTCGCGGTTAACTGCTGCACTATTTGCGTATCTTGGTACTGATTTTGGCGCATAGTATCAGTACTGCTTGCTATTAACTCGGTATTACCTGCCTGCTCCGCTACAACTTGTGCAACTGAGTCAGAGCTTGAAGATACTGCGGCTATTTGCTCGCTCATTGCTGAAATATTTTCTTTCATTGCAGCACTAATACTTGTTAAATCAACTACAAAACTCACACACTGACTCATTGATTGCGTTGACGTTTTACTATTATTAACAAGATCTTTTAATGTAAGACTAATTTTATCTGTTGTTGCTTTACTGTGGTTAGCCAAAGATCTTACCTCATCAGCAACAACAGCAAAACCTCGACCGTGTTCGCCTGCGCGGGCAGCTTCAATAGCTGCATTTAAAGCAAGTAGGTTTGTTTGCTCAGCAATGCCTGATATTTCATTAAGAAGCCCTGAAATAACATCGCCAGCTGCCACTAAGTGATTTATTTTTTCTTCGGTATGATTAAGCAGTGTTAACAACTCTCTACTTTTAGCGTCTGTTTGAAGCACTTCTTTTAATGCATCACCTGCAGATTGTGTAATATGGTCAACTTGGCGCTTAAGCACCTCACTTTCTTCTTCTACAAGTTTAAAGCCATTGGCAACTTGAGCGCCAGAATTAGCAATATCATCGGTTTGTTGCGTACGTTGAACCGCTCCACTCGCTAACTGATCGTGAACATCAATAAGCTCTTGTGAGTTTTTTTGCAATGATTCTGATTGAGTTTGTACCTGTTTAATAACATCAGATAAGTAATCTAGTAATGTGTTAAATCCTGCTACAGCTTCGCTTTTAGTGTCATCCGCGCGAAGAGAGAGTTTAATGTTTTCAGGATCTTTCATTATTTGTTCTGTCGCATAACTTAAAGATAAGCCCGCACGACGTTCACGTTGCAGCGTTTTTGCAATATAGCCTGCAACTAATACTTCAACTATTGCGTATCCAGCATGAATTAGCACCGTAGTAAAAGCGAGTCTATCAGGGTCAAATACGTAAAAACCCGTATTTTGAGTTTGTAAATAATAAAAAGATAAATGATGAACCGCTACAAAAATAATAGCGGTAATAAACACTCGCCACTGTACAAACATTATAAGTACAGCCATTAAGATAAATATTTCAAAATGTACTTCGATTAACCCAAAAGCCTGCTGAATATGTAAAAAAGAAAACATCATTATTGCAGCTGCAACTACATGTGCAGTGATAGGGTTATCTGGCTGTGTTTTAAGTAACCAGATAGGGAGTAAACAAAGTGGTAATCCAACAATAAATGCTTGAGTTAACGTCCCAAAATACAAACCAATCCCTATGGATTCAACAAATAGAAGACTAAAAATTATGATAAATAACCGAGTGACACTAGACATAAAACCCTTTAATAAAATTTGTAGTTTATTAAACACATTAACATATGTACGTCACAACACCTAAATTGGAGCAACTCTCCTAATAAATATCATCCACGTTATATAAAAATGTTCAAAGCCTTACTTAATTATAGGCAGTATTTTCTTAAACGTAGGCGTAGCAGCTTTTTTTGTCCATTGAAAAATTACTATTTCAGCGCATGAAATTACAGCTCCAGCTTGACGTAGCTGCTCAATCGCCAAATTTTTATGTTGCGGGTTTCTAGAACCAACTCCGTCGTAAACAATAATAACTTCAAAGTCATTTTCTATTAAATCTAAGCATGTTTGTAAAACACACACATGTGCTTCAGTTCCCACAACAACAACTTGCTTTTTACCATGGCTTTTTAACGTATCAACAAAACCAGGCTCTGCACACGCACTAAAGTACGTTTTATGAAAATACGTGGCAGTAGATAACGTATTTTTAATTTGCTGATTAGTCTTGCCCAAACCTTTCACATATTGCTCCGTTACTAAACATGGAACGCCATGAATCATACCCGCTTGTGCTAACTGCAATGTGCTTTTTAAAATATTCGGAAAATCTTTAATTGCAGGAGCAAGCAACTCTTGTAAGTCTATAACTAATAACACGCTGTTTTTTGCATCAACATTAGAGAAAACCACTATACTCTCCTTCTAAGCATTTACTATTATCTGTATAGAGTAGCTCACTATTTAAAAATAGAACTTTTAGCGTTATGTATATTATTTGTAATTAAAAAATAAAAAATTATGCTATATTTACTACCTAGCTAAGCATCATCCTATCTTCCACTGAGAGTGTTTATAAGTGCGTTTGAGCAAATTTTTTTTTCATATAACCATCACTTTTTTACTATGCATCCAAAGCACTTTTGCATCACAAAACTATGCTCAGCAATTACAACGAATTTCTACTGACGAAGGCCTGTCACAAAGTTACGTTTTGCAGACTCAAGAGGATGATATTGGTTATATTTGGATAGCAACCCAACAGGGTTTAAACCGTTTTGATGGATATAATGTAAAAACTTTTAGTGGCGGCTTTGGCCTAGATAAACACTATATTTATGCATTATTTAAAGCCGAAGACGGAAAAATCATTGTCTCAACAGATCTTTCTGGTGCCTATATAATAGATCCCCTCACTTTAAAAACCGAAAAAATCTATTCTGGTCAAATAGATAAAGAACAAAAAATGTTCTCTCCGATCTCTGCAATGACTCAGCAACAAAACACTTTTTATTTCGCCATAGATGCTCAAATATATACATTTGATGAGACGAGTAAACACTTTACATTTAAGCTAACCCTACCAAATAAAGGTGACTACATTCGGTCATTAACAATATATAAAAACACTTTATATATTGGTACAAATGATGGTTTATACACTGCAAATATAGATAATTCAGAACTTGTAAAAATACCTCTTCATCCCCCTGAAAAAAATACGATAGATAATGTAAACGTCAAATTCTTAAGTATTGATAATGAATTAGGATTACTTGTTGGTACTGTTGAAGGCATGTATCAATTAGCATTCGATAATACCAAAAATATATCTGCAGCAAATATTACAACTTTAATCCCTGATTATAATATATGGGATTATGCCAATACTGTTTACGGGGAGTTTGTAGCAACCGAAAGTGGATTGTTCAGTTATCACCGCGAAACCAAAGAACTAGAATTCGTATTAAATTATGAAAAAAGTAAGTTTAATATTAATGAAAACTCAATAAACGATCTAATGGTTGATAAGTCCGGCGTACTTTGGCTCGCATCTAGAACCCAGGGCGTGTTTACATGGCCAATTATAACCCGACGGTTTAAACACATTACTTTACCCGGTAACAATACTATTCATGCCACCTACCAAGACAAAAATAATATTATTTGGTTAGGAACAGAAGATGGAATTGCACGGTACGACAAAACAACAAATAAAAGTGATGTATATCTGAGCTCAACCGACTCAAAAGCAATATACGGGGCATCTGCCGTTTATGATATTTTTGCGTCTTCAATTGGTGATAATCAATTCCTTTGGCTTGTTACTTTCGATGGTTTTAAACTGTTTGATAAACAAACGGGTAAAATTATTGAAAATAAAGACACAGAAAAAAATGTAATTAACCAATCCAACTTATTTGGCTTTGCCCAGTTATCTGCAGACACATATGCATTTATGTCGAATGATAATTTTTATGTTTTTAATGAAACAACAGGAAAAACAAGAATTATTAAGGGGCTCAAAGAGCAAGTCGATCCTTTATTTTCTTACGCTTTTTATAAACACCTCGACACACATCCTGAAGAGTTTGTACTTGGCACATCAAAAAGCTTCCTTAGGTACAACGAAAAAACGAAAACTTTAACGACTATATTTCAGTCTTTTAATCCTAAAGAAGATATTTTTTACACTGTAGAAAACTTTTACTTAGACTCAAAACGAAACATTTTATGGTTAGCAACCACTCACGAAGGTTTGCTCGGCGTTGACCCCGTTACTTATGAAAGAAAGCACTATATAGGATTAAAAAATTCGTTTAATACTGATTCTATCTATTCACTACTTCCCGATAAAAACGGCTTTTTATGGGCAAGTACCGACAATGGTCTGTATCAAATAGACCTAGATACTCTCAATGTAGTGAGTTTTTCAGTAAAAGACGGTTTGAATATAAACCAATTTACACCAATAGCGGCAGCAACACTAAGCGATGGCAGGCTTATGTTCGGTAGCAATGCTGGAGCCTTACTTTTTAATCCGATAGACTTTAATGAAAAAGAACAACTACAAAAAAGTAATCTAGCCATTACTGATATTAGCCTCCTTACTAGCGAACTCAATTACAATCCTCATAAATACCTTAGCAAACCACTTGAATTAAATTATGAAGACATGGGATTGACGGTTAGCTTTTCTAACTTCTCTTACCCTAATATTGATAAAGCATATTATAAAGTAATCCTTTCAGGGCCTACGTCTCTTACATATGAAGATTTACAATCTAATCAAGTGTTTTTCACAAAGCTTCAACCTGGTAATTACTCACTAAAAATATCAGCACATAATCGTGATGGTATTATTACAAGCGAGCCTACAACACTTAATATCAACGTGGCGTATGCTCCTTGGAGATCGCCCATTGCTATAGCCGCCTACATTATTTTAATTCTTGGGGTGTTATTTTTTATTTTTTGGCAGTATCGCAGCCGCCGAGTAGCAATTGAACAAGCCCATAGAGCGACTATTCATTCGCAAAAGCAAACAGAACTCGCGCTTAAAAATAATAAAAGCGGCGTATGGGATTATAACTTTAAAGACGCTTCCGTAAATACGCTCAGAGGAAGTGAATTAGGCTATACAGACTTACCTGAACGCGTGCATATAGATCAATTTTTAGCGCTTATACACCCAGACGATCGACGTCGTTTTGAAAACCAATGGGAAAACTACTTCAAGTACAAAAAACAACAAAACTGGCAAGCAACTTACCGTTTACAGCATAAAAATGGCCATTGGCTCTGGTATCAAGATACAGGGCAAGTTATATACGATCCTCAAACAAATGAGCCTCTATATGTTTCTGGCATATATACCAATATCACCGAGCAACGAGCTAATGAGCAACAAGCAAAAATTTTAGGTGAAGCGTTTAGCCAAATAAACGACTGGTTACTTATACTCGATAAGCATTTAATGCCATTTTCTGCGAACAACAGTTTTATTGAAACGTTTTCAAGTGAACAAGCAGCCACCAAAATTAGCCCAAAATTATTTATTAGGGCCATTGGTAAAGATAAGTGCAGAGAGTTTGCTAGTATTTTAAAAAAATTAAAACCAACTGAAAACTGGCAAAGTGATGTTTATATAAGAACAGCAAGAAATAACGAACACCCAATACATATAAGTGCCACAGCTGTAACAAAAGACACTGCAAGTTACTATGTGATTGTTATTACAGATTTAACTGAACAAAAACGTGCTGAAAACGAACTGCGCTATTTGGCTAATTTTGACCCTCTAACACATCTACCTAATCGTAGTTTAATGTATCAAAACATTGAAAAGGCGATTAAATATGCCGATAAAAACAATACCCAATGCGCATTATTATTTATTGATTTAGATAAGTTCAAACCTGTTAATGACTCTTTTGGTCATGCAGTAGGTGACAAGTTGTTATGTAATATTACCCAAAGAGTAAGCGGCATGCTTAGCGAAGACGCTATACTTGGCCGCCAAAGTGGTGATGAATTTTTAGTGCTGATTCAAAATATAAAATCACTCCAATCTCTTCGCGATACCGTAAGAAAAATTAGTAATGAATTAGCTAATAAAGTAATTATTGAAGACTTTTCTATTAATATTTCAGCAAGTATTGGCGTAGCTCTGTACCCATTCGATGCTATAATCACAGATATACTCATCCGTAATGCCGATGTTGCAATGATGCACGCTAAGCAAGGCGGGAGAAACGACTTTAAGTTTTTTAGCGATGAAATGAATGAGCTAATAAAACAAAAGTTACTGCTTGAAAATGATTTAAAAGATGCAGTAAAAGACAACCGATTTTTTAATCACTACCAGCCTATTATCGACATAGAAGAGAAAACAATAAATGGCGTGGAGTTACTCATGCGTTGGAAAAATGAAGGCCAGTTAATATCTCCAGCTCTTTTTATTCCTGTAGCTGAGGAAACCGGTTTAATAGAACTTCTTACTGAGCAAGCCTTGCACCGTTCACTAATTGAACTTGCGCCTATACTCAGCGAAAACCCGTTGTTTTATATATCTTTAAACTTATCGCCTAAACACATTTTAAAAACAAACATAACACAGCGGTTAATGGCTATATTAGCGGACTCTCAAGTTCATCCAAGACAATTAAGGCTCGAAATAACAGAGAGTATTTTATTAGAAGATAAGCTTAAAGCAGCCAAACAGCTGCAAAACCTAAAAGCTGCTGGGTTTAAATTACTGCTTGACGATTTTGGTACAGGATACTCATCACTCACCTACTTAAGCCAATTCCCTATTAATGTTATTAAGATAGATCAAAGCTTTGTAAATAGTATTGGTATAGATAAGGGAGATGAATCAATTATTAAAACTATTTTTTCATTGGCAGAAAACTTAGAGCTATACTGCATTGCAGAAGGAGTAGAAACGCGCGAACAGATGCTCTTTTTAGCCGAGGTTGGATGTACTGTACTGCAAGGTTATTACTTTGCAAGGCCAATGGATGCTAAAGACTTACGTAAAAGCGATTGTTTTAGCAATATCATTGATTTGATTTGATTTGAAACATTAAAAGCGTGCTAATCATTATTACACGCTTTTATATTAATTAGATGCTATTAATGGATATGATGGCATTCATGGCTCTCAATTTGTAATACACTATTACGTACATTAAATTTTTCGGCTAATAATTGCTCTACCTTCATACGACACGCTTCATCGTGTTTTTCAATCGTACAATGTTGTTTAAGGACAACGTGTGCGCCTACTACAATACCATTATATTTGCGCGTTACAGTGACGTTATGGACATTATGAACATGTTCCATATCTGTAATTTTACTTTCAATATCAGTAACTTTAGGAAGTTTCGCTTTATTTAGGCGTAAACCTTTTATACAACTAATTATGACCTTAATACCGGTGAATAATACGAAAGAAGCAATTAACATACTCGATAAAATATCGATTACAACCCAGCCTGTGAAATATATAAGAATACCGGCAACAAATGTCGATACGGTAGAAATCAGATCAAAGAATGAATGTAAAAATACCGCGTACACATTAATACTCGCTTTGCGGCCTTTATATAAAACCCATGCAGCAGCCCCATGAAATAAAAAACCAATAGCAGCAATAACCGACATTAAATAACTATTGATAGCCAGCTCATTTCCTTCATGTTGGTGTATATAGCGCTCACCACCTTCATACAAAATAATTAAACTGATTGCTAGGTATAAAAACCCGTTCACTAGGCCACCAAAAAGCTCTGCTCGTTGATGGCCATCGTTATAGGTTTTGGCAAAATGAATAGCGAGACTTGATGCTATCAGTGCGATGAATAACGAGCTATTGTGAACAAACAAATGCCCCGCATCAGCAAGAACAGCAAGCGAATTAGAGTAATAAGCACCTATAACCTGAATTACCATAAACGAACACGTAATTGCTAGCGCAATGAGTAACCGACGACGAGAAGCTTGGTGTGTAGTGATTTCTGTCATGAAATGCTTGAATAACCTATACTTAAAGTGCAAATAAGCCAAAGATGGCTTAGAGTAGAAATGGGTAATGATATACAGTATCAATTATAATACGTACTGCCCGCAAACGCACTAAAAACTTAGTAAATCAAAAAAAATGTGCTAATAGTTAGTAAAGAAAAAGAATTTAATTATGGCTTGGACACATGGAGAGTTGAGTGAGTAATAACCTATCAGAAGAAGCATGGCAAAACTTGGAGTTATTGCCGTTTTGTGTATTACTTTATGATGCCAATGAAGATATATTTAAAGCTAACAGCCAGGCACAGGACTTGTTTGACTTAAAAGACCAATCACATTTTTATAAAACTGATTTATCACACATCACTTTAACCAATCATCACAGTAAAAAAAATCTATTGATCGAGGAGCTATTCTTTGATTATTTTACGGCAAATAACCAATGCCAGTTTATTTTATCGAAACAATCATCCAAATTGCTACTCAACGTAAAATTTGCAAATTTACCTAATTCAAACTCCATTATTATTATCGATATACTAAATAACAACGTGGATGAACAATATGATTTTGATAATATTATATCGAACATCTCAACTGACTTAATTGATATTCAAAATGACGATGTTGATAAGCATATCAACTATGCATTAAAAGCAGTCGGTACGGTTTGTAATGCCGATAGGAGTTATCTTTTTAAGTTTGCCGAAGATGGTAAAACTATTAATAACACTCACGAATGGGTCAATGATGGTATCAAAGCTTTTAAAGACGACTTACAAAACCTTTTAAAAAGCGACCTCCCTTATTTTTTTAGTTCGATGGCCCGTACCCACTTATTCAGAGTGAATGATGTAACGTTGCTCCCAATTCAAGCAATGAGCGAAAAAACGATTTTCCAGCGACAAGAAATAAAATCGGTACTTTGCATTGGATTACGTTATGACAAAGAACTGGTTGGCTTTATTGGCTGTGATTGTGTTGTTCAAAAGCGAGATTGGACAGATTTAGACCTTATTCGCCTAAGGTTAGTAGGTGAAATGCTTGCTAATGCTTTCAAAAATTTAAATTATAAGCAAGAGCTTCAACAAACTCAGCAGCAACTCATTAACGCCAACCAAAAACTCAATAAACAAGTCAATACTGATGGCCTTACAAACATTGCTAATAGACGCTGTTTTGATCAGACTTTAAAATGCGAAATTAAGCGCTGTGCACGTAATAAGGAACCCATTAGTTTAATTATGTGTGATATTGATTTTTTTAAGCGTTATAACGATAACTATGGGCATCAGCTTGGCGATGAAGTACTAAAGCGAGTGGCCAAAGCGCTACACAATATTTGTAAACGCGAAGGTGATCTAGCAGCTCGTTTCGGGGTGAAGAATTTGCGATAGTTTTACCTGCAGTCGACACAGAACACTGTCAAAGGTTTGCTGTTCTTATTCAGGAAAAAATCGCAGAACTCGCAATTGAACATAACTTTTCAACTGTCAGTAAATACCTCACTTTAAGCATTGGGTTTTATAGTTTCATACCCAATCACAAAACAAAACCCAAAGAGGTTATAACTAACGCCGATATAGCCCTTTATAACGCAAAAGAAACAGGTAGAAATAAAATAGCTAGTTTTTAAAAACCGACTAAGGTGGCGCACTGCAGTGAGTTTTAGTGGTTTAAAGTTCTCTGTAGTGATAATCTATACACGCTGAAATTATAAACAATACAACTACTCAGCGTTTAATTATTATAAGGAATGTTTAAATGGATCCAGTCACACAAATTCTCAATATAGTTTTTACTGTTGAGGCTTTTTTACTTGTTTTTGTTATCGTGCTTTTAAAAAGTAGCGTTAAATTTGTACCACAAAACCGCGCCTGGTTAATCGAACGTTTTGGTAAATACCAATCAACTAAAGAAGCTGGCCTTAACTTTATTATTCCATTTATTGATAGAATCTCGGCTGATCGTAGCTTAAAAGAACAAGCTCAAGACGTACCATCGCAATCAGCTATTACTAAAGATAACATCTCACTCATAGTTGATGGCGTACTGTACTTTAGAGTATTAGACCCGTACAAAGCTACGTATGGCGTTGACGACTATACCTTTGCAGTTGTACAACTTTCGCAAACAACTATGCGTTCAGAATTAGGTAAAATGGAGCTTGATAAAACATTTGAAGAGCGTGATCTACTTAACACCAACATTGTTGCAGCTATAAACCAAGCATCTGAGCCTTGGGGTATCCAAGTACTTCGCTATGAGATTAAAGATATTGTGCCGCCTAACTCTATTATGGAAGCTATGGAAGCACAAATGAAAGCTGAGCGTGTTAAACGAGCTCAAATTTTAGAGTCAGAAGGTGATCGCCAAGCAAATATCAACGTTGCTGAAGGTAAAAAACAAGCACAAGTACTTGCTGCTGAAGCCGACAAAGCCGAGCAAATTTTACGTGCTGAAGGTGAAGCAACAGCTATTACGACGGTTGCAGAAGCACAGGCAAATGCGCTTATCAAAGTAGGTGAAGCCGCAGATACAGAACAAGGTCAAAAAGCAATACAGCTAGATCTGGCAACTAAAGCAATTGCAGCTAAAGAAGCGATTGCTCGTGAGTCATCAATTGTATTACTGCCAGATAACGCGACAGATGCAAGCTCAATGGTTGCCCAAGGTATGGCAATTATTAATAGCTTAAATAAAAAGCATCTGGGTTAATAACTAAATAAAGAGGTTTGTATGGATTTTATTACGCAAAATTTACCGCAAACACTTATGGTAATTGGTATTGTTGCTTTAATAATAGAAGTAGCAGTACTTGGCCTTTCTACATTTATTTTATTGTTTTTTGGATTATCGTTATTCCTCACAGGATTATTAATGAGTTTTGGTATTTTACCTGACTCATTAACCACTGCACTTTGGAGTAACACAGTGGTAACAGCAGGCTTGGCCGTTGCACTTTGGAAACCATTAAAACAAATGCAAAATCGCGTAGATAAGAAGCAAGTGAATAGTGATTTTGCTGAACTTACTTTTGTACTTACTAGCGATGTAACAGAGCAAGGTTTAACTACACATCAATACTCTGGTATCAGCTGGAAACTCAAAAGTGAGCAACCAATTATCGCCGGTACTGAGGTTTTAGTAACTAAAAAAGAAGTGGGTGTTATGTGGGTTACGCCTAAAAGCTAATCATCACTGAAAATTACAAGTTACAGTAAAACGGGCGGCTCAAACTGCCCATTTTTTATACCGGAGATCTGAAATACAGCGCCTTGTTCACCAACAGTATTATTAATCGCTTCATCAAATGCCGATGTCACAATTAGCAACTCAGCATTTTCACCACCGAAGGCGGTGCATGTCGGTTTTAATGCACAAAGCTTTATTGTTTTAATTAACTCACCGCTTGGGGATAAACACATAACACATCCCATTCCCCAAACAGCTAGCCACAAATTACCTAATTTATCGGTTACGCAGCCATCGGGGTCAACATCAGTATTATTAAATTGATAAAAAACACGTGGCTCAGCGCAAGGTTCGCCAGTTTTCTCATCCAAATCTAATACATAAATACAACTCGTTAAAGAGTCGCAGTAATAACCGCGTAAACGGGACTTATCAAAACACAATCCATTTGGGATACTCAAACCACTTACTACGGCTTTAAGCTGGTTTTTATAATAACGGTATATTTTACCATCCCCTTTTTTAGCATTTACATCCATTGTACTTAACCAAAAGCCACCCCATGGATCAGCACGGCCGTCGTTTGAACGTCGATTTAGCTGTGTATTTTCAATACTAAGGATAAGATGGCGAGTGCTTGAATTAATATGGTATTTGTATATACCAGTACTTGTCCCTAGCAATAAGTACTGCTCATCAATCCACGCTATTGCACTGAGCGTATCGGGCATATTCACGGTTTTTAGTTGGCTTTCGCTGTGTATATTTTTGCTTAAAAGTAATTTTTTATTTATATCGACCCAAAAAAAAGTGTTCAGCATAGGATGCCAAAGAGGACTTTCTGCAAGCTGACTCTGTGTGCTTTCAAAAATGGTTACGCTAGGATCAAACATAAGTAATTATTCTTTATTATTAACAAAGCCTTGTAATACTAAACCTTACCAGAAAACAGTGAATTTCGCGATGTGTACCTGGCTTTAATTTATCAACACATTTAGTAATCTCTATCGCATTTTTTAGACTGAGTTGATAACATCAAATTTAATAAAAAGGATTGACCATGAACAACAATAATAAAAACACACTCGTCGTTGAAGGCGGTGCAATGCGCGGTATATTTGCCGCAGGTGTGCTTGATGAGTTTTTAAAACAGCAATACCAGCCGTTTGAACGCTATTTTGGTGTTTCAGCCGGAGCAACTAATATAGCCGCATTTTTATGCAAACAACCAATGCGAAATTATAAAGTGATTACCGACTATTCATGCCGTCCTGAATTTATTAATTTAGCGCGCTTTATTAAAGGTGGTCATTTATTTGATTTAGATTGGTTATGGCAAGAAACTATTCGCGAAATACGCCTTCATACAGAGGTATTCGAACAAACTCCACAAGAGTTTTATATTGTATCTACGGCAATCGAATCAGGCAAAGCACACTATTTAAAAGCCACCAGCGCCGATATGGTGCATCAATTAAAAGCATCATGCGCTATACCCATTGCATATCGTGACTACCCTATTATTAATGACATAGCGATGACCGATGGCGGTGTTGCTGATTCAATTCCGATTATAAAAGCTTACGAAATGGGTGCACGCGAAATTACCGTTATTTTGTCTCAATGTTTAGGCTATCGTAAAAAACCAAGTAAGGCACCTTGGCTTACTAAAAAAATGTATAAAAACTATCCAGCATTAATTCAAACGACCTTAAACAGGGCTAATTTTTATAATAAGTCTATCGATTTTATTATGAATCCACCAAATGACTGCAAAATCAATATTATTGCTCCACCGGCTAATTTTAAAGTTGGGCGAACCACTAAAAAGTTTGAAATACTTAATAGTGGTTACAATATGGGAGTTGATACTGCTAAGGCCTTTTTAGATAAATAACTGCATTACTTACCCTAATAATTGCGGCGCTTTACCCGCAATAACTGCAGTTAGTAAACCAGCTAACATAGCTCCTACAACGGTGCATATTGCACCGCCTAAAATACCATAAACACTCATAAAGCATATCAGCGCTAAACTAAATAGCAGTGTACTTAAAAAAGCTTTAGTGGGTATTGTGAGTGTGTTTTTGCGTATATTGAGCATCATTAATAATAGACTTACCATGGCAATTATAATTAGTAGTTCGTTCATGCGGGTTGTACCTCTGCTTGTAATTTTTGTGTGTTTTTTATTTTTAAGGCACCAAAAATACACGCGATACCCACCACCATAAAGCTTATATCTACTATCGCGACAAGCGAGCTATTAAGGTTAATAACATTGCTCACGCCAAATATAATATTGAGCGGCAGCACCAAAGCAAGCGAAGCGCCGCATAGCAAAAGAGTCAGCTTAAAATAGTTTTTATAACCTACAGGCAATACACTTGAGAGTAACCATGCCAACCACGTATAAAAAAACACGGGTTCAAAAAAGCTATTTTGCGCCACACCAATAACGGTATAATTAAGTACAACTTGCAAAGGAAATAACACAAAGCTTGCTAATACCAAGCCTCCACAACTGCCAATAATAAAACGATTCCAGCGTGCATATGCCTGCACACTCAGCGACGGGCTACTGCCACGTGTACGCTTTGCTAGCCACATCATCATGCCCGAAATAGGTAAAAGCGCAGTACTTAAGCCAAGCAATACCCAAAGTAATTTTACAAACACCCCTGCAAAGTTCCCAAAGTGCAGCGGAAACATCAACTCAATTACTTTTATCGAAACACCTGAAATATCACCAAAACTACTCATCGACTGCACAAACTCACCATTGCCTTTATAATGCAGTAATTGAGAAGCAACAGCCTCGCCACCTAACAAACGCAAATACACCTGCGCATTAGCATCGTTATGCGCCATTATTGTGACATCCCTAATTATTGCTTCAGGGTAACGACTATGAGCATGCTCTAAAATAGTGTCTATTTTTGTAGGTTGCTTAATGTGGCTAACTACCGGCTCAGGAATTGCGGTAAACGTTTCTATTAACTTATCTTGATCGCCACCAAAGCTCACAAACGCAGCTGCTGGTAATAAAATAACGGTCGCAAGCCCTAAAAATGATCCTGTAAAACCAATTACAATATTAAATACGCTGCCCCAAATACCTATGACCTTATGAGCATCGCTTACTGCAATATCTAATCCTTTATCTCGCCTAAACGTAAAGAGCTCTTTTATCAATTTACGATGAATAAACAAGCCTGTAACTGCACTTACTAAAAGTGTTAAACCTAAAAAACCAGTGAGTATTAACCCAATTGGTCGCCCTAAATGCAAATCTGCATGAAACTCACCTATGTAGGTTGGTGCATCTGTTTTTTTATTAGCGTAAAACTCTTTACTAGGCCCATAGTAAGTATTTTCCAGCGCCAAAGTATCAGGATGAAACTGGAATACTCTGGCCACCTCTTGGTCATAGTTTTCATCGCCATCGTGGGATTCAAATACCAACGTTAATAAATGAAAGTTGTGTCCACTTGGTAAAAACACATGAATGTTTTCACCAAATTCACTAGGCACCTGTTTATGGTATTCGTTTACTAGTCGATTAATTTGCGCGCTGGCAACGTGTTGGCTAGATTGTAGCTCTGGATTTGCCCATATTTTTAACTCAGGTCGAGACAGCACCGCTAACGCCCCACTAAATGCAACAACAAATAGCAGTACCGCAGTAATAATTCCTACCCAGCTATGTAATAAAAATAGCTTTTTTAAAGTAATCGACTTCATCCCTGCCCCTGCGTTAACGCCCAAAAACTCAATAAACCATGTAATACACACAGTGCAATCATGACTACAAACGGTTGCCATACCTTTTGCGCCAAATACGCATAAATAAACAACGCAGTCCAAATAACAGGAAAGAGTAAAATAGGCAGTAATATTTGTTCATTCATTTGAAACGGTAAATAAGTTGTCATACCCGGAATCATTATTACCGCAGTAATTAGCGCTAACACACATGCAATTAGGTGCCTTCGCCGTGTAGCTGTAAACGTTTTTTTATTATTCATTATTCGCTCATTAAATTTGCCCAAACATATACAAAACAGCACATGCAAATGATAATAATTGTTATTATATTGTGCATTTAACACTTAATGCAATTTATTAAACACATTAAGTCTAAAAATACTGTTGGTTTGCTTTAAGAGCTTTTATGCTACGCCTCGCAATTTAGGTACGCAGTAATGCGTCATTTCAGTTAAGCCGAGTTCGGGCTTTTTAATTTTTCAGGAAGCAGTAAACCGTGGATATAATTAACGCGATTATTTTAGGTATTATTGAAGGTATAACAGAATTTTTACCCATATCATCAACTGGGCACTTAATTGTAGCGTCAAAGTGGTTAGGCATTGAATCAACAAACACTAACCTCGCCTTCGAAGTCATTATCCAACTTGCCGCCATTTTGGCGGTACTAGCCAACTATAAAGACAAGTTTAGCCCTAAATATTTCAATTTATGGGTGAAAGTTGCCATTGCATTTATTCCTTTGGGTATTATTGGTTTTATATTTAGTGATGTAATAAAAACACTGTTTAGCGTACCAGTAGTAGGTGTTATGTTTATTGTAGGCGGTGTGATTTTTTTACTATTAGAGCGCAGTTATAAAGAGGCTCACTGCACAACTACCGATGTAACCCAAGTTACTTATAAACAAGCACTTTGGATTGGCGTAGCACAAGTATTTGCGTTAATTCCGGGGACTAGTCGTGCTGGGAGCTCTATTGTTGGTGCCATGTTGTGTGGTTTAAACCGAAAAACCAGCGCTGAATTTTCATTTTTACTTGGTTTACCTGTACTTGCAGCAGCCTCAGGGTACGACTTACTTAAACATTACCAACTGTTTAGCTTAGATGACCTAACTGCCCTTGCTGTGGGTTTTTTAACGTCTTTTATAGTTGCTTATTTTACTATTAAATTATTCATACGCTTTCTAGAAAATTTCACTTTTGTTAGTTTTGGTCTTTACCGAATCGTATTTGGTGTTATTTTACTAACTAACCTGAATTTTGGTTAAGAGATTTAAAAACACTGTAAATAATAACGATATTTAAGTCTGTTTCTCTCTAGCTAGAAGTTTTTGGTGAAAACAAGGCGAATTTACGCGTCAATAGCTGGTCTATTGCAAGGAAATTCAACGCAGTTAGCGCTAAAAATAGCTGCTTGAGATAGATTTATTATCCAGAACTCAGGTTAGCTATAGCCTACACATAAGAGAACATTATGAGCGAAAAAATAAACGAAGAAGCACTCCACGCCCTAAAAATAGCTTTTACTTACATGCCTAAAGCGATTGAGGTGACAAAGTATGAATATGGCGAGCGCTACCAAAGCGTACTTGATCACATTGAAGCTGTACGTGAAACACTGCTTATTAACGATGTTGACCCAGAGGAAGTAGACGGCGATATCAACCCTGAGTACACACCAAACTCAACCTACTAATATACACAATAACCTGCGAGCAACTTACTCGCAGTTTGTGTTTAAATCAGTTGTGCTTAATTAAAGAAAGTTTATATAAAGTAATAATTAACTAAATATATTTCACTTTTTTGTTAAACTAGTGCTTTATCAAGCTATAGACTCAGCTCTAAAACCAACAGGATATTTACTATTGAATTTTCTTAGGCAATTTCACGACATAGTATCTAACCAAAGCTTAGACTTTGATGAAAAAACCCATCAGCTACTAGCATTTGGACTTAAAGTGTTTAACCTTGATTTAGCTATTATTAGTAAGGTCGAGAAAAACTGCTATACCGTGCTACATGCCATTACGCCAGATAATGCATTAGAAATAGGTACTCAATTTGATTTAGATGGCACCTATTGTGTACACACTCTTAGTGCGGGTTCTGCACTTGCATTTCATAACGTCTCGCAAAGCGCAATTGCTGACCATCCTTGCTATGCAAACTTTAAACTTGAGTCATATATTGGGGCACCTATTAAAATAGGTACCGATATATTTGGAACTGTAAATTTTTCTTCTGCCAATCAATCTCCAGTATTTACAGATGCCGCCTACGACTATATTGAGTTATTTGCGCAGTGGTTAGGGGCAGAACTAGCTCGCAGTATCACTAAAGAAAAATTAATAAAAAACAGCAATAGCTTATTAAAACTAGAAAGCATAGCAAATATAGGCACGTGGGAAGTTGACCTTACTAATAATAAAATTTATTGGAGTCAGCAAACTAAACAAATCCATCAAGTTGATGAAAACTATCAGCCTGAAATTGAATCTGCAGTTAACTTTTATAAAGAAGGTACAAGCAGAGACGAAATAAGTAAAGCAGTTGAGCTTGCTATACAACACGGCGAAAAGTGGCATCTAGAGCTTGAAATTATTACAGCCAAAAATCAGACCATTTGGGTATCTACATTTGGTGAAGCCGAATTTGACGGTGATACCTGTGTACGTTTGTTTGGTACCTTTCAAAATATTACCGAAGCAGTGACTCTAAGAGAAGAGCTTAAAAATAAACAAGAACAAGCCGAGCGATTACTCGAAGATAGAAGCATGCTTTTTGCAAAAATAAGCCACGAACTTAGAACACCGCTAAATGGCATTACGGGCATGCTTACTACGTTAATAGATGAACATAACGAACAAAAGAGAACCGAAAAAATAAAAGTCGCGCTGCGTAGCGCAGATATACTCTTGAGCATAATAAACGAAGTACTCGATTTTTCTAAAATTAACCACGGTGAGTTAAAACTAGAACCCACGGATGTTTTATTAAATACAACATTTACTGATCTCATTTCTTTGTACACCCCGTTATTTAAAAACAGCAATGTAGAACTAGAAGTAAAAAATGAAATTTCTGATAGCTGCTGGGCATATTGCGATAACACACGCCTAAGTCAAATTACCTCCAACTTATTAAGTAATGCGTTAAAATTTACTGAGCGTGGTTGTGTAAAACTGCACACGTCTGTGATTAATAACAATAATAAATTAACGCTAAACATTAAAGTCGCCGATACGGGAAGAGGCATGACTAGCCAATTTCTTGAATCTTTATTCTCCCCTTTTACTCAAGAAGTAGATGCTAAAAACAGTAAAGGAGGCACAGGACTTGGCCTCGCAATAGTTAAAGAACTTGTTGAGTACATGGGCGGAACAATCAAGGTAAGTAGTAAAGTAAATCAAGGAACTACTTTTTCGCTAAGTATCCCTATAGAGCTAGGTAAAGAGCAAAAAGTAGAGCTAAATCCACTATCAAAAATAAACATTAACGCTTCTAAGCTTTCTGTTTTAGTGGTGGATGACAACGACATAAACAGACTCGTTCTTGATGCGTCGCTTAATAAACTCAATATAAAGCCAGACTTTGCAGTAGATGGGCAAGATGCCATATTTAAATGCGAGCAAAAGCATTACGACCTTATTTTTATGGATTGTATTATGCCTATACTCGATGGTTTTGAGGCTACAAAACAACTGCGTTCAAAAAGTATCTGTCCGCACGATTCAACCTATATTGTTGCCCTTACAGCTAATACTTCATCGCAAGATAAATTAGCATGCAAGCAAGCCGGTATGGATATGTTTATTTCAAAACCGTTTAAAATGCATTCTTTAGAAGTCGCTATTGCGTCAGCGGCGCAATTACTAAAGCTTTAAAAACATTAGCTTTGCACACTTAACCGCGTGCTAAATATAGTTAGATAAGGCATTAACAATGAAAAACATAATTAGAACTATATTACTAACTGTCCTTATTGTTGCAGTATTTAAAGGCGTTTCCACTGGGCAATGGAGCTCATCAATAACAATAGTTATCGTATCAGGCGTATTGCTGTTAGTTACATTTATCAGTGCTAAGTCATCACGTGGATCATCAGCTTATACTGGCAGTGACTCAACAGCTTCCTCTAGCAGTAACTCATCACATTCTTATACAGATTGCGGCGGCGATTCTGGTGGTGGGTGCGATTAAATCGTGTGCTAATTCTTAAGCATTAAAAAAGCCGCCTTTGGAGAAGGGCGGCTTGGGTTAACAAACAGCTATGGGTGTAGCCTTGCTGTTATATCAAGAGAGTTTTTACTAATTACATTAAGCAGCGCTTTGATCAGCTTCTTCAGAGTGACGAATTAAATAATCAAATGCGCCTAAGCTTGCTGTTGCACCGCTGCCCATTGCAATAATAATTTGTTTAAACGGAGTATTGGTTGCATCCCCCGCGCCATAAATGCCTGGTAATGAAGTTGCGCCTTTAGCATCAATTAGTATTTCACCAAATTTGCTTAATTCAAGGTCGCTGTCTTTTAACCACTCGGTATTTGGTATTAAGCCTATTTGTACAAATATACCGGCAAGTTCAAGCTCTTTACTCTCTCCCGACACTCTATCTGTGTACATTAAGCCAGTTACTTTTTTACCATCACCAAGTACTTCGGTGGTTTGTGCACTTTTGATAATAGTAATATTAGCCATGCTTTTAGCTTTACGAATAAGCACTTCATCGGCTCGTAGTGTGTCTGCAAATTCAAGTACCGTAACGCTTTGCACAATATTAGCTAAATCGATTGCCGCTTCTATACCTGAATTACCACCACCAATTACAGCAACAGGTTTGCCTTTAAATAAAGGGCCGTCGCAATGTGGGCAATATGCCACACCGTGGCCACGATATTCTTGCTCGCCTGGTACGTTCATTTCGCGCCAGCGTGCACCAGTTGCAAGTACGAGCGACTTGGCTTTAAGTACTGCGCCATTTTCTAGTGTAATTTCGTAACCATTGTTATAACCAAGTGCCGCTGCACGCTGATTATGCATTACATCAACATCGTATTCTTTAACGTGCTCTTCGAGTTGAGCAACCAATTTAGGCCCTTCAGTCGCTTTAATCGAAATAAAGTTCTCTATTGCTAGTGTATCGGCAACTTGTCCACCAAATCTATCAGCAACAATGCCTGTATTTAACCCTTTTCGTGCTGAGTAAATTGCAGCTGACGCGCCCGCGGGGCCGCCACCAACTACAAGTACATCAAACTCGTCTTTTTCGCTTAGTGCTGCTGCTTGTTTAGCAGCCCCTTTGCTATCTACTTTATTAAGTATGTCAGTAAGGCTTAGTGCACCTTGGCTAAATGGTTCGCCATTTAAATATACAGCCGGTACAGCTAAAATATTTCTCTCTTCTACTTCACCTTGAAATAATGCACCGTCAATCATGGTGGCTTTAATATTACTGTTTGTCGCTGCCATAGTGTTAAGTGCTTGCACTACTTGCGGGCACGTTTGGCAACTTAAACTTATGTATACTTCAAAGTTCAGCTCTTGAGTAAGCGATTGTATTTGCTCAATGTCTTCGCTTTTAGCTTTACTTGCGTGTCCGCCAGTATGCAAAAGTGCTAACACTAAACTTGTGAATTCATGACCCATAGGTACGCCTGCAAACGTAACATGAGTGTTTTTAATAGGCGAATGTACAACCATTGACGGGCGACGTGCGCTTGTATCAGGATTGCTTATTACAGTAAATTTATCGCTTAGTGAGGCTAAATCGTTTGCTAAGCTTTCTACTTCTGCTGATTTTTTGCTGTCATCCAAGGCAATAAGCAGCTCAACAGGTTGAGTAAGCGATTCGAAATGGCTTTTTAATTGATTTTTTATGTTGTTATCTAACATGGCTTAACCCTTTTGGAAAATTTAAACAGCAAGCCTCCCATGCCAAATAATGCATGTGCTTAAACAAGTATATTGATATAGGAGGCACCAACAAACGAATGTTCGTTGATTTAAGGGCAGTTACCTGCCCTTATAAAAGTGGGTAAACCTATATTTAGATTTTACCAACTAAATCTAGTGAAGGTGCAAGTGTGTCTTCACCTGGCTGCCAAGATGCAGGGCAAACTTCACCATCGTGAGTTGCAATGTATTGTGCAGCTTGTACTTTACGAACTAGTTCTTTAGCGCTTCGGCCAATTCCTAAATCGTGAGTTTCGATTACTTTAATTTCGCCTTCTGGGTTCATTACAAATGTACCGCGAAGTGCTAAACCTTCTTCTTCAATCATTACACCAAAGCTACGTGTAATACGCCCTGTTGGGTCGCCAATCATTGGGTAAGTAATTTTACCGATAGTGTCTGACGTGTCGTGCCATGCTTTATGAGTAAAATGAGTATCAGTAGATACTGAGTAAACTTCTACGCCCATTTCTTGAAGTTGTGCATAGTAATCTGCAAGGTCACCTAATTCGGTAGGACATACAAATGTAAAGTCTGCTGGGTAAAAGAAGAAGATAGACCATTTACCTAGAACATCTTTTTCAGACAATTCTACAAAGTCACCGTTGTGGTAAGCGGTTGCATTGAATGGTTGTAATTTTGTATTGATTAATGAAGTGCTCATGGTATTTCCTCATCTGTATTTATGTATTTTAAAAGTAATCAACGCTTTCGTTTTAAACGACCTTCTGCGTTGGCTTGATTAATACAATAAGGCCAATGGAAAATTAAATAAAATTGATTGTTTAGATTAAAACAATCGATTTTTTGGGTTGAACTATATAATCATTGTTATCGTAAGCATTAGTTGAATTGTAAACGCTGGCGAATTATTAAGACCGCTAATCGCAATACTGCTACAATAGCCGCGCTTCAAATAAATTATTAAATATAAGGCACACCGTAATGGAAAAATTTGTTAACCATATACAGCTAGGTTACCTAGGCTTAATCCCGTTTTTAGGGTGTGTAGGTTGGCCACTCATGTTTGGCAGTAATAGCCTTAACTTGGAGTTTTTTACTTTTTACAGTATCGCCATTTTAGCATTTATGGCGGGTAACTTATGGCGCGCCGGAGAACAAACTTATAGCAATGCTATAAAAGCTGTTGCGCCTGTAATACCTATACCATTTTTATCATTTATGCCTGCTGAGTGGGCACTGGCTTGGCTAGGCGCTAGTTTTTGGTTAGTACTTATATTTGAAAAAGCCACGCCACAATGGCAAACCTATCATAAAGATTATCAAAAAATGCGTTTTGTGCTTACCTCTGTTGTGTTTGTTTGTCATATCCTTACTATTGGTATGAGTATTTACCCTAAATAGCAGCTGTAAACTTAAATATTGCGTGGTAATAGGGTAATATCCGCGCACTGCTATTTGAGGACACACCATGATTGACCAACTACGCCAACAACTCGACGAACTTGGCGAAAACTACGTAGAAAAAAACGCTGCATTTAAAATCAAAGTGATCCCATTTTTTTGTGCTATTCGCATTAAAAAAGATCATAAGAGCGAAGGTCGTTTAAGCTTTTATTCAAGTCAATTACTCGAAATATTTTTAGTCGTCTTATTTTTGCTATTCGGTTTAACACTGTACGATACAGATGCAGGATTCACTCACGGCCCTATTCATATTGCCTTTGCTATTTTAATTACCTTTAATCTTATTATTAAACAAATCGCAATCGAAGGGTTAAAAACCAGACTTGCGTTTCATCGTTTACTAGCAAAAGACTCACAAACAAATAGCGATATAAATAATACTGCTACAAACATAAACGCTAAATAAAATATGTATTTAAATCCTCAATGGCGAATACTCACTGTAGGCGATGGCGATTTATCGTTTTCGAACGCTATTTACACCCATCTATCGCCAAAAGCATTGGTTGCATCCACTTACGATGACCAAACTACTATTGAGCAAAAATACCATCACAATGCACTTAGCAACTTAAAAGCGCATAACGTTGAGGTACTTAATAGTTTTGATGTAACAAACCCTGCATGTTGGCAAGCTCTAAGTGAAAACCAGAAAAGCTTTGATGTGGTTATTTTTCAGTTTCCGCTTATACCTGCATTTGTTGGCCGTGAAGCGTTTGAAAACAACACGCGCCAAACCAGCATGAACGTATTAAACCGCGCTTTACTGCACCAATTTATTAAATACGCTAACGAATACGCGCTTGATAAAAATGGGCCAATGCTTTGTTACATCACCTCAAAGGATGTAAAACCTTATCGAGAATGGAATATAGAGGGGAGTTTAAATAACGGTTTAACCGCAGATTATTTAGGCCAAATCCCATTTGATATTAGCCATTTTGAAGGTTATAAAATTCGTAATGTTGACCGCGACAAACACGTTAAAGACACCAGCGGCATAACTTACGTTTTCAGCCCAAAAAGTCTCGATAAACATACTAGCGAATTAAGCTCACGTCTTACCAAACCTGCATACTTAACATCTAACCATTGCCCCCTATGCCGCGTTGGGCCTTATGTGGCAAGCGAGGACGAAGCCAAGCATCTAAACGCTAAAAAGCATCAGCAAATGCTACATCTTGAAAGCGATTGGCAACAATGGCTAAATGAGTTTTATCGCTAATTAATAGCCCTACTACAGTTTATTTAATTATTCCTTTGCGTGTTTAATTAAATCAGCCGCTTTTTCAGCAATAGCAATTACCGGCGCATTTGTGTTGCCGGTAATAATAGTAGGCATAATCGACGCATCAACTACGCGTAAGTTACTCACCCCGTGTACTCGCAAATTAGTATCTACCACTGCCATTGAGTCTTGCCCCATTTTACATGTCCCTACTGGGTGATATTCGGTATCTGCAGTTTGGCGTATAAACTCAATTAGCTGCTCATCATTATTTATATCAAGCGGGTAGAGCATTTTACCGCGTATGTTATCAAAAGCGTTGCTTTGCATAATAGCGAGTGTTTTTTTAAGACCAGCAAGCATTACAGTTAAATCATCTGGGTGGCTTAAGTAATTAGGGTCAATAAGTGGAGCACTACGCGGGTTATTATCGGCTAATGTAATAGTACCTCGGCTTTTGGGGCGCATAATACTGCTGTGTATACTGTAACCATGCCCAGTGTGTAATTTACGACTATGATCGTCCACCAGCCCAATAACAAATTCTAGTTGCACATCGGGCGCTGGCGAGTCTTCAAATAATTTAATAAACGCATGCGACTCTGCAAAGTTACTGGTTAATCGCCCTTCTCGTTTACTAAACCAATTAACGCACCCTTTAAAAATACTGGCAATGCCAAGCGGGCTTATACCAAATGTGCCTTTATTTGTTTTTGATTTATAAAGTGGCACTACCGTTAAGTGATCCTGTAAATTAGCGCCAACACCTTCAAGTACGTGCTGAACCTTAATGTTATGTGCACTTAACTGCTCTTTTGGGCCAATACCCGAAAGCATTAATACCTGCGGCGAATTAATAGCGCCAGCACTAAGTATTACCTCTTTTTTAGCACGTAAATTAATAACCTCTTTATTACGCTCTATTTGCACGCCTTGCGCTATCTTATTGGTTATATTTATTTTATTAACGTGGCTATGAGTTAATACCGTTAAATTCGGGCGGTTTAAATACGGTGTTAAATATGCTTTTGCTGCACTACAACGCTCGCCATTGTGCTGAGTTACCTGCGATAAACGCGCACCGCTTTGCTCTTTACCATTTATATCACCGCTTAAATTAACGCCCTGCTCAGCACAGGCATTTAAAAAGTATTGGTTTACATTGCTTGGGTTACTTAGCTCTTGTACATGTAGCGGGCCTTTTGTACCGTGCAGCTCATTATTTATAAACGCTTTATTGTTCTCAGCTTTAATAAAGTACGGGAGTAAGCTATCAAAATCCCATCCCGTATTGCCATTAGCTGCCCATTGGTCGTAATCGTATTTGTTACCGCGAATATAAACCATTGCATTGGTAGAGCTTGAGCCACCCAATACTTTGCCGCGCGGCACAAAACCACAGCGGTTATTAAGCGCTTTTTGTGGCACCGTATTGTAATGCCAGCTATTTATGCCATAAGGCACACTCGCTGCTATGCCAGCTGGCATTTGCACAAATGCACTTTTATCGCTGCCGCCAGCTTCAATTAAACAAACATTTACATTTTTATCCTCAGACAAACGCGATGCCATAACACAGCCGCCACTGCCTGCACCAATTATGATGTAATCATACTCTGTGCTCATACAACTTGCCGTTTACTTTTTATTTACACCACAATACATAAAACCAGCTCATTAATCGCTATTTATATTGCATAAACCCTCAGCTAAAAAACGACGTTAATTAAAGCCTAAACACATTAAAAACTTAACCTTTAAAACAAACACGCCAAAATTTAAAATGATACAATTATCGCTCTTATATTTTCTAAGGAGTGAGCATGAACTTTGTTATTGTTGGCACCAATTTTATTAGCGACACATTGTTAGCCGCTGCAAATACGTTAAACGATTTTAATTTATATGGGGTGTGCTCGCGCGCAGTATCTAGCGGCGAAGCATTTTTAGCCAAACACCCACAAAATGCACAAGCAAAAATTTTCACCTCAATCGAGCAAGTTTGCCAAGATCAAAATGTCGATGCTGTCTACATAGCCGCCCCTAATAGCTTACACAAACAATATGCCGTTATGTGTCTAGAAGCGGGTAAACATGTCCTTGGCGAAAAACCATCAGCTGCCAATTCTAAAGAGCTTGCAAGCATTATAGCTACAGCAAAAAAGCATCAGCGCCTTTACATGGAAGCCATGATGACCACTCACTTGCCTAACTATGAACAGCTACAACAGGCAATGGTAAAAATTGGCACACCACGTAAATATATTGGCCAGTACAGTCAATACTCATCGCGTTACGATAAGTATAAAAATGGAGAACGCCCAAACACATTTTTACCCGAGTTTGCAAATGGTGCTTTAGTTGATTTAGGGATTTACCCGCTGTATTTATTAATTGCACTTTGGGGGGCACCAAAAAGCGTGAGTGCCAGTGGCGTATTGCTCGATACTGGTGTAGATGGTGCGGGCGATGTATTACTAAACTATGCAGATAAACAAGCCGTTATTAGTTACTCCAAAATATCGCAAGGCGACAACATAACCGAAATACAAGGCGAGCTTGGGCGCATACGTATAGAAGCCGTATCGCAACTTAAAAAAGTGGAATTTATTGCTAATAATGGTGATGTAGAGATTATATCCCAGCCGTTTGATGAGCACTTTATGAAATACGAAGTTGAGCATTTCATGTCATTAGTGAAGCAAAATATCCTTGAGTCACCTGTTAATACGCACATTTTAGCCAGTAACGTAATGAGCGTTCTTGATGAAGCGCGCAAACAGCTTGGGTTGTGTACCCTAACGACTAATTAAATAAAATATGGGCGTTAACCAACGACAGCTAACGCCCAGAAGAAAGCTTAAATAGCTCTCGTACAACGACACATTTTACAAAACACTTTAAAATAGCGATCCCCATCCATGGGCAATCAAATACTTCTACAACAAACTTAACACTGACAACCCAACTCGGTTTATTACCAATATTTATTACTCAATAACCTTAAATTTAACCTAACACATAAAAACATTACCAATCAAGCTGGCCAATTACATTATTTTAAACTAAATTGGTGATACAAGAATGCAACCGTTGGTGTATAGTGGTTTTTAACCCTAACATCGCGTTAGAATTTTGACATAATAGTGAATTTTAAGGTAACCTCTGATATTAACAGTTGGTTTTGACTTATAGGCCCCAGAGGCCATTATTCCTTAAGGTAATGAAGGTAAAGTATGGGTAATCGTCGCTTATTTTGGCGCATAGTTGATAAAATTGAGTCTTTAATAAATCAAGGCGAATTTTCTGCTGGGAGTCGTTTACCACCTGAACGTGAACTTGCAGAAATGTTTGATGTAAGTCGCCCTACCATTAGAGAAGCTATTATCGCATTAGAAGTACGTGGCCGAGTTGAAGTTAAAACTGGCTCTGGTGTTTACGTAGTAGAACAAAAAAATGCATCTATAAAATCAAAAGAGATCAGTGCATTTGAACTTACTCAAGCGCGTGCATTAATTGAAGGCGAAATTGCCGCTTTAGCTGCTCAAAGCATTACAGAAGAAGAACTAGAGCAACTAAATAAAACATTAATCGCCATGGAAAAAGGCCTTTATGTTGAGCAAGCTGACCGTGAGTTCCATGAAATAATCTCGCGAGCAACACGCAATAAAGCACTTGAATTTGCAGTATCTAACTTGTGGGATTTACGTTTAACAAACCCACAAATTGTTGCTGACTATAGTAGTGTATGTAAAAACAATAACGAATGCGTTATGGATGAACACACCGCTATTTATACAGCCCTAAAGTCTCATGATGCAAATGCAGCTCGCAGCGCAATGCACAAACATTTTAATCGCTTAATTAATGCTTTATTTGATGCCGTAGAGTCGCGCGCACTTGAAGAAATTAAACGCAAAAATAATGAAAAACGAGGTCTTTACTCTCTTGATGGCTTAGTTAATAAAAGTGCCCATTAGGGCCTTTTAACCAATTGATTAAAGTTAGCAAGCGCCTGTTTGCTAACTTTACCTCTTACTTTATTTACCTTCCCTATTTAATATACTTTTTATTGCGTTATTTTTGGTCGCAAACACTTACCTATAAATTTAAAAAAAGATACTATGCCGCCATTAATATCGGGGGGGTTTAGCTTTTATACTCCCTGCATTACATAACTAATTGATAGAGTTACTCAACTCAAGGAAAATAATGCATTCATCTACGAAAGAACTCTTACTCGCTGTTTTTTGTATATTGCTCGCTATGGTAACTATCCAATCTGGTGCCTCGCTTGCCAAGCAACTCTTCCCTATTGTAGGCCCTGAAGGGACTACTGCACTCCGTTTAGGTTTTTCTGCCACTATTTTATGCCTGATTTTTAAACCGTGGAAACACTTACCTGCCGCAGGCCAACGATTTCCTATTTTAATTTACGGCCTGAGCCTCGGCGGTATGAACATTTTGTTTTATTACGCCATAGAGCGTATTCCACTGGGTATCGGCGTTGCACTTGAATTTACCGGCCCATTAGCAGTTGCATTATTTTCATCGCGCCGTAAGCGTGATCTATTTTGGGTAGGCTGTGCTATTGCGGGTATTTTATTACTACTGCCTGATATGAAAGGCCAAGAAAGCCTAGATCCGGTTGGCGTTATATTGGCGCTTGCCGCTGGTGCATGTTGGGCAGGTTATATTCTTTTTGGTAAAAAAACCGGTAATCAAGGCTCTGGTGGTGCAACTGTGGCTATGGGTATGACTATTTCGGCCATTGTACTTGTGCCCTATGGCGGAATTTTGCAAGCCTCTTCATTCAGTTGGGATATTATTCCATTAGGTATTGCTATTGCAGTACTCTCAAGCGCCCTGCCGTATACCCTAGAAATGATCACTTTGCGTAATATGTCGTCGCAAGGCTTTAGTATTATGATGAGTTTAGAGCCCGCAATTGCAGCATTAGCCGGATTACTCATATTAGGCGAACTATTGTCTATTTGGCAGTGGCTGGCAATATTACTGGTAATTATTGCCTCTGTTGGTAGCTCGTTTTCAAACGCAAAAAAACAGACTACTTAGTTAACTACCAAATAACCTAAATAATCTAAATAAAGTCACCACGCAACATGGTGACTTTATTGTGTTGTATCCAGTAATTTTTTAACTCACAGCCTTACTTTGCTTTTTAGTTGTAACCAAATAGCCAATCAACGAAATAAGCGGCATGCCCGTCGCGACCAGAGCAATACCTGTCCACCCGCACGCTTCATATAATGGGCTGGCAATAAGCGAGCCTACTGCGCCACCTACAAATATACTCGTCATGTAAATAGCGTTTAAACGCGCACGGCTTTGTGGCTCTAGTGCGTACACTGCACGTTGACCCAATACCATATTGGCCTGCACAGAAAAATCAATAAACACACCGGTTAATGCCAATACTATAATGCCGTAAGGTAACTCAAATAAGCTTGGTAAAAAGCACAGTGCTGCAATGAGTTTGGCCAGTAACGATAACTGATGCGTATAGCCCTTATCAGCCAAACGCCCAACAATGGGAGCTGCTACAGCACCTGCTGCGCCCACTAGTGCAAACAATGCTATTTCTGATTGGGATAAACCATACTCACGGGCAAGCACAACCGGTACGCTCGTCCAAAATAAACTGAACGATGCAAACATTAATGCTTGAAAAAGTGAACGTTGGCGCAGCACTGGTTGGCTAATCATTAACTGTTTAAGCGATTTTAATAACTTAAAATACGTTGTTTTATGGGTAGGTTGCCTGCTTGGAATAGCAAAATAAATTACGCCTGCAATAAACACCATACACCCTGCTGCAAAGTAAAATACAGCACGCCAACCAAAGTGATCGGCTATTAAGCTCGATATTGGCCTTGCAAGCAAAATACCTAACAGCAAACCTGCCATAATATTACCAAGCACCTGTCCGCGTTTTTCATCCGACGATAAATGCGCAGCAAGCGGAATAAGAACCTGAACAGACACCGAGCTTATACCTATCATCAAACATAAAATAAGCATTACATTAGGTGAATCAGCCAATGCCGTACCCACTAAACTTAAAAACGACACAGCGAGCGTTATAAGCATTAAGCGTTTGTTTTCTATTAAGTCAGCTAAAGGCACTAAAAAAAACAAACCTAAGGCATAACCTATTTGTGTAAGCGATACGATAAGGCTGGCACTATGCGAGCTTAACCCCACCTCTGGTGCTAGTAACTCAATGATAGGTTGAGCGTAGTAAATATTGGCAACAATAAGGCCGCAGCACAAAGCAATAATAGTGACGAGTGTATTGCTAAGTGGTTGCGCTGAAACGCCTGTTTGGGTCATGTGTATCCTACTTTACAAAAATAATAAAACCCAACCAGCAAACGCTGATTGGGTTTTTACAAAAAACTAAACTTTACTTAATTGGGGATGGCTGCCCATGTGGGCTTGAGCGTAAATACTGTTTAGGTGCAGTCACTGTAGCACCAAGCTCTGCAGCAACATGCCACGGCCAATGCGGGTTATATAAAATACCACGCGCAAGTGCTACGCCATCGGCTTGCTGCTCACTAATAATATCTTCGGCTTGTTGCGCCTCAGTGATTAAACCAACGGCTATTACAGGCATTTTAACAACGTTTTTTATCGCTGTTGCAAATGGCACCTGAAAATTAGGTTTTACTGGTATTTGTTGCTCAGGGCTTAAACCCGCCGTACTTACATGAATAAAATCACAGCCGAGTTCATCAAGCGCTTTACTAAGCACTATCGATTGCTCTAAATCCCAGCCGCCTTCAACCCAATCGGTTGCCGAGATACGCACACCCACTGCTTTTTCACTTGGGAATACCGCGCGTACTGCTTTAAATACCTCAAGCAATAAGCGCATTCTGTTTTCTAGGCTACCACCGTAGTTGTCATCGCGCTTGTTTGAAAGTGGCGACAAAAACTGGTGTAACAGGTAACCGTGCGCACCATGTAGCTCGATTAAATCAAGGCCGAGTTCATCAGCGCGTTTAGCTGCACTGACAAAGTCTTTAATTAGTGAGTCAATATCGGATTGGCTCATTGCTTTTGGTACTGGGCTGTTAGCGTCATACGCAATTGCCGAAGGGGCGAGCGTTTGCCAGCCATTAACATCATCAGGTGCAATGGCATCGCCACCGTCCCATGGTTTTTCAGTTGATGCTTTGCGCCCAGCATGCGCTAACTGAATACCAATAGGCATAGGGCTGTATTGCCTTACTGCTTTTAGGCTTTTGTCTAGGGCTTGCTGGGTTTCGTTATTCCAAAGCCCTAAATCGCCATAGCTAATACGCCCTTCTGGGTTTACTGCTGTTGCTTCTAAAATAAGTAATCCTGCACCACTTAAACTCAATTGGCCCAAATGAATAGTATGCCAATCGCTAGCAGCGCCATTGTTTGCTGAATACTGGCACATGGGTGCAATAATAATACGGTTATCTAACGTTACTTGCCCAAGTGATAAAGGCGAAAATAGTTGGCTCATTGTTAATCCTTGAAAACACGCACAAAAAAGTGCTGACAAAACAAAAAAAAGAATACGAAGCGGCAATCAAGCACGCTCACTCAATAACTTACACAGTTACTTATAATTCCGACTTAACACTCTTAATGGGGATAAAAATATACTTTAATAGTGCTGATAAAAGCATAATTAATAACATTATAAACTATCAATTTTAATGTAATAATTTGTTTAACGAGCACATCATAAAGCCATTTTTAAAAAATGAATGACTATTTACCTTTAAACAAGAGTGCGATTTTTAACCTGGCTGTACCTAATAGGACTAAGCTATTGCTTATATTGCCTATTAACTAAATACCCCCCCCACAAACAAAATATATTTATTCTATAAAAGTGAATTAAAATTCAATTTAAATATTCCAAGCTACTTCACTCCCTGATAAACTGCTTAACTTAATTTACTAATGTAAAACATTTGAACCGGGGATCACTTTTTATGTTTAAACCAAGCTTGTTAACCTTGGCTATTTCGAGCGCTGTTTCTAGCGTATTTTTATTGCCTAATGCCGCACTTGCTCAAGAAGAAGTTGCAGCTAAAAACAAATCACTCGAAGTAATCGAAGTTACAGCAACAAGGCGCAGCGGCTCTGTGCAAAATGCACCGCTAAATATTACAGCCCTTGATGCAGATATTATGAAAGATCAAAATATCAATGAGCTTGCCGATGTAGCGCGCTGGGTACCTGGTTTAACAATTACCGATCAAGGTGGTCGATCAGGCTCGCCTATTATTGTTCGTGGTTTAAATACCAATTCATCTGGTCCATCATCAGATGGCGGCACGGTATCTACTTACATTAACGAAATTCCGGTTTCGGTAGATATGCGCCTTGTAGATATTGAGCGTGTTGAAGTATTAATTGGGCCACAAGGCACCCTTTATGGTGCAGGCACATTAGGCGGTGCAATTCGCTACATGCTTAAACAGCCTGAGCTTGATTTTACATCGCTTGAAGTTTACGGCGACCTGTTTCAAACAAAAGAAAGTGACTCTTTAGGTGGCGAAGGCGGTTTTATATTTAACCTTCCTATTATCGAAGATAAATTAGCGGTACGCGCCAGCTTAAATGTATATGAAGATCCGGGTTTTATCGATTACGGCTATGTAGTACGTGAACCTAGCGTATCGTTGCCAGATCCAGATTGGAGCGATAGCTCAGCAGTTAATAACAACCTTAAAAATGTAAAAGACGCCAACGGCGAAACCACCACAACAGGTCGTATTTCCGTACGCTTTAAACCAAATGAATCGTTTGAAGGTACGCTTAACTACTTTTACCAAAACCAAGACAGCGAAGGCCGCTCGATTGTTCATTACAACAGCCTTAATGCAAATAACGGTTTAAGCGATGTAATAGGTAAATACGAATCGGCTTATCGCTTTGAAGAACCTCGCGAGAAAAAAGATCAATTACTAAGCCTCGAACTAAAAGCCGACCTAGGTTTTGCAGAGCTAGTATCGGCAACCGGTATTTCAAGCTTTGATGCCGACGGTCAACGCGATCAAACAGACTTACTAATTCGTCTTGATTACGGTTATGAAGAGTTTCCTTCGTTTTCAACGTTTACCCGTGAAATTGACGAAGAAGATACCTTTACTCAAGAAATTCGCTTAGTGTCGCAAGGCGACAGCGACTTTAACTGGATTGTGGGTGGCTTTTACAACAAAACAGAAACCGAAGCATCAAGCCGAGAGTTTACCCCTGGGTTTGACCAATTCGCTATCGATAACTTTGGTGGCGAGCAGCTAAGACCTGACTCATTAGAATACTTAGAGCTTACAAAAAGTACCGTCACTGAGTCTGCACTATTTGGTGAAGTTGGCTACCAAGTTACCGACAAATTAGATGTGACCATTGGTGCCCGTTTTTACAAATACGATATAGAGTCGCAAGCGGCTTTTGACTTCCCGCTAGCAAATACATTATATGGTGGAGTAGATCCTGATGTAACCACCGTTGCATACGAAAAAGACGAAGCAGGCGATAACGGTAACTTATTTAAATTTAATGCTAAATACCAGTTCACTGACTCAGTAATGGGTTATGTAACAGTAAGTGAAGGCTTTAGAATTGGTGGTTCAAACGGTTTAGTGTCTTGTCCTGATCCAATTGTTGAGGATCAACAAACAGGTTGTGGTAAACCTGACGAATTATTATATGAAGCCGACACCACAACAAACTACGAGCTAGGCTTTAAAAGTACATGGTTTAGAAGCCAACTACACTTTAACGCCGCGTTATTTAACGTAGATTGGGATGATGCACAAATTACGGGCGCTACAGATATAGGTCAATTAACGTACCTTTCAAACGCAGGCAGCGCAAATGCAAAAGGGATTGAAATTTCAACCCGTGCGATTTTATCTGACTCGTTTTCAGTTTATGCAACTTATGCCTACACAAAAGCAGAGCTAACATCAGACGCACCATTTTTGTTTAACGCCGATGGCACCGGTGGCGCAGAAGACGGCGACCGTTTACCTGGTTCACCTGAAAACCAATTTTCGATGGGTGTAAACTATCAAACAGACGTATTTTACGACAAAACACTCGATATTAACTACGGTTTAACCGCGCAAAGCGACGTGCTTTCAAGAGTTGGGCTTCGTGATAACGGCGAAACACTACCAGGTTACAGCTTAAGTAATATATCAGCTAAATTAACAGCTGATGCATGGTCAACGACCCTATATGTTGATAACCTATTCAACAAATACGCAGTTACGTCAGTTCGTCGTTCAGATGCCGATATAACATCAGCTAATGGCGCCGATATACAACGTAACTACGGCCATTACATTAATCGCCCGCTAACGGTAGGTGTTAAATTTAACTACAAATTTGAAATATAATTTAAGCGACTTTTAAACAGTCTCACTTTTTAAACACTGTTTTAAGGCTCAAATTTATTTGAGCCTTTTTATTTTCTTTTACAAAATAATTACCAAAAACCATGCAGCCAAATTTAAAGCAACTTCATCAAAGCGCAATACACTCCCTAAACCAAGGTAAAATAGAGCAAGCACACAAAGCCCTAGTGGAGTTAGTGACACTCAAACCAGACTTTGCTGATGGGTATTTTTTGCTGGCAATGGTTAATTTAACTGTTGGGCAAATACACAAAGCAATAAAGCTCATCGAAAAAGCCCTTACCCTTGGCCAAAGTATTGAATACACCGCGCAACTTGCTAAATGTTACGCACTTACTGGCGAATTACAAAAAGCAAAAAATACCGCACTATCGGTGCCATTAAAGCAAATAACTAAAGCACTTGATGCCGACACACTCGGCGTTGCACTTACTCAAGCAGGCATTCACGAACACGCACTTAACTACTTTGAGTGCGCTATTAAACTGGCTACAGCAGCTAACAAAGCTCAACCACCGTTTTATTATAACTACGGCGTAAGCGCTAAATTTTTAGGACTATTTGATAAAGCCCAACACGCTTTTGAAAATGCCATAGCGCTTAACCCGCTGCACCACCAAAGTCATTTTGCATTAAGTGATTTAACTAAAGTAAGTAAGCAAAATAACCATATTGAGCGCTTAAAAAATGTATTTGAGCAAGTAACACACCCCGATGCAAAACTGCATATAGGCCATGCTTTAGCAAAAGAGTATCAAGACCTTGGTGAATTTTCAGAGGCTTTTAACGCGTTAGAGCAAGGTAAAGTAGCAAAACGTACTGTGCAGCCATTTGATCATAAAAGCTCAACTGAGTTGTTTGAACATATTAAACTCTTAAGTGAACAACACACACAAGCGCTAACACAAGGTAACCCAACGGCCGAACCTATTTTTGTATTAGGCATGCCCCGCTCTGGCACCACATTAGTTGAGCGTATTTTATCGAGCCACAGCGACGTGCAATCAGCCGGTGAATTACAAGACTTTGGCCTAAGCGTTAAAAAGCTAAGCCAAACACAAACACCTCACGTGCTCGACACTCAAACGCTCAGTAAAGCCTACGAGCTTGATTTTAATCAGCTTGGGTCAACCTATTTAAACGCAACACGCGTAATAACAGGCAGCCATAAGCACTTTATAGATAAACTCCCGTTTAACTTTTTTTATATCGACTTAATTACCAAAGCCCTGCCAAACGCTAAAATTATTTGCATGCTACGCGACCCAATGGACACCTGCATTGGTAACTATCGCCAGTTATTTACTATAAATAACCCCTACTACGCGTACTCGCTCGATTTACTCGACACTGCCAAATTTTACAGCCGCTTTTACAAACTCATGCAGCACTTTAGCGCCCTGCATAGCAATATAAAATTAGTAAAATACGAAGAACTAGTCGCCCAGCCCGAGCAGCAAATAAAAGAGCTAGTTAGCTTTTGTAATTTAGAGTGGCAAGCACAGTGTATAGACTTTCACTTAAACACCTCACCGGTCTCTACTGCAAGTAAAGTGCAAGTACGCCAACCACTTAACAACAAAGCAATTGGGCGCTGGAAAGCATTTAAGCCCCATACTGATAAAGCAGTGGAGTACCTTTTAAAACAAGGTATTAGTATTGAGTAAACGCTTTATTTTACCGGTGAGAGACGCCAAATAAGAGGCTTTGTGTACGTGTAGGTCGGATAAGCGAAGCGCCATCCGACACAGTAAAATACCTTGCCAATTATTATCTACATTTTATGTTGTGGAGTGGCGGAGAATGCCAACAGCAGATATTACCTTTCAAGGCCTTTGAGTGGGACTGCTAAGCCATGTGAACTCACACACCATTGCAGTCATTGAGGTTTAAGTTAAAGAGCCAATAAAACTAACACTTCACTTTGTCATCCATTGCTCTACTATGTATAACCAAAATCAGGATGAAATAAGGCCATACATTTCTGTTATTATGAAAAATCTATTATCCATTCGTTCTTATAGCACAAAACCAACCCGTCACTCACATCACTTTAATCAATTGGTTTTACCTTTACGTGGTGTCATAAATATATGCGTTGGTGATTTCAATGGTAAAGTTGCGCCAAGTGAATGTGTTGTAGTTAAAGCCAATGAAGAGCACTTGTTCACTGCAGATACTGAAGCTAGATTTGTAGTTGTGGACATGAAAAACCTACCCCTAAATATTTCATCTTCTCACTGTATTGTTTTTGCAATTAACTCATCCCTTAAAAGTTACTTAACCTTTATCGAAAACCAATTAGAAAATAAAGTTAATGCTCAATTAGAACAGGCGATGTTTGAAATGTTCAGTTTACTGCTTGCAGAGCAACCTTTATTGCCAAAAGTAGATAACCGTATTGGTACAGCAATATCCTTCATAGAGCAAAATATTGCAGAGCAACTTCACATTAAACGCCTGGCTGAATCTGCTTTTCTAAGCGAAACGCAGTTTAAGAAACTATTTAAGCAACAAACAAATATGACTGTGATGAAATACGTAACCAAACTTCGTATGGAAAAAGCGCAAGCTTTACTAACACACACAGATTATCCACTATCAATCATTGGTGAAAAAGTAGGCTACAAAGAGCCGTCAGCCTTTAGCCGAAAGTTTTCACAATTCTTTGGCCTACCACCTAATAAATTCAAAAAGTAAACTTAGTCTTTATTGTCAACGATAGCGTCTTAATTGTTAAAAACTCCTTTCATCATTAGCATACAATTTCTGTATTGAAATAATAAAAAACAGGTATCACTATGCAAAGTCATCACGGAAGTTTTAAAGGTGTAATTGCTATCATTATTGCTAGTTTTTTGTGGGGAACAACAGGCACCGCAGCAAGCTATTCCCCTGATGTGAGTTCGTTTGCAATTGGTGCATTCTCTATGGGAATAGGGGGAGTGCTACTTGTTATTACAGCACGAAAAACGTTATTTATAGATTATAAGCTCATGATTTCACAGCCTAAGGTATTACTTTTAGGTGCCGCTTCTGTCGCTATCTATCCATTAGCATTTTATACTTCAATGCGTTTATCAGGTGTTGCAATTGGCACTGTAGTTTCAATTGCTACGGCACCTTTTTTTGCTGCAATCCTTGAAAGCCTAATTAGTAAAAAAAATATATCACTGGAATGGGTACTGAGTTTTGTTATTGGAGCTATAGGTATTACTTTATTAACGTTAGGTAGAGATCAGAGTAATGATCCTTCATACAGTATTAATCAACAGAGCCTGGGTATTCTTTTGGGGTGTATTGCTGGATTAACCTATGCAGGTTATTCATGGGCAGCAAGGAGTTTAATTGAAAGTGGAGTTCATTCGAAATCGTCAATGTCAGGACTGTTTGGTTGTGCTGCTTTATTGTTACTCCCTTCATTATGGTTTACAGGTGATAACTTATTTTCAAGCGCAACCAATGCATTGGTATCTTTGTATATGGCAGTAATTCCAATGTTTTTAGGATACTTATTATTTGGTTTTGGCTTGAATTATATAAATGCAAGTAAAGCGACATTAATTACCTTAATAGAACCATTAGTTGCAACTTTTTTAGCCGTTTTCGTTATTGGTGAAAGGTTTAAGATAATTGGTTGGATAGGTGTGGCTTTGGTATCACTATGCCTATTAATGCAAACCATCAAACCTCAAAAGCAATTAAGAGTACCTATTAAATCTATGTAGCTTAAGAGCATTGACAATGCTTTTAAAAGCTTACCATAGGGTATAATTCATTTATATAAAGTAAAAAACATGAACGCTCGTAACGAACGTTCATAAAATGTAATAACCAAGGAGACGAGTATTGACTTCATACATCATAATTTCTCACAGTCTGCCTCACGCTCACAGCCGAACTTCGCTAAAGTGCCATTTATAGTATTTGAATTTAGGTCTAGATTGATGATCGTAAATGCCAGCATAGCGGTTGTTCAAGTATTTATATTTAGATGACTTATTTGTATCCCCCCTAATCTCTGCCATATTAGAAAGTTACTGGTTAAGATTAGGTTTTTGTATCGCTGATAAAGATGCATATCATGTTCATCACTCTTCTTTATCCAGCAACTCCATTAATCCAACCAGTGCAGCGAAAAGTACAGCCCCTACAGGCCAAATTATCCAAGTTACGCCCCAATCCATAGTCCATAAGCTCCAACCAAGAAAGATAGCGATTAGCAAAGGCCAGTAGAATGCAGCGAGTTTTTCAGCACGTTTTACACGTCTACTCTTTACGGTATCTAGAGGCCCATCTTTTAGAATATTGTTATAAGCCTCGTATTTAGCCGCAACAGGAGACACAATGTATATCCCAGCGGCTATGATGAGCATAAGTACAATTAGCATCATTAGAGTTATACTTGGGCCTCTGAAAAGCATACTAGCAAACATAAGAGGTGCAAAACTGATAATGAACATAAATATACCCAACGATAATCTTCGATTATAGGTAGGTCTGAACTTTGTTAATTTTTCATTGAAAACACCATGTACACCATAGGCTAATTCAAATGCTTCATTATCTATTACCGCTATATCGCTTTCATATTGGTTGGCTCTGAGAAAAAAATTTATTCCCATAGAGACTATAACTACAATACACACAACTCCTATCGCTGCTGCGATATTGCCTGTCAGGTTCAATCGATTGGTTTCAGCCATTGCCAAGAAGAAAAACAAAGGTACTACTGAGCATAAACAAAGTATAACTCCTTTAGTGATTAAGGCTGACACTTCCATCTTATTTTCAATATATTTTGCTGCTTGTTCTAAACTAATTTGAATGATATCAGGCTTTTTATTTTCATCATGAGAATCAAAAGCTTCATTCTCATCTCTTAGTAGAAAGTCAGTAGACACGTCAAAAAGCTCCGCCAATATAATTATCCTATTTAAATCAGGTATGCTATTAGTGCTTTCCCACTTAGACACTGACTGCCTAGAAACATTCATCTTTTCAGCCAATTCTTCCTGCGACCAACCAACTTGTTTTCTTAATCTGACAATCTTTTCTGCTAAAATCATAAAGTTCATTCCTTCATTTGTTGTTGAGCGGTAAGCATAGAAAGTCAGGTAGTTGCAGACCAGCAAGTCAAGTTGTTAATTTGTCAACCAGCGGTTGCAATTAGGCTAAACAGCTAAATTTAAACATTTTATTTGGTGCTAGCAAGTTAGTTTTTCATTTTGAGAGTCGAACCAAATCAGACATCCTAAATATAACTAAGCTGTCAATCTATGGCAAAATTTCCCCATCAGACAGGTCTTCCAGCCCAAAAGCTTTAAAGGTGCCCGTTTGATCCAATTTTGTCACTCGTTTAGGGAAGAGTTTAGTGTTTAATTGCTAAAATCACCTATATCATAACTAGGGCATCCATAGTTAAACCACCTCAAAAAAAGAATGTTAGGAATGGGTCAATTTTGTTGGCTAACGGTTGCTCGATTTAAGTTGTTAATTTACATTATTATTGATAATTTTCAGTAATTTGACATGATTAATTCATTAGAAATCTGTGTGAAAATTAAATGCTAGCGTCTTATATACTCACAAAGCGATCTTGAAACCGAATTCATTACTGACTGCTTTAGGCTCAAATGAACATCAAGTGATGGAAGTTCAAAGGCAGCAACGAGCTTACACTAGCCCCTCAAACATGCAGTATATATTGGTTTGAATTACCAATAATCTGTTTATTCTTTTACAAAAACTAATGTCAGCTTTCGGCTAATAGTTAGCTTTAGTAAAGCAGGTTCGAACGTCAGCTATAGAGAAAAATGGATTCCAGTTACAAGATGCTTGAGCGGCTGTTAATCGCTCCTAGCCGCCTTTAAAAGTCATTCAAACAAGATTAAATTTTAAAACCCTGTCTTAAAATAGGCATACCCGCCGAAGGGATCTATCGCTAATTCATAATATTTAGTTCAGTTAATCTGAGCGCACCACTACGTTTATTTACTTTAGTGTCGGTTCAACGGCAAAAAATGTCAATTCAGATAAACATTAATGAAGCAAGTTAAAAAACTCGCTAAATTCCTTATCAACAAAACGCCAAATACCTATTTTGATAAGGAATATAGTCATGAACATTATTACAAAAACAGTTATAGCACTGAGTTTAACAAGCCACTTTAGTGCGCATGCCATTGACCTGCGAGTCGACAACATTCGTGTATACCAAAGTAATTCGCAAAGCTTTTCTGCGCCGAGTTCGCTTTATATTGACGATGGTAAAATTGTAAACGTTGCTAAAGCGACCGACCCACTACAAAACGCCGATAAAACTATTGATGCCAACAACCAATATGCAATACCAGGTTTAATTGATTTACATGTACATTTGGGTTCATCAGGCAGTAACTTTACTGAGTTTCAGTATTTGCCGGTTAAATCGCACTTTAATTCTAATTTGTATTTAGGCGTAACTAACATTGTTGATTTGTTTTCGTTTGAGCAAACCCTAAACGAAGCCGCTCAATTAGAAGAAGCCCAACTAACCCCTAACCTTTTTTATGCAGGTACATTGTTTACCAACCCTGGCGGGCATGGCACGCAGTTTGGTGGCAACGCTTACGAAATTGCCAAAAATGAAGACATAGCAGCGCTATGGAAAAAACATATAAGCACCCAACCCCATGTAACTAAAGCGGTTATTGAAACCTTTGGCGGTATGGGTAAATCGTTGACTGATAGCCAATTAAGCGATCTTGGTAAGCGCTCTAAAGCGGCTAATTTACCGTATTTTGTGCATGTTTCTACACTAGATGATGGCAAACGCGCTATTAAGGCCGGTGCAACGGCTTTAGCCCACGGTATTAATAGCGAAGCGATAGATGATGAGTTTATTACGCTAATGAAACAGCATAATGTAACCTACATTCCTACCCTTGCGGTGTACCACAACCATAGCGATGAAAAGCATAACCATACTATTAGCTCACAAAACGAGTTACTAAAAACCATTCCCGAAAAGCTTCAAGAGTGCTTGTTTGAAAATGTGCCTGCGCCTTCAAAATGGAAAGAACACGCATGGAGTGAACGTAAAACCGCTTATGCAAATATTCAAAAGTTACATAAAGCTAATATCACTATAGGCACCGGCTCTGATGCCGGAAACCCATACACAATCCATGGAACAGGGTTACATAACGAGTTAGATGCACTTAAAAAAGCGGGCCTAACTAATGGTGAAATAATTAATGCGGCAACGGTTAACGGCGCACAAGCGATCAATAAAGCAGATAGTATTGGTAAGCTTGCTAAAGGCTTTGAGGCAAGCTTTATACTGCTTAAGCAAAACCCACTTGATGATATAAACCATATTCACACAATCTCAGAGGTTTATAAAGCAGGTATACAAGTAGACCGCCCAGCGCTTATTGCTCAAAACAAAGCCATAAAGCCACAAGGCCCCACTTGTAATGAAGTAATTAAAAGCAGCCAAGCGCAGCATGTTATTGATGATTTTACCGGTGATACACCATGGCAAGCCTTAAGCGACTCGGTAATGGGTGGTCAGTCTGTGGCAACGCTTACCACGCATAAAAATAGCTTAACTATAGATACAACCATTACAAAGCCAACAAGCTTTGGCGCGTGGGCAGGCGCTGATATAAAATTTACATCACCGGCTGATGCTTCAGCATTTAAAGGTGTGCGCTTAACGTATAAAGGGTCTACCACGCCTTTTGCTTTGTCTGTTTATCATAGTGATGTAAAGGATTGGGATCACTTTAGTGTACTTTTAAAGCCGCGCGATGAATGGACCACGCTTGATATTCCCTTCACTACACTTAAACAATTTGGTTTTGGTAGCCCAGTTACGTGGTCGGCAACAGAATTAACTGGGGTTAACTTAATGTGGCGTAAAATGCCAGGCGCAAGCAATGAGTCATTAAAAAACACACTACAAATCAAAGAGCTAACTTACTTTTAAATGAGTAGCAGTCAAAACACAAAATCATTTGGGTTTTGACTGTTTTTTGTTATGGTTTAATCACTTACAAAAAGAAGCACATACTATGCTCAAACATCCATTTTATAAATACAGCTTTTTTACTCTACTTATTGTAGATATTGCTTATGCCCTTGGGCTAATAATCGCGAACTCCGCATCCTTTACTACTGGTAGTGCACTCGCTGCAACTGTGTGGTTCGTTACTTTTTACTGGCTTCCTGTTTGGAGTGCGGCAGCGGTTATTTTTTACCTTCGCAATAAACACATTAACAAAATAGCATTTGAATGGTTAATTGCAGTTGTATTTATGGCACTTGGTAATGTGCTTACCGATATATTACTCACACAGCTTTTTGATGGGCATAAATCGATGGGAGTATTTGTTGTATTTAACGGCTTACTTTGGGGATCGTGTATTTACTTTACCAGTATTTTTATTGAAAATAAAAAACGCGCAACAGCCGAAAAACACGCACTTAAACAAGCTCAACTTGCTACATTACGATATCAACTAAACCCTCACTTTATGTTTAATAGCTTAAATACAATTTCGGCCTATATTCATACAAACCCTGATTTAGCCGATGAAGTACTGCATGAACTTGCTGATATTTTAAGGTACTCCCTTGATACCGCCGAGCAACAGCAAATACCTTTACAGCAAGAGCTTACAATAATAGAAAAATACTTAAATATTGAAAAAGCACGCTTTGGCGATAAACTTCAGGTTAATTACCATATTCCCAATAGGCTTAAAGACATATCGCTACCACCGCTACTGATTCAGCCAATTATTGAAAACGCCATTAAACACAACGCCAACCAAACTTCTCTAATACTTAATATAACCCTGAGTGAGCTTCCAAACGGCGTTAAAATACAAATTAGCGATAATGGTAAGGGTTTTTCGAGCGATGTAATAAAGCACGGGCATGGCAATGGTGTAGGGATGAAAAACATACTCAAGCGCGTCAAACAACTTGGTAAAAGTAAGGTACTACTGAGCAATAATAATGGTGCAGTGGTTACGTTGGAGCTAGCACTATGAACAGCAAAAACCAGCAACATACTATTACTAAAATGCGCGTATTATTTGCCGATGACGAGCTTCCCGCTCGCGAAAAATTAAGCCATCAATTAAGTTTAATGGAGCATGTTGAATTGGTGGCTATGGCTACAAATGGCAAAGAGGCTATTACATTAATCAATGAGTTGACCCCTGATGTGGTATTACTTGATATTCAAATGCCTGAAATTAACGGCCTTGAGCTTATTGATTTACTTAACTACCAGCCCATTATTATTTACACAACCGCGTATGACCAATTTGCTATTGAAGCTTTTGAGCACGCCTCAACTGACTACTTACTCAAACCTTTTCCTATTGCTAGGCTAAAAAAAGCTCTCGCCAAAGCGCAGCAGCAACTAGAGCAACAACGTGCACATACCCTAGTCAATCACGAACCCAACGAGCAAACGTTTACATTAACCAAAAACACTATAAATAAGCTCATTAGTAAAAACGGTGAGCGGATATTTTTACTCTCCCCTAGTAATATTAAATTTATTAAATCGGAGCAGGGCAATAGTTTGGCGTGGAATGGCGATACATTTCATCATTTAAGCGATACACTTGATCAGCTTGAGCATGCTTTAGCAGCACATAACTTTGTACGAATCCACCGCAGTTATTTGGTTAATATTGACCACATTAAAGAAATACAGCGCTGGTTTAATGGCAAACTTATGGTGATTGTAAATGACGATATTAAATCTGAACTAAGCACCAGCAGAGCCGGCGCAGATAAGTTAAAGCAATTGCTGCATATTTAACTTATCCAATATGCTACTGGTCGTTACTCGAATACACACTTAAAATAGGGAATTTATAATCGGCAAACGATACAGTTACCGATTGTGTTTCGTTGCCTTTAAAACCGAGTTTAAATTCCATTGGCATAAATCGGCTGCCGTCAGCAAAAAGTGCAAGTAAGTGCTCCTCGCCTAATTCTCGATTGCCCGACGATAAGTTAGTTAGCGTTATAACAGCCCAGCGTTCGCCCTCTTCATTGCTCATTAATACATAATTAACGATTTTAAAATCCCCTTTTTTAGGGGTTATGTTGCTATCGTTTGCAAACGATAAGTGCATGCTATTTGGTACTGCACGGTCAACATTTAGCGCTTTGATAGAGTCGGCTTGGCTTGCCCACGAAAGCACCAATAAAATGATCACTAAGGCTTTCTTCACTGTGAGTTCCTTTTTATTACCTAGTAAAATACCTAGTAAATTACCTAATAAATTACATAACAATAACTGTTTAAATTATATTCGCATTCCATACCTATTATGTAAACAAACAATCATCACAATTTTATCCAGCGCTTTGGCTTCGCCACTACAGACTAAGCGCTCATTCAGTGTGCTTGCGCTACTTTGAGGTAATAACGAGTGATAAGAGTAAATAATTCAAAGCTAACTTAAAGTAAAAAGCGCGATTAAACAGGAGTATAAACGTATGGCAAGCACACATAAAAACTCAACAACGGATTTATCTGATCCCAGTAACAGCATTCAAGTAAGAGGGGCGCGCGTTCACAACTTAAAAAATGTAGACGTTGATTTACCTCGTAACGCATTGGTTGTTTTTACAGGAATATCGGGCTCTGGAAAGTCGTCGCTTGCGTTTGGAACGCTGTTTGCTGAGTCGCAGCACCGTTACCTTGATTCAGTATCGCCGTACGCCCGAAGGTTGATAGATCAAGTTGATGAGCCCGATGTTGATTCTATTGAAGGGCTACCGCCTGCCGTTGCTTTGCAGCAGCAACGCGGCGCACCGTCGGTTCGCTCATCAGTTGGCAGCATAACAACTATTTCTAACGCGCTACGCATGCTTTACTCACGCGCAGGCGAATACCCCAAAGGGCAAGGCATACTTTACGCCGATGCGTTTTCGCCGAATACGCCACAAGGTGCCTGCCCAGAATGCTCAGGAATAGGCCGAGTGTTTGAAGTAACCGAAAAGCTACTTGTGCCAGATGATACAAAAACTATTCGCCAGCGCGCTATAGCCGCGTGGCCACCAGCATGGCAAGGTAAAAACCTAAGCCGTATACTTACCTCGCTTGGTTATGACATAGACACACCTTGGAACAAACTTTCTAAAAAAGCACGCGATTGGATTTTATTTACCGACGAAACACCTACTGTGCCGGTATACCCAGATTACACCTATGAGCAAACACATAATGCGATAAAAAATAATGAAGATCCAAGCTACATGGGAACTTTTTCAAGCGCTAAACGCTTTGTTTTACAGTCTTTTGCTACTACCCAAAGCCCGCGTACAAAAAAGCGCGTATCGCAGTTTATGCAAATATCGCAGTGCCCTACCTGCCAAGGTAAAAAATTAAAACAAGCGTCGCTAAGTGTTAAATTTGCAGGGCTTGATATTGGCGAGCTATCTCAACTTACATTAAACGAACTTGCTAAAAAATTAAGTAATGCCGCCAACACCAAAGTAAATAAAAATACAAAAAATCCAGAGCAAGCCATTGTTACGCAGCGCATTGCCAGCGATATTCTTACCCGTATTGAAGCACTAACCATGCTTGGTTTAGGGTACTTGTCGCTTGAGCGTACAACGCCAACGCTCTCACCCGGAGAGCTACAACGATTGCGACTTGCCACACAAATTCGCTCTAAATTATTTGGGGTAGTTTACGTGTTAGATGAACCTTCAGCGGGTTTACACCCTGCAGACACTCAAGCACTTTTAAAAGCGCTTGATGAGCTAATAGCGGCTGGCAATTCTGTATTTGTTGTTGAACACGATGTTAGCGTTGTTGAACATGCTGATTGGATTGTTGATGTAGGCCCTGATGCCGGTGTGCATGGTGGCAACATTATTTACAGCGGCCCTGTTGAAGGGTTAAGAAAAATAAAAAATTCGCACACCGGTCGTCACCTTTTTGCTAAAAACGCCAGTCAAGAGTCAACTCAAAACAGCGCGCAAAAAAAGGAGCAAAGGCAGCCAAAAGCGTGGTTAAAATTGGCAGATATTGAGCGTAACAATCTTAAAAAACTCAATGCAGAATTTCCACTAGGTGTTATGACAACCGTTACTGGTGTTTCGGGCTCTGGTAAATCAAGTTTAGTAAGCCAAGCGTTAGTAGAACTTGTTTACGAAGCACTTGGGCAAAAAATAATAACGGAAGCGCCAACCGACGAAGCCGACTTACTCGAACAAGAGCTGCAAACACACACCAGCGGAAAAATCATTGAAGGAATAAATAATATAAGCCGCCTGATTACCGTAAATCAAAAAGCGATTGGCCGTACCCCTCGTTCAAACTTAGCTACCTATACGGGTTTATTTGATCATGTGCGTAAACTATTTGCTTCTACCCAAAAAGCGAAAGAGCGCCGTTACGATGCTGGTCGCTTTTCGTTTAATGTTGCTAAAGGTCGCTGTAAAAACTGTGAAGGCGTTGGCTTTGTGAGTATAGAGCTGCTGTTTTTACCTAGCGTTTATTCACCTTGCCAAGTGTGTCATGGCAAACGTTATAACGAGCAAACACTTGAGGTTACATATCGTGATAAAAACATCAGCGATATTCTAAATTTAACGGTTGAATCGGCATATACCTTTTTTGAAAATGAGCCTGCAATACTGCGATCACTCGATGCACTTATGCAAGTAGGTCTTGGGTATTTACGTTTAGGGCAACCTGCCACTGAGCTTTCGGGCGGTGAAGCGCAGCGTATTAAATTAGCAACAGAGCTTCAACGTGCGCAGCGCGGTAACACACTTTATGTTCTTGATGAGCCAACTACAGGCCTGCACCCATCGGATGTATCAATGCTGATGTCGCAGTTAAATAAATTAGTGGATGCTGGCAACACCGTTATTATGGTTGAACACGATATGCAAGTAGCCCGTAATAGTGACTGGGTTATTGATGTAGGACCCGGTGCTGGCGAAGAAGGCGGCTTAATTGTAGCGCAAGGGAAACCTCCAGAGGTAGCCCAATCTAAAATAAGCCGAACAGCACCTTTTTTGAATCGTGCAATTTAAAGAGCAGGTAAACACTAAATAACAAAAAAGAGCCAATGGCTCTTTTTTGTTATTAGCTTTTTAAAAAGCGTTCTATTTTAGGTTTTACCGTAACCGACATTATCAGCATTATAGTTAAACCTATTGGTAATGCGGCTAATAACCCTTCAACCCATCCAGTTACAAATACACGCATATCTGCATAGCCAATATTATTAGTAGCGGTAACAAACGCCATAACCGACTCCATGATCAGCGCCATAAAAACACTAATCACTAAATTACGTTTTAGCTCGCTACTACTAGGCAATAACTTATTAACTAGCTTATGCATTAAGGTCATCATTACAAAACCAACAGGCGCCATAACCAATACTGCACTTATAAATGAGGTAAACCAATCTGCATAAAAATGCTCTGTAACACCCACATTCACATAAGTCATAATGCCAGTTAGAGTACCGCCAATTAAGGTAATAATACTTACCATAACCAGTATTTTATAAATTACAGGTGTTTTTTTAGGCTCAACCATTACTGGGTTTGCTGATACGGGTGTACTCATATTTGGGCATGCCTTAAGCGTTAAATAGATGACAAAGTCAACTATAACAAATTAATTGACAATATCAACCACTTTTTGAGCTAACCAAAAATAAGCCAAATTCCAACTAACCCCATTAAGCTACCAGCAATACGGTTCATCCATTTAATATTATCACCACGGCTTAAAAATAAACGTAAGCTTTTACCGCCTGTTGCGTAAGCTAACATACTTAAAAACTCGGTGGTCATTATAACACCAAGCAATACTAAAAGCTGAGGGGCTACAGCATGCTCAACACTTATAAAGGGTGGCAGTAGTGAAATCATAAACGCCCACCCTTTAGGGTTAGCAATTGCGGTTACAAAACCTTGCGTAAATAACGACTTCCTACTTACGTCACTTGGTTTTGAGGTATCGACCGACATTTTTCCTTTGGCTCGCCACATGTTAACGCCAATATAAATTAAGTACGCACCGCCTACCCACTTTAAAATAGCAAACGCATCTGGGTAATTTAGCATTACGCTTGCAACACCTAATACCGCAGCTATGGCAACACTTGCGACACCTAACAGCTCGCCTATCATCATCCATAATGTGCGGCGCACGCCAATGCTCATACCGAGTGTCATGGCAAGGGTCATACACATACCAGGCGTTATCGACACAAAAAAGAACGTAGGAATAAAAACCGCAAGTGCTGCTACATCAATCATTAATTTACTCTCATATTAAAAGCAAAAACGCGGCTATAAGTAGCCGCGCTGTTGCTTACTCATTTTTATTACTATTGACCAGCACTTACCACGGGGTCAGTAATAACCTCTACTGGCTCTGCTGTATCATTTAACAAATACTTATCTAACCACTGTTCTTGTTCCCACAACACATGTAATAAGCTTTTACGCGCACGGTAACCATGTGCTTCATAAGGGAGCATTACTAAGCGAGCATCTTTACCTAAACCTTTAAGGGCTGCGTACATGCGCTCACTTTGCATTGGGAAGGTTCCTGAATTAGGATCTTCTTGGCCGTGGATCATTAGCATTGGTTCGTTAATTTTTTCAGCATGGAAAAACGGCGACATATTAGCGTACACACTTTGTGCTTGCCAAAAATCACGCTCTTCTCCTTGAAAACCAAACGGCGTTAATGTGCGGTTATACGCGCCACTGCGAGCAATACCTGTTTTAAATAAATCGCTATGAGCCAATAAGTTAGCAACCATAAATGCACCATACGAGTGCCCTGCTATGGCTATTTTGTTTTTATCGGCAATACCTTTTTTAACTAATACATCAACAGCTGCTTGCGCACTTGATACTAACTGCTTTCTAAAGTTATCGTTTGGCTCGCTGCCATCAATACCCACTATTGGCATTTTAGGGTCGTCAAACACGGCAATACCTTTAGCAAGGTAAGGCATTGGGCCCCAATAACCAATGTAGGTAAACGCATAAGGCGATTCGCGTACTTGCGATGCAACCGCTTTATCTTTGTATTCAAGTGGGTAAGCCCACATAAGTACCGGTAACGGGCCTTGTGTTTTATCGTACCCTGGTGGTAAATAAAGCGTGCCCGAAAGCTCAACGCCGTCGTCGCGTTTATAACGTAATTGCTCTTTAGTTACGCCTTTAAATGCAGGGTACGGATGCTCAAATGTCGTTAGTTGCGTTAACGTGTCGTTATCTAAATCACGTATAAAAAAGTTAGGTTGCTCAGTTTTAGATTCGCGAATAGTAATAAAGCGCTCACCTTCGTCATCAAGTAGTGCACGAACACGCTCATAGTATGGCGCTTCTGATTGCCATAAACGCTTGCTGCTATTTGTTTTAACATCGTACCTATCTAAAAACGGCACATTACCTTGCTCTGAAGCACCATTACCGCGCAGGTAAATATAACGCCCGCCTACAATTTTAATTACGTTTGCGCCTAAATCGTTGCGCTCGTAAATGGCATTACCCGGGTCTTTGTACGCATCGTTGTAACTACGCTCTGAAAATAGCACGCGGTTTCTGTCGGCATTTCGTGGTTGCACTATGTAAGTACGTACTTGGCGATCGCTAAAGCGCCAGTCTGTCAGCATTGCTACGTTTTCGTTGCCCCACTCCATTCCCGCATAACGGCGCTCTACTTTGGCAAATAATTTAGGCTCGCGTTTAAATGGTGCACGTAAGCTGTAAACATAATCATGATGCTCAACGTCGGTTTTCATGTCGCCGCCATCTTGCGCCTCGGCCCAAATAACTTCAGCACCTTGATCGGCTCGCCATTCAAAATCACGGCGGCCAGTGCGTACACTGTCGTAACCTTGTGGAATATTATCGGCAAGTGGCTGTTTTGCCAGCTCTGCTAATGCATAGCCGCGCATGCCCCATATTTGCCACGTGCTTGCAAAGCGGCTGTAAGGCACTTGATACGAAAACGGCTCATTAATACCGGCAACTAAAATATTGGTAGAATCAGGTGATACTGAAAACGATTTAAATAAAGAAGGGCTACCTATTGCTTGAGTATTGCCATCAAGCGTTATGTAAGCCAATTGCCCTTGCCCGTAAAACTTAAACTGTGATTCATCAAACGGGCTGGTTAATAAATTTTGGTAAGTACGTGCTGGCGCTTTTTCGCCAGTACTTTGTTGAATAACAGGCACTACATTTTGGCTGTTATTTTCAAGCCTTGGTTTACCAAAATTAACAGCAAGATTTGCAACAATGGCGCTGCTATCTGGCAGCCATTTATATGGCGATGCAGTTAGTACCGAATTTAACGCAGCACTAGTTAACTCTTTTGCTTGTTTGGTTTCAACGCTGTAAAGCCATAAGTTGGCTTGGGTTGGTTGCTCAACAACAAAGGCTAAATATTTACTATTAGATGACCATTTAGGTGAGCGGATAATGCCATTAGGTAAGTTGTTAATGCTAATAACCGACCCGCTTTGAACATGCTTAAGCTCCACGGCACTAAATTTGGCACTCACACGAGAGCGCGAAAAATTAGCGGGGTTTAGCTTAATACCTGCAAGCTTAAGCTCTTCTTTTGCAAGTTCATCAAGGGTTACTACACGTTTGCGCTCAAAAAGCGCTAGCCACTGGCCATCGCTCGATAAGTAACTAGTGGGTGCTAACTTAGCGTCAACCAATGCTGCAAGTTCGGGTGATGGGGTTTGATAGCCCTGCTCGGCGTAACTTGTTGGGACTAATGCCGCACAACAAATAAAGACAACTAACAGCCTAAAAGCGCTCATGTTTTTATCCTTTTGTTATTTTTTACTCTTATAGGCGTATATAAACACGTTTTGCTTTGTTCATAAAGTATTAAGGTAAGTTAAACACCTCTAAAAGATGACTTAATAGTGCTGATTAAGCTAAACTACAGCGCTATTTATTCACCACTGCGGTACTTAAAATACAATGCATAACAAAGCCAAATCAGTCACCATTTTTGATGTTGCAGAGCGTGCTGGTGTATCAAAATCAACCGTATCCTTGGTACTTACCCAAAGCGATAAAGTGGGCAATAAAAGTAAACAAAAAATACTCAAAGCGATAGATGAGCTAGGGTACGTTTATAATCGTGATGCCGCTGCTATGCGCTCAAAACGCTCTAACTTAGTGGCCATAGTAATAAATGATTTAACTAACCCAGCTATGGCACACCTTGCTACCAGCTTACAACTTTTGTTAAACGACAATGGCTTACAAGCCATGATTGTAAGCAGTAATAATAGTCTTGAGCTACAAGCAAACGCAGTTAAAAACTTAAAAGAATACAACGCAGCTGCATTTATTATTTGCCCCGTTGCTAATACTTGCCCCAAATGGCTTGATGCGCTCAGCGCGCAACACAAAGTAATTACCTTAATGAGTGAAGTGCCCTTTAGCGCAGCTCCGTGTGTATTACCCGACTATAAAAAAGCCAGCCACGTAGCCAGTATGCATTTACTCGCACAAGGCGTGACAAACATAGCATTTATAAGCAGTGAACTTACTTTAAGTGATTCACAAGCACTGCAAAGTGGCTTTAATACCGCTTGCGCGCAGCACAGCATTACACCATTAGCACCCATTCACTGCGCAGTAAACGCAGCCCTTAGCGCTAAAAATGCATTTATAGAAGCATATAAACACAACCCAACATTAAACGCTGTGGTGTGTGCAAACGATATTATTGCTCAAGGTGTTATTGCTGCTATTAACTCATTAACACATCACTGTATTAAAGTGGTGAGTTGCCACCATATTCCTAATAGCGCGGTTATAAATGATCACTTAACCACTGTGGCTATAAGTACAACTGATATAGCCAAGCGGTGCCTTTTAATACTGCAAGAGCTACTACAAAATACAGCCCCGCCAGTAAAAACACTGGTAAATGTAAACTTACAAATTAGAGATTCTAGCCAATGAAAAAAGTGCTGGTAATTGGCTACGTATGGCCAGAGCCAAATTCGTCTGCTGCGGGAACGCACATGATGTCGTTATTAAATGCCTTTAGAGCGCAAAACTGGGACGTTGAATTTGCAACGCCCGCGCAGCGCACCGACCACATGGTAAATCTTGACGACTTTGGCATAACCAGCCAAAGCATTGCACTAAACTGCGATAGCTTTGACGAATACGTTAAAGCCTATAATCCAGATATAGTCATGTTTGACCGTTTTATGATGGAAGAACAATTTGGCTGGCGCGTTGATAAACATTGCCCTCATGCAATTAAAATTTTAGACACCGAAGATTTACAATGTCTGCGTAATGCTCGCCACGAAGCGTTTAAAGGTGAGCGTGATTTTACAACCAGCGATTTACACTCAGACATAGCAAAACGCGAAATTGCCGCTATTTTACGCTGCGACCTAAGCTTAATTATTTCAAGTTATGAAATGAGCCTACTAAATAGCGTATTTAAAATAGAGCCAAACTTATTACACCATTTACCGTTTATGGTCGATTTAAGCTCACTGCCTACAAGTACAAAAACGTTTGAGCAGCGCCAGCACTTTATGACCATAGGTAACTTTAGGCACGCACCAAACTGGGATGCTGTACTTTACCTACAAAAAATATGGCCTCTTATTCGCAAGCAGCTACCAAAAGCAGAACTACATATTTATGGCTCTTATCCACCACCAAAAGCCACGGCACTAAATAACCCTAAAACAGGGTTTTTAATAAAAGGCTGGGCCGATAATGCGTTTGATGTAATGCAAAGCGCACGCGTATGTTTAGCACCACTGCGCTTTGGTGCAGGGATTAAAGGTAAATTGCTTAAAGCCATGATTATGCGAACACCCAGCGTTACCACCAATATTGGCGCAGAGGGCATGCATAACGATTTACCATGGCCGGGGAAAATAGCCAACACCGCCGATGACTTTGCCAGTGCTGCCATTGAAATGTACACCAATCAAAGTGACTTTGAGCAAGCGCAGCAAGATGGCAGCACACTACTTAATACGCTGTACAACAAAGCACTATTGAGCGCTGCGTTAATTCAAAAAGTCGATTCAATAAGTAGTGATTTAAACGCTCATCGCGAAAAAAACTTCACAGGCCAAATGCTCAAACATCATACAATGCGCAGCACTCAATACATGTCGCAATGGATAGCCGAAAAAAATAAAAAATTAGATTAAAAATGACTAGACACACACCAATTAGTGTTTAAAATCGCGCCCATCAAACGTGGGCATTTTTAGCTGTATTGTCTATATTTTTAGCTTAGTTATCGCAATATTTGGTCCAAAAAGATTTGAAAACTGCAACCTTTACAGAAAAACGCAAATTTATCGTTAAATTGGGTAAGATGCTTCACAAATATGGTACGCCTGCTTACCGCCTAGAAGCTCACCTCATGGAAGTGGCTACATACTTAGGACTTAAATCGTCGTTTGTTATGTCGCCAACCTCTGTAACGTTTGTTATTTGGACCGATGGCCACGAAGACGAATATACCCATGTTGCACGTGTAGACCCTGGCGATCACGATTTAGGCTCACTTGCCGACACCGACGACCTTGTAAACCAAATGCTTGACGACAAGCTAAGTTTACAAGAAGTTGATGCGCAACTAGACGCTATTTTTGTAATGCCAAACCCATACAATAAACTTGTTACGGGCGTTGCGTTTGCAACTTCTGGTGGTGCGTTTGCAATGTTAATGGGTACTAGCTGGACTGATGTTATTTGGTCATCGCTTCTTACTTTAGTTGTTTATGTGTTTGTGCTTTGGTCTGGGCGCTCAAAACGCGTAGCACATATGCTTGAGCCATTAGTAGCAATAATATCGGCCATACTTGCCTGTGCAGTAAGCGTATACATAACACCTGAAATAAACATACGCTTGGTGGTACTTTCGGCCATTATTGTGTTTATACCCGGTTTAGCACTTGCGCTTGGCTTAGCAGAGCTTGCAGCGCGGCATTTAGTGTCGGGTACAGCAAGAGTCATGGACTCGTTTATGCTGTTATTTAAACTCTATTTTGGCGGTTTTATTGGCATAGGCATTGGCTTTGCACTCTTTGGGCAAGCTGACTTTGTACAACCTGAACCATTACCAAAGTGGACAGCATGGCTCGCCATATTTTTACTTTGTAGCAGCTTAATCGTTATTTTTAGAACCAAACTTAAGCACGCTGTTTGGTCTATTGCATCAGGCTTTATAGCGTATGGCACCAGTATTGGCTCGGCTATGTACCTTGATTACACGTTAGGTACGTTTGTGGGTGCTTTATCGGTAGGTATATTTAGTAACTTGTTTAACCGTGTTGCTAATGCGCCGGCTTCTATTGTGGCCATGCAAGGCTTAATTGTATTAGTACCAGGTAGCAAAACCTATATTGGCTTAAACTCACTCATTGAAGGCCAAGACTTTATATACGCAGAGCATATAGGCCAGCAAACGTTTTTAATATTTATGTCGCTTGTTGCAGGGCTAATATTTGCAAACGTAGCCCTACCGCCTAAAAAGAGTTTGTAACTGATACTGAGCGCTCGCTTTACTTTAATTGAGTAAAGCGAGTAAAACATTAAACTAAAAACAACTACCAAGTAGCAATTGAGGCCAATGCTAAATGTTTTAGCTCATTACATTGCACTTGAGTCAAACTCAAAAACCTCATAGTGATTCCAACGTAAAAACAGTTCAGCGCTTTCTAAATAACCTAAACTCTGGATAATAAATCTATCTCAAGCAGCTATTTTCAGCGCTAACTGCGTTGAATTTACTTGCAATAGGCTAGATATTTGCGTATTCACTGGTGCGTAAACTGCTTTGCTGAGCTTGAATAAGCCATAAAACAGCCAGCGACAGTAAAACCGATTTCCATTTCATTATTGCTCTGTTCCCTCTATGAGTAGAGGTATTTTATGCGTGCTTTTATTAATTTAATGATAAACCATATATGGTTTTCTATTTCGGTTCAATCACTTACAAACAGCAGCCTTAGCTTATTAATAATAAAAGATGATAGTGAGGATTATTACTTGGCACTTCCCTATTGAGCTAAAATACTCAATAGGGAAGTAACTAACTAGCGTGACCAGTTAGTTTTGGCAAGCTCTACAATCTCGTTTCCTTTGCCATTTATCAGCGCTTTCATCATGTAAACGCTAAAGCCTTTTGCTTGCTCTAATTTGATTTGCGGCGGCATTGAAAGCTCTTGTTTTGCTGTATCGACTTCTAAAACAACAGGTCCTGAGTGGTTCATCATCTCGTTCATTGCCGATGGTAATTTTTCAGGGTCATCCACATGAATCCCTTTTAAGCCGCAGGCCTGTGCAATGTTAGCAAAACTTGGGTTTTCTAAATCGGTATCGCTTGATAAAAACCCACTGGCTTTCATTTCCATAGCCACAAAACTAAGTGAGCGATTATTATAAACAACAATCTTTATTGGTAAATTAAGCTGCTTAAGTGAGATTAAATCCCCCATTAACATCGAAAAGCCACCATCACCACACATTGCAATGACTTGGCGGTCTCTATCAACAGATTGAACCCCCATTGCCTGCGACATCGCATTTGCCATAGAGCCATGATTAAACGAGCCAATTAAGCGACGCTTACCATTCATTGATAAATAACGCGCAGCCCACACTGTTGGCGTACCTACATCACAAGTAAAAACAGCATCGTCAGCTGCTTGCTCGTTGAGTAAACGCGTTAGGTATTGCGGGTGAATTAAGTTTTGCGAGGTTTTGCCACTGGCAAGTTCATCAAGATCTTGTCGAGACTCTTTGTAATTTTTAACACATTTTTGTAAGTGCGAACTTGTCCGTTCACCTTTAATATAATCAAGCAGTGTGGCCACTGAGTTTTTAGTATCCCCTAACACGCCACAGTCAATTTGCACGTGTCGCCCGAGTGACGCAGCCTGATTATCAATTTGCAATATGGTGGTATTTTCGGGATAAAAAGCACGATAAGGAAAACTAGTACCAATCATTAATAACGTATCGGCTTCTTGCATTGCATGATAGCCCGATGCAAAGCCAATAAATCCGGTCATACCAACATCGTAAGGATTATCGTATTCAATAAATTCTTTACCGCGCATGGCATGCACTATCGGTGCTTGTAATTTTTCGGCTAGCGCAACAATTTCGTCGTGGGCATCCTTACAACCAGCACCACACAATAAGGTTACTTTTTTACTTTTATTAAGATGAGTCGCCATTGCTTCAATATCAGATAAAGCGGGGGTATAAGTTGCTGGCTTTGGCACGTTCCATTTCGGCTTAATAGCTTTAGGCATATCTTTTAATGCAATATCGCCAGGTAGCACAAGTACACTCACGCCTTTGTTTAGTATTGCTTGTCGCATTGCTGTTTCTAGCAGGTACGGCATTTGCTCAGGGCTCGACACCATTTCACAATACACACTGCATTCTTTAAATAATTCTTGCGGATGGGTTTCTTGAAAATAACTACTGCCAATTTCAGATGAAGGAATATGTGCGGCAATTGCTAATACTGGTACATTATTGCGCTGACAATCAAATAAGCCATTAATTAAATGAAGGTTACCTGGCCCGCAAGAACCCGCACACACCGCAAGCTCGCCTGATAAATGTGCTTCGCCACCAGCTGCAAATGCGGCAACTTCTTCATGTCGCGTACCTAGCCATTCAATTGTTCCCATTTTTCGCAGACTTTCACTAATGCCGTTAAGTGAATCGCCAGTTACTCCCCAAATACGTTTTACGCCTGCTTGTTCGAGGGTTTTAGTGATAAAACTTGCGATATTTTGACTCATAATATAGAACTCCTAAATATTCAGTTATTCTGTAAATTGATTTTTCGTCTCTGATCTATCAGGTAAGTCATCGTTTCGAAATGCGCTCAATTATTGAGAATCGATAAGCTTAAATATTTTGATAATGATAAATATATTACTACTGAGACTTTACTAACAAACGCCTATGCTTGCTGCGACCCCATACTGATACATAAAACATGAATGTCCGCTTTAAAGTGTTTATGAATATGCGGGTGCGAGATTTTTAGTGGCTTAACTATGAATATGTTATTATGCGCTCAATTATTTTACTGAATGCTTTTCTCTTACTTCTATGTCAAATTCTGCTTCTTGCTTTACATTATTTTCTCAAAATATTGATGCTCTCGCGCTTCCTGAAAAGTTTACTTTCCCTTTTTATTACGAGCCGCAACCATTAGCTGTAGCAGCCACTAAACAATTACAGCAACAGCTTGAAACGTTAGCGCATTTAAAAGCAGAAAATGCAGGTAAAATGTTTGGGGTTTTAGTGGTGCAAAATGCTAAGCAACAATTAGGCTTTTTAAGTGCTTATTCGGGACAAATTGAAGGTGATAAAGGTAATATTAGCTTTGTGCCGCCTGTTTCTAGCATGCAACTTCAAGACGATAGCTATTTGGCTCAAAGTAAAATAATTAACGATATTAATGCTCAAATTGAGCAATTAGAAAATAGTGAACAACTGCTTGAAGTTAATAGCAAACTTGATGATGCAACACAGAGCTACCAGCAAGCGCTATTAGCTCAACAGGCAGTAATGCAAGCCGGTCGTCAGCAGCGAAAAATACAACGTACCGAAGGCAAATTAGAACTTAGCGAAAGTGATTTTGAGCAGTTAAAAAATAAGCTTGCAGGGCAAAGCATCGTAGAAAAAAAGCAACTGCTGGCACTTAAATCCTATTGGCAAAATATAATCGAGTCACTGCAGCAAACACACATCAATATTTCTAATGAAATTGCTCATTTAAAAAAGCGCCGTAAAACACTTTCTAAAAGCTTACAAATAAAGCTATTTGCACAGTACCAATTTTTAAATGCAAATGGTGAAACTACAGATTTAAATGCTATTTTTGCAGCATTACCTGAGCACACTCCTCCTTCGGGTGCTGGCGATTGTGCAGCGCCTAAATTATTACAATACGCCTATAAACATGACTTAAAGCCACTTGCTATGGCAGAGTTTTGGTGGGGAGCAGCACCTAAATCAGCAATTAGGCAGCATAAGAATTACTACCCTTCTTGTTACAGTAAATGCCAACCAATACTTGGGCATATGCTAAAGGGTTTAGATGTTGAAGATAACCCGCTACTTATCAACCCAGCTCAGGGTAAAGATTTAAGTATTGTTTATAAAGATGACGACTTACTTGTGGTAAATAAGCCCGCTGAGTTTTTATCAGTGCCTGGCGTTAATATTGATGACTCAGTTTATATGCGCATAAAAACGCAGTTTCCAGAGGCATCAGGGCCACTAATTGTACACAGATTAGATATGTCGACTTCTGGGTTATTGATGATTGCACTTAATAAACGCGTGCACAAAGCACTGCAAAAGCAGTTTATTGAACGCACCATAGATAAACGTTATGTAGCATTAGTTAATGGTAACGTAGCTGAGGATAGCGGAGTAATTGATTTGCCCTTAGTGCTAGACTTTGATGATAAACCGCGCCAAATGGTGTGTTACACACACGGTAAGCAATCACTTACTACCTGGCAGGTTTTAGAGCGTAACAACAATATTACCCGATTACAGTTATACCCTAAAACAGGGCGAACTCATCAATTAAGAGTGCATTGTGCGCACAGCTTAGGTTTAAACATGCCAATTATAGGCGACACACATTACGGGCAAAAAGCCGAACGATTACATTTACATGCAGAATACTTAGCATTTACTCACCCTATTACGCTTAAACGATTAGAGTTTGAAGTAGCCGCAGATTTTTAAGCTAAAGCCCATCTAAGATCATTTGTTTGATGGTCTTTGCTTTTACAAAATGATCTAATTTATGGGTGTGTATCCACCAAGTAGCAGCATCCATAAGTAGCTCTGGATCGTCGTTTTTATTGGCAAAAAATGCATAAAAAGAAAGCCCTACATTTTCTCCTTTAACTGCTATTTTTTTATCGCATACGGTAATTATTTTTGCTCTTAGTTCTTCTTTCATATGTACCTTATTAAACAAACTATGCTCTGGATTATAAATCTATCTCAAGATCTTTATGGGCATATTTACTTTTAGCCACCGTTACAAAAAATTAAAAAAGAACGTACTGATAGTATCAAAGAAAGTATCATTTTTTCATCTTTTTTATTTGCGCGCTATTTTATTAACTACCTTAACTCCTCCAACACATCAGTAAAACTAAAGCCTGAAAATATTGCATGAGCGTGCTTGTAAAACTTACAGGCCGCATACTCCCACGAGCAAACGAACAAATATAAACTAATTTAATTCAACAAGTTAAATCATGGCATTTAGCTTGCTTCAATATTTGTAAGCAATTAAAGAGCAAGTAAAGGACTAGTTATGAATATTTTTGAAGCACTACGTCATGACCATGACAAACAACGAGAATTGGTAGATGCGCTTATTCAAACACACGGCGACACAGAGCAGCGCCACACGCTAATGGATGAGCTAAAAACAGAATTAGAAAATCACGCAAAATTTGAAGAACGTTACTTTTATAACCCACTTATGTTTGATGACTTAACTCACGAAAAAGCGCGCCACAGCGTAGCTGAACATCACGAAATTGATGAATTAATTGAACAACTTGAAGATACCGAAATGAGCTCGTCTGCATGGTTAGTTGCAGCTAAAAAGCTACACCATTTGGTACATCATCATTTAAGTGAAGAAGAACACGAAGTGTTTCAATTAGCGGGTAAAGCACTTACCGAAGGGCAAAAAGAGAGCCTTGCTGAGCAATACAACGACGCAATGCATTAGTTGCATAACATGCAAACCGACTTCCACACACTCCCTGTGTACTTATTGGTTATAAGCCTTATGGCTTATAACCAATTTTTTTGCATGTACTTTATTACTTTACAGTAAATTTCACGTCTTGGTCGCGTAATAAGTAAAGTGCAAAACACGCAGCCCACATTGGCCATGCAGTAAAGAATAATAAGTTATTAAAGCCATCTATGTACTGGTTGTAAGAAGAAAGCGTAGATAAGCCATGCATTACAAAAATGATACCGTACGTTATACGCTTTTTAATACCTGCTAAAAATGCTAAAGCAAGCACTAACTGCACCGCACCAATAATGTAAGCCACTATATCTGTAGAGCCACTAATACCGTAAAAATGTTCAAAAATACGTGCGCTATGCCCAGGATTAACAAACTTATCGAATGTCCACATAACCATTACAATAAACACGCCTAAACGCAAAGATAAAAGTGACCACTGCAAACGGTTTTGCACATCAGAATTCATTGAACCTGTCATAAAATTTCCTTAAATGAATATTAATAAACGTAGAAGTAACCTAGACCGTATAAGTTGTTTTTTATTTCAAAAATTTTTAATTAAATTCATTAGTTAAGCCATGCAGTACTAAAAGTGAAGCTTATTTAAGTAATTTAAAAAATGCTGCATAAAAGTTAACTCTTTTAAAATGTTAGCAGGTTGAAAGTAGTCTATAATTAAAAATTCTATTAAAAGCATATATTTACATTCACTCTAGTACAATCGCTGTATTAATATTTTATCAACTAATAAAACAATACTACTTAATTACCATCTTTATAATGCATCTGTTTTGTTATGTTCTAAAAAACAAAAAGAATCAAAATTTTACTGAAAGTTATTTTTAATCCTTTCGGTCTTTATCGCCAACAACATTTTAACCGTAGAGAGAAAACGTTTGAAACACGCATATTTAGCACTTTCCCTAGCCACCATATTAAATACACCACTTAATGCTTTTGCAGCCGAAGAATCAAAAACAGCAAAAGAAGGCGCAATTGAGCGTATTGAGGTGGCAGGCCAAGTTATTAGATCTCAAGGTCTTTCGGTTAAAAATGCCACTGTAGACGGCCCTTTTGGCGACAACTTAGCTCTACGAGATATAGCCCGATCAGTAACACCAATTTCAAGCGAGTTAATAGAACAACTCAATATTACGACTTTACAAGACGTACTTGCAGTAAGCCCTAATACCTATTCAGCCAGTGGTTTTGGGGCACCAAGTTTACCTACTATTCGTGGGCAACTAGGTGAGCTTTTCCAAGATGGTACACGCCGCCAAGCAGGTAATAATGGCTTTGGCGTGCCGTTATCGTTCAACTCTATAGAACAAATAGATGTAGTAAAAGGCGCGCCACCGGTATTATTTGGTTCAAGCCAACGCAACGGTGGTTTTGTAAACTTACATTCTAAAAAAGCATCAACTGACGACAGTAAAGGCAAAGCAACGGTATCGGCAGGACGATGGGATCAGTACAGCGTTTTAGTTGATTACAGTGCACCTATAGTAAAAGACAAAGTAGGTTTTAGAGTAAGCGCTGAACACATTAATAACGGCAGTTACTACGACTTTTCGGGCACGAAAAGCGACAGCCTATTTGCAGCACTTAGGGTGTTACCTGATGACAAGAGCAGCTGGGATATTAACTTTGAGTTATACCAAGTTGAATTTACCGATAACGCAGGTATTAACCGCCCTACTCAAGCGCTAATAGATAATGGCCTTTATATTACCGGCCAAGGCGTGCAAGTAAATGGCAGTACAGTTCCAGCGGCAGGTTCTATTGTTTCACCTACTGGGCAAGTAAAAATAGACCGTAGTACAGTACTTACCGACCCTGACAATCAAAACGAAGCCACTACTTATTTACTACACAGTATTTATAAGCGTGAACTTTCAAACAACGCATCAATAAAAAACATTACGTATTTTCAGCACTTACAACGCGAAGAAATTGCACAAAATAGCTTTGTTGAAATTATAGATGGTGCCGATACCGCGCAGAACCGTACCGAACTGACTTACCAATGGAGCAACGAACAGCAAACAATTTTTGCTTTTGATGTGCGTTACAACCGCGTGCTAGGCTACAGCCAATTTACAACAGAAGCCGACCTACCTATTGATTTAACTGGCCCAATTTCAAATCGCCGCATTCCTTTAACTGATTCACAACAAGCGCGTTTAATTGAAATTAGTCCAGGTGTATTTGTATCCCCTGGTGGTCAGTACGATATTAATAACGATGGCAGCGGCGACTTTAACTTATCAGACACTACCGATTCACGCTCATGGCAAACGGGTTTTGCTATTCAGCAAGATTCAGATTGGACAGATAAGTTTCATACAAGTGTTGGCTACCGCATTGATTTTTATGACGTACAAGCAAACGACCCAATAGCACCTGTAGGGCAAATTGCCGCCAGCGACAGCATTAACGACACTTTGCATTCAGGGCAAGTCAGTTTTAATTACCGACTAAGCGATGATTACACCACTTATGGCGCAGCAAGTTACAACGAAGCCACATCAAATAGCATGGCTGGCGGCACTACACTTGGCGGCGACAATACCATTAGTGCGCAAAATTTTGCCACCGAAAATACCCTAGTTGAGTTTGGTTTAAAATATGCACCAAACAATAGCGATTGGTACGCCGATGGCGCAATATTTAGCCAACGCCGTAGTTTACGTAACCGCGATGGCAGTAATACCGGTATTCGCACCACAGGTTTTGAAAGCCAAGTATTTTACGATGCCTACCCGTACTGGTTAAGCGCAGGTTATAGCTACATTGACGCCCGCTACGATAATTCTGCAAGTAGTCAAGATTCTGCCCAAGTAGCCGATGCATTTGACAACTCACGCCCTGATATTATTGCAGGCACCAGTGTGGGCGCTCCTAGTTTTACCGCATTTGCGCCTTCAAACCGCCAAGTTCAGGGCATCCCTGAGCAATCTTTTAGCTTTAACGGAAATTATTCAATTAATTCGAAATGGCAAACGGGTTTTTCAGGTCTATATACAAAGAGTTACCCATTAGACTTTTTGGCAACCGTACATATTCGCGATCAGTACACATTAAACGTAAATACTAGCTATGCTTTTACGCCTAGCACCAAGTTACGCTTAGATGTAAACAACGTTACCAATCAAAAAAATTGGCGCCCTGTATTTGAAGGCGGTTATTTTGGTGCAACCTTGGCTTTTCCTGAATTACCAATAAACGCCAAGCTGACGCTTACGCATAATTTTTAAAGGCAAGTTTGAAAGAGAGAGAACATGATTAAAAAAATACTTTTGTTATTGATTGCAGCGGTCGCCATCGGCCTGTTCTTTCATTTTGATTTGCACCAACTACTTACGCTTGAGGGCTTAAAAGGGTCGATGGATCAGTTTAGCCAATATAAAGCGCAATCTCCGCTATTAATCATTGGCGGATTCTTTTTATTGTATGTGGTGGTTACTGCATTGTCTTTACCGGGCGCGGCTATTTTAACACTGGCAGCGGGTGCTTTATTTGGCTTAGTTGAAGGCTTATTGGTTGCATCGTTTGCATCAACCATAGGTGCCACACTGGCCTTTTTAGTATCACGTTACTTATTGCGCGATACCATTAAAAAGCGCTTTCCTGAGCGTTTAGCAGCCATTGATGCAGGCGTTGAAAAAGAAGGCGGCTTTTACTTATTTACGTTGCGTTTAGTGCCGGTGTTTCCGTTCTTTTTAATCAACTTGTTAATGGGCGTAACAGCCATCAAGTCATGGACTTTTTACTGGGTAAGCCAAGTGGGTATGCTAGCCGGTACATTTGTATTTGTTAATGCCGGTACGCAGCTTGCTCAAATAGAGAGTTTATCGGGCATTTTATCGTTGGACTTAATTTTATCATTCGCTTTATTGGGCGTATTCCCATTTATTACTAAAGGGATCTTAAACGTGTTTAAAAAACGTCGTGTATACAAAAACTATACTAAACCTAAAAGTTTCGACCGTAACATGATTGTTATTGGCGCGGGTGCAGGTGGCTTGGTAACAAGCTATATTGCCGCTGCTGTTAAAGCAAAAGTAACCCTTATTGAAGCGGGCGAAATGGGCGGCGACTGTTTAAACTACGGCTGTGTTCCCAGTAAAGCGATAATTAAAAGCGCTAAAATTGCAGAGCAAATTCGCCACGGTGAACACTACGGCCTAGAAAACATGACACCGCAGTTTTCGTTTAAAAAAGTAATGGCCCGTGTTCATAAAGTAATTGCCGATATAGCACCGCACGACAGCATAGAGCGCTACACTAATTTAGGCGTAGACGTAGTAAAAGGCTACGGCAAATTAATCGACCCGTGGACGGTAGAAATTAAACTTAACGATGGCGGCACGCAAACATTAACTGCGCGTACTATTGTTATTGCCACTGGCGCACGCCCATTTGTACCGCCACTACCTGGTATTGAAGAAACAGGCTATGTAACAAGCGATACCTTGTGGGATAAATTTGCAGCGCTTGACGAAGCACCTAAAAAGCTTGTAGTACTTGGCGGTGGTCCAATTGGTAGCGAATTAGCACAAAGCTTTGCACGTTTAGGTTCAAGCGTTACGCAAATTGAAATGGCGGAGCGCATCATGATCAAAGAAGACCTTGAAGTGTCTACTTTTGCTCACGAAGCGTTAACCGAAAGTGGCGTTAATATTTTAACATCGCACCAAGCACTTCGCTGTGAAGCTCGCGATGGCAAAAAATATATCGTTGTTAAACATAACGACAAAGAAATAGATATTGAATACGACGAGCTATTATGTGCCGTTGGTAGAAGTGCGCGCCTTAAAGGTTACGGTCTTGAAGAGCTAGGCATTGAAACAAACCGCACAGTAGTAACTAACGAATACCTAGAAACACTGTACCCTAATATTTTTGCAGCAGGCGATATTGTAGGTCCGTATCAGTTTACGCACGTCGCCGCTCATCAGGGTTGGTACGCAGCGGTAAATGGCTTATTTGGTCACCTTAAAAAGTTTAAAGTAGATTACCGTGTTATTCCGTGGACTACGTTTATTGACCCAGAAGTAGCACGTGTTGGCTTAAACGAGCAAGACGCAAAAGACAAAGGCATAGATTACGAAATCACTCGTTTTGAATTTGAAGAGCTAGACCGTGCAATTACCGACAGCGCTACAAAAGGCTTTATTAAAGTGATTACACCCAAAGGCAAAGACAAAATACTCGGTGTTACTGTAGTATCTGAACACGCTGGCGATTTAATTGCTGAGTTTGTACTGGCAATGAAACACGGTTTAGGCCTTAACAAAATACTCGGTACTATACACAGCTACCCTACTTGGGCTGAAGGTAACAAGTACGCAGCAGGCGAGTGGAAACGCGCTCATGCACCTGAAAAAGTACTTAACATGCTTGAAAAATACCACACATGGCGCAGAGGCTAATATGTTTAAAACACCTCTAAAAGCATTGCTACTTGGTTCGGCTTTAGTTGCAACATCATTTTCGGCCCAAGCCCAAAACATGCACGATAGCTGGAATGCATTATTAAATAAGTATGTTGTCGCTATTAATCATAATCACAGTACTGAGGTTGATTACGCTGCTATAAAACGTGAGCATGCACAGCTAAAAACGTATTTAGATTCGTTAACGGCTGTAACGCAAAGCGAATTTGACGCTTGGGAAAAGCCTAAGCAACTCGCTTTTTTAATCAATGCTTATAATGCGTGGACTGTTGAACTTATATTGACTAAGTACCCTGATATTAAGTCAATTAAAGACTTAGGGAGCTTTTTTAGCTCACCATGGAGTAAAGAGTTTGTGCCATTACTTGGCAAAACTCGCAGCCTTGATGATATAGAGCATGGTTTAATACGTGGCAGCGGTAAATACAACGACCCACGTATTCACTTTGCAGTAAATTGCGCGAGTATTGGTTGCCCAGCGCTTCGAGAAGAAGCCTATACAGCCACTGATTTAGAGAGCCAATTGCAAGAGCAAACAGTGCGCTTTTTATCAGATATGACACGCAATATGGCTCAAGAAAATACGCTAAGCGTGTCTTCAATATTTAAGTGGTACGGCGATGACTTTGAAAAAGGCTTTAGAGGTGCAAACACGCTACAGCAGTTTTTCTTGCAGTATCCTGATGCCCTTAAACTGATACCCGCTCAGCAAAAAGCACTTAAGAATGATGACATGAAAGTTAAATTTTTAGACTACAACTGGGATTTAAATGTTCTCCATTAAGTTTTGGCAAACACTGGCGCGATACAGCTTTTGCTGTGTCGCGTTTTGCGTTTGTGCAATCGCAAATTTAGCTGTTTTTTCGAGCATCGCGTTTGCTAATACCGTTATTAACTCAAATAGTAAAAGTAATTTAGTAATTAACATACAACAGGGATCTCGCTGGCAACAAGTTCAAGCACTTGGTAGCAATCAAGATGTATACTTTTATGCATGGGGCGGCGACGCGCAAATAAATGCTTATATTCAGTGGGCAGCACAGCAAGTTAAAACTAAGTACAACATTAACCTGGTTCATGTAAAATTAAGTGACACCAGCGAAGCAGTAAGCCGTGTACTTGCCGAAAAATCAGCAAACAATAACAACCAAGGCAGCGTAGATTTAATGTGGATCAACGGAGCTAACTTTGCCACCATGAGTGAGCACTCTCTGCTTTTAAAGCAATGGGCAAATAAACTCCCCTACTTTGCATTAACCGATCCGGCTAATAACCCTGCTGTAACCTTTGATTTTGGTTTACCTACCAATGGGATGGAAGCGCCATGGGGGCAAGCGTCACTTACGTTTTATTACGACAGCATTGCAATAAATGGTAAGGCAAACAATAAATTGCCTACGACATTAAACGAATTACTAAACTGGAGCGCACAAAACCCTGGTCGCTTTAGTTACCCAAAGCCGCCTGACTTTTTAGGTATGAGCTTTTTAAAATACGCCTTAGTTGTACTGCATCAGCAAAGCAGCGAAAACATTAAAGCGCAGCTAAACCAACCAGCTACAACTAAAAATACGGCGCAAGTGTTAAACCCACTGTGGGACTTTTTAGATAAACTACACCCAACTCTTTGGCGTGGTGGCACTCATTTTATGCAAAGTGGTGCTCAAATGCGCCGCCTTGTGGACGATACAGAGTTGAGTTTAGCCTTTACTTTTTCTGCACCTGAAGTACCGGCAGCTATAAAACGCTATGATTTACCAAACAGCATTCGCAGTTACGCAATGAGTGATGGCAGTTTAAGTAATACCCATTTTGTGGCAATCCCTTACAATGCAAGCCACCAGCAAAGTGCGCAATTAGTGGCTAATTTTTTACTCAGCCCTGAGGCGCAAGCTCAAAAACAAAAAGCGCATATATGGGGCGATAAAAGCGTACTTATTCAATCAACGTTAACGCCTGATCAGCAAGCCTTATTTAAAACAGCTAAACCGCATCCAAGTGCACTGCCTTTAAACAGTATTAAACGCACATTGAGCGAACCTCACCCAAGCTGGGTAAACGCCATTATGCAAGGTTGGCAAACTCGTTATGGAGTAAGCCAATGAGTGTTATTTCAAAAAGTGTACCGATTAATACCAAAGCAACAACGCAGTGCAGCACCGATATGTTTACGCGCATTGTAAAATTTAGCCCGCGATTTTTACTCGCTTTACTTATACTACCCGTACTTGGTGGCTTAATTAGCGTATTGCTGCCTGCCTTTGGTTATGCGCCCGTACTTGAGCAAACAACGTTTAGCTTGCAAGGTTTTAATGCCCTTTGGCAAACACCCGGCCTTACCCAAATGGTTACCTTAAGCGTTGCAACGGGCTTAATAAGTACTTTGCTTGCATTTATTATTACCTTAATGATTTTAGCTGCGTTTTTTAATAGCCCGTGGCTTAACCGAATTCAGCGTTTATTGAGCCCTATATTAGTGATACCTCATGCCGCAGCTGCTATTGCGGTGGGGTTTTTAATTGCCCCTTCAGGTATGATTTCACGCTTAGCGTCGCCTTGGTTAAGCGGCTGGGAACTTGCGCCAAACGGCATGTTTCCGCATGATTCATTCGGTATTAGTATTATTTTAGGCTTAACACTCAAAGAGCTTCCCTTTTTATTATTAATGGCACTGGGCGTACTTGCTCAACCTGAGCTTGGCAAAAAATTACGCCAACAACATAAGGTTGCGCTTAACTTAGGTTATTGCCCAATGACCGCCTTTTTTAAAGTAATACTGCCAAGTCTTTATCCGCTGCTGCGCTTACCCCTTTTAGCAGTGCTTGCCTATGCAAGCGCAAGTGTAGAAATGCCTCTTATATTAGGCCCAAATACACCACCCACGTTGGCCGTTGCAATAATGCATTGGTTTAACGATGTTGATTTAAACCTGCGTATTAAAGCCTCAGCGGGCGCTTTATTACAACTGGCACTCACGGGTGGGTTACTTGCGCTTTGGCTTAGCGGCGAAAAAGCGATAAAGGTATTATTTAGCGATTCACTCACTAACGGGGTGCGCGAATACGGCGGATTTTATTGGCAAAAGCTAACGGTAATACTCACTGCTTTAGTGATCGGTTTTATTTTACTGTCGCTAATTGCCCTTATTTTGTGGTCGGTTGCGGGCTTTTGGCGCTTTCCCAATGCACTCCCTGAGCAATTTACACTACTGCATTTTAACAGTGCATTAATGCAAATGAGCAACCCGCTTTTTAATACCCTAGCTATTGGTTTAGTAACAACGGTATTTGCCATTACGGTTACTTTATTGTGTTTAGAGTCGGAGCAGTTAAGCGACAAACCCATCTCTCGCTTTACCAGTTTAATTATTTACTTACCGCTATTAGTACCCAGTATTGCCTTTTTGTTTGGCCTAGTATGGATACAACAATGGGTAAATAACCAAGCCGCGTTTTTTAATGTGGTGTTTACACATTTACTGTTTGTTTTGCCTTACGTATTTTTGTCACTCGCGAGCAGTTATAGGCGCTTAGATCCTCGTTTTGCTCATGTTGCAGCAAGCCTAGGCGCAGCACCATGCAAGGTGTTTTTTAAAGTAAAACTACCTCAGTTGTTTGCCCCTATTTTAATTGCAGCCGCACTGGGCTTAGCAATTAGTTTTGGACAATACCTCCCCACGCTTTTAGCTGGCGGCGGGCGCATAGCCACAATAACAACCGAAGCCGTTACGCTTGCCAATGGCGCAAGCAGACGCACCAGTGCCGTGTACGCTATTATGCAAATGGCGTTGCCACTTATTGGATTTATACTGGCATGGGTTTTACCTAAATATTTTTTCAAAAGTGCACGTGCTTAAAAGTGCACATATTTAAAGCATCCATATTTAACACTATCAGGGTTAAGGTTTTTTAATGCAGTCATCGTTACAGATTAAAAATTGTCAGCTTTATCGCCAAAATGAGCTGCTACTTAGCTTAAACGAGCAAGTTAATGGCGGTGAAATTCTGACTATTATGGGCCCATCTGGCAGTGGTAAATCAAGCTTATTAAATTGGCTTACGGGTACTTTACCAAGTAGCTTTAAGGCCAATGGAGAGGTGTGGCTTAATGGTCAAAATATCGATAATACCCCTCCGCACTTGCGCCATATTGGAGTGCTTTATCAAGACGCTTTATTGTTTTCGCATTTAACTGTTGCTGGTAACATTGCCTTTGCAATGCCAAAAGGTAATAAAAAACAACGCCTTGAAAAAATAGCACACGCACTTGAGCAAGCAGGTCTTAAAGATATGGGCAATCGCCACCCCGATAACCTCTCGGGCGGGCAACAAGCCCGTGTTGCATTATTACGTATGCTGCTGAGCGAACCTAAAGCCATTTTACTCGACGAACCCTTTAGCAAACTCGACACCCAACTGCGTGTTGATACACGCGAACTCGTGTTTAGCCAAATACGCGATCATAAGCTACCTGCAATTATGGTAACTCATGACCATAGCGACGCCGACGCTGCAAATGGCAAACTCATTACTTTAAGTAGCGCACTTTAAATACATAGCTTTAAACGCATAAGGCAATAAACATGCTAGACAAATTTATCACCCCTGTCATTAAGCCTCTTTTAACACCTGTGGTTATGCTTATGCATAAACGCGGCATAACCGCCGATCAGCTAACCGTGGTAGGCTTTTTAGTTGGCTTATTAGCCGTGCCATTACTGGCGTTTGAAATGTGGTACGGCGCATTAGTGGCCATTGCTTTAAATCGAATTTTAGATGGACTTGATGGCGCATTAGCACGCTATGCAAACCAAAGTTCAAGCGCAGGTGGCTTTTTAGATATCACACTCGACTTTTTATTTTACGCGGCTATTCCGCTTGGCTTTATTTTGGCAAACCCTGAGCAAAACGCGATAGCGGGATCGTTATTACTTGCTACTTTTATTGGTACGGGCTCAAGCTTTTTAGCTTTTGCGATTGCCGCCGAAAAATTTAAACTCGAAAAACCGCAATTTAAATACAAAAGCTTTTACTACTTAAACGGCTTAACCGAAGGCACTGAAACAATAGCGCTATTTATTGCATTTTGTATTTGGCCGCAGCACTTTGCGGTTATGGCGAGTATTTTTGCTATTGCGTGTGGCATAACTATTTTTACCCGTATACATGGCGGTTATCACACACTTAAGCAACAAGAAGCCGATGCTAACAAAGCAGCTGAAAACGTGCCTAGCAGTTCAAATTCTGAGGTAATAGATGACTAATGAAGTATGGTGGCGCTTAGGCTTCTTTTTTAGCATTTTAGTTATAATGATGTTGCTTGAAGCGCAAAAACCAGCGCGTAAATCACCAATAAAAAGCAGTACACGTTGGTTTGCTAACTTTGGGTTAGTGTTTGCTTCATCAGTTGTTGCGCGCTTAGTGGTTCCCATTGGGCTAACCGCCGTAGCACTTTACAATCAAGAGCACGGCATTGGCTTATTTAATCAAATAGCTCTACCAAGCAGTTTAATTATTATATTGAGCATACTTTTACTCGATATATTAATTTATTGGCAACATAGGTTATTCCATAACGTGCCTATTTTATGGCGCTTACACCGTGTACATCACGCCGATGCACACGTAGATACCAGTACAGGGCTGCGCTTTCACCCTATCGAAATTGTACTGAGCATACTTATAAAACTAATTGCAGTAACTGCTCTTGGCGTACCTGCAATTGCGGTACTTATATTTGAAATAGCACTTAATGGTTTAGCATTATTTAATCATGCAAATATACGCCTACCTAATGCTATTGAAAAACCACTGCGTTTAATATTAATGACGCAAATATTGCATCGAATTCACCATAGCCAAGTGGTTAGCGAAACTAACTCAAACTATGGTTTTAGTGTAATTTGGTGGGATAAATTATTTGGTAGTTACAAAGGTAAAGCTAAAAAAACCGACGCAGATATAAATATTGGCTTAAAAGAATACCCAAGCCAAAACCAAAATGCGTCCCTTTTGAGGTTACTTACAATGCCTTTTAAAAACAAGTAAAAACAAGCATATTTTATCTCTTACAATACCAATCCACTTAAAATTGCTTTTATGTAGATTGGTATAAACAAAATACTCCTTAAATACTATAAATATACCTGTAACTAACCTTTTAATTGTTAAGTCCTTTCCTACTTTTTTGACGTAAAAAATATTCCGCTCACGCTCCCATCAAAAAACACAAACAACATAACTAATTGTATAAATTGCAATTTATATACAATCTAAAATTGGTAAACTGGTCTTACCGTAAACTAATTGTAAATAAAATAAACAAATATGTTGACCATTTGCGTACTCCACAATATCATTTGTAAGCGCTTACAAAACACATATCAAAATGTAAGCGCTTACAGCATGAAAAAACAAAGCTCAAAAAACAATTAATCTGACAATAATCTGTTGAAACCGGGGTTCAGTTATGAACATTGAAACAACGCACATTACACGTTTACTTGCCGCTATCTCTTTAGTTACGTTAGCTGGCTGTGGTGGCGACTCTGCCACTAAATCAAATTTTGAAAATGTAGATGCCTCTGAGCCAGTTTCAGATTGGCAAATGGTTTGGAGCGACGAGTTTGAAGGCTCAGCCATTGATACAAACAAATGGAACTATGAATTAAACTGCGATGGCGGTGGTAACAACGAGAAACAGTGTTACACCGACAGCGAGCAAAATGCATTTATTGCAGACGGTGTGTTAAACATTGTTGCCCTACCCGCTGAGGAAGGTGCAGAAAAACCTTATACTTCAGCACGCTTAAATACGCGTTATAACGCCGACTTTACGTATGGCCGTTTTGAAGTGCGCGCCAAACTTCCATCAGGACAAGGTAGCTGGCCAGCATTTTGGATGCTACCAACTGATGAGGTTTACGGCACTTGGCCTCGTTCTGGCGAAATAGATGTTTTAGAATCAGTAAACCTTAAAACACCGGATGAAGACGGCGGTATAGAGTCTAGTATCCACGGCACCCTTCATTACGGACGCGCATGGCCAGATAACAGCTATACAGGTAAAGAATACAAATTCCCTGAAGATACTAATCCAGCAGATGATTTCCACACGTATGCTGTTGAATGGCAAGAAGGTGAAATTCGCTGGTACGTAGACGGTTACCTTTATGCAACTCAGCGTCAATCTGAGGTTTTATATAATTCAAAAAATGAGCCTGCGGGCTTAAAACATCGTGGTTGGTTTGCAGAATACTTTGAACAAGGTTCTGGCGAACTTACAACGCATTGGGATAGCGCACCATTTGATAAAGACTTTCACTTATTGCTAAACCTAGCAGTAGGCGGTGACTGGCCTGAAAACGTAAATGATTTAGGTGTAGACGCTAGCGCATTTGAAAATGGCCAAACTTTTGCTATTGATTACGTACGTGTTTATCAATGTGCATCGAACCCTAATACTGGTAAAGGTTGTGAAACCATTCGTCCAGGTTACAACAGCTTAGACGATGCCTTACTTGAGGGTGATGCCCCAGTTCCTATAGCAGGAGGAGTTACTCCATTAACCATATTTGGTGATTCTTTTAATATTAATTGGCCTGCGTGGGATTGTTGCGGAGGTTCAACTCCTGCAATAGTTGTTGATGAACAGCAAGGTAATACAGTTGAGTTTAGTGTTGGTGAAAACCCAACAGTAAACGGCTTTATTTCAAGAGCGGAAAACATCACTGATGAGGCGGGTGTAGCCTCCCCTTTTGATGCTACGCCCCTGTTAGCACAAGGGTATTTTCAATTTAAAATGAAAGTAACTAGCGCACCTGCTGATGCAAACTCTACATGGGTCGTTAAGCTTGAAAGTGCAGGAGATGCACCAACTGCGGCCGAATTACCTATTACTCAAAGCGTTGAAGGTATTGCTCCTGTTGTAGGACAATGGCAAACATATACATTTAAATTAACCGATCTTGTTGCAGCAAACTTAGATATTAGCGCTATTGATGTAGTGATGATTTTTCCTACATGGGGCACTGGTAATGGCGCTGTATATAGAATAGACGATGTGAAAATCACGCAAGATTTTCCAGAGCTTAATGTGTTCACAGATACTCAAAATCTTGATTGGCCAATGTGGGACTGCTGTAGCGGCTCTACGCCAGTGGAAGTAATGGATGATGAAGAGCATGGTATAACAGCGGAATTTACAATAAATGATACGCCTACAGTAATGGGTTTTAACAGCCGTACATCTGTTGGCGGAAGCGGTGAGGCATTTGATGCAAGCGCTATCATAACGGTTGGTCAAATTACGTTTGATATGAAAGTTACGAGTATGCCAAGCACACCCGACGCGCCATGGTTTTTCAAAGTTGAGTCAAACGAAGGTGACTCTGCCGTAGAGCTTGCACTTACTGAAAGTGTTGAAGGCATTGCCCCTGTTTTAAACGAATGGCAAACATATACTTATACACTTTCTGACTTATCGGCTGCCGGTTTAGATGTAAGTGCGATAGATGTATTAATGATTTTTCCTAATTGGGGCCAAGGTGCTGGCGCAGTATATCGTGTTGATAATGTAAAAATTTCAAACCCATAATTTAGATTTCACTGACAAAATTCTAGGTGTTTATACCAATTGCATTAAACAAGAGATCTATTATAGCGCTAAGAAAATAGCACAATAACAAGGCGAAAATTGTGACATATAGTTGTTCTATATAAATAATTTTTAACACAGTTAGTGAGTTGTTTAATGCGATAGAATGATCATATTTTTAGTAAAATTGGTATTACACAGCACCTTCACTCTTGAACAACATTTTATAAAGCAGAGCTATTATGAACACATTCAATTTTAAAAAGAGCCAACTTGCGGCTTCTGTGTCTCTCATCATTGCTGCGAGCACATTAAACACAGCTATTGCGGCAGAAGCAGAAACAAGCGTTTCATCTGATGTAGAAGTTATTGAAGTAAAAGGTATTCGTGGTTCACTTATTCGTTCTATGGATATGAAACGCGACTCTTCTGGCATTGTAGATGCCATTTCATCTGAAGAAATGGGTAAATTCCCAGATACCAACTTAGCAGAATCATTACAACGTATTACCGGTGTATCGGTTAGTCGCGCAAACGGTGAAGGTAGCCAAATTACAGTACGTGGTTTTGGCCCTGAGTTTAACTTAATAACCTTAAATGGCCGCCAAATGCCGGGCACAGGTTATACACGTTCGTACAACCTTGAAAACATCGCCTCTGAAGGTGTAAGTGCGCTTGAAGTATTTAAAACAGCACGTGCAGACGTGCCAAGCGGTGGCTTAGGTGCAACAGTTAATATTTCTACTGCGCGCCCTTTTCAAAAGCCGGGTCAAAACTTTTCAGCAACCGTTAAAGCAAATCACGACTCGTCAAACGAAGCTGGTGATGACGTAACACCAGAGTTTTCTACTGTTTACAGCAATACTTTTGTAGATGACACTTTTGGCTTTGGTTTTTCGTTTTCGCACCAAGAGCGTGACTTTCAAAAACAAAGTGCCAATATTCAAGGCTGGCAGGCAAACGTAGACTTACCTGAATTAGATAGCAGCAACGTCGTTGATAACCGCACAGACCCTGCAGGTAACTACTACTTCCCTAAAGACATGAATTACTCTATTGAAGATGTAGAACGTGAACGTACAAACGGACAAGTTACCTTTCAATACGCACCGGTAGATGGCTTTGTAGCAACACTTGATTACACTGCAAGTAAAGCAGTTACAGGTTCTCAAAGTATTGGTTGGGGTATTTGGAACGACTTTGGTAGCAATATTAATGGCTACGAGCTTGATGAAAATGGTACGGCTGTTTATGCTGATATTAGCGGTAACGATGCCTCGTTTACAGCCAACAAAGGCACTACAGAAGTAAAAGCGCGCTCACTTGGTTTAAACCTAGATTGGGAAATTAGCGACACGTGGCACGTAGAGCTTGATTACCACGACTCTAAAAACGAAACTGATAACGGCGCCGACAATGGGCTGGGAAGTGCCGGCCAAGTAATTTTAGGTTCTGATCAGCTAGCTAATAAAATTTATGATTACCGCACGGGCGAAGTACCCAGTGCACAAGTTAATTGGTTAAATGGCACAAGTGAATTAACGCCTGGCGAAATTGATTCAAACTTTAGTCAGTTTACTCACTCACCGGGTGAGTCAAACATTGAACAATTACAGCTACATACAACATGGTATAACGAAAGTTATGACATTGGTTTAGTTAAAGTTAAATTTGGCGCATCACGTACAGAACAAAACACCGGTGGTTACACCGCGTGGAGTGGTTTAGTAGGTGGTCCAGGCTTTAACCCATCATATACAGAAATATTCCCAGACGGCATGTTTACCCGTCACGATACATCGGGCCTTTTAGATCAATTTGAAGGGGGCGGCAGTGACTTACAACCTGGTTACTACTATACCTACGATTTTGACGAAGCTGTTGCGCGCCAAATTGCTTACTTAACAGCTGATGTGACAGGCGGCGATGCATACGCCGCAAATGCATATATGGATGGTATTGACAGCGAAAGCTACGTAGAAGAAATCACTAATAGCTTTTATGTTCAATCAAGCTGGGAATTTGACGTAAGTAACTACTACGTAAAAGTAAATGCAGGCCTACGCTATGAGCAAACAGATGTAACCAGTACTGTGCGCCAACGCGTTGAAGATCAAGTTAATTGGATCAGCGCTTCTGAGTGGATCATGCAATACGCTGCTGGCGGCGATGATAACTTCTTAGAGCAACAAGGTGATTACGATGTTTTACTGCCTTCAATCGACGTAAGTGTTGATTTAACTGAAGACGTAGTAGCCCGCGTATCTTGGGGTAAAACAATGTCGCGTGCACCACTGGGTAATTTAGCCGGTGGCCGCAGCTTAACAGGCAGCCCAAAACCAGGTTCTCGCACAGGTAGCCAAGGTAATACAAACTTATTACCGTTTGAATCAACAAACCTTGATTTATCACTTGAGTATTACTACGCAGAAGGCAGCTACGCATCTGTTGGTTACTTTAAAAAAGACGTTGATAACTTTATTCAAACCACTATTACGCAAACCACTATTGATGGCTTGCACGATATTTTAAACGGCCCTCGTTACTTACAAGCCGTAAGCGATATTGAATCACGTGGTGAGCAAGCAACAACCGACGCTATTTTTGCACAAATGATTGCCAGCGGTTACGGCAATGCAAATGGCGTTATTGAACCAAACAGCGACGATCCGCTAATTACATGGAATATTAGCCAACCACAAAACACCGACAGTAAATCGGTAGATGGTTTTGAAGTAGCTGTTCAGCACTTAATTGGTGAAACCGGTTTTGGTGTTGGTGTTAACGCAACGTTTGTAGATGGCGACGTTGAATTTGATAGCGAAAGCCTTGATCAACAAGCACCGCTTACAGGCTTAAGTGACTCAGCTAACTTCCAAGGCTTTTACGAAAAAGACGGCCTATCAGTTAAAATTACTTATGCATGGCGCGACTCATACCTAATTGGTGTTGGCCAAGCGCAAGGTTCAGCTGATGCGCCTCCGCAATATGCTAAAGCGTATGGCCAATGGGATATGAGCGTTAACTACGATGTAAACGAAAACGTAACGGTATTTTTTGATGGCATAAACTTAAATAATGCCACCGAAGAAGGTTACGGACGTTACGAAGAGCAGTTCTTATTTGCTAATCAATACGGTCCTCGTTACTCAATTGGTGCTCGTTACACGTTTTAAACTATTCCCTAGTTAGAATAGTTAAGCCGCTTGTTTCAACAAGCGGCTTTTTTTATAACGTTTTTATTTGCTCAAGCAATACATCAGTTGTCCAATCAATGCCGTTATATGCCACATCGGGTTGGTAAAAGTCTCCTGCCCCATGTAGCGCATAATACAGTGATTGTATTTTGTTTTAACCAAGCCTAATTGCAATTACCACAAAACAACTAGTCTATTTTTTAGGCAAAAATCTAATGCATATTTTACTAAACTGCAAAGTTAAGATGGGTGCTTCGTTTATTTTTACCTAAATGCCAGCTCTAGAGATTGCTTAATGCTTGAGTAGACGAATCCATTCATCGGGGTTTGCTAAAATAAAGTCATAAGTATCTTCATTATCTAAAGTGATTGTTATGGCATCGCTTGTTAGTGGTAAAATGCCTGCGCCTGTCCCTGCTGACTTTTCAATTTTTACGATTGCGCTTCGTGTAAAAGTATAAGGCCCTAAACCAGCACTTTCATTGTATGGCTCAAAACGTACTTCACCTTGCGTTACATAAAATTTACCATCGGCTTTTGCAACACCACTTTGATACGTAGCGGTAGATGATTTGAGTATTTTATTGTTCATTCGGCGTTCCTGCTAATTAATGTACGTCAATAAAATGTATTCACTTTAGTAAGTTATATAGCTTTATGCTTTAAGGCAATTAGTTTGTACCTAAAAAGCAAATTATGATGACACCTACTTTATTTAACCCATTAGAATCTGGGCATCAAAAAACGCAAAGTTTGGATGGGTTTATTGTTAATTCTTCTACATCTTGTTAATTCTTCTACAGCCTCAACGCCAAGCTCACCGGTAAATTGGGAGCGTAGCGAGTAATTTATCCGCGTGCAGCTTTTTGTTAGGCATAGTCGGGGCAAGCTCCCTATTTTAAGCAGCACTTCTTGTGTTTTTTCCCACTACCACATGGGCACTTTTCATTACGCCCAATCTTCTTAGATTTTCTAGTTACTGTGTTAAAATTAACCTTACTTTTTCCTTTCAATGACTGAGGCTTAGGAAGACCCTTAGTCGCCTTGTCCATTTCATCAGACTGTTCCCATTTAAACTCTTTACTAACACCAAATCTCAACCTTTGGGAACTGGTGCCAATGCATACACCGAACCATTGGTCAGCCTTCTGCTCATATTTCCTGACCTCACAATGACGATCTAACCGCTTCGCAGCCTCGGAATCTGAGTCATTGTTGCAGTGAATAGTAAGCCCCGTACTTCCTTCACTTATGCCAAGTGTTAAATCATGATGTTTACCATCTTTTTTCCCCAATTCAACTAGCTTCGATATTCCGTCATTAATCATTTCGATTGTGTCGCCACTAAGTGTCAACAGCATAAAACCGAAATCTACAGTGCCTGAATGTTCACGCAATTCAATGTCTTTAACCAATCTGTCGAAGTGCGTTCCTTCGTACTTTGTTAATATCCCATCTGGAGTCTCACTGCCAGGAATGCCATCTCGTCTCGTCATCATTGCAAGATCTAAGTCAGCGCAAATGTCATCTCCTAGCTGCATCATTGTGTATTCACCATCCATCCAGAGATTTTGTTTTAGATGGTATGACAAGATCGTTAGCTCGTGAGTGGATAATATTTTATCGCCATACAGCGTTCTTCTGTTGACGTAGCTTAGGAAGTGCAAAGGAGACCTTAGCATCTCTGTTGCAACATCCAAGAAGAAAACATCCATCACAAATGCTGGTTTAATCAAATCGGTAGGATTTTGCTTGAGGAACTGCCTAGCTTGAAATGACAAAGCGGGATAATGATCAGATACCACGCAGAAGGGGTAGATTTCTTTAAATTCTCTTCTGATGGTTATTTCATTACCCTTTTCGTCTAAGAGCTTATAGTTATTGTCAGATAAATAATTTGAACATGAAAAGGCTTGGTCATATGCATCTTGAACGGCTTTTTTAAAGTCATCTTTTAGAGATAAGTCGTTCCCTTTGCGGGCAGCTATAGTCAGTTTCTTTGACTTTGCCTGCAATACTATTGCTCTATTTGCAAACACTACAAGAACGTCTATTTCACCAACTTTATTGCGCTTCGCATCAACAATATCAACATTCTGAAAAACTCGTTTTTCTCCGAAAACTCGCACAAGCCTTCTGCTTGAAAATTCTTCTGTAAATTCGCCGCGATGTCCCATCGCAATACTTCTGTACGCCGCATCCGAATTGAACCAAAAAAACGGCGTTTCGTATAACGCTTCTACCAAACTGTAATTTTGAAACAGTAAGTATTTATCTTCTTCAAGCTTTATTATTGGATAGGCATTTATTGGATTAAAGTCATCTAAGGATATGAAGTCGTTTTGTTCAATTGGCGAAACAAAAGATTCAATAACACAGCTACAAGCCTCAACATCCAATCCGGACTTAGCGGCTATTTCTCTCAAGGAAAAGGTATAAGCTTCAAAGAAAGTCCATTCGTTTGGATGTTTATTTGCTAAACCAACAAGAGCATCATTAATCTTGTCGTTCTGCAACACCTGAATTGCTGATACAACAGACATGACTTGCTCAAGTGAATAGCCTTTGTTTTCAATTAGCCATGCGTTATCTTTTCTGTACTTATCTTCAGCTAGATCTCTATACTGAAAGTGGTATGCTGATTCACCCCCATAAAAAATTGACTCTCTTAATACAGCGCCAGAATTGAAAGGGTTAAAGTCAGCATCACCAATTTTATTTGGGTCAAATATCTCTTGCATTGGTGGCATCATGGAATGATGCAACTCCTGAAGTAAAGCATCTGTTCCGCTAATATATTCTTGCATCACTTCTGGCGAAGGTATTGTTGCATCTATATTCTTTTTACTTGCCAGTCCAATTAGTGTAGATATTTCTGTTCTTACCAAACGCTCCATTGAGAATTGTTGCAATACATCTTCAGGCTTCACTTCATCAGCGTATCTGATGGTGTTATCTCGAAAACAGAAATATGCGATTGCGTGGATGTAACCGGTAGATTGGCAAAGAACTTCTAGTTCTTTAAATATTTCGCTTTCCTTTCTGGCTATTTTATTTTCCGGCATCCAGTGCTCTCCAGATTGTATTGCCTAACACCCACATAAGGGGCAGTAACGCATGGGCTAGAATCCGAGCGAAGCGACAGAGCCCATGCGTTACTGTCCCAGCGAGCCTGCGAGCGGCTTAAAGTGATTGTTATATTTTTTTACCAAGCTTCTCTGAGCGGCTTTTTTTAACCTGTTTTTTTGAGTCCGTCTTTCCTTTGATAAATTCTTCAATACGCTCTATTTCATTTTTTTGAGCGATATCTTGCTGCTTTATCGAGTAAGATTTAGCTTCATCCTTGGTGCTAAACGATTTCATAACTTTTCCATCTACATCGATAACATCATAGATGATTTTATTTCCATCTTTTCTAGACTCAATCGGATAGAGAAGCTCACTGTTTTCAGAATTCAAATTTGTTTCCTTAAAATATAACAACTTTGTCTACGACATTTGTCGTTTTATAAACCGACAAATGTCCCTATATTACAATGCATTTATCTTAGCCAGCAAATAACCACCTGTAAACAATTAGTTAACTACAAAGAAATCTCCGTTAATGCTGTAACACACCAAAATGGGGGAGAGCAGTAATATCCGACAATGCATAAATCACTGCACATTTTTAGAGCAACTTTTATAAAAAGTTAATATCGTAAAATCGTTTTTAACGCAGGTAATGAGTTATTAAAACGCTTAGGTTTTAACGTTTTGAACCCGGCTGGTATTGTACTTATATATTACAGCACGCTTAAAGTAGCGTTGTGAGCAATGTGAATAAAAGCGCTGCAAATATGCAGCGCCCTCATTACTTAATGGTTGTTGTGTTTAAGTTTGAATTGCTTTATTAGAAAAAGCCGAGCGGGTCTTCGCTATAGCTCACTAATAAATTTTTAGTTTGTTGGTAGTGATCGAGTGCTAGTTTGTGTGTTTCACGCCCTATTCCTGATTTTTTATAACCACCAAATGCAGCATGTGCTGGGTACATGTGGTAACAGTTGGTCCACACTCGGCCAGCTTCAATTTTACGCCCCATGGTATAAGCACGGTTCATGTTTCTGCTCCACACCCCTGCGCCTAAGCCAAATTCTGAGCTGTTGGCAAGTTCGAGTGCTTCGGCTTCATCTTTAAAGGTCGACATAGAAATAACAGGGCCAAAAATCTCTTCTTGGAATACACGCATGTCGTTTGTACCTTTAAGCAGTGTAGGTTGTATGTAATAACCACCATTTAAATCGTCATTTAGCTGCTCTACGTTTCCGCCGGTGAGTACTTCGGCGCCTTCTTTTTTACCTATGTCTATGTAACTAAGTATTTTATCAAACTGTGCTTTTGAAGCTTGAGCGCCCACCATGGTTTCGCTGTCGAGTGGATTGCCACGTTTAATTTGTTGGGTACGTTCGAGTATGCGCTCAATAAATTGCTCGTATATATCTTCTTGAATAAACAATCTTGATGGACAGGTACATACTTCGCCCTGGTTAAAGTAAGCAAGTACGGCGCCTTCTATGGCTTTTGATAAAAACGCGTCGTCTTTTTCCATTACATCATTAAAAAATATATTGGGCGATTTACCGCCAAGCTCTACCGTTGAGGGAATAATGTTTTCAGCAGCACATTTTAAAATATGTGAGCCGACAGGTGTAGAGCCTGTAAATGCAATTTTAGCAATGCGTTTACTTGTGGCCAGTGCTTCGCCTGCTTCTTTACCAAACCCATTTACAATATTGAGCACGCCTGCAGGCAGTAAATCACCAATAATTTCCATTAAAACTAAAATAGATGCTGGAGTTTGTTCGGCTGGTTTTAGTACCACACAGTTACCTGCAGCAAGAGCTGGGGCAAGTTTCCATGCGGCCATTAAAATAGGGAAGTTCCACGGGATAATTTGCCCAACCACACCTAACGGTTCGTGAAAATGATATGCCACCGTGGTTTCGTCAATTTCACCAATACTGCCATCTTGCGAGCGCAGGCACCCTGCAAAGTAGCGAAAATGATCTGCCGCGAGCGGAATATCAGCAGCGAGTGTTTCACGAATTGCTTTACCGTTATCCCATGTTTCGGCAACAGCTAGTAACTCTAGGTTTTGCTCAATTCGGTCGGCTATTTTTAGCAGTATGTTACTTCGGTCGGTCACCGACGTTGTGCCCCATTGCTCTCGCACTGCATGCGCTTTATCGAGAGCCAGCTCTATGTCGTCTTTATCTGAGCGCGGTATTTGGCAAAACACCTTACCGTTTACTGGGCTTATATTATCAAAGTATTGGCCATTTACTGGCTTCACCCACTCTCCGCCAATGTAGTTCCCGTATTGTTGTTTAAAGTTTACGAGTGCGCCATCGCTACCTGGATTTGCATATATCATGTGTGTGCTCTCTTTATTGTTGTTAGCTAAAGGTCGAACATTTATATAAAACAAAATGCTTTATATTTAATCAATGTTGATTGACATTAAACTAACAAGTACCTAAAAACTTGATTAGCTGTCCACAAAAGTTGTCTGTGAGTCCAAACTAATAAAACCTAAAGGATTGATATGCACACATCTCAGTTAAACAAAAAACGCCAACAACTTGATGTATTAATAGAAAATAAAGTCACATTCGCTGCAGATAGCAGTGAGTTGAGTATCTACGACACGTATCAAAGCGCGCAAAAGGTAGCACTGCACTCAAACGAGCTGCTGTTTTGTGCCATGCTAAGCGGCAAAAAGGTAATGCACGTAGAAAGGAGCCAATACCATAAAGTATTTTTACCACACGAGTCGTTTGTATTAGCGCCAGAGCAAGGTGTTTTAATTGATTTTCCACAAGCATCAATGCACGCCCCAACCACCTGTTTAGCCATTGAAATTAGCACAGATAAAATAACGAGCGTGGCGAATGCACTAAACATGCAGCAAAATTTTGCACACGATGGCTTATTTGAATATGTACCTCAGTTAGTGCATACCCAACATAATATTCAAACGCAGCAATTATTAGAGCGCATGGTGCATTTATTTAGTGAGCAAGGCGCACAGCGACATTACTTGATTGATTTGTCGTTGAACGAATTGATCACCCGTTTATTACAACAACAAAGCCGCGAGCTATTGCTAGCTAGCTGCGATAAGCCACGCCTTAAAACAAAAGTGAGCGATGCCCTGCTTTATATTGAAGAACACTTAAGTGAAACGCTCGACATAAATACCTTATGCAAAATAGCATGTATGAGCCGAAGTAAGTTTTATCATCAATTTAAACTCGCATTTGGCACTACCCCAGCCCTTTGGCAGCAACAGTTAAGACTAAAAAAAGCGCGTACTCAATTACTACAAGGCCATGCAATTAGCCAAGTGTGCTTTGATGTTGGATTTAATAGCGCGAGCCACTTTAGTCGCCTATTTAAACAAACCTTTGGCATTGCGCCTAAAGAATGCCGACATTAGCCCTAAAATCTTATTTTTTTACTTTGCTAACGCCCTGAATATGTTAGTTTATTAACATGTGTATTGAGTAAAGAATTGGTATGAGTAAGCAAACCCGCTGGACCCTAAAAAGTATTGCTAAAGAGTTAGGTGTGTCTAACGCGACAGTATCTAATGCGTTTAATCGCCCTGATCAGCTATCGGCTAAACGCCGAGACGATATTCTTGCAGCGTGTAAAACTTTGGGCTATTACGGGCCCAATAAGGCCGCGCAATCGTTGCGTAATGGCACATTTAATATTGTCGCTTTAGTGCTGCCCGATAGTGTGGAATACATGGTGTCGGACCCTGTAGCTAGTAGCTTTATGCGCGGTGTTACCTCAGTGCTTGAAAAAAACGGCATTAATGTTTTATTGTTTTCAGGTAATAGCGATACCCTTAATAACATAGTCGACTTTGTCGATGGCTTTATTTGTTATGGCCGCCCTCGTAATAACGCGTTAGTTGAGCAGTTAAAAACAGTGTCTAAACATGTAGTGACAATTGATTTTGATATTGCTCGCAATGCCTCTGTAAATATTAATAACGAGCAAGCAAGTTACGAAATAGCTAAACACGTACTGCATAATCAAAACGATAAAGTGGCTATATTAGGCCTTAGATTACTTGATGAAAACGTATTGTGCCGGGTGTATGAGCATCACGAATTTGAAACCGGACAATCTATTTCGCATCAACGTTTACGTGGTTATCAACGTGCTTTAAGCGAGGCAAATATTACGGTAGCTGACGATCGTATTTGGAACATTCCTGAAAGTAGCGAACGTTTTGCCAATATTGCTGCAAAAGAAGTACTTAGTGCATCACCGCGTCCTAACGTTATAATTTGTATGAGTGATTTAATTGCCCTTGCCACAATGCGAGAAGCAATAAAACAAGGCATAAAAATAGGTAAAGAACTGCGTATTGTAGGCTTTGATGGTATTGATGAAGCAGCCCGGTTTGTACCTCGCCTCACCACCATTCATCAAAACAGCCAAGAAAAAGGCGTTATAGCCGCTGAATTATTTATTTCTAAAGAAGAAAAAACTCAGGAAGTCAGTTACGAATTAGAGATTGGTGCCAGTAGTTAGCTTACAAGCCTTGTAATTGTTTTATGTGTTAAAAAGCCAAGCTTAAGTAGCTTGGCTTTTGCTTTACATGGCGTTTGTAAATTACTTTTATAGCATTAAGCTAAAAATGAATTTAAGTTAATCGTTGTTTCTTCATCACCGTTTACCTGCGTAATCAGTGCATGGCGTAATTTAAAATCAACAGTAAGTGAAATAGTTTGCTCACCTAGTTGCCACGATAAACAACACATACTGCCTTCACCTTGCGCACTAAACTCACCTGCAAATGCAGGGTGTGAATTGCGAATTTTAATTAATTCAATTAAACCTTTTACTACAGGCTTATTTAAGGCTTTGTCGATTATATTTGCATCTAAATATGGGCGGTTAATATCACGGCCTACATTTGTATTAGCTAATAGCTCCATGTCGTTTTCGCAAGCAAATAAGCCGCCGTAATATACTTGTGGTACACCTGGAGCAAAAAATTGAATTGCACGCGACAGTAAGTAATCAAAGTCTTTCGCGCCTAATGCGTTGTAGTACGTACAGTTAACTTGATATAAGTCGACATTACTCGCCGCAGCGCCCGTAGCTTGGCGGCTTTGGTTGTTGCTGTTGGCGTGCATTGTTTCTACGAGGTTATCAATCTGCTGTGCATTTAATAGCCCTGGTTTGTCGCCCATTGGACCTGCGTCAATAATGCCAATACCGTCGTGTGTATCAAGTACAGTTAAGCAATTACGTGGCGAAATTTGTAACCATTTGAGCAGTGCATCTACATCGTTGTTAAATAAGCTGTGTAAAATAAGCGGTGGTAACGCAAAGTCGTAAACCATATTTACGCGTTTTGCCACTTCTACCTGAGTTTGATAATGGCTATGAATTTCTGCAATGGTTTCCATGCCTAAATCGTTTGCTTGCTTAGATAAGTTATCTAGGTAGCCAAACGTTTCATCAAGCATAAAGCAGTTAGTGCCAGCTTGCTTAATGGCGTAACCCGCTGCATCTAAACGAATAATATTTACATTGTTAGCCGAAAATTTAGTAAGTACATTATTTAAATACGCAACACCGGCTTCTACTTTTACGTTTATGTCAATTTGGTTATCGGTAAAAGTGGTCCAAAAGTCATACGTTTTACCATCACCACATTTCATAGGGGTAAAGCAACTACCAGGACGTGGGCGGTAAATTGCTTTTTGCTCAGCTTCACTCATACCATTTGGAAATACATCATCTTTGGTTAAAAACAAATCCCAAAATTCTGATTGCTTACCCTTTGCTAGTAAATCTTGAAACTGAAAAGACTGCGCCGATACATGGTTAACAATTAGGTCTGCCATTAAATCGAGATCTTTACCTAATACTTGTATGTCTTCCCAAGTGCCTATTCTAGAATCAACTTCACTATGATCAATAGGGTCAAAGCCAGCATCGCTGCCATCAATAGGATTGTAAAATGGCAATAAGTGCACACCACCAAATACGCCTTTTAAAGGGCCGTTTAAAAGTGTAGATAGCGCGCCTATATTTTGGCCAGTGATTCGATCAGCATATGTGATCAATTGAACTTTATTCTTCATCATTGTGTGATTACCATGTTGAAACTTAATCGATTAAGATATATCTTTAACTAGCGAGTAAGAATTTACAAGTAATTTTTAATAATTTTACATACAAATTTCGTGGCTAACGTAATACTACAGTAAGCAACTGACTGACTTACGAAGTGTTAATAGAGAATTTAACGAGGAATAAACACATGACAAAATCACACACACACGTAAGCAGCGACCCACTGCAACAAATACGCTGGCTTACATACATGATGTTTTTTATGTTTGCCATGACCTCTGACGCAGTCGGCATGATAATCCCCGAACTTATAAAGGATTTCGGTTTGAGCATGACTCAAGCTAGTGCATTTCATTACGCTCCCATGGCACTAATAGCCTTTAGTGGATTATTTTTAGGCTTTTTAGCTGACAGCCTTGGTCGTAAAAAAACCATTATGCTAGGTCTATTAATATTTTCCGCGAGTTGTTTTTTATTTGCATTTAGCACCAGTTTTACTTTCTTTTTAGTATTGCTTTGCTGCATAGGCCTGGCCATTGGTTTATTTAAAACCGGCGCACTGGCATTGCTTGGCGATATTTCACATAGTAACGACGACCATACTAAAACTATGAACAAGGTTGAGGGCTTTTTTGGCATTGGCGCTATTGTAGGCCCTGCCCTAGTTGGTGTTTTATTAGTGCAAAACGTTAGTTGGACATACCTGTACATTACTGCGGGCGTAATGTGTTTAATCCTTGCTTTATTAGCATGGCGCGCAGACTACCCTGACGTAGTTAAAACAACTGAAAAGCCAGCCTCTTTGGCCACGACCATGAAAATGGTAAAAAACCCTTATGCACTTGGCTTTTCTTTAGCTATTGCACTTTATGTAGCGACTGAAGTGGCTATTTATGTATGGATGCCAACGCTATTAAAGGACTACACAGGCTCTTGGCCACTCCTTGCCACTTATGCACTTACTATATTTTTTATACTACGTGCTGCAGGTCGTTTTATTGCTGTATGGTTACTAAATCGTTATAGCTGGCAAGGTGTTATGGCTTATTTAAGCTTAGGTATTGCGCTTTGTTATGTGGGTACACTTATTGGTGGCGTTGACTGGGCTGTAGGGTTACTACCTCTTTCAGGTTTATTTATGTCTATGGTTTATCCAACTTTAAACTCTAAAGGTATATCGTGTTTTCCTGCTGAGCGCCATGGAGCCGTAGCCGGCGTTATATTATTTTTTACCGCATTATCGGCTGCTTTAGCTCCTTTATTTATGGGTATGATCAGCGATTACTTTGGCCATGTGCGCTATGGCTTTTACTTAGCAACAGGGTTTGCCGTGATTTTATTTGTAGCTATGTTGTTCAATTATTTACGCGACCCATCAATGAGTGCTTTACAAGAAAATAACCCAACAGCTTAATAAATTTGTATCTCAATACAATAAAAAATACTTTTAAAATCAACATATGAATAATAAAAGAGCAAATTAAACACAAAATAATTTGCTTATTGTAAAATATTTGTTATTTTTACTTAATCGATTAAGTGAAAATAACAAATCCTACTGGGTTCAACACAACGAGGCGTTCACATGACAACACACAATACACCTTTATATTTAATCAGCGCTTTAGCACTTGCCGTAAGTCAAGGCGTTAACGCACAAGAAACAGACCAAGCAACACCTGAAGCATCACAAAACAAAGGTCTTGAAACAATTGTTGTAACCGGCGTACCACGTCGAACAACAATCATGGCTTCAAGCGTTTCAGTTAGTAGCGTATCACTTGAACAAGTTCAGGTGTCTACTCCTCGCTCAACAGCCGAGGCTTTTAGAATCATTCCTGGTATCCGTGCAGAATCGACAGGTGGCGAAGGTAATGCAAATATTGCTGTTCGTGGCCTGCCAGTTGCTTCAGGCGGTGCAAAATTTTTACAATTACAAGAAGATGGTTTACCTGTACTGCAATACGGTGATATCGCTTTTGGTAATTCAGATATTTTTATGCGATTAGATAACACTGTGCAAACTATCGAATCGATTCGTGGTGGCTCAGCATCTACTGCCGCAAGTAATGCACCTGGTGGCATTATTAACTTTATCTCTAAAAATGGCGAAAACGAATCTGGCAGTGTATCTACAACACTTGGCTTAGATTACGACAGCGTTCGTACAGACTTTGAATACGGCACTTACTTAACCGATAGCGTGCGTTTTCATGTTGGTGGTTTTGTTCGACAAGGCGAAGGCCCGCGCGAAACAGGTTACACGTCTAATAAAGGTGGCCAAATAAAAGCTAATCTTACTAAAGATTTCGACAACGGTTACGTTCGCCTTTATTACAAACACTTAGACGATAAGAGTGTTGGCTACCTTCCTATGCCAATGTACTCAAATGGTGACTCTATTGCTGGCTTTGATGCGCAATCAGACACACCTCACTCAGCGTTATTTACTAAAACAGTACGTTTAAATGGTGAAAACCAAATCAGTAGCGGCGATATTCGCGATGGTATGAATCCAAAGGTTGACTCTGTTGGTTTTGAAGCTGTATTTGATTTAGATAACGATTGGCGTATCGAAAACCGTTTTCGTAAATCATCAATAAGCGGCAACTTTAACTCGCTTATTCCTGCAGAGGTTGGCAGCGCATCATCTATTGCACAGAGCATTGGTGGTGTAGGCGCAACACTCAGTAACGCAAACACGGGCGCTGCATTTAACGACGACCTTGCTATGCGAATTCATACGTTTGACGTAACAATGAACGACTTCGATTCATTAGTTAACGACTTTAAACTAACTAAATCGTTTGATGATGACACCAGCATTACCTTTGGTTATTACGCGTCAACACAAAACATTGCTATGTCGTGGTTATGGAATTCATACCTTATGGAGCTTAAAGGCGACAATGCTGCATTATTAAATGTTACTGCAGCTGACGGTACTGAATTTTCAGAAAATGGTTTATATGCATATGGCACACCTTACTGGGGAAACTGTTGCCAACGTGATTACGACACAGAGTACGACACCCGTGCACCATACGTTGCATTCTCTACTAAATTAGGCGACGTAAGCATTGATGCAAGTGCCCGTTACGACAGTGGCGAAGCTCGCGGTAACTATGCAGGTGCCGTAACATCAACTGTAGATATGAACCGCGACGGTGAAATATCAATCCCTGAGCAAAACGTTGCAGGTATTGATACAGCAAACGCAAGTCCAGTAAACTATGACTGGAACTATTCTTCTTATTCAATTGGTGCTAATTATCAAATTGACCCAAGCCTTGCTACGTTTGCACGTATTAGTAAAGGTGGGCGTGCAAATGCTGACCGTCTTTTATTTGGTAAAGTACGCGCCGACGGCTCTGTTGCAAAGGAAGACGCTGTTGATGAAGTAAACCAGTTTGAGTTTGGTGTTAAAAAGCGCTTTGATTCATTATCAGTGTTTGCTACTGCGTTTTTTGCCGAAACTGAAGAGCAAAATTTTGAAGCAACATCACAAACGTTTTTTGACCGTGAATACGAAGCAAAAGGGATTGAAATAGAATCTACTTACTTTATTGATGCATGGGATTTTCGCGGTAATTTAACTTGGACCGATGCAGAAATAGCAAAAGATGCGCTTAACCCAGATGTTGTAGGTAATACACCACGTCGTCAAGCCGATTTAATTTACTCATTAATGGCACGTTACAACTATGAAAAAGGCGCTGCAGGGGTAAGTTTCATTGGTACTACCGATGCATACGCTCAAGATAATAACGATCTACAATTTGACGGCTACACACAGGTAAATGGCTTTGTAAGCTATGACTTATCTGAAAACCTTAATATTGCGCTTAATGTGAATAACCTCTTCGATACAGTAGGTATTACAGAAGCAGAAGAAGGTTCAGTACCTGAAAATAACATTATTCGTGCCCGTACTATTAACGGCCGCACAACGTCGGTAACTTTAAAATACGCTTTTAACTAAATGTGTGTATTGCGCTGCGGTGAGTAGTCACTGTAGCGCCTTTTAAAGTATGAATAAATAACACCCTTCACGTTTTTTAGCCTAGCCTTGCTAGGCTTTTTAGGATATTCCAAATGACTAAACTCCTGTGCTTAGGCGAGCTATTAATTGATATGCTGCCACAAGATGCTAATAACTCAGCCTATTTACCTATACCAGGTGGCGCGCCTGCCAATGTAGCTGTTGGCTACGCAAAACTCGGCGCAGAGGCTGCATTTTGTGGTGGTAAAGGGGACGATCATTTTGCCAATCAATTAAGTAATGCATTAGCGCAATACAATGTAAATACAGACTATTTATTTACCATTGCAGGCTCACAAACCGCCATGGTTATAGTAAGCCTTGATGAAACCGGCGAGCGTAGTTTTGGCTTTTATCGCCATAACACAGCCGATGTACTATTAACGCAGGCGCATTTAGCGCATATAAATTGGCAAGAAATAAGCACACTACACTTTTGTTCAAACACATTAACCGAATCAGCAATTGCCAACACAACGGTTAAAGCGCTAGAACTTGCAAAAGCGAATAATAAGCTCGTCAGTTTTGATGTGAATTTACGCTACAGCTTGTGGGAAAACACAAACGATATAGCAAGCAATGTAAAAGCCTGTTACACCTATTGTGACATAGTAAAACTCTCGCGTGACGAACTTAATTTTTTAGCTCAGCATAGCGATACAACGAGCGATGATTACATTCAAATGCTATTAAATACCGGAGTAAAACTGGTGTTTTTAACCGATGGACCAGAGCCTGCCACGGTTTACCACAGCGCATTTACACTTAACGAATCGGCACCAAAAATAAACGCCGTAGATACAACAAGCGCAGGTGATGCATTTATAGCGGGGGTTTTATACTACTTAAATAACTTAGGAAGTGATTTACCACTAGCAGATAAACTAAATGATAAAGCGAGCATAAAAGGCGCCCTGCACTTCGCTCTTAAATGTGGCTCTAAAGCGTGTTTAGCTAAAGGGGCATTTCCGGCATTACCTGTGCTGGCTGATGTACTTTAATAGACCTAATGTTTTTTAAGTTCAAATATATGCAGTAACGCGTAGTTACTGCATAGCATCAAACACCATTTTACTATCCACTATTTGTTCAAAGTGCGTTATTTTTTGATTTTTAAGCTGCCAAATATGCGCGACCCTAGCTTGCATTTTTTTACCCGTTTTAATATAAGTACCAGAGTACGTGCCATACACTACAACAGTATCATCTTGGGATAAGTAGTTTTGTGGCGTAAACGTGTAGTTATACCACTCGCTTGCAAGCTTTTGAAAAACATGTTCAGTAATGTCATTCATACCATGGTATGTATCAGCATAAGCAAAACCGTCAGCCTCTTTCCAAGTAATAGTATCACTTGCATGAGCAACTAAATTTTGCCCATTCTCTTGTGATGTTTTGCCTTCATACGTACTTTTAATTATGTCTATGTTGTTCATTTTTGCACACCCTTGCACTATAAAAAGGAAGCTCAATAAAGCTGTAATATAAACAGCTTTATTATTTAGAAATTTCATCACACTATACTAGCGCAACTGATTGCTGTAAGTAGGTAACCCACTGCTCAGTTTTTCCATAATAATGGGCTATATCGGCTTTTTGCCACTTACCTGTGTTAAATTCAAATGCTGCACTAGGAAAGCCTTGCCCATGAATATCGTGCAATAAGCCTCGGCTTTGTGCTATATGTTGATCTGTTGCACCGCCTTCTAGCGCATTAAAGTGGGTTTCAAATAAGGCCTTGTTTAAACCCAGCTCCAATGCAATATCAGTCAGTACATGCAGCTGCATAATGTTTTTACCCTGAGCATAATAAGCATGTTGAATACTATTAAGCATTTCCCCACCTGATATACCAAGCGCTTGCGCTGCCAATATAGCGGTAATAGCCGGAGCCGAGTTGAGTATAATATCGTTGGTTTTTAAAAGCCCATCAGTATAGTTACTACCAAATACCTGACCGGTTTTCTTCGCTATGACACTGTCGTTTTTAAGTGCAAATTCACGCCATGCAGGAGTCACAGGTTTGACATTATCACCTGTTAGCATACCTCCACTGTGTACTTTTACAATTAAACCATCAATATTTTCAGCAGCGGTGATCAAGGGCACGCTGCCGTAAGTCCAACCACATAAAGGGTCAACAATTATATGTAACGTTACGTTTTTCATTAATATTTCCTATCTAAATAATTGCTTAACGCAAGGGCACTTAGTGCCATTGCATCTCACCCATAACCACTTTTGAGCCCAACTCTAAAATGCTTCTTGCACCTAAATCAGGGTAAGCTTGAGTCATTATCTCTACAAATTCAGTTGAGTTTTTTGCATTTTTTGCAGCGCTATCCGCTTTATTTAAGTATCCTTTCATGAATGACACACCAGAAAGGTCTTGTTTACTGCCCTGTAAAAAATGACCTGGAATAACAGTCTGTGGTTTTAAATTCTCGATGTTATCTAATGTTGACTGCCAAGTTTGACGCTCTGCAGCAGTGCTCGAATCGGCCAACCACACATGCATTTGATCAAATACTACAACCCCACCCAGCACTGTTTTTATAGAAGGGATCCAAAGGTAAGTATGCTTTGGATCATGCTGTAAATTTTTAATAATAATTTCTTTCCCATCTATAGTTAGGCTATTAGATAGCATTACTTCTGGCAAAATAAGTTCTTTAGGTGCATTGCTCTTTAAAATAGGCCCCCAATAATTTAACTTTCCTTGCATTGAGCGCTTAATATTCTCTACTGTTGATTTAGTCGCTAATAACTTTGCTTTTGGAAAAGCAGCTTTAATTACATCTAAACCAAAGTAAAAATCAGGGTCGCTGTGACTAATATAAACAGCTGTTAATGTTTTACCGCTCGCTTTTATTTTTTCAACCAATGCTTGTGCATCATTACGCTGAAATTGGGCATCCACTAATAACACTTCGTTATCACCACTTATAATGCTTGATGAAACAGCAAAAATACTTTTGTCTTGTGGGTTATATACATCAACAACTAATTCACTTTGCGCTAATACCGGTTGCATTAATGTGCTTGCTAATAAAGCTGTTGCTGCTAATACGTGTTTAACTTTTTTCATTCTCAGTAGCCTGTTTGTTATTTCGTTAAGATGAGGCTATTGTATGTTGCAATTTAAGAATGAAAAACTAGGCAGAATGCAACTATCTGTTGCATAAATCGAACATATAGGCAAAGTGAATGGATAGAATTATTGCAGCTGATGTATTTATAAAAATTGTAGAGCAGAAAAGTCTAGCCGGTGCTGCCCGTGCTTTAGATATGTCTAGATCTATGGTTACACGGTATTTGAATCAAATGGAAAAGTGGGCAAATACCCAACTACTCCATCGGTCAACAAGAAAAATAACACTCACGTCAGAGGGTGAAAAAGTACTTAATCATAGCCGAGAGCTCATTGCCATCGCCCAAAACATCAGTGCGCCAATAGAAAGTAATAACAGATTAAACGGGCAAATTAGGTTGTCGTGCTCGCCTTTTTTAGCACATGATGTACTACCAGATATGTTGCAACAATTCTTGCACGCTCATCCCGAAGTCAGTATTGATGTACAAATTAGTAATCACGTTACAAATTTGGTAGAAGAGCGAATAGATTTAGCAATTAGAATTACCAATGACTTAGATCCTAATATAATTGCTCGCCCACTTGGGAAATGCCATTCAGTATTATGTGCAAGCCCAGAATATTTAGAAAAAAACTCTAAGCCTATAACTACGGATGATTTGAGTCGCCATAACTGTTTGAACTATTCACGGTTTGAAAAAAGTATGTGGCATTTTTCACACCCTGAAAAACCCGTATCTGTAGCGATTGCTGGTAACTTCAGTGCTAATGATTCGAGCTTACTGTTAAAAGCTGCTCTTAATAATCAAGGAATAACTCTACAACCTAAGTTTGCTGCGCAGAAATATATAAATAATGGAACGTTAATACATTTACTACCACACCTTAAACCACAAACTTTGAACATATACGGTATTTACCGCTCTAGGAAACATCAGTCACTTGCACTTCGTTCATTTATTGATAGCTTAGTAACGTATTTTGATAAAATTGATACTTAACAATAAGCGAAAACTATTAAACGTTCGCTATAAGTCCTTTATTTAAGAGTTGAAATAGCGCTTTGTAAGCGCTATTTTTTGAAAGAAGGGATTTATTATTCGTCTAGCCAATCTATGGCTGCGGTAGCATTTTCAAAGTATTGAACCTCACCCGATATAAACCAGTTACCTATTTTGGCCATTCGAGCTTGCCACTCTTTATTACCGTAAATAGCTACTTTTTTAAATTCTTTAGAGTGCTTAACACCTAACTTGAGGTCGTCCCACGCTGCGCGTAATTCCCAACCTTCAAGCTCGCTACCATCTATTAAGGCGTTTACAACTGGGTGCTTAACTTCGCCAAGAGCTGAATTTATCATTGGGGTAATTATTTTGTAGTCGTCGTGAGTAAGCGTACCAACGGCTTTAAGTTTTAAAAAAAACTCTCTTCCTGCACGTTCAAGACCAATCGATAAACCATGTGTTGTGTGTACCATTACTGCTCTCCTTAAATAGGCTGAGTGGTAAAAGTACACCTTCTAAAATTAATTAGTCCTGAACTAAATCAATAAATAGTCCTGAACTAAATCAATAAATAGTTCTGAGCTAGATCATTAAATAGTCTCAAATAAACGACTCAATTACGCATTTTGTACGCGAGATATCTGGTTTTCTACATCAGTTAAATGGCCCGTTTTAAGCCATACTTTTGCACCATTACTTCCCGCTTTAACGTTAACAGAGCTATTAATAGGCACTCTTAACCAACTGTTTTTTACAAGGGTATCGGCTTGCTCATCAAATGAGCCTTCAAGTACTAGCAGCTCAGCTCCGCCTTTTGCGCTTATAACCATGCAGGCGTTGGGCTTAAAGTCCAACAAGCTTACGTCTTCAAAATCGTCTTTGTATAAAGGGGTTACGGCTACATTTTTAAAACTAGGGTGCGCCGTACTTTGCATCAAGTCCGTTTGTAAACGCACGTGGGTTCGATCATCTGGCTGAAACTGCCATAACTTTACAAATATAACGCAGCCATTTTCAGACCCCGGTTTGTGCTTTGATTGCGGTGGGTTACGGATATAAGAACCTGCCGCAAAGTCACCATGTTCATCTTGAAATACCCCTTCAAGCACAACAAACTCTTCACCGCCTGTATGTACATGCGGCGAAAATTCACTCCCAGGTGCATAACGAACAATGGTCGTTGCGCGAGCAACTTCGTCGCCCACTCTATCGAGCGCTCGCCTATCAACGCCCGCCATTGGCGATGCAACCCACGGAAGTGATTCGCTATGTACCACAACTCGTTTACTAAAATCGGCAGCAATTTTCATATTTGGCTCCTAACCGTAACTCCACTTAAATTTTAAACTAATAACCTAATTAAGCTGCAACACTTGGGCGTTTTGCTACTTTTTCTTGCCATGCAACTAAATGGGTTAACTCATTCGGGATTGCTATTTGTGCAAATCCAGCAAATACCATCCCAGCATACAATGTAATATCAGCAATACTAAACTGCTCACCAGCAACAAACGCCGATTGCGCTAGTACATCATTAAAATAGCTAAACCCTTGGCGTGCTTTTTCGCCTTGTTTTTCACCCCAAGCCACATTTTGATACGTTTCAAGCTCTGGACCTAAGCCATCAGTTGCATGATGAAAGTAAGTTGCCACAGCGTCAAGCACCATAGATTCTGCGCGTTTTTGCATCATGTTAATTACTGCACGCTCTTTTGCGGTTTCACCCATTAAAGATGGGCCTTCAAATGCGGTATCAATATACTCAGTAATAGCGGTACTTTCTGATATAAACGTGCCGTCATCTAGCTCTAATACGGGCACACCTGCTAATGGATTTTTAGCTAAGAAGGCTTCTGTTCTGTGCTCACCATTTAATAAATCAACAGGTACAAACTCAACATTTGCAGTGGCATTTTTTTCAGCTAAAGCGATACGAACACGAAGTGGGTTTGGAAAGTTTTCTACATCATAAATTTTCATAGCAATCTCTATCTTTATTGTTTAAAAGTGAGCCAATGGCGGAACCTACCTATCGATAGGTAATTTATAATATTAAACTAAATTTAAGTCAACGTTTAAATTTTTCTGATTTATGGGATTTAACTTAATTCATAATAAAATTATGGAGTTGCTTAAAAGTAAAAACACTTGTAAATAACTACCTACTGGTCGATAATTTTGCTGTACCAATTGCATTAAATAAGTGATCTATTATTGCGCTAGGAAAATAGCGCAATAACGAGGCGAAAATCATGACATCTAGTTATTCTGTATGAATAATTTTTAACGCAGTTAGTGTGTTATTTAATGCGATACAATGATCATGTTTTTAATAAAACTGGTGTTACTGCAGATAGGAAATATTAAAAATGAGTAAAAAAGAAGCTTTATTAAAAGCAGCTGAAAACAAGGTACGCCTTGGCGGATACAGTAATTTTAGTTTTAGAGAGCTCGCAAGCGAAGTTGGAATTAAAAGCGCCAGTGTGCACTATCACTTTGCGACTAAGGCCGATTTAGGTGCTGAGCTTGCTCATCAATATACTAATTCTTTTTTAGCTGCGTTAGGCGAGCCAAGCGAGCTTAAAGCAAGCGGTAAAAATCCTATTGATGTGTACACTCAGCTTTTTAGACGTGCATTAGTAACCGATAAAAAAATGTGTTTATGTGGGTTACTAGGAGCCGAAAGCGATAGCCTTCCAGATAAAGTACGCCTTGAAGTAAAACGCTTTTTTAATCAAAATCTAACATGGCTTAGCGCTGCACACTTAACTAATGGTGAGCCTAACCCCGCTCAAGCAGCTATTCAAACAGTGAGCCTGCTTGAGGGCGCTATGATGATAAGCAAAACGCTCGACGATAATAGTTACTTTGAACTTGCAACTCAGTAATACCTAAATTTAGTACACAAAAAAAGCGAGCTATTGATTATCAATAGCTCGCTTTTTTAATGCTTGAAATAACTTATGTGATTATTAAACCGCTGTTGGTTTAACTTTATGCTTAGAGTGCACAATTGCTAAAACAATTAAGCCAATCACTGTTACTACAGCGCCAATAGGTTTACCTAAATCGCTTGATAAGTTAAGACCAATTGCTGCAGTGCCAATATAAGAAACCGTTACCGCTGTTGCTATAACAGCAGGAACACTGGCAATCCAATGGAATGTACCACGGTCAAACAAGTACTTAGTGGCAAGCCATAATACGCTTGTAGAAAGCAGCATGTTTGAAAATGCAAAGTAGCGCCAAATTAATGAGAAATCGAGCTTCGTCATAAAGTACGCTATAGCAAGTATAGGCACCGCCACTAGTAAGCGATTACGTAAGCTTTGTGGAATATTAAACGCATCAACAACAGTTAAACGTAATGAGCGGAACGCTGTATCACCAGAAGTAATTGGGAATACGGCTACTGCAATAATTGCCATTATACCGCCAAATACGCCTAAGTAACTGTTAGCTACATGGTTAACAACTAAGCCTGGACCACCTTGGTCAAGCAATGCTTTTAAGCCTGCGTAACCATCTGGGAACGCTGCAATACCAGCAAGTGCCCATACACAACCTACAATACCTTCACACATCATAGCGCCGTAATAAACTGGACGTACGTATTTTTCGTTAGTTAAACAGCGCGCAATAATAGGCGCTTGAGTAGAGTGAAAACCACTAATAGCACCACAGGTAATTGTTATAAATAACAATGGCCATGTTGGTAATCCATCTGGGTTTGGCTCTAAAAAGTCATGTGCGTGATCAGCTTCAAAGTAAGCTAAAAAGTCACTTGGTACCGGTAAGTGCGGCGCATTAATAAGTAATGAAATAGCAATTGCCACTGTCATTACAATCATTAGCGCACCAAAAATTGGGTAAAACTTAGTGATAATTTTATCAATTGGTAGCAAGGTAGCTAAAAAGTAATACGCTAAAATAGCAAGTACCCAAAAGGTGTTGTTTGCCAGTATTGTACCTTCAAAAAAATCAAGGTTACTTAGCAAACCTGCAGGGCTCATAATAAATACTACACCTACAAAAAACAGTAGCATGGCAGTAAATACAAGCATAAAGCCTTTAAATACGACGTTGTAATAATGGCCTGCGATTTCTGGTAGGCTTTTACCGTCTTCTTTTATACTCATTACACCTGAGAAGAAGTCGTGTACAGCTCCACCTAAAACATTACCAAGTACAATCCATACTAGTGCAACTGGTCCGTATAAAGCACCTAAAATTGGGCCAAATATTGGACCTACGCCAGCAATGTTTAAAAACTGAATTAAAAATGCTCGTACAGGGTGAATAGCTACGTAATCAACACCTTCGCTAAAGCGTTTTTGTGGTGTGTCAGCAGTTGAATCCAAACCGGCTTGTTTTTCAACAAATGGGCTGTAAAACTTATAGCCCAGTATTAAAATAGTGAGGCAGATAAAAAAGATGATCATAAAGCACGTTTCTCTTTTTGTATTTTAGTTATAGAGCGCATTGTGTGTCGCCCCGCCTTTTCAATCCGTGAATAATCGACGAACGATAACAAAGCTTTAACCCTCAAACAATAAGACGTTTAGCTAATACAATAATCGATATAAGCCACTATTTACGCAACCTGCGCACTTAACACTCACTTATCGCCTATGTCTTATTTTAGGCACAAAAAAAGCGGTTAAACTTTTACGTATAACCGCTTTCACACACAATGTTTTTTTAAAGTGGGTTCATAAACTCACTAATTTGTTGATGCGTTAAAGTAGGTGTTGCACCAGAACTTTCGGCGACCATTGCTCCAACGGCACATGCAAAGTCAACGGCATATTGCGCGTCGTCGTTGCTACAAAGCTGATATATTAACGAACCTAAAAACGAATCCCCTGCGCCAACAGTGTCAATTACGCTAATTAAATAACCTGAATTATAAAAATTCTCGCCTTTGATTGTTAATAAAGCACCGTGGCTACCTTTGGTTACACATAAGTAATCGGTATTTGTTTGCTGTGCTATAAACGCTAAATTTTGTTCAAGCGAATGAAACTTACAACCCATCGCTTTTGCAATTTCGTATAGCTCTTCATCGTTTAACTTAATAAAGTCTGCTTTATTCATTAAATCTACAAGTGTTTCTAGCTTGTAATGCGGTGCACGTAGATTTACGTCAAATACTTTAAAGTTTGCTACATCAACTAGTTGATTTAATGTTGCTAAAGACGCTTCGCTTCGCCCAATTAGGCTGCCAAATACAAATACATCGCTACTTTTAACTTTACTAAGTAACTCATCGGTAAGCGCTATATTATCCCACGCAGAGTCTGCCACTATTTCATAACTTGCAGAGCCACCACTGTCGAGCGTTACCTCAACCGTGCTAGTTTTTTTGTCACTATTAATAGCAATGTATTCGCAGCTTACACCTTTGCTAGTAATTTCGCCTAGTAGCTCAGCGCCTAACTCGTCGTTACCAACAGCGCTGATCATGTCGGCTTTAATGCCAAGTGAGTTAATACGCACACACATGTTAAGTGGCGCGCCACCTAAGCGTTTACCTGAATCAAAACAATCCCACAGTACTTCGCCAAAACAGCTAACACTTACGTTTTCGCCTGATTTATGATTAATTAAAATGCTCATAATTAGTTACTCTTTTGATCAAGTACAGCCTGCATAATGGCTTTAATTTTACTATTAGGTGCATACAACGCAGCAATCGACTTTTTATATTCAGCAGTAAACGTTTCGTTATGCTCAAGCTTACCAAACAAGCTCGTTAACTTTAAAAATGCAATCGGGCTAGTTTGAGTCTCTTGCGCGTAAGAATTAAGCTCTTTGTGCATAGCATCTTGAATTTCAAGTTGCTCGCCGTTTTCACTTAAACCTTTATCGCTGTACAAACACCAAGTAGCAATAACAAGCGTTGCCAGTGATACATCTCGACCTTGTACTAGGTTTTCGTTAATTGTGGCAATTAAAAACTTAGGCAGTTTAGCTGAGCTTTCACTACAGATACGCGCTAGGCTGTCTTTAATATTAGGATTAGCAAAACGCTCTATTAACGTATCTTTGTAGCTTTCAAGGTCAATGCCTTCAAGTGGTTCAAGGTTTGGGGTTACTTCTTTATCCATAAAAGCACGTAGGTATGTGGCAAATAATTCATCCGATACCGTTTCGTCAATAGTGCCGTAGCCATGGATTGAACCTAATAAACCAAGTACAGAATGCCCTGCATTAAGTAAACGTATTTTCATGGTTTCATAAGGCGTTACATCAGTAACAAACTGAGCACCAACAACATCCCAATTTGGACGAGAGTCACTAAATGTGTCCTCTATTACCCATTGTGTAAACGACTCACAGGTAATTGGCCACTCGTCGCTAACACCATATGCATCAACCACGTAATCAATATCACTCTTTTTAGATACCGGTGTAATACGGTCAACCATCGCATTTGGAAACGATACGTTTTGCTCAATCCACTCACTTAGGTCTTTGTCTTGCTCTGTAGCAAAGGCTAAAAGCATTTTGCGTGTTACGTTACCGTTGTGCTGAATGTTATCGCACGACTGTACTGTAAACGCGCCTAGGCCTTGCTCTTTACGAAGTTTTAACGCAGCAGTAATGTAACCAAACGCTGTAATTGGGTAGTTTGGGTTATTAATGTCGTTAATAATATCTGGATTACTGTAATCAAACTCGCCCGTTGCAGGGTTAAAGTTGTAACCGCCTTCAGTAATAGTAAGCGACACAATTTTAGTATCGCTGTGCGCTAGCTTATTAATTACCGCTTGTTTGTCCTCTGGAGCAAACAAAAAGTCGATCATTGAGCCAATTACTTTGTTATCTATTGTACCGTCTGGGTGTCTAACAGTAAGCGTGTAAAGGTAATCTTGCTGCTTTAAAATATCACGCAGACCACGGTTACCCTCTAACAGGCCAACACCACATATGCCCCACTGCTCAGAGCCTGGGGTTTTTAAAAGCTCGTTAACATATACCGCTTGGTGAGCACGATGAAAACCGCCCACGCCAATATGTACAATTCCCGCTTTAACAGCGCTACGGTCGTAGGTTGGTGTATCAACATGGCTTGGTAATTGAGCCAAGCTCTGTTGGTTTAGCCCTGTAACAAGAGCGTTTGTGTGTTGATGTTGCGTCATGGTGCGACCTTACTAAACAAAAATAAAATATAAATTACGATACTGTATTACGATAAGTAATTACGATGCTGTATTGAGTACTTTATGGCGTTTTAACGACCAGTACGCAGTAACAAAATAAATAACAGTACAAATAAAACAGGCAATTTCGAATTGCGATTTATTAGCGCTGTACATACTCATAGTTTCACTGAAAAACATCACTTGGCTGGCAAATATGAAAATAATAACCAGTGAAACCGTAGAAACTGCGTTAAGTACTTTTGTAAATACAGAGCTGTCAATTACTGGCTTTGGAATGTCTTTAGCCTCAGCTGCTTGATATTCTTTAATATCACGTTGCTCTTGTTTTTCTGCTGCAATTTCTTGTGTGTAGTCGTCACCAGCGCCGTATTTTTTAGCTAAAAGCGTGTAAACAACAATGGTGAAAATCCATGTAGGAATAAACAAGTAGTAAAACGACATTACATCAATTGCGTTTAAGCCAAAGCCAAACACAAGTGCTAACGCCCAAGATGCTATAGCCGGTACGCTGCGGGTAATATTTTTATATTTAGCCCAGTAACGTGTTAGGCCAATTTTAGGAAATAACACATGCTCAGCAAACACAATACCGCCCACAGGCACAACTAATAAGCCGGCGTAAGTAAGTAGCGGTAGCATTTGTGAAAATACAAACGGGAAACACGCAATAATCACGGTTACAACACCTACAATAGCGGTTGTACGCTCACGTGACTGATTTACAAATATAGATTGTGCAGCAAGACCTGCGCGGTAAAGGTTTGCGTTAGCTGTAGTCCAGCCCGCTATAATTACAATAACAAATCCAGTCCAACCTAATGCATGGTATGCAACATCGCCCGGATCAAGTGATGAAATAGTTGTTTTAAGTAATACCGCAACACCTGCGCCCATAATACCGGCAGAGATCCACGCTAAGTAATGACCAAAAAACATGCCCACACCAGAAAACAAACCATAGCTTTTGCGTTTAGCAAATCTAAAAATAGCCATGTCGATTAAACCAAAGTGAGTTATTGAGTTAGCAGCCCATGCAAAGCCAATCACTTCTAATAGGCCAATGCCCTTTTCACCATCGGCATTGGTGCCCGTCCATATGGAGGAGTCACCTATGGTCATAAAGTCGCTAAAGCTAGTTAAAGAGGTAGAACCTAATACGTGATTTGAAAGCTCAGGGAATAACGCAAACGAGCCTGCAATAAATATAACAAATAGCCACGGCGCACACAGCTTTGAAAAGTCAGCAACCGTAGAAAAGCCATACATCGCAACAAATACAACAATGGAGCCAACAGCTAAAACAATGGCTACAAACCAAAAGCTATTTGGATACCAATCAAGTTGCGCAGGTATATCAAACAAAAACCGCACGGCGGTGGAGGATACCGTGATCATCGCGGCCGATATAACACTAAAAATAACCACGTTAGCCCAGTTATAGAGCTTGGTCATTGAGTTACCAGCAATTTTGTTTAAGTAGTTATATAAACTTAAGCGGGTTTCTACTGCAATGGGTGCAGTAATCAGCCACCAAGAACACATTGCTAACAGGTTACCTATTAATAAACCCAGTAGAATGTCGATGGTTGAAGCGCCTAATGCAACAAACGTTGCACCAATAACAAATTCAGTAGCCGCAACATGTTCGCCGGCGTATAGCCCTGCAAAATGCTTCCAGCCGTGAAGCTTATTATTAGCAACAGGAAGTTGCTCTTCGTTTACATCTTTAAATGTTTGTGTGTGTGGACTCGTTGCCATGGTATTTCCTATTGTTAACAGCAAAGCATTTGATACCAATCTGCATAACTATTTGAATAATTTAACGAGTTAAATTACCCCATAACGTCGTTAAAAATTTTATATTTAGAACAACTAGATATAAAAATTTTTGCCTAGTTACAGTGCAATTTTCTTATCGTTAAATAAACCCCATATTCAAGCAGATTGGTATAGTACCTAAATACTTTGCCTTTTATAATTTGGCTTATAAACGCATGATGTTTTGCCATGTTTTGTTTTATTTTTAGTAAAGCAAAACCATCTACATTTATATTTTGCGTTTGCTTGCCTGTCAGTGTGTAAGGCGAGCAAATCGCGTTTAAAACTTTGTTTATTTAAAAAGCTGCGTGTTTACTGCTTTTTAAGTGCAGGGTATGCACTTAAAAAATCTTGCCAATGCGTTAAATGATCAACATTTGGGTAAGCACTGTGTACATGATTAACAGAGCCTTGCATATGTTGCCCACCGCTGTAATGCAGTACTTGCATATTGGCGTCAATTCCTGCATTTACGCCGGCTTTACTGTCTTCAATTACTAAGCAATGCTCTGGCTTTACACCCATTTGCTTAGCTGCATGTAAAAATAAATCAGGCGCCGGTTTACCACGCTTAACTTCGCTGCTGGTAAAAACCGTATCGCTAAAGTACTTACTTAAACTCACTACGCTCAACGCTTTTGCGGTGCGTGCTGGGCTACTGCTTGTAGCTATACAAATAGGCACAGCTAAATTGTTAAGTACGTCTTCTATACCATCAGTCGTGGTTAGTCCGGTTTCAAATTCGTTTAATAGTGCCTCGCGGTAGTCACCTTCAAAGCTTTCAGGAAGAGTGACATTAAATGCATCCGCTATTTTTTGGCTTACTGTTTTAAAGTTGCAGCCTAAAAAGTGTTGCTGTACATAAGCGCGGTCAATCTCAACGCCTTTTTCAACAAGCATATTAATGAGTACTTGTGCGCTTAAAATTTCGCTATCAATAACAACGCCATCACAATCAAATATCACTAGCTCAATATTAGTATTCATCTTGTCACCTTATTAACACTGTTTGGTTTAGCTAATTTAAGTATAACGAGTTAAGCGCGATTAATATTGTGCAACTTTTTAGTGCAACTCAGTAATGGGCATAAGCTCACTGGTTGAGCATATTCCCTTTATTGTGCGAATATGTCAACACACTGTAAGTATAAAACGCACCAGCTTGGTGAAAATACCGCCAGATAAAACTAAAAACCTTTGTATTTAATAAATTTTATAAAAGCATATTGCGACTAAGGTCGTAGTAAAAAAAATTACATTAATGTAAAAAGTGTATCTGCAAATTCATCTCATCTGTTTTACAAATCACATCAATCTAATTAATCAGTTTTACCGAAGTTAATAAAATTAATACTATCGTTAACAGATTAACAGCCTGCACCACTGCCGGCACTTTTAAATAGATGAGGTCGACAATGAATACTCAAATAAACAAAACAAAATTAACACTAACTGCACTGGCACTTGCAATGGCATTATCGGCAAGCGCAGCAACAACTCTTACTAAAGATAACGGCGCAGCTGTTGGCGACAACCAAAATTCAATTACTGCTGGCGAACGTGGCAGTGTATTACTAGAAGACGTGCAACTAATTCAAAAACTGCAACGCTTTGCACGTGAGCGTATTCCTGAGCGTGTTGTGCATGCTCGTGGTACCGGCGCACACGGTGTGTTTGTAGCATCAAAAGAGCTAGACGATTTAACAATTGCAGCACCGTTTGCACAAGCTGGTAAAGAAACAGACGTATTTGTTCGTTTTTCATCGGTAATTCACTCAAAAGGCAGCCCAGAAACACTGCGTGACCCACGTGGCTTTGCAACTAAGTTTTACACAGACCAAGGTAACTGGGATTTAGTAGGTAACAACTTACCGGTGTTCTTTATTCGCGATGCGATTAAATTTCCAGACATGGTTCACTCGTTAAAGCCATCACCGGTTGATAACATTCAAGATCCTAACCGCGTATTTGACTTTTTCTCGCACGAACCAGGTTCTACACAAATGCTAACGTGGGTTTACAGCGACTACGGTACACCAGCAAGTCTTCGTAAAATGGACGGTTGGGGTGTACATGCATACAAAATGATTAACAAATCGGGCGATGTTAAATACGTTAAGTTTCATTGGGTAAGCCAACAAGGTATTGATAACCTTGACGCAAAAGAAGTAGCTAAAGTGCAAAGCCAAGACTTCCAACACTTAACACGCGACCTTTACAGCGAAATTGGCAAAGGCAATTTCCCTAAATGGGATCTGTACATTAAAACGCTTGATCCATCGCAGCTTGATGACTTTGATTACAACCCGTTAGATGCAACAAAAATGTGGTTAGACATTAAAGAAACTAAAGTAGGAACAATGACCCTAAACCGTATGCCAACTAACTTCTTCCAATCTACGGAACAAGTAGCAATGGCACCGGCAAACATTATTCCAGGTATTGAGCCATCAGAAGACAGACTATTACAAGGTCGTATGTTTTCTTACGCTGATACACAAATGTACCGCCTAGGTGCTAACCACCAGCAACTGCCAATTAACCGTGCAAAAGTTGAAGTGGTTAACTACAACCAAGACGGCGCAATGAATATTGGTAACACTACAAGCAATGTGAACTACCAGCCAAGCCAAGAAAACGTAGCTGAAAACCCAATTGCACGTAGAAGTAACACAGAGCTAAAAGGCTTTGTACAACAAGCTGCGATTAAAAAACAGCAAAACTTCGCGCAAGCTGGTGTTATATACCGTGGTTTTAGCAAGCAAGAACGTACAAACCTAATTAATAACCTAGCAGGCGATTTAGGCAAAGTGCAAAACAGCAGTGTTAAACACAAAATGCTTAGCCACTTTTACAAAGCTGATAGTGAGTACGGTACACGCTTAACTAAAGCTGTAAACGGCGACCTTAAAATGGTTAAACAACTAGCCGCTAACTTATAAGCAACTAGTTAAAAGCAATTAGTCCCAACTAAATAGCTATTTAAACCACAATCATGAGGAAGGAATAAACCCTTCCTCTTTTATAAGAGACAATTATTATGCGTAATTTATTAATTATAGTCGCTCTATTTCTGAGCTTTACCAGTAGCGTTTACGCTCAAAATACATCAGATACACAAACACCCAGTACGCAATCTGAAACCCAACATTCTGCAAAAACTCAATACGATAGTTTATTTGCTTATTACTTTGCCGCAGCACGCACAAACGACACAGCTGTAATAGAGCAATTTGTAGATGCCGGTATTCCTATCGACAGCTACAACAATAAAGGCTACACCGCGTTAATGATTGCTACTTACCATGGTAATAAAAACACGGTTAACACACTTTTACACTTAGGCGCTAATGCCTGTCTAGAAGATAACCGTGGCAACACAGCGCTAATGGCCGCTATTTTTAGAGGTGAATTTAGTATAGCTAAAACACTCGTATCACTTGATTGCGACAACGCGCATCAAAACAAAGCCGGTCAAACAGCAGAGCAATTTGCACAAACATTTGGTCAACAAAAAGTTATAGAGTTACTAGCGCAGGTAAATAATGCAAAATAATCTGCACGCAACAAAAAGCCCTAAAATAATAGGGCTTATTTTTAATAAAATTAGTCTTATGTTGCAGACGCTATTTGAGGTTGTTTAGGCTTTTCTCGCGTTACAAAGTAGCAAATTAGCGAGCCCACTGTTACCAGTACAACCCCCTGCCAAAACGAAGCACTCAGCGTAATAGATAAATACAACGCCGAAATAATAGTAGAAAACACCGGTGTAAAGTACGAAAGTGTTCCCAAAAGCATTAAGTTACCGCCAATAATAGCTTGATTCCACAGTGCATAACCGCTCCCCACTACTACACCAGCTAATAGCAACGTTATGCTTGAGCTGAGTGAAAACGTTAATGGTGCTTCATTACTAAAACCATATTGCGCCCACAAACTCATTGCCGTGACAGTAAAAAATAACGTAATAGCATTTTTACCATTACTCAGCTTTTGCGTAACTACGCAATAAATAGCCCATATAAACGCTGCAGCTAATGCCATTAAGTAAGTAGCAGGATTATCAGCAAAGTTAGTAACAAGCGTATCGAGTGACATTTTTTGATCGCCTGTAATACACCAAGCAACGCCTAAAAAAGCAATGATCATGCTTGGGTAAACCCAGAAACTTACTTTTTTACGACCAATAATAATAGAGAGCAGTATAGTCAGCGTGGGCCATAAATAATTAATAACCGCCATTTCCATTGCCTGATGACGGCTATTTGCCATACCAATAGAAAGCGCCAAGCAAATTTCGTACGATACAAATAATAAAGTACCTATTACCAAGTAACGTTTCGAAAAACCACTAAACTTGGGCACTCCCATAACCAAAATTAAAAATATCGCACTGACAGAATACATAGCCGCCGCACCACCAATGGGGCTAAACAACTCAGAAATATCCCGTAGTAATGCAACTAAGCAACTCCACAGTAATATGGCCGCGACTCCATAAAGCGTGTATTTATTTTTGCTTATAAAATCCATTTGCCAATCCAAAAGTACTACTCGTAAATTTGAAACTAAACTAACAGTAATTATTTAATTAAACAATAAGGGTCTGTTGTTCTTTCAAGGTTGAATTTGCAGCAGTCTGTTTGGTATTTAGGCAAGGCAGAGCCTATATAGTGTGGTTATTCCCCATTAATGGGCGATAACGTAGCATTAATGCCAAACAGGCGCTGCCCAAAGGGTTCTTCCTAGGGGCTACTTACTCTTTGTTGCTCGGTTTTTACTTAGCCCACTAGGTTACAAATCTCGCGCCGCGATTAAATAGCCCCTAGTTTGAACAAATTTTAATCCGCAAAGATCAACAGACCCTAAAGTTAATAGCTTAAACCTCTCATTTGTTTTGAGCATTCACCCTTTTTAGTAATTGACCTTTTGGTCAGTAAAGCTACAATCAATCAATACGTTAAACACGCAAACTTTATAATGACCACACAAATAAAGCCAAATAAAAAAGAAGTCACACGCGAGAAAAACCAAAAACTAATTTTAGATGCCGCCGAGCAATTGTTTTCGCAATTAGGTTACGACGGAGCAAGTATGAGCATGGTTGCTAAAGAAGCGCAGGTGCCAAAAGCTAATATTTTGTATTACTTTAAAAGTAAGGATGGTCTGTACGAGTCTGTGATTGACCGCATAATAGCTAATTGGAACTTAGGGCTCGATAACGTCACAATTAACGACGATCCAGCTACCGTGCTTTATAACTATATTAAAAGCAAAGTAATACTGGCCGTAAATCAGCCAATGCAATCTCGCTTATTTGCCAGTGAAATACTGCGCGGTGCACCCTATTTACAAAACTACTTTAGAACCAATACCCGCCCTTGGGTTAAACAAAAGGTTGATGTACTTCAAGCATGGATGGACGCTGATAAAATGGATAAGGTTGATCCCTACCATTTGCTCTTTACTATTTGGTCTACCACGCAATATTACGCCGACTTTCAGGCTGAGGTTTTACTCGTAATGAACAAATTAGAGTACGACGAAACCGATGTGGCACAAATTACGCAATCAATTGCCCACATAATTTTAAAAGGTATTGGTCTTAAAATACCTGAGCAAAGTGAGACTTAACCCATGACATCCTTTACTACACCCGATTTATTTGACGATCATCGCGATAACGTGCAAGTAGCAGACAGCGGCCTTTATCACTTTGGTAAAAAAACCACGTTTTATGGCAAAGTAGTTACCGTTACCTGCCCAGAAGACAACTCTTTTGCCGCCGATATATTGCATGAAAATGGTGAAGGTAAAGTATTGGTTATAAACGGGTTTGCGAGCAAACGCTTTGCGTTTATAGGCGATATTATGGCTGAGCGTGCCCTAAATAATGGCTGGGAAGGCGTAATAATAAATGGCTGTTGCCGAGATATAGAAATACTCGCCACGATGAACTTACCTGTAATGGCGCTAGGCTCTACACCGCGTAGTACCTTAAAGCGCGGCTTTGGTGATAAAAACCAAGCAGTTACTATGCTTAGCACTACTATTGAACCTAACGATTGGGTTTTCGCCGATATTAACGGTTTAATCATCAGTAAAACGCCCCTTATTTAGCACTCAAAACCATATAAATAGAGACCAACTTGGTGCATCTGCGCACCAAGTTGGTTTGTTTTAGCTCATTTTAATCTCACTATTTCTACAGCCCACATTTACAAATCTCATACAACCCAACAAAACCTGACCAGTTGGACAGGATTTTAATTTATGGCATTCCTCTTGCTTAGTCTAAGCACTATAAAATCAAAACTACCGATTAAAAAGCGGAGCCTTAGCAATTGCATTAAATTAGTGATCTATTATAACGCGAAGAAAATGACGCAGTGAGTGCGCTATTTAATCCGATAAAATGATCATGTTTTTAATAAAATTGGTATTCATAATAATAATAACCAGCCCGCTTTTTAATCACTCTTAACTTAATAAGTAAGTACTTGGTCAGTTTTATAATAATGAGCTGCAAATGAGTGATAAAAAAAACAACAAAGGTATATTTTGCAATCACGGTCCTACCCTGTGGCAAACAAACCACTCTGGAGTGCTTGCAAACAATCGCTTAGCTGTAAAAGATGTATTTGCAGTAAAGGGCGAGCGTAACAGCGCAGGCAACCCACACTGGTTTAAAACAGCTAAACCGGCTCAAAATACGGCAAGCTCGGTTAATAAGCTCATGACCGCTGGTTGTAACTTTATAGGCTTTACCCATACTGACGAGCTGGCTTATAGCTTAGAGGGTAATAACATACATTATGGCGCTGCGCAAAATCCTAAATTAAAAGGGCATGCTTGCGGTGGTTCGAGTATGGGGTCTGCTGCTGCAGTTGCTGCTAACTTAGCTGATATTGGCTTAGGCACCGACACCGGCGGCTCAATTAGAATACCCGCCAGCTACTGTGGTTTATATGGCATAAGGCCAAGCCATAACGTGATTGAAAAAGACGGCCTAATACCGTTGGCTCCGCCTTTTGATACCATAGGTTGGCTTACCCAAAGCGCCGAGCTATTAAGCGATGTAGGTAATGTACTGCTACCAAATCAAGCTATTAATAACGTTGATACCTTAGTTATTTGCGAGCCGTTATTTGAACTCGTTGACCCTGTTTTACAAGCCCCACTTAAACAATTGCTTGAAAAAACCAAGCCTAATTTTAAGCACCATAAAGAATTTGAACTACCTAACAGCAGCTTATTAAATGAACTTGCTGATAGTTTTAGAGTACTGCAAGGGCGAGCAATCGCAAAAACGCATAAAGACTGGCTTCAATTGCCGGGGCAACTTCCCCAGTTTGCTCCAGCAATTGCGGCACGTTTTAATATGGCGCTTGCCCTAACTGTTCAAGAAGAACAAGAAGCACTAAAAGTACAAACCCAATGGCAAACACTAATAGCTAAAAACCTAAATACAAACAGCTGTTTATTTTTGCCAACCACCCCCACAACCGCACCTAAATTAGGCGCCGACACAAGCGCCTTACGCATGCAAATTATTACGCTTTCGGCAATTGCAGGGCTTAGTGGCTCAGCGCAAGTGCATTTACCGCTGGCTGATTTAGCAAATGATCATCCGTATGGTTTTTCATTAATGATGAGCCACGGTAACGATAAAAGCCTACTTGCTTGCGTTAAGCACCTAGCTGCACACTTTAAACAGGACACACCGGCATGACCACACACAACATTGCATTTACCGCGTCTCATTTTTCGGCCACTGAGGCGGGTATAAATATACTAAAACAAGGCGGTACAGCTACCGAGGCTATGGTAGCGGCTGCCGCTGCTATTAGCGTTGTATATCCACATATGAACTCAATTGGTGGCGACAGCTTTTGGCTTATCGATAACCCAAACCAAAAAACGCCTACCGCTATTGACGCCTGCGGCCGTGCAGCAACTAATACAACGCCCTATAACTCGCTCGCGCAAATACCAGAGCGCGGCGGGTTAAGCGCACTGACTCAAGCGGGTACAATTCGCGGTTGGCAAAAGGCGCTTGAACTAGATGAGCACGCAGCACTACCACTGTCACAAATTTTAGCACCCGCTATTGAGCTTGCGCGCGAGGGCTTTACCGTTACAAAAAGCTTGCAAGCAGGCTGCGAAAAACTAGCCATTGCTAACAATACCAATGAGGCGTTTAAAAGCCTCTACATACCCAATGGCAAGCCCTTACAAGCAGGCCAGCATTTTAAAAACCCTAAACTTGCAGCAACGTTTGAATACCTAGCAAAACATGGCTTAAACGCATTTTATGAAGGCGCACTTGCCAACTCATTTGCCGCCGACTTAGCAAAAGCAGGCAGCTCAATTACCGCAGGTGACATTGCAAATACTAAAGCCGAGGTAGTTACTGCGCTAAATGCAAACCTCAGTGGTATTGATTGCTACAACTTACCCGCGCCAACACAGGGCGTGCATTCACTACAAATAATTGGTGCCGTAAATAAGTTAAAGCATTTAGCTAAAACCGATGCCGACTGGACACATTTAATTGTTGAGGCAACTAAACAAAGCTTTACCCATCGCCCTACCCTTTGGGCTGACCCTGAAGCATTAGGAGACGATTATAAAAACGCACTAACCGATAATCGCTTAAGCGAACTTGCTAACAATATTGATATGGCCAAAGCCAAAAAATGGCCATTTAACGCAGAGCCTGGCGATACTGTGTGGATGGCAGCCAGAGATAAAAACGGGCAATTAGTCAGCTTTATTCAAAGCATTTACTGGGAATTTGGCAGCGGAATATTAATGAGTGAAGGCGGCTTTGTGTGGAATAACCGTGGTTTAAGCTTTAGTTTAAACAATGAAGATATTGATGCGAGTAATAATACCAACGCCCTTGCCCCAAATAAAAAGCCCGCTCATACACTTAACCCAGCACTGGCAAAGTTTAGCGATGGTCGTCGACTTGCTTACGGAACAATGGGCGGTGAAGGGCAGCCACAAACTCAAGCCGCTGTTTTTGCAGGCTACGCGTGGCGAAATAAATCTATAAAACAAGCAATTAGCGACCCTCGTTGGTTACTTGGACGAACATGGGGCGATACGAGTACAAATTTAAAAATTGAAAAAGAGTTAGTTTTTCATATAGAACATGAATTAAATCAACGTGACCACGATTGGGTAAGCGTTGATAATAATAACGAAATGATGGGGCACGCTGGGGCTATTTTAGATACACCTACAAGCCTTGAAGCTGCAACAGATCCTCGTTCAGATGGACGTGCAACAGTAACTACAGCAGGAACACAATGTCAGAAATAATAAATCAATGGCCAATTATAGTAGCCTTAATAGCAACCGGTATTTTTGCCGGTATTTTAGCAGGACTTTTTGGTGTAGGCGGCGGTATTGTTATCGTCCCTGTGCTGTATTTTTTACTGCAAGGTTTTGGCGTAAGCCCAGAGTCGGCAATGATGATAGCCACCGCTACATCACTTGCAACCATAGTACCTACTTCGCTTTCATCTATTCGCTCGCATCATAGCAAAGGGAATATTGACCTTGCGCTAATAAAATACTGGGCACCATTTATTTTAGTTATGGCCGTTGTAGGCAGCTACTTAGCGCACTCAATACGCGGTAATGCACTGGTACTTATGTTTGCCTGTATTGCTATTTTAGTCAGTTTAAACATGCTATTTAGAGCCGGCGCACCCGCGCTTGTAAAACAACTGCCAGGAAAATTTGGTCAAGGGGTTATGGCAAGTATTGTAGGTGGTTTGTCGGTAATGATTGGCATAGGTGGCGGCACTATTGGCGTACCTATGCTAAACGCATTTAATGTACGCGCCCATGTTGCAGTAGGTACTGCGGCCGTTTTTGGTTTATTGATTGCACTACCAGGCGTTATTACCTTATTAAGTATTAGCACAACGCCAACCGATGCTCCCCTAGGTACGTGGGGGTTGGTTAACCTCCCTGCCTTTTTTCTTATTATTCCGTTGACTATTTTATTTGCGCCTATTGGCGTAAAAATTGGTAGCAAGCTGGATCAAAAACAACTAAAACGCGCCTTTGCCGTTGTCTTAATGATAACCGGCATACGCATGCTTATTCAGACTCTGGGAGCCTAAAATATGTTTAATAACACGCAAGTTCAAACCTTAAACCCACCACAGCGTTTATTAATGGGACCAGGCCCAATTAATGCCGACCCTCGTGTTTTACGTGCTATGTCGGCGCAGCTTATAGGCCAATACGACCCAGTAATGACCGGTTTTATGAACGAAACCATGGCACGTTACCGCGAAATTTTTAAAACCAAAAACGAATGGACCATGCTAATAGATGGCACATCGCGCGCAGGGATTGAAGCCGTATTATGCTCAATTTTACGCCCAGGCGATAAAGTCCTTGTGCCAATTATGGGGCGCTTTGGCCACCTACTTGCTGAAATAGCAGAACGCGTTGGCGCAAAGGTGCACACAATAGAAGTACCGTGGGGCGAAGTGTTTACGCCAGAACAAATCGAAAAAGCCATTGTTGATGTAAAACCCCATGTACTTGCTATGGTACAAGGCGATACATCCACCACCATGAACCAACCTCTTGAGCATATTGGCGATATTTGCCAAAAGCACGATGTACTATTTTATTGTGATGCTACCGCCTCCATTGTGGGTAACGAACTTCCTGCCGATGAATGGAAACTCGATGCACTTTCTGTTGGTCTGCAAAAGTGTTTAGGCGGACCTTCTGGATCAGCGCCATTAACACTGAGCGACAAATGCGCTGATTGGATCCAAAAACGTAAAAAAGTAGAGGCGGGTATTCGTACAGCGGAGCATACCGACGGCACCGAGCCCTTTGTACGCTCAAACTACTTTGATTTAGGTATGATCATGAATTACTGGGGGGAAGAGCGCCTTAATCATCATACCGAAGCCACCAGCATGCTGTATTGCGCCTCAGAATGCGCCCGCATTGTTATTGAAGAAGGCGTGGATAACTGCGTAGCGCGCCACAAATTACATGGCGATGCCATGCTAACAGGCATTCAAGCACTGGGCTTAAATGTATTTGGCGATTTAACGCATAAAATGAACAACGTACTGGGTGTGTATATACCCGAGGGCATTAATGCCGATCACGTACGCGGGCAAATGCTAACCGATTTTGGAATAGAAATTGGCACCTCGTTTGGCCCGCTGCATGGCAAAATTTGGCGTATTGGCACCATGGGTTACAACGCCCGTAAAGATGCCGTATTACAAACATTGGCAAGCCTAGATGCCTGCTTACATGCCAACGGTTACAAAGGCCCTAAAGGCGAAGCCGCCATTGCCGCCCTTGCTCACTATAAATAAAAAAAGGATTTAGCATGACGATTGTAAGCCCACAACACAGCCCTTTATTAGACAAAGAACTTGCTGATGAATACGCAACACGCGCTTTATCTCGCTGTAAAACCCTCAGCGCACTATCGCAAATGCAAGGCGGTATTCACCGCGTGTACTTATCAAAAGAGCACAAAGAGTGTAACGCCGTTACTGCATCGTGGATGGTTGAGGCAGGCATGCAATCGTGGCAAGACGAAGTGGGCAACCTTTGGGGGCGACTAAAATCATCAAACCCACATGCTAAACGTTTAATTATAGGATCGCACCTCGACACCGTACCAAACGCAGGTGCGTTTGATGGTATTTTAGGTGTACTACTGGGGATAGAAATTGCAGCGCTTGCACATAAGTTAAAGCTCGACCTGCCCTTCCATTTAGATGTAGTGGGCTTTTGCGATGAAGAAGGCACCCGCTTTGCCACAACTTTAATTGGCTCAAAAGCCCTCGCTAACGAATTTGACCCACAGTGGCTAAACATTGAAGACACAAACGGCATAACTATGCGCCAAGGCATGCTCGACTTTGGTTTAAACCCCAACGACTATGCAAAGGCCGCACTAAACAAAAACGAATTACTAGGTTACTGGGAAACTCATATTGAACAAGGTCCTGTACTCGAATCGGTTAATCAGGCGTTAGGCGTTGTAACTGCAATCGCAGGAGCAAAGCGCGCCATGCTTACCCTAACAGGCCAAAGCGGTCATGCGGGTACAACCCCAATGAACTTGAGGCAGGATTCACTAGCAGGCTGCGCTGAATTAGTAACCGAAATTGAAAAACTAGCAAGTAATGCTAAAAATGGCGAAGTTGCCACCGTAGGGCAAATACAGTCTCGCCCTGGGGCTACAAACGTGATTGCAGGCAAAACAACCATAAGCCTAGACGCACGCGCACAAAGCGACACCGATCTCGCTAACTTACTAAGCGTCATACAAAACAGCGCTCAATCTATAGCAAGCAAACGCAATTTAACGCTTGATTGGCAATGGACGCATGCCGCCGATGCCGTTGCGTGCGACACCACTATTCAGCATTTGTTTTCAAGCGCATGTAAACTCAATAACCAAGCATCGCCTTCACTTGCCTCAGGCGCAGGGCACGATGCAATGGCAATCGCTCCAATTTGCCCCGTTGGCATGTTGTTTATACGCAGCCCTGGCGGTATAAGCCATCACCCAGCAGAAGCGGTTATAGACGGCGATGTAACAAAGGCACTCAGTGTAATGTACAGCGCGCTTTTACTTTATGTGAAAGAGTGTGAGTGATTTAAGGTAATCGAGTAAACCAAGTATATTAACTTGGTATGCTTAGGGGCTTAAACCTCCTCAAAGTCATTTGGAGGTTATTACTGAAGGCAGGTAAATGCAGGAATATACGTTATTTAAAGTAGCTTTATCGGGCTGCCCTTTGCTCTTTTAGGCTAAGGCGTTTATGTGAGCTATATACATGTTGAATGTTTGTACCATTAACCAAATATGCATCCATTTCGACGGTAATTAAACCCGATAATGGCTTGATTTCTAGAACACCCAACTCACCTAAATTTGCAGATAGTAAAGTATTATTTCTAATAGCTAACAAAGTTTTGTCAGTATCTCGTAAGTCACCATTCACATATAATTTAGCACCACTAAACCAAGTGTTAATTATTTTAACTTTGATTGACTTAACAGTAAATTCAAAGGATTTTCTCATCAGATCTCCATACCCAGAAATGTAATTATTATACTTTATGTTTTTATGTGTTTGGCGAACAAGCACTTTCTTTTAATACCCGTTTAGTCAATGCTGGGTAATTTTTTAGTGCAGCCAAAGGGCGAATTGGCCGCTGAACCAAATTACCTGAGCAGTTTGGGCACACGTTATTTAATAACGTTTGAGCACAGCCAGAACAAAATGTGCATTCAAATGAACAAATAAAAGCCTCTGTGGACTTTGCAGGTAGATTCTTATCACAACATTCACAATTAGGTCTTAAATCTAGCATTTAGCGCTCCCTTTTATCCACCCAATGCTGAGTAAATATCTATTACCTTTTATAACTTTTGATACCTGATGCTCACTTACATCAGGGCGGAATAGCTTAACCCGCTTTGTTTCAAATATCGAATTACTACAAATAAACTCACCACCCAAATCTGCTTTTTTAAGCACTATATTCAACCGATAGTGTTTACCAGATTCAACTTTGTCTGTGTGTGGTGCTATTTCACTTCCTTGTGGGAATTTAAGCAAATATGTATCAAATTTAATTGGCCACGTAGCACCACAAATCAACATTTTATCGTAGCCTGATTTTTGTCGGCCTCGCTCCCAACAAAATAATTTACTCAAAAAAAACATACAATCCCTCGAAACAGCTAATAAGCTGCAGGTTAACTCGTTTTTTTATATTTATTGATAAACAAACCATAGCCGAGTTCATATTTTGATTCAATCGATTACTGTATTTTACGTGGGATATAAAAGGGAGTTTTAATGGTGTTTTGATTGGCGTTTTAATAGACATTATGGTGGCTATAATTGACAGAAAATCAAAATATAGCCACCCGTTTTACTTTAATGCTTATTTAAGGTCTTATTTAATCGTTACCTTTGCATCACTTACCCATGTTTCAGTTATAGCTTCATCATTTTTATCAACTAAATACGCGCGTATGTTCACCGGATTGTTGTTAGCTTGTTTGTAGTCAAACGCTAATCGCCATTGGTTTGTACCAACTACCGGATAAACTCCAATAGGTTCTAATATTTCACCGTTGCTGGCTTCAACAATCGGCTTTATACCACTTTTGTTATCTAAGCCTTTAAATACTGGACCTTCAAAATCAATCACCATCTTGTTAACGCCTTCAGGAATAGGCTGGCCGGGAATTCCGCCTAAGCCTTGGCGAGTATTTACAACGCTTGCAAGCGTTTTTGATTTTGGATCGAGTGGACGCCATTCAATATCATAAGAAAAGGTAAACTCGTCGCCTTTGCGCGCCTCTTTTTCGGGCACCCAGTAGGCAACAATATTGTCGAACGTTTCATCTTTTGTAGGAATTTCGATTAACTGAACTGCGCCTTTGCCCCAATCGCCAGTAGGTTTAATCCACGCTGATGAACGCTTATTGTAAAATACGCCGTCGTCTTGGTAGTTATTAAAGTCACGATCTCTTTGGATTAAACCAAACCCTTTTGGGTTCTCATCAATAAAGCTATTGGTTGACACCGACTGAGGATTATTTAATGGGCGCCAAACGTATTGACCCGATCCTGTGTGAATCGCAAGGCCATCGCTATCGTGAATTTCTGGGCGCCAATCTTTAGCTTCTGTTTTATCTTTTTGTGAGTACCAATACATACTGGTTAACGGTGCTACGCCTAAGCGTTCAACATCGGCGCGCATATACAAATTAGCCGTTACAGAGGTAATATGGCCTTTGGCTTCTTTGTTATCTTTACTTAAACCAAATCGATAAGCACCAGTGATAGAAGGCCCTTCAAGCAATGCCCAAACAGACACACTTTCACCTTTTTTCTCTGCGGGGCCAATCCAAAATGCAGAAAAACGCGGAAATTCTTCTGGCTGATTCATGCCCGTATTAATCGCGATACCTCGGGCCGAGAGTCCATATTGCCCCTCTGGGCCGTCGGTACGAAAATAAGACGCGCCTAAAAAAGATATCCAATCGGGTTTCATATCTGGGCGCATTATTCTAAAGCCTGCAAATCCAAACCCTTCTGGGAGATCGTGAGCTGGGCTATTATCGGGCATATCAAAAACGTCATTACTAAAAGGTACATTTTGAACCTGATTTTTATCATCTCTGATGTAAATACTTACTGGCTCAGGAAAATATCGGCCAGGGTAAAATAATTGTACGGGCGCCTTTTTTCCACTTGGGTATAAGGTTTCATCTTCTTTAAAGCGTATTTTCCAGTGTTCGTCATACGTAATTTTATCGATTAACTCCGGCGCTGGCACCTTAGTTGGCGTATAGGGCTTTTCGGCTGAGGCTTTTGCCAGCGCTTTTAAGTCTTCGAATGAAAACTCCGTTTTATCTACTGCTTCTGTCGCGTAAGACGACATCGAAGTGCTAAAAATAATTGCGATAAATAACTTTAACTTCATAAAAAGAATATCCAATAAATTGAGTCAAATAAAAATGGGAATGCTGCACGAGCGTATGTTTAACTTAAAGTTCTGTATGGATATTACGTGACGTAATATGAACTAGCGTTTACTAAAGTATCGTTATTTGACTACAGAACCTCCCATAATTAATTTGTTTTTACGAGAATTGGTTTTAAGGGATTCGCGCGCGTTTGATGATATCGCTGAAGTGAAAATAAGTGGGATAGCCCAATTTATTATTAGATCGCTGGTATTCAAATGGATAAGGGTTGTATTTAGGTGGTGGAAAACGAAGAGGCTCACCCCTTTTAAAACTTGCAATTAATGGCTGAGTTTTATTTGGCCCTCACTTCAGGGCATGTTTTTATGTTTTTGAAGTTAATTTTTCAATAGCATCTTTAGCTTCTTTCAAACTTACACCATGAACAGATCTATAATATTTTATTGCTCTAACTTTATGACCTGATTTTAAAGCAACAATAACATCACCTTCGGTTACGCTGCCATGCTTAGGTATTGAGTTACCAAATATTAATATAAATAAAACTGCAATAACCGCTAAAACACCCCAAATATATTCAATTTCCATAAATATCCTCGATGTTCGAAAAATAATGAGCCTGTAGGTTAACTCGTTTTTTATTTATTTTTATTGATAAACAAACCATAGCTGAGTTCCTCTTTTGTTTGTAATAATGTTCACCAAGAGCAAAATGTATTTTTATTTTATCTTATTTTAATTATTCTTATTGGCTACTGGTTAAATAGCCTTTCGCATTTTATTTAATAACTCGTAGCATGCTTTATACAACAGTATTTCCATGTCTTCGTTATGGTACAAAGGACCCCAACGAAAAAAGCCTCTTAAGCTAAATTTTTTAGCTATGAATTCGCGCCACGTAACAGATTTAGAAACGCTGAACGTTTTAATCGTCTTATTGTGTTTAATATTATACAAGCGCGATACTAACTTAACTTTTGGTCGCCAAAATAGCGGAATAATAGCTGTATCAAAATCTATAGTGAATGCATCACCACCATGCAAAGTAACTATAACAACATCTAAACCAATATCTGACTTTTTAGGCTCTTTAATAGACGAAATACTGTGAAGACAAAAAATATCTTCAAGCTTCTTGTGCATATGATCTTGTAGTGAATCGCCCGTTATATAAAAAAACGACTCTACCTTAGAAAAATGGCTGTTATTAGCTACAGCTAACGATCCCAAATAAACATTTGGCTTTTCAGAGCTAAACCAATCGAATAGCAAATTTAAATTCCTTTTTTACTTATGCCGAATAAATAGGCCGTAAGGTTGTTATCTAAGGTTAGGGCGAAAAAGCAAAAACCAGCTGTTTTTGCTCTGCTTTACGATTTGTTTATTTACGCTCAACTATTTTCGACGTAATTGAATACCAAGTAATGTACCTAATAAAACAGCAATAACATGCAGCAAAGCTGAAATTAAATATATCAGAGGATCCATTGATATTTCTAATAAAATGTATAGTAAGGCACCGACACTTAGATCAATAAACCAATAAACCGCCGCAACTAAAAAGGCTTGTTTATACGGACTCACTGTTTGCTTATAGCCTAGGTAACAATAAACGATTAAAGAGGTTACAAATCCGAGGACGTAATAAGTAAAAGTTAATGAGGTACTTTGAGTCATTTCATCAAAGCCAACAATCTTTGTTGCTATTGTTGATAAAGCAACTGGCAATAAATACAAGCCTACTGAAAAGAGTACAATCCTAGAGCATTTCACGATAATCCTTTAGCAATACAACGAGGCTGTAGAATAACTTCTATAGCCAAATTCAATTAATTAGTTTCTTTAATTAACTCTAAGCATTTTAAAGCAATGTGTAATAAATGTATTACCCATTAAACAGGCTGTTTTCATAAAAAGAGTAATTCTACAATCTCAACGCCTCAATTAAACAGCGTAAAATAGCTGGTTACAATAAGCTAGGTACGAACAAAAAACTAACTATTAGAAGTCCGTTTAAGCAACTATTAGAGTTCAGTAGCTTGTACATATTTACAGCACTCTCTTAACAAGGTCTCTGCGGCCTCTTTGTTAGACTGATCATGTTTACTCGAACCTAGTTCAACACCCATTGCCGTATAAACACTGCTATTTAATTGTAAATATTTAGTTTGATTAGGTGCAATTATTAGCTGTTTTGTATTACTCCACACTCCTGTGAGTGGGCTCCAGCTAATTTTTAAATCGTAATTACCCGCAGGTAATTTTATGTAAGAGAAAGTATTGTTTGGTAGTGCTACAATTTTTTTATCATTTATACTTACACGCATATCTGATGCCGCTGGTGGGGTTAACAACCTATGGAATACTAAAACACTTTGCTCTTCATTTGGTTGAGGTAGCTGTACCTGGTCAAAAGTTAAAGCATCTCTTGGGGCTGAAGCACAACCACTTAAAAATAATAGTAAGAAAAAATATATATAACGCATAAACACCTATCAGATTTGAATTATAACGAGCCTGTAGATTAACTCGTTTTTTATTTTTTTTGATAAACAAACCATAGCTGAGTTCCTATTTTGGTTCAATCGTTATTGCATTTCACGTGGAATATAAAAAGAGGACTAGGTGTTGTTTTAATTGACGTTTTGGAAGGTATTACTGGAAATTTAGTATGCTAACTGTTTGTTATTATCCTAACTTGCCGTATTTCAGAGTACTCGGACTGAATTAACCCAAAGCATTTAAGATCGTGAAACTGATTTTTCCAGTAACCACTTTGACGCCTTATACCTTCCTCTTTGAACCCAACTTTTAAAAGGAGTGACTCAGATGCAGAGTTTCCAAGAACAGTATCGCCTTGAATACGATTAAGTTTACCGCAAGATAAGTCACCTGAAAATGCGGCTTTAACTATTCGATGAACTGCTTCAGTGGAAAAACCCTTACCCCAATATTTAGGTAGTAAATCATATCCAATAACAGCATTTTTCATTTTAGGACTCCAAGTATTAAAGCCGCAAGTACCTATAAGTTGATCTGTTTCTTTTAGGCGAATAGCCCAACGAATACCTGAGTTTTCTTTAAAACGAGCGTTAAAAAACTCAATTAAATGGCTGGCTTGTGACAGTTCAGTAAACGCCTCTAAATCATAATATTCTACAACTGAATTGTCCGAGAACAACTCAAACAAACTATTTGAATCTTCTTTTGATAATTGATCTAACCTTAAGCGATTTGTCTCTAAAGTTGGAAATGACAACCTAAATCCTCCGTGAAATATAACAAGCCTGTAGATTAACTCGTTTTTTAATTTTTTATTGATAAACAAACCATAGCTGAGTTCCTATTTTGGTTCAATCGGTTACTTCACTTCACGTGGAATATAATAAGAGGACTAGGTGTTGTTTTAATTGATGTTTTGGAGGGTATTACTGGATAATTTAGTGTGAGTGTCTTTTTACTCTTTCTTTCATTTCAGCTCAGCTTTTTGCGTGATTTATTTTTATAAAACCCACTTAACCCGCTGCTTTAATTTATTATTTATGTAAAAGCTAGAATGAATCTCATCCTAACTCTTTAGCTTTTGTTTAACTCTATTTTTGAAACGTAAAATACAATACCAGCAACAAGGCCTACTATAGAAAATAAAAATAATTGTAAAAAGCTATATCCATAACCTATTAACGTAATTGAACCATTTTCGACCAATACCTTACCATTAATGATTGAGCTATCTAAACCTGAAGGGAAAACAAAAAAGAAAGAAACTAAGCAAGTAGATATAACTGAAGATTTGAGCACTGTATTTAGCGAATAACCACAGCTTTTAGTGATAAATTTATAAATGGGAAATGCTGTTACTGGAACCAAAATTAGAACAACTATTAACGTCCAAATAAATATACCAAAAGGCATAATAGTAAATTTCCTTTCAATTGCCATTGGCGCTAAAAATGCAACAATTAAAGAGGCTAAAATAAAGCTAAATATTGTTCTCAACTCGAAACCTTCTTAGAAAGCTAACGCCTACCATAACCGATTTGTGGCGCTCTTGCACAAATCCGGTTAATGGCTTTGTTATGTGAGGTCACCGTCAAGTCCAAATTTTTCCCTGTTCAAAACTAGCGCTGCCAGCACAGTTACTCCTAACACTGTACCAACAGGGAACATGAAGAGTAACAATGTTGAATATATTATTAGTGCCCAAAAAAGCCACTTAGTTCGATAGTTTAAGCCCACAACGGAAAATGTTAAAAAGCAAAGTGCAACTAAAAATAAGATGAACCCTGTTACTGTAGACAAAGCTGTTGATGACATTTCTTCTTGTGATATTTTAGGTTCATTACTTCCAAACAGCGTTATCTCTTGAAATGAAGAGGACATAATTAAATACGAATCAACAATTCCCCAAAGAGGTGCCCAGAAAAGCAATAATCCCAGAACTGCGACGTATTTCCCTATAGTTTCCTTGTTCATCATCTCTCCTCACGTAGTTATATAAAGAGCCTGTTAACAGGCAGAAAATAGTTAGTTAAATTAGCAACAAAGGAACAAAGCCAACTATTTTTATCCTTGTTTAACAGCCTGTTATGCATTGTTTACACTACAGTCAATTGTTGCGTTAATCTTTGGTGGGTAGACAGAACCAAACTGACTATGCGAGCCATAAGTACCCATTTTATATTTTTTTACGTATATATCACTAGATTTGCATAACTCTTTTCCTTTGAGCTCTACCAATTCGACCATATCTGTTTCATTAAGATCGGTATGACCAAGAACCTCAATTGAATACGTCCCATCAGAGTTTTTGCTTACATCGCTATATTGGACTATGACACCTTTATAAGTTTTCATACCAACACAACCAGAGATTATTAATATGATTAAAGGTAGATACTTTTTCATGCTTATCCTTAAACACCTAACAGCTTATTGAGCACCACTTTGGGGATTTATAGCACCCCAAAACGGCGTATATTACAGTGTTCAATAATTCCACTAAACAACTTCAGTGTAAACAAGTAATTAAATATGTTACAAAAAACCCTTTGTAATTTTTCACCAAAACGGTGTTTAATAATGTTATTGGACAAAACAAAAATAGAGCTTTATTTATGATAAAAACGAATGAGTGAGGCATTTACTTTACTTCAAAATTCACATGGTCAAAGTATGGGTTTTTCTCATGCGCTTTAAGTACGCTGATTGTAGTTAGCACAATGAGTTTCAACTCGCTATTTACATTAACAACTATGCATTCGTCTCTATTAGCATTGCGTTTTGTGTCAGTTGCTATCCCGCATACACCATCACCATTTTTTAATATAAGCTTAATGCTTAAATGGTGCATACAAGCAATTTCGATGTAGTCGTATTGGTTGCAACTGATCATAACGCTCTCTTTATTTAGTCGGCTTAAAAATCATTAAAAAAGCAATAACAACAAGGTTGCCTATATACCACAAATCTTTAATTACAAATTGCCCTAAACGATCCAATAAAGTGGATGAACTAAATGCACCGGTTGCGGTAATTAAGAATGTTTGGGTCATCATAAATACGCTTAAACACGCTAAGCCACTTACAATAATTAGCTTTTTATTATTTAAAAATAGCCCTAATCCCAATAACACAGCAAATAATACATCAAACCCGCCAATCACGTTAGACGCGCCTTGTACGCTAAATACCGTGTATAACCACGACATAAACGGTGAGGTTTCTACTAAACTTACAATGCCTTTTGCTTCAAACTCATAAAACTTCATGCCGCCAATCCATAATAAAACCATAGCAACAGGTATAAAGTTTAATAGTACGTGTTGTTTGTCGGTAAGTTTGTCTTTATAAAACAAAAACAAATACAAAGGCACTACAGCGAAGTATTTAATTATGCCCTGCCCGCTACCAATGATTGGAAAGCCACCAAGTTGCGCCATCCAACGGTTACTGGCAAACAAGGTAAGTAATGCTACTAAACTTATAATTGCTGCAAGTAAAAGTGCTGGTGTAGGTTTCATTAGTTTAAGGCGAGCGAGCACGGTGGCAAACGCTAAGGCAATCATAAATGAGCCACTAATTAAACCTAACGCAGATACAGACATTAGCGAATCAACGCCATAATAACTAAACGTAGCCGTTAACGTATTAGGGTTTGCTCCTAACGCAAACGACAAGCCAAGTAGTAAAAAGCTACTCGTTAATAAAAAAGTAATCACGTTATTGGTTAGTTTTAAGTTCATTGTATTTCCAAGTATTCGTTGAGGTTTATAAAGACCTTACGAACCTATAAAACAATTCAAGCTAACTCTTAAAAATCAGAGTTAATTAAGCACACTGTAAGCTCTTATCGGGTAATGTAATCAATCACTTTAGTTTATAGTTTATTTCCTCTTTATTAATAAAATTAAATAAGTCTAATATTCATATGATGTGCGTCATCTTTTTTATTATTAAATGAAGTAGAATAACGTCGCCTTTTCAATAAACAGAATGCATGCATTTCTAAAACTTAGGGACATTTTTAATGAAGGGTACTGATATTCGAGTTACCTCTGGACTGATTTCTATAGCCATTGTTTTACTACTTTGGTTTGCTGTACCGCCTCCGCAAGGTGTTACCGAAAACGCATGGCATTTGCTCGCTTTATTTATTGGTACTGTAGTTGCCATTATTGGTAAAGCAATGCCTATCGGCGCCATTGCTATTTTAGCTATTACTTCTGTTGCGTTAACCGGCGTAACTAATGACAGCCCATCTGGCGCTATTAAAGATGCATTAAGTGGCTTTTCTAACTCATTAATTTGGTTGATTGGTATTGCTATTATTATTTCTCGGGGTTTAGCTAAAACCGGTTTGGGAAATCGTATTGGCTATAATTTTATTTCTTTTTTTGGTAAAAAAACTATTGGTATTGGCTATGCCCTCGCGCTGTCTGAACTTGTTATAGCGCCTGTGACGCCAAGTAATACCGCGCGAGGCGGCGCTATTATTCACCCAATTATGAAGTCGATAGCAACAAGCTTTGGCTCGTCTCCTGAGGAAGGCACCTCTCGTAAAATTGGGCACTACCTTGCTTTAGTTAGCTACCATATAAACCCTATTACATCAGCTATGTTTATTACCGCCACGGCTCCTAACCCTCTAATTGTAAAGCTTATTGCAGATGCTACTGGTGCAAATATTAGTATTACTTGGGGTACGTGGGCGCTGGCAGCGCTTGTTCCTGGTTTGCTATGTATTGCCCTTGTGCCTTTGGTTGTTTATGCCATTTACCCACCTGAAGTTAAAAGTACGCCCGACGCTAAAACCTACGCAGAATCTAAATTAACTGAAATGGGCCCAATGAGTTATGGCGAAAAAATAATGGTGGGTGTTTTTGCTATGCTGCTTGTTTTATGGGCCGGCGTACCTGCAATGATTTTAGGGGCTGACTACGCAGTTAATACAACCGCAGTGGCTTTTTTAGGTTTGTCGGTTTTATTAGTGACTGGTGTATTAAGCTGGGACGATGTACTTAAAGAAAAGTCTGCGTGGGATACCGTTGTTTGGTTTTCAGCATTAGTAATGATGGCCACTTTTTTAAATAAACTAGGTTTGGTAACGTGGTTTTCAACACTTGTTGAGAGCAATATTGCGCAACTGGGCTTTGACTGGATTGTATCGGCTATTATATTGGTAGCTGTGTATTTTTATGCTCATTACTTTTTTGCCAGTACCACAGCACATATTACTGCTATGTTTGCCGCATTTTACGCCGCAGGTTTGGCGCTTGGCGCTCCGCCTTTATTTTTAGGTTTACTGTTAGCTGGCGCCTCATCACTCATGATGTCGTTAACGCATTACGCAACAGGCACATCACCCATAGTGTTTGGCTCAGGCTATGTATCGTTAAAAGACTGGTGGGTAATGGGCCTTATAATGAGCGTTATTAATTTAAGTGTATGGGGAGTTATTGGCGGGCTTTGGTGGAAAGCACTTGGGTATTGGTAATATTGCCTTGTTAGTTTGGCTTGCACATTTAATACTGCGCACTTGAGTTTAGAACAAGTTCAAGTGCTTCAGCCCTAAAAATATAAACATTAGGGCTGTTAGAAGGGAGCATTATGGTTTTTAAATTCATAAAGGCAGCATATTCAGACCGAGACTACTTATTAAGCCTCAGAAAACTAACTATGATTGAACACTTAGAAAGTGCCGGGTTATTTTTAATACCAATTCGCTTAATTAAGTGATCTATTTTGAGGCTGGAAAAACGTGTTGATAGCTAGGCAAAAAATTCGCTATTTAGTTGTTCTAAATGAGCATTTTTTAACGCAGGTAGCGACACGTTTAGCCCCGCAAAATGATTAAGTATTATTGCGGATTGGTATAACTGAGCAACAGCATGTTTTAAGGCTTAATGATCAATATGACTGCTCCCATCTTATAGTTATAAATGAGGTACCAATTGGTACTTTAAAATACCAAACACACGCTCAATACGTTGAAATAATGCAATTACAAATACATCCATTGCACCAAAATAAAGGGTATGGGAAAGCGGTTATTGAACAAGTTATTACAAATACGCAGTCAAAACCCATTAAACTCACCGTGCTTAAAAACAACCCAGCATTAGGACTTTATAAGCGGCTGGGTTTTACTATAACGGATGAGGATAATTACGAGTACCACATGCAAACGCGAGCTACTCGTAGCTAAAATTAGTCGCTTTGATCTCTGAAGTCTTTTTTTCTGAAAATAGTTAAATGCCAACCCCAATGCAAAGAGCCTAATCTTAAAAAGATAGTCGTGAAAAATGATCCTAAAATACACCAAATGTAATCTACATTAAGGCTAAATAAAGCAGCATAGACTGCACCACCCGCTAAACACGCAGAGGCGTATGGTTCGCTGCGCATAACAGTTGGTACCTCACGGCAAATTACGTCACGTATTAAACCACCAAATATACCTGTAGTGATACCCATGGTAATTGCGACCACCATACCAGAGCCATTAATGAGTGCTTTTTCTATCCCCATAATATTAAATAACGCCATACCCACAGCGTCTACTAATAAAAAGTAGTAATTATTAACGCGCGGTAAATATCGAATAAATGCAATTGTTGCTATAACGGCCCCATAGGTTGAATATAAATACTCTGGGGTAGCAATCCAAAATACTGGTTTGTTTAAAAGTATATCTCTGAGGGTACCGCCCCCTAGTGCAGTAACGGTTGCAACCACTACGACGCCAAAGCCACTAATGTTTTTTTCATACCCAAGCAATGCCCCTGCAACAGCAAAAAATGCAACACCGAGTAACCCTAGTACCATAAAGTATTCAGCAGTCATGGTAATTCCTTTTTAAAGTTTATTAGGAGCTGTATCAACTTACGTGCCAAAAAACTGAGTAAATATAAATAAACCCACAATTTAAGTGACTGAAATTTATAAGCTTATTTCATTTATTAAAAAACGTTAGCTATGTAATATTTAGTGAAGGATTAACAAGAGTAATTATTTTAATTATGGGTAGTTTTTACACGTTAAAGTACAGAGGGATTTTGTTACAGAGTTGCAGTCGAGCACTTTTAAATTTTAAGCAAAAATTAAATGAACAATAAAGCTATTACCAATATTACAAAAATAATAGGCAATATTGCATGTTGCCAGTTTTGTTCTTTATTTTGATTATAGAGTGTTTGCATTGAGCTTTTATCATTATTGGTAAAACTATGCTGGCACTGCATACAGTTTTGGGCTTTTATGCTCACCCAAGTACCACATTTAATACATGCGTAACACCTCGACAGTTTATCAAACTCGTTTGTGTTCCTAAATATTCTCATTTATCACCTCATTGATTTTCGCCGCAGTAAGAAAACCAATGAATAATATATGCTCTTTAAATTCATTGTTACTTCTTTACTTTATTCAATAATTTTTACATTTGGAATGTTTTGTAAAAGGTAGGATTTTAAAGATTCAAACGCATCTTTATTGAAAATAAACTCAGTTGTTTTACCATCAACTTGATTATACGGTAGTGCAAATACACCGTGCCTCTTAGTTTTGTCGATGACAACTTTGTTAATATCGTTAATATTAAACACTTGCTTATAAACGTATAATATTTGCCCCTCAACGCGTACAGCCTTTAACGGGCTTTGCTCAACATTGCGCGAACGAATAAACACAAAATATAAAATAACGGGAAATAAAAACAGGTTAAGCGCTTGCAAACTAAAAGGTTTATCTATCAATACAATATATGTTGAGTAACAAATTAAAGAGGCCGCTAGTGCTAAAATTAGTTGTGTGTTGTTTTTCATAATCATCCTTGGTTACTAGTCAAAAAAATCGGTAAGGTTTTTTAATTATATTACCAATTTAGTGAAATACGCCATTTTGTAACTTTTGCTAATCAAACTTAAATCCGGGCAAAGCTGCCATAATTAATATCCTGATTAATCTACATAACTCACTTTTGTTCCCGCTAAATGATCATGTAAACATCGTTTATCTTTTCCAAATATAAATAATGGATTAACAAAACCAGCTATAAACTGACCTACCGAAGGGACAAGTGATAATAGTTGCATACAAAGCATGCGTTTAAAGTAAATTGTAGTAAAGCTTGCTTGTGTACCATCTAAATTTTCAATACGGATAGACATTAAAGATTTACCAATTGTTTGTCCGCGTTGGTACATGAGGTAACCATGAAGCACTAACGTGCTTAATATGCCATAACCTAGCAAACCTGCAGATAAAGTAAGTGTTGGTTGGCTTAAATTATCAAACCCTAAGAGTATGAATACAGGTATAAAACAAACAACACCTAAAACGCCATCAATAATAGCAGCCACTAGCCTATCTGAGCGCGTTGCTTTTTCTCCTGCTACTTTTGATACAATATTTTCAGATGGGTTCTGTGCTTCTCGCGTTTTAATTAAGTCGTCTATTTCTTTTGCTCGATCTGGGTAGGCTTCGCGATCTATAGCTCTCGCTGATGAGTAAAGCTCATCTAAAGTGTAGGTAGAAAAATCAATTTCAGAATCCATGCAAAAAATCCATATAGTGTTATTAAAAAGTAATTTAACACAATTAATTTAAGCTATTCAATTATTTAAAATTATCAAATAAAAAAGCTACTAAAAAGTAGCCTTTAATTATTAATTAAATACCATTCAATTTGCTGTTAAAAATGCCATTTAACTAGCAAGTTTGGATTATGTTCGGTTTGCCCATCTACACCAAATTTATTTTTCCAATAAACATACTCAATACCCACATCAAGGCGGCCTGTATCTAAGCCGAGCATAGGGGCAATATTGTATTTAATCTGCGAGGTAAAGTTAAAGCCACCTTCACTTTTACCAAACATTGTGTCGGTGCTATCTACAATATCTAAAAAGCCATCGTATCTAAAGTTACCTTTGTTGTAGCCCCACGTGACTGTTATTTGGTTATTATCTTCACGTTGAATACCTATATCATCTTGAAAACGACGATAATAAGCCACATTAAAATATTGAAAGCCAGGTACATCAAGTGATACACCGCCCCCTAATAAATAGTTATTTTGATCCGTATCTCCCGAGCCATACTCTGTTTGTAGGCCTAAAAACACCTCTTTAACAAAGCTATTTTGTGGCTTGTAAAGAGTAGGGTTTATGTTTAGCTCACCGTACACTTCATCGGGATTACTTAGCCTATCCATAAAGAAGAACGTACTGCCCCAAGTATGCCCCGATGCATGCTCTATAGTAACAACACTTCTATCATCTTCCTCCCCTGAAAACGGCTCTAGGTAGTCGGCTCCTGTCATTGCGGTAATACTAAAATCAGACCAAAGCTCTTTAGCCGATACACCTGTTGAGCACATTGCAATTGCAGTTACTAATGCTAATTTTTTTATTGTTTTGATTTTCATTGTTAATCCCTTTTATGATTTTTATTAGTTTAGTTAAGATGATCCGTACTTGCTGAGTAATTTTCTGGTAGTACCAACGTCATTATTATTGCGGTGATACCCGACACCGTCACTGCGCTACCAAATATGGCAGTAACTAACTTAGGTGCGTTTGCAAACAACTCCGGTACAAAACTAACACCTAGCCCGAGCCCCAAACTCACCGCAATAATAAGTAAACTTCTGCGATTTATTTTTTCGCTGGCGAGTATTTTGACCCCAGCGGCTGCTACGGTGCCAAACATTACAAGCGTTGCACCGCCCAAAACAGGTTTAGGTATATTTTGTAATACAGCGCCAATCACAGGAAACAAACCAAGAATGATTAAAATACTGCCTATCCACAGGCCAATATATCTGCTGGCAACTCCAGTTAGCTGAATAACGCCGTTGTTTTGACTAAAAGTAGTATTAGGAAAAGTATTAAATAAAGCGGCAATCATCGAGTTAACACCATCACCTAAAATACCGCCGCGAATACGTGCTAAGTAACTAGGTCCTCTAACAGGTAACTTAGAAACCGCACAATTGGCAGTAATATCGCCTGTCGATTCAATTGCAGTAATAAGGTATAAAAAACCAAAGGCTATGAGTGCACCAAAATCAACATTAAAGCCGTATTTAAAAGGCAGTGGGATAGCAATTAGGTCAAATTCACCTAATTTAAAATTAGCGATACCTAATACAAACGCAAGTAACCAGCCAAGTATCATTGCAACTACCACAGCCGTTAGCCTCACCCATTGGTTTTTACTTGCATTAAGCAGCACCACTAAAGCAACAACCGAAAAACCAACAATTAAGTTGCTCGTTGAAGCAAATTTTTCAGGCATATTAGTAAGTAGCCATTGCCCGCCACCTATATCAGTCATACCTACTTTAATTAGGTAAATACCAATAGTAGTGATGACCACACCAGTAACTACTGGCTTAATTATTTTGCCTAATTTACTAATAAAAAAACTAATAAATACTTCAACAAAAGCGGCCAAAAAGCACACTGCAAATATAGTGGCAAGGACCTCGTCGTTATTGCCTCCGGTGGCTTTAACGGTAAAGCCTGTTGCTAAAATAGTCCCTAAAAAGGCAAAGCTTGTACCTTGCACACATATTAATCCTGAACCCACAGGGCCAACACGCCGCGCTTGTATAACCGTGCCCACACCAGATACAAATAATGCCATACTAATTAAATAAGGTATTTCAGCAGCTAAACCAAGCACACCACCAATAATAAGCGTGGGTGTAATAATACCTACAAAGCTTGCGAGTACGTGCTGTAGTGCGGCAAAAAATGATTCAGTTACGCCTGGTTTGTCATCAACTGCATATATAATATCGTCAGACGAGCTTGTATTTATTGACATATAAACCTCTACGTTTTGCGAGTTAGCCACTGTATTTGTCTAAGTGATTAACTCATTGTTATTGCGTTAACGGCTTATTTAAGCTGCCCTTCAACGCCCTCAACATAAAAGTCCATACCCAACAACGTTTTGTCGTCTATTGTTTTACCCGCATCAATAATCAGCTCACCTTGCTGATTTTTTATAGGGCCAGTAAATGGATGAAATTCACCTTTACCAATTTTCTCTGAAATAGCATTTACTTCACTCACTACATCACTTGGAATGTCTTTACTTAGCGGCGCTAAGCGAGTCATCCCTGAGCCTATCCCTTTCCATATATCTTGTGATTGCCATTTATCGTCAAGTACTTGCTGTACGCGATCTGCATAAAATTCATCCCAGTGATGAACCGCTGCCGTTAAATGTGCTTTTTTACCGTATCCGCTCATATCTGAGTGGTAGCCAATAGCGTAAATACCAGCGGCTTGCGCTGCTTGCAGTGGTGCAGGCGAATCAGTATGTTGGGTAATAATATCAACGCCTTGATCTATTAGGCTATCGGCAGCTTCGCGCTCTTTACCCGGATCAAACCAGCTATTAACCCACACTACTTTTACTTTTGCATTAGGCTTTACTGAGCGCAAGCCAAGCGTAAATGCATTTATACCGCGTATTACCTCCGGAATAGGAAACGCAGCAATATAACCAATACTGTCGGTTTTACTCATGTGCCCTGCAATAACACCTGTTAGGTAGCGTCCTTCGTAAATGCGATCAAAGTAAGTGCTTACGTTTTTTGCGCGTTTATAGCCTGTGGCATGCTCAAACTTTACATTAGGAAATCGTTTAGCCACTTTAAGTGTTGGGTTCATGTAGCCAAACGACGTGGTAAATATTAAATCGTGCCCGCTTTTAGCCAGTTGCGTAATAACACGCTCTGCATCCGCCCCTTCTGGTACGCTTTCGACAAAAGTGGTTTCTATTTTGTCGCCAAACTTTTCTTCAAGGTAGTGGCGGCTAGAGTCATGTGTATAAGTCCAACCGGCCTCACCTATGGGGGTTACATATACAAAGCCAACTTTTACGCTATCTTTTGCAATAGCAGATGCGCTTATGCCTAAGCTCAATGCAACCCCGAGTGCTGTTATAAGTTTTTTCATTGTTATTCTCCGTGTTATATTTTTAATATCCTGTTGAAGCAGGTGATTTACCTTATTGATTTTGTAATTAATTTAATGACCCTTGTGCCAAGGCTTACCTAGCCACATGGGTTCGTACATTTTTAATTTTTGTTTATTTTTGCTGAGCATAATCAGTACTATAAGCGTTGCACCATAAGGCAACATGGCCAGTAAGTTAGACTCCACAGCCCACCCAAAAGCCTGTGCCACTAAGTGCATAATGCTGGCAAAGCCAAATAAATAAGCGCCAAGCATTACGCGCTCAATACGCCAGCTTGCAAACACCACTAAAGCAAGGGCTATCCAACCTCGCCCTGCCGTCATGTTTTGAGTCCAAAGTGGTGTATAAGCCAACGACAAATATGCGCCCGCAATGCCAGCCAGTGCGCCGCCAAACATTACGGCTAAATAACGTGTACGCATTACAGGTAATCCTAAGTTATTGCCTACACTTGGGTTTTCGCCAATAGCTCGTACTGCAAGCCCTGCTCTGTGATATTTAAAAAACAAATACGCACCAAGCACTAAACCCCAACTTAAATACACAATGGCGTCTTGCGAAAATAGCGCTTTGCCTAAAACCGGAATATGCTCAAACCCTGCAATTGCTAAAGTAGGTAACGCGTTAATGGTTTTTCCCTCATAGTCAGCACCTAAAAATGCAGATAAGCCTGTACCAAAAATAGTCAGCGCTAAACCTGCCGCTACTTGGCTAGCATTTAAATTAAGTGCTACAAAAGCAAAAATAAGTGAGGCCATAACCCCGACCAAAGCTGCTACCGTAAAACCAATAAATAGGTTGTCGCATTGGTACATAGTTATAAACCCTGCCACAGCGCCTAAAAGCATCATGCCTTCTTGCCCTAAATTTAAGGTGCCGCTTTTTTCGCATACCATTTCACCCAGCGCCACCAGCAATAAGGGGGTGCCTGTACGAATAGTGGCGTATAAAATATTAGTAATTACATCTAATTCCATGATTTAAGACTCCTGTGCAATATGTATTGGCTGCGCTTTTTGTTGTTTAAATGGCAGCGAAAATCTAAGGCGATAAGTAATAAGCACATCGCACGAGAGTAAATAAAACAGCATTAACCCCTGAAAAATACCGGTTATAGCGTTAGGTAATCCCATGTTAATTTGCGCAAGTTCACCTCCCATATAAATAAGCCCCATTAGTAAGCCCGCAAACGTAATTCCTACTGGGTGGAGTCGCCCTAAAAAAGCAACAATAATGGCGGCATAGCCATAACCGGGTGATATTTGCGGAACCAGCTGCCCAATAGGCCCAGCTACTTCGCCCGCTCCAGCAAGCCCCGCCAAGCCCCCGCTAATAACTAGCACTCCGGCAATTAATAATGCTCGCTTGTAACCCGCCATTTTGGCCGCGGATGCATCAAGCCCAAGTACTTGTATTTGAAAGCCTATAAAGGTTTTACTAATAAAAACCCATGTGGCGCATAGCGCTAATAACGCAAACGCCAGGCCTAAGTGCAATCGAGTACCGTCGAATAAAACAGGCAATAACGTGCTATCGCCAAACAATGCACTTTCAGGAAAGTTATAACCGTGAGGATCTTTGAGTGGCCCATGAACAGCCCACAGCAATATATTTACTGCTATGTAGTTGAGCATTATGGTGACTAAAATTTCATTGGTGTTTAAACGCAGCTTCATAAAAGCAGCAAGCCCCGCCCACAACATGCCACCAGCAATACCAGCGAATAATGTAAGTGGCATTGCAAAAGCACTTGTTGAGTCAACAAAGTTAACGGCTACAGCACTTGCACATACACCACCAATAAGCAGTTGCCCTTCTGCGCCTATATTCCAAACCGATGCTCTATAACAAAGCGCTAAGCCATAGGCGCATAGCAAAATAGGAATGGTCATTACAAGTAGCTCTGTTACACCATACCAATCGGCAACAGGTGCTATAAGCAATGTATACAAGGCATTTAGAGGATCATGCCCTAATAAGGCAAACACCACGTAACCGGTTATTAATGTGAGTAAAATAGCTAAAACAGGAGAGAGATAGCTCCACGCTGGTGAGCGTTCAACACGTGGTTCTAACTTAATCATACGAGTGCCCCTTGTGGTGTGTGTACTTTAGGCTGGTTATTAAAAACATCGCTAAAGTCGCCAGCCATCCACTGCCCTAACTGCACAAGCGGTACGGTATCTGTATTTAAAATAGGAGACAGTTTGCCATCACAAATTGCGCCAATGCGGTCGCAAATTTTATAAAGTTCGTCTAAATCTTCTGAAATAACGAGTACCGCACACCCTTCGTCGCGAAGCTTTAAAATAGCTTCATGTATCGCCACCTGTGCACCTATATCTACACCCCAAGTAGGGTGCGACATAACGAGTAGTTTTGGACTTTGCTCTACCTCGCGACCAATAATAAATTTTTGTAAATTACCACCTGAAAGGCTAGCTGCATGAGTGCGAAAACTTGGCGTTTTAACCTTGTATTTTGTAATGATTTTATTAGCAAGCTCAGTAATTTTTTGTTTTACTAAAAAGCCATTTTTAACCAGCCCATTATCAAAACTAGTAAGCAATGCATTTTGTGCCAAATCCATAGTGGGCACGGCTCCTCGCCCAAGCCTATCCTCTGGCACACATGCAAGCCCAAGGCGGCGCCTTTTTAGCGGGCACAGTGCATCAACTACGGTATTTTTAAATTTAATGGCGCTACTACTAGCTTGAATTTGTTCCCCCGAAAGCACTTTTAATAACTCTTCTTGTCCGTTGCCTGCAACACCCGCAATCCCCACTATTTCGCCTTGCTGTACTGCAAAGTTAATGTTTTTAAGGGGTGTTTCAAATAATGCTTGTGCGGCGGTGGTTAGATTATTAACGGTTAAAAAATCCGCAGTACCCAAAGCTCTGCGAGTTTGGTTACTAATTGGCGTGTTGTCGCCTACCATCAGCCTAGCAATTGACTCACTAGTTTCGTTTTTAGGAATACAATGCCCGCTTACTTTCCCGCCTCTCAAAATGGTCGCACTGTCACATAGCTCAATCACTTCGTGCAGTTTATGGCTAATAAACAGCACAGAGCAGCCTTCTTTTTTAAGTGACTTTAGGGTTTTAAATAATGCATCGACTTCTTGTGGAGTCAGTACTGAAGTGGGTTCGTCTAAAATAAGTAACTGAATATCTAATAATAAGCATCTAACAATTTCTACTCGTTGGCGCTCGCCAGTTGAAAGTGTTGATACCAGTCTATGGGGGTCTAATGGCATACCATAACGTGTTGATGTTTTCGTAATTCGACCCGCAAGCGTGCTGCTATGCCCTGCTAAATCACCTAGCGCTAGTTCAATATTTTGGGCGACCGTAAGTGTTTCAAATAACGAAAAGTGCTGAAACACCATTCCAATGCCTAAATCACGCGCATCAGCAGGCTCTTTTATATTCATTATGCGGCCATTAAAAAACATGTCCCCTTGGTCAGGTTTAACCACACCATAAAGCATTTTCATTAATGTGCTTTTACCCGCACCGTTTTCACCTAATAAGGCATGCACTTCACCATGCTTAATTTTTAAGGTTACGTCATTATTGGCTATACATCCGGGATACTGCTTTGTCATTCCCTGCATAGTAAGGCGGTATTTATTATTCATTATTAGGGCCTATTTGTACTTAATGAGCAATTTAGCCTACTCAAAACACCAACTGACCAACCGGTCAACAATGGCATGGTAACTGCAATATACTTACCAAGATGAAAAAGTATTTTTCTTACCCGTGCGCAAACAACAAGAAAAAACATACGCCAAGCCTTTATGTATCAGGGCTTTATAAAAATTAAGGGGGTCTGTGTGATTCAATTTTTATTAAATAACACGCCAATTGAAGTACAAGAATGTTCGCCAAGTCTCACCATTTTGGACTGGCTACGCACCAAAAAAGGGAAAGTGGGCACCAAAGAAGGGTGTGCAACTGGCGACTGTGGCGCGTGCACAATTTTAGTGGGTGAAGAGCGTATAAATGCAAACGGGCAAACTAGTTGGCAATACAAAACAATGAACAGCTGTTTATTGTTATTAGGTAATGCGCATGCAAAACATATAGTAACGGTAGAGGCTGTGACTACTGGCTTATACCCAAACTTAACCGATTTACACCCCGTACAACGTGCACTGGTGGAGTGCCATGGTTCGCAGTGTGGTTTTTGTACGCCTGGTATAATAATGAGCTTGTTGGCTCTTTATATTAATGAACCAACGTACCCTGGTAAAAAAGCGGTTATTCATGCACTTGGTGGTAACTTATGCCGTTGTACAGGTTATAGCCCTATATTACTTGCAACCGAAAAAGCCTATAGCTATGAGCGTAAAGCTGAACCGTACTCAGCAATGGCCGCTCAATTTAAAGCATCACTTAATACGCAATATGATGACGATATTCCATTTTTAAAAAATGGTCCTCGCAAATTTTACTTACCACAAACTGCCCCGCAACTTGTTGAGCTAAAAGCGCTTTATCCTTATGCACATTTAGTTGCTGGTGGCACCGACTTTGCCATTGAGCTTAGCCAAAACATGCTCTTACCGGATGTAATTATCTCCCTTAGCCAAGTAAAGGAGTTTTGCACCTTGGCAGATAATAACGGTGAGTTACACATTGGTGCAGCACTACCTTATAGCCAATTTGTTGAGGTATTTTATAACCATTACCCAGAGTCAAAAGAGCTATTTGAACGCTTAGGATCAAGCCAAGTACGTAACAGCGGCACGCTTGGTGGCAGCATAGGGAATGCCTCTCCTATTGGCGATCCCGCTCCCCTTTTAATCGCTCTTAATGCATCAATGGATTTATTAAGCAGCGCTGGTACGCGCACTATTAAAGTTGCCGACTACTTCATTGATTACAAAAAAACGGTTCTTAAAAGCGATGAAGTAATTAGTAAGTTCACCATCCCAAAGCGCCCAGAGTCACTAAAGCTGGCGTGTCATAAAATATCAAAACGCTTTGAAGACGATATATCTACCGTGTGTTTGGTGCTTGCTATAGAGCATTCACAAAACATGATTACTCAAGCCTGCTGCGCTATGGGCGGTATGGCAGCTATTCCTAAGCGCGCGCATCATATTGAGCAAAAGCTGATATCTCAATCATTACAAGTAAGTAGTTTTATAGACGCAGCAACGGCTATTAACGATGACTATACGCCCATGAGCGATGTAAGAAGCAGTGCGCATTATCGCACCACGGTAAGCAAAAACTTATTACAACGCATTGGTATTGAGTTTTGTGAGCCGCAAGCACGCAACAATAACAACATTGCCATTACGAGGATCTCACATGCGTCACTTTGAAATGGATAAACTAAAAGCGCAAGGTGGTAGCGTTGGAGAATCTAAATATCACGAAAGCGCTATTAAACAAGTTTGTGGCAGTGCAAATTTTGCCGACGATAACCCTGAGCCTTACGGTTGCCTGCATGCCTACCCAGTGCTCGCCCCTGTTACAAGCGGCTTTATTAAATCAATAGATACCAGTCTCGCACTGGCAGTTGAAGGCGTTAAACGTATTTTATCGGCCGAAGATGTTCCGGGTAAATTAGATATTGGCCCGGTATTTCCTGGTGATGTACTGCTGACCAGCCATGAAATTCAATACCACGGGCAACCTGTATTAATTGTCGTTGCCGACACCTATGAAATAGCGCGCCGCGCGGCACGTTTAGTGGTTATAGAGTGCGAGCAAACTACTCCAATACTTGATATTAAAAAAGCCATTAGCAAAGAGCATTGGGTAAGGCCGCCCCATTCACTTAACCGTGGTAACAGCGAAAACGCCATTAATAACGCAACCCACCAGCTTAAAGGCGAAATAAACATAGGCGGGCAAGAACACTTTTATTTAGAAGGCCAAATAGCGCTGGCGCAACCTGATAACGACGGGGGCATTCATGTTCAGTGTTCTACGCAACACCCTACTGAGGTGCAGCACTTAGTTGCTAAAATTTTAAAAAAGCCATTTAGCTTTGTAAACGTAGAAACCCGCCGTATGGGCGGTGCTTTTGGCGGTAAAGAAACCCAAGGCGCACCATGGGCATGCCTTGCAGCTCTTGCGGTTTACCACCTTGGCTGCGCAGTAAAAATGCGCCTAGCCCGTAGCGACGATTTTAAATTAACCGGTAAGCGCCACCCGTTTTATAATCACTATCATGTTGGTTTTGACGAAAATGGTTTAATTGAAGGTGCCGACATTACCGTAAACGGATTTTGTGGCTACTCGCCTGATTTATCAGATGCAATTGTAGACCGCGCCATGTTTCATGTCGATAACGCCTACTACTACCCAGCCGCCACAATTAAGGGTAATCGCTGTAAAGTAAATACCGTAAGCCATACCGCATTTAGAGGATTTGGTGGCCCGCAAGGCATGATTATGGGCGAGCTAATAATGGACGATATAGCCGCCAAATTAGGTAAAGATCCGCTTGAGATCCGAAAACTTAATTTATACAAAAAAGGCCGCGATACCACGCCGTACCATCAAACCGTAGAGCAACATATTTTAATAGATATGATTGCTCAGCTTGAGGAGTCGGGTGACTACTGGGCACGTAAAGAGGCTATTAAAGCATTTAACGTATCGTCACCTATTATAAAAAAAGGCCTTGCGATGACGCCGGTTAAATACGGTATATCGTTTACTGTACAACACTTGAACCAAGCCGGTGCATTAGTGCATGTATATAGCGATGGCTCTATACATTTAAACCACGGCGGCACCGAAATGGGCCAAGGGCTGAATACCAAAATTGCGCAAATTGTAGCCCATGGCTTTGGGGTCGATTTTAACGCGGTAAGTATTAGTGCTACGCGTACCGACAAGGTGCCAAACACTTCACCAACAGCGGCCTCAAGTGGTACCGACTTAAACGGCATGGCGGCGCTAAATGCAGTAAACACAATAAAAGAGCGCTTAATTGATTTTATTACCGAGCACTTTGAAGTAGACAGCCAAAGTATTACATTTAAAGATAACCTCATTACTTTTAGTAAAGGGGAAATTAGCTTTAGCGAACTTGCAAATCTTGCTTACATGAATCGTATATCGCTTTCATCTACCGGTTATTACGCCACACCCAAAATTCATTACGACAGAGCCAAAGGCGAAGGCCGCCCATTTTTTTACTACGCACACGGCGTTGCACTGAGTGAAGTAGAAGTAGATACGCTTACGGGCGAAAACACGGTAACTCGCGTTGATATACTGCATGATGTAGGCAGCTCAATTAACCCAGCACTTGATATAGGGCAAATTGAAGGCGCCTTTGTGCAAGGTATGGGCTGGCTAACAACCGAAGACTTACAATGGAATGATAAAGGCCAGCTTGCAAGCTTTGGCCCAGCCAACTACAAAATACCAGCCATTGGCGATACCCCTGCCGAGTTTAACGTCAATCTTTATAACTCAGCAAATCCAGAAACCACCGTGTTTAGATCAAAAGCCGTAGGCGAGCCGCCATTTATGCTGGCCTTTAGTGTATGGAGCGCTATTCGTAATGCAATAAGTAGTGTGGCTGATTACAAATACACCGCCCCACTGGATACACCCGCAACCCCAGAGCGAGTATTGAGTGCAATTGAGCAAACCGCTAGCTGGTTTAAGGAGCATCAACATGACTAATTTAAATGAGTCGTTTCAGGGTTTTCATACGCAAAATTGGGCGCAGGCTATAAACGAGCACGAACAAAGCGGCACTAACTATGTAATTGCCACGGTACTTGGCACCAATGGCTCAACCCCACGCGGCACAGGCTCTAAAATGGTAATAAGCGGCGAGCATATTTACGACACCCTTGGCGGTGGCCATCTTGAGTATGTAGTAATAGAAAAAGCCCGCGAACTACTTTCCAAAGGCGAAGCCGCCCAAGTAATTGAGCAATTTAACCTAGGTGCAAATTTAGGCCAGTGCTGCGGCGGGGCTGCCACCGTTATGCTTGAATGCATGCAATGCGAGCGCTTTACCTTAGACATTTATGGCGCAGGCCACGTAGCACAGGCGCTTATTGGTATATTGGCACAACTACCTATGCGCATACGCTGGATAGATAGCCGCGCCGATGTATTCCCACAGGCTATTCCAAATAACGTAGTAAAAGTGGTTGATGAAGAACCAACAGAGCAAGTAAAACGTGCGCCTAAAGCTAACAACTACTTAATATTGACCCATAACCACCAGCTCGACTTTGCACTCACCCAAGCCATTATTAAACGCGCCGATGCCAATTGGCTTGGTGTAATTGGCTCTGACACTAAAGCCAAACGCTTTAAGCAGCGCCTAGCACATCGCGATTTTACAGCCGATCAAATACAGCAAATGACCTGCCCTGTTGGGCTTAATAACATTTCGGGCAAATTACCAATGGAAGTGGCTATTTCGATTAGTGGACAGCTAATTGGCCTTTATCAGGCTATGCAAACCCAAGAGCCAAAACGCCAAGGCTTGCAATGGCGCACACTAAAAAATGCCTTAATTAGCACCACGCAAGAGGAAGTAAACGCATGAGTAGTTTACAAATAAATACGCTAAATGATGCACAAGTAAAACAAGCACTTGAGCATTGCTGCGCGGCCCCTAACTGGGTGGCGGGCATGGTAAAAGCAATGCCATTTAAAAGTGCTCAGCAGCTGTTTGAATGCGCACAAAGCACATGGGATAACCTTGGCGAAAGTGACTATTTAGCTGCCTTTGAAGGCCACCCGCAAATAGGCGACTTATCAACCCTTAGCAAAAAATACGCTGCTACCGCACAAAAAGCGGGGCATGAGCAATCGGGTATGAGCAAAGCAAACGAAGCCGTACTTACCAAAATGATTGCCCTCAATAAAGAGTACCTGAACAAGTTTGGCTTTATTTTTATTGTGTGCGCCACCGGTAAAACGGCCGAACAAATGCTCGAACTCATAGAGCAGCGCATACACAACACCCGCAGTACAGAGCTAAATATAGCCGCGGGCGAACAAGCCAAAATAACAAAAATAAGATTGGAGTCACTGCTATGAGCAAAAGCCCTATAACTACCCATATACTTGATACAAGCACCGGAAAACCAGCAGCAAATGTTGCTGTTAAGCTATTTAAACTTACAAATAACGAATGGGTACAACTAACCCAAGGCAAAACCGATTCCGATGGGCGAATTACCGATTGGCTAAATACAGAAGTAGAATTTGCAACCTATAAGCTAGTATTTGATTTAGATAGTTATTACCAAAACCAACCTACCCCTGCGTTTTACCCAGAGGCGCAAATAACGTTTAGATTACAAGATACTAAACATCACCATATTCCGTTGTTGCTTAGCCCGTTTGGCTACTCTACATACAGAGGTAGCTAATAATGAGCACGCAAAACAATAATAACTTAACAGTAGTTTGTGCCGATATACTCGACTTTGTTGACGACCCTGCCATTGCTGGCGAAAACGCCCATCGTTTTTTTGAAAAAGGCGCATTAGTTATCAAGCACGGCAAAGTAGTTAAGCTTGGCTATGAGCAAGACATACTGCCTACAATTGATAAATCAGCGCGTGTTATCCGCCACGATGGTAAGCTCGTTATGCCTGGTATGATTGACACACACATACATTTGCCGCAAACCGAAATGGTAGGCGCGTATGGCGAGCAGCTTTTAAGTTGGCTCACCGAATACGCCTTCCCAACCGAAAAAAAGTTTACCTGTGAGCATTATTCAAAAGAGATATCTAACCGCTTTTTAGACGAGCTGCTGCGCAATGGCACAACCACTGCCCTTGTATTTGGCACTGTGCATCCGCAATCGGTTGATGCGTTTTTTAAAGAATCACAAAAACGCAATTTACGCATGATTGCCGGTAAAGTAATGATGGACCGTAACTGCCCTGACGACTTATCTGATTGCGCGCAAACAAGTTATGACGAATCTAAAGCCCTCATCGAAAAATGGCACAATATTGATAGGTTAAGCTACGCAGTTACACCGCGTTTTGCCCCCACATCAACCCCTGAGCAACTTCAAAAATGTACTCAGTTGCTTGAAGAATACCCAGACACCTACCTGCATACACACTTATCTGAAAACAAAGACGAGTGCGAATGGGTAAAAGGACTATTTCCAGAAGCCGAAGATTACTTAGGCGTGTACGAGCAAGCAAAAATGGTACGTAAACGCTCAGTATTTGCCCATAGTATTCATTTATCTGAGCGCGAGCTATGCTGCCTTGCAGATAACAATGCGGCAATATCGCACTGCCCTACCTCAAACCTATTTTTAGGATCAGGACTTTTAAATTTAAAAGCCTGTGAAGAGCACGGCATAAACGTAGGCATGGGTACCGATGTAGGCGCGGGAACAAGCTTTTCTATGCTACAAACAGGTAACGAAGCGTACAAAATTCAGCAATTACAAGGTCAAAAGTTTTCAGCATTTAAAGGGTTGTATTTAGCAACACTCGGCGGTGCTAGAACGCTCGATTTAGAAGGGACAATTGGTAATTTTGAAGCCGGTTGTGAAGCCGATTTTATTGTAATGGATTGTTCAGCAACCCCATTTTTAAAATTTAGAATACAGCATGCCAAAACCCTGCATGAAAAATTATTTGCAATGATGATGTTAGGCGACGACCGCTGCGTTGAGCAAACCTACATTATGGGTAAAAGTGTGTACAAGCGCGATGATAACAATCAATTTTCAGACACCCGCTCACCGGTATTAGAAGAGGCTTAACCGTTATGGAAAACTATTTATTTGAGCTTGCTCATTTAGTACTGCGTTATTTTCATGTTATTGCTGGTATAGCATGGATTGGCGCTTCATTTTATTTTGCATGGCTTGATAACAACCTACAAACACCACCGCAGTGGAAAATAGATAAAGGCATAAAAGGCGATTTATGGGCCGTGCATGGTGGTGGCTTTTACGAAGTGGCTAAGTATCAAAATGGCCCTGAACAAATGCCGCATACTTTGCACTGGTTTAAGTGGGAAGCCTACACAACGTGGATCACCGGTATATTACTATTTAGCTTACTTTATTATGTTGGCGCCGATGTGTATTTAATTGATAACAGTAAAAGTGAGCTAAGTAAATTTGCAGCTATTGGCGCATCCCTTGGTTTTATTGGCTTAGGTTATGGTGTTTATCGTTTATTGTGTAAAACCTCACTGGTCGAAAACGGCAAAGTGTTTATTGCTGTAGTTATTGGTTTATTAGCTCTGTGGACTTTTGGGGTTGATCAATTATTTAGCGACCGCGCTGTGTATATTCATGTAGGTGCACTTATTGGCACGTGTATGGTGGGTAATGTGTATCACATTATTATGCCAGGGCAACGCTATATGGTAAGTGAAGTAGAAGCCGGTAGAATCCCTGATTCAGCGCCAGGTTTAAAGGCAAAGCTGTGTTCTATTCATAATAACTACGCCACGTTACCCGTGGTATTTATAATGCTGAGCAACCACTTTCCTTACACGTATAGCCACAACTTTGGCTGGCTTATTTTAATTGCGCTGTTTGGTATTGGTATGTGGATACGCCATTATTTTAACTTAAAACATCAAGGTATTAATAAACCCTCAGTACTTGTAAGCGGTATTGCCGCCTTTTTTGCTCTTATGCTCGCCATAGCCCCTTGGCCCAGTACACCAACAAATGCAGGCGAAAGCGCGCCTTTACAAACAAGTATTACCGACGCACAAGCGTGGGATATAATTAGCAAACACTGTACTGGGTGTCACAGCGAAACACCCACCTCTGAGCTTTTTCAAGCAGCGCCACTTGGCTTTAAGCTCGACTCTATTAATGATGTAAAAAAGGCCAGCACGCTTATTCATACCCGCGCGGTTATAACCAAAGACATGCCACTGGCCAATATGACCAAAATGACTGACGCAGAGCGCGAAACGCTAGGCTCTTGGCTCAGCGCACTTAAAAAGGAGCAATAACATGAGCGAGCAATTTAAAAACTACCCGCGCGATTTAATTGGTTATGGCCCTGATGTACCACATGCAAATTGGCCCAATAAAGCCCGTATAGCTGTACAAGTGGTATTAAATTACGAAGAAGGCGGCGAAAACTGTGTATTGCATGGTGATGCAGCAGCCGAAACATTTTTATCTGAAATAGTCAGTGCCCCGCATGTAGAAGACCGCCATATAAGCATGGAATCTATTTACGAATATGGCTCGCGAGCAGGTGTATGGCGTTTACTTAAACTCTTTAAAAAATACGATATACCGGTCACCATTTTTGCAGTGGCGATGGCCCTTGAGCGCCACCCCGATGTAGCTAAAGCCTTTGTTAAAGCGGGCCACGAAATTGCAAGCCATGGCCTGCGCTGGATTAATTATCAAAACATTGATAAACAAACTGAGCGCGAGCATATGCAACAAGCCATTGATGTCATTAAAACGCTTACAGGTAAAAAGCCCAAAGGCTGGTATACCGGCCGAACTAGCCCAAATACCGCAGGCCTTGTTGTTGAGAATGGCACATTTTTATATGACGCCGACGATTACAGTGACGATTTACCTTTTTATAGTATTAAAGAAGGTAAGCCACAGTTAATAGTGCCCTACACGCTTGATGTAAACGACATGCGCTTTGCTGCCGTGCAGGGTTTTAATGCCGGGGATCAGTTTTATAATTACTTAAAAGATGCATTCGATACACTATACGAGGAAGGCGACCCACAAGGTGAAAACGCCCCAAAGATGATGTCGATAGGTTTGCATTGCCGCCTAATTGGCAGACCAGGAAGAATAAAAGCATTAGCACGGTTTTTAGAATATGCTCGCTCGCATGATCAGGTTTGGTTTGCCACACGTGAGCAAATAGCCGAGCACTGGCTTAAAACCCATCCGTATAAAAAAGCATAGTTTATATTTTTTTAAAACATAAAAAAAGCCCAGCAATGCTGGGCTTAAAGTCACTTTAGGAGTAGTTAGTTAAATGAAACCGTAATGATGTTAGAACATACATTTTCAGTTACACATAATTGGTAATCGTACGATGGTAATGTAGCACCACGTACGTAGTCGCGGTAACGACCTCGGTCAGCAGTAGTATCTACAAGCTCACCATTACGGTAAACACTTAGTGATTCAGCGCCAACACTTTCCCAACTAAGCTCTACACGCATAGTATCAAGGCGAGACTTATTAGCACGTTTTAAGGTGATTTCTAGCTCTACATCACTTACAACAACCGTTTGAGTTGATGTACTTGTATTGCCTTCACTGTCTGTTACCGTTAGTTCTACATCGTAATTACCTGATGCTGCATACACATGCATAGGGTTTTGATCAGATGATGTTGCACCATCGCCAAAGCTCCAGCTCCACTGTGTAATATCGTTATTTGAATCAGTGCTTGAATCAATAAAGTTAACTGTTAAGCCTTGTGTCTCAACGTCAAAACTAGCACGTGGTGGTTGTGGGCTAACTTCGCCAATAGCGCTTAGCGTTAATGACCAGCCATTAATTGTGCCGGTATCGGCTGCAGCAGTATCTTCTACTTGTAGTGTCCAATCGCCTGTAGCAACTTCGCCGTTAAATGATTCAGAAGTAAAGCTTCTAACTATGTCGTCGTTTGAACCACCCACATTGCTTTGTAGCGTTACTTGTGTGCCTTGAGCAGATACTAACTTAACCACTAAGTCGCCTGAGTAAGTATGCGAAATATCTACATCAGCAGTAGTACCAAATACTGTTAAGTCATCAGGAACATTAATTACTGACACTGCACCTACTGGCGAGTTATCAGGAATATCAACACTTGTGTTACTGCTGTAAGTAAAGTCGTTTAAGCCAACAGGTTGAACCATTAATTTAACTGACTGCTCTTTAACAATATCACCAGCTGTAGCTGTTACAGTAAGCTCGTATTCGCCCCACTGAGTGTTAGTATCGGTTTCAACATTTAGCATTACTTCATCGCCTGGGCGCGCTGTAAGCGATGATAAATAAGCGCCGCCTAATGTTGTTGATAACTCAAGCGTTACTTCTTCATCCCATTCGGCAATTGAACCAATTGTAAATGTGTAGTTAGTAGCTTGGCCTGCTTCAATTTGTTGCGTAAGTGGATCGGCTGATATTTTAAAGCCAGGTGTAGGGTCTGCATCAATAAGCGCTTGGTTAACATTAAGACGAGTACCTGCAACCGTTACACCTTGTAGCGCAGCATTTGCATCGCCAGAGTTCATTAGTAAATCTTTCAGCTCTTGAGTGCTAAGCTCAGGATTAATTGACAATACTAACGCTGCAGCACCTGCTACATGTGGCGTTGCCATAGATGTGCCTGAGTAAGATGCATAGCTCTCACCTGGTGTAGTTGATAAAATAGCACTACCCGGCGCGCCCATATCAACGCTTGTTAAACCATAATGTGAAAACCATGAAATACCATCGGTTTGATCCGTACTTGCAACCGATAATACACTTGCGTTTTCGTAGTTAGATGGGTAATGCGGGTTAACATCGTTATCAATAGTATCGTTACCAGCTGCGGCTACAAAGAGTAAATCCGCCGCTTCGCTTGATGCAATTGCATCTGCTAGTGCTTGGCTGTAACCGCCACCACCCCAGCTATTATTTAATACGCGTAAGTTAACGCCTGAGTTTTTAAGGCTAACCATGTAATCAATACACTTAATAGCGTCTGATGTTGAGCCATTACCCGCAGCATCTAAAAACTTACAACCAACAAGTGATACTTCATGGTTAACACCTACAACACCAATACCATTGCCACCACTTGCGCCAATAGTACCTGAAACGTGTGTACCATGGCCTTCGTCATCCATAGGGTCGCCACTGTCAGTAATGGCATTTATACCATGCACGTCATCTATAAAACCGTTACCATCATTATCAATACCATCTCCTGGTATTTCGCTGCTATTTACCCACATATTGCTAGCTAAATCACTGTGGCTGTAATCAATACCCGTATCGATTACACCTACCACTACATCGCGGCTACCTGTCGAAATATCCCATGCTTCTACTGCATCAATATCAGCGTCTGCTGTACCACCCGTTTGGCCATCATTATTTAAGCCCCAAAGCTCATCAAAACGAGGATCATCTGGCGTACGTGCAATGCTTACTTGGTAATCAGGCTCTACATATTCAATAGCTTGATGAGACTTTAAAAGCGCAATTGCGTCTTTAGTGCTCATTCCCGACACTTTAAACTTAGCTAAGCGACCTGAAAGTAAAGACGTATAGCTGTCATCAAGTTCATCTTTATTTAGATCAGTAATTTTAGCTTTAACTAATGAACGAGCCTGCTTACGCATTTCTTTCGTTGCATTACTTTTATATTTAACAATTATAGAATCACTGCTAGCAGTTACAGATTGCTTTACACCCACATCAGGAACTTTTGCAGCTGCTAAGCACGGAAGTAAGGCAAGAGTAATAATAGATAATTTTGTTTTCATTGTTCTATCCATAGTTTTTTTTGGGTTAGCTTAGATGCTCTAAGCACGTTCTTTCACTATTTCGAGTACAAGGGATCACATGGCATACCCTAAGGAAACAACCAAACTAATCATTTAACAAGTTAAAAAATAAAAACGTTGTTAAAACCAACAATTTTGACCAGTTAAAGTATAAAAAAAACACTAAAGACAGACCTTTTAATGAAATTCACGCAAAGCCATTTACCTAATAAAGGGTCGGATATTTTTACTGCTTTTAGATTGAATTAATAAAAAACCTCAACAACCGCACCATAACCCACTGAAAAATAAAAATTAAAAAATTGGTAAAAAATGATGATTTCAGAAAATACATTTGAGGAATACAGTAATTGGGTACTTAATAATTAACAGTTATTAAACGTAAGTTAAAAATAATGACAAAGCGTTTAGTGATAATTATTAACTACATCGAAAAATTTTACTTTAAGAGCTTTTCAAGCGGATCACAAAACATTATATCGGCACGGCATGCTGACACAGCAAATACCTTATAAAACCTATAAAATTTAAGGTGTTTGGTTTTAATATTTCAAGGAGAAAATAATGAAGTTGAACAAATCACTTTTAAGCTGCGCAGTTGCAATTGCAATGGGTACTAGCTTTGCTTCTTATGCAGATACTAACAACAAATCAGCATCAAGCTCAGAACTTGCTACCAACGTTTCTGTAGCAAGTGTTGAAAACTCAATGACTCTTATCCAAACTTTTAATGAAAATACTGCACTACTTACACAAGATGGTGATAGCAACACCATGCTTGTAACAACAACCGGTAATAATAACGAAACTGAAGTTGTGCAGAGCCAATTTGGTAATTATGCTGAAGTAATCACCACAGGTGACAACAACTTACAAGTATACAGCCAAGATGGCGTTGCTAATGGTTTTATCTCTGAAGTGACTGGTAATAATAATATGTTATTTGTTTCACAATTTGGCCAAGGCTTTTTTGTAAATAATGAAGCGATTAATATTGTAACTGGTGATGATAATATCATTGATGTTGAACAAGGCACTGGTGGTCACTGGTTCTACAACATGGATATGCAAGGTAACGCAAATGAAATTACCTCACTGCAAACCGGTGAATGGCATGAAGCAGAAATTACGATGCTTACAGGCGACGAAAATACTCTTGATTTAGTTCAAGACGGTTATTGGAGTACCTTTAAAGTAAGTAGTTTACAAGGCAATGACAACGAGCTTGAAGTTGAACAAGTAGGTGATCGTAACGCTGTAGCATTTAGTGCAATTTCTGGTGATGCAAATGAAATTGAAATTGAGCAAGATGGCTTAACTAATGCGGTAACGTTTGCAACTGTAATTGGGGACGACAACCAAATAGATTTAGATCAAGAAGGTTCACTTAACACAATTGAATCAAACTTATTTGAAGGTTCTAATAATGAGGTTTCAGCAACACAAGTTGGCGCTGAAAACTTAATGACAGCCGATTTAATTGGTGACAACAACGAACTAACTTCAATGCAAAACGGTGATTTAAACGAAGCCTACATGGGTGTAATTGGTTCAGACAATGAATTTACATCAGCCCAAATAGGTGATTTAAACTCGATTCACTTAGCTAACTTTAACGGCTCTGGCAATGATGTTGATTTAGTACAAGCTGGCGATGAAAATGCCGTACTTGTTCAATCTTCATACCCAGATGTAACGCTTACATCTAACGATAATGACATCGATATTGCTCAAGACGGCTCTCAAAATGAAGCAATTGTTACCCTTGCTGGCATTTTAGATAGTAATAATAACCAAATTGATATTGCACAAAGTGGCACGTTAAACCTTATTGATATGATGGTTGAAGGCAATAACCACAGCATTGATATTTCACAAACAGGTGAAGGTAACTGGGTTACTGGCGTTGAACAATCAGCATTTTTAGTTGGTGGTGAAAACGTATCGTTTAGTGTTACTCAAATTGGTAACGACAATATTGTTGAAGGCTCAGTAATTGGCTTTGACAGCACTGTATCTGTTACCCAAATTGGTGATGGAAACGCAGCAACAATTACTCAAATGTAATTGTTGAGGTGGGGAGAGCGATCCTCTCCCCTTTTTAAATTATGAAAAAAAATATTAACTTTAATCGTTACCTACTCACACTTTTCCTATGTTTTTCTGGGGCAACTCATGCTGCGGATGAACTAGAAATAGATGGCTTATTACTTGATAGAAGTATTAGCCGCTTTGGTCATCAATTTTATTATGAATTTTCAAACTACTGGCGAGATCTCCCTTCAACAGCTGGTTTTAATATTGAAATAAAAGAAACCGTAATACCAAAAGCGGGTACACAACTTTCTTTAATAATGAATAACCAACTTGTTTACGCGACTTATTTAGGTCGCAGATTAGAACCCCTCGATGAACGTGTTGAGCAAGCTGTTTATACAGTAATAGATGCAATGGCTCGCTCAAACATGGCTGCATCAACACCAGATATGGCTAAAGATGGATGGTAAAATGAAAAAAATAGCCCTTATAATAATAACAATATTAAGCTTTTCAGCTTCCGCGACTGAAATAATTTACACCCCAATAAATCCAAGCTTTGGTGGTAATCCACTCAATGCAAATATGCTGCTGAGCAAAGCACAGGCTCAAAATAAGCACAAGGCTCCGGTAATCGAAAAAGGTTACGCTGAACAATTTCAAGACTCTTTAGAGCGCACTTACTTAAACCGCATGGTAAGAGAAATTACCGATATGGCTTTTGGTGAGGATATTGAAGATAGTATTTTTAATCAGGACTCAATTTTTATGAGTGGTGATTATCAAATTGAAGTTATAACCAGCACAACCGATTCTATTACAGTAAAAATAACAAACATATTAGATGACTCTGTTGTGATCATTGAAGTACCGAGGTTTGGATAATGTATAAACTACTAATAACAATAACATTACTGGGTTTGAGCGGCTGTACAAGTTTAGGTAAGCTTATTCCACCATCACAGCAAAAAGCAATTAGCCTAGAGCCAACTGAATTATTTGCAGACTTAAAAAACTTACCAAAACCTGTTGGCAGCATTCCGGTATCGGTCTACTCATTTAGAGACCAAACAGGTCAATACAAACCACAAACTAACGTTAGTTCGTTTTCGACTGCCGTTACTCAAGGTGCTAATTCAATACTCGTACAAGCACTGCATGAATCTGATTGGTTTACACCTGTTGAGCGTGAAGGTTTACAAAACATTTTAACTGAGCGAAAAATTATTCGTGCAGGCCAAACTGATAACCCTAACCAGACTGAGTTACCTCCACTTACCACAGCTAAAATCATTTTAGAGGGCGGTATTATAAGCTATGACACCAATGTAAAAACGGGTGGGTTAGGTATGGAATACTTTGGTATAGGCGCATCTGAGCTTTACCGTGAAGATGCTATTTCAATTTATCTACGCGCTGTGGATGTTCGTACAGGCCAAGTGTTGCTTAGTGTGGCCACCAGCAAAAAAGTATTAAGCCAAGAGATGCGTGCAGGCTTTTTTAGATACGTAAGCTACAAACGTCTAGCTGAAGCTGAAGCCGGCTTTAGTGACAACGAACCTATGAGTATTTGTGTAACTCAGGCAATAGAAAAAGCACTGACAGACCTTATAACAAAAGGCATTGATAAAGGCTTATGGGCTAAAAAAGTGAGCTAATTACACAGGCCGTCATAACAAATAAAAAAGGCTACTAACAGTAGCCTTTTTTATGGGAGAAATTGAGATTATATATGCTATTTATTTAGCCATTGGTAATAAAACAGAAACGTAGCGCTGAGCCCAATTCGCAAGCTCCACCCTGTTACGTGAGTTAGTTTTTTTAAACGCACTGTACAAATGTGTTTTTACAGTGTGGTCGCTAATGTTGAGCTTATCAGCAATTGTATTGTTACTCGCACCTTGTGCAATTAAATGAATAACGGACTTTTCTCGCTTTGTTAAATGATCGTAATCGTCCTGCTTTAATTCAATGTCGTCATGTAGGTTATTAAATGATGATGCCACGGCTAAAATGTCGTTAAAAGCTTTTGAAATCACTTTACGCGTAAACCAAAGCTCGCCAGTATCAACACGAACTAACCCTTTAAAAATATCTTCTGGCGCATCAGATTTATAAAAAACACCATTAAAATGGTTAAGCAATAAGTTTTGCTCGCACACATCTTCTTTATCAACATTAAAGATAACAACACTATGGTGTTTAGCTAAACAAATAAGGTCTGCGGGAATGAGATCTTGCCATTTGCTTTTAGCACCATCTATTAAAAACAAATCATAATTTGCACGCTGCTCAGCTTTAGGAATAACATCGTCCATTTTAATATCACCAAACAAGGCCTGTAGTGTTCTTAAAATAGCTGTGTAGTTGTGTGAATGAAAAGATGATTGAAATGTAGTTTTTACGAATACTGAGTTTTTATGGGGCATAAATTTCGTCCTTGAAACATTTACACTACATTACCTAAATCAAATACAACTTACAATGAGATTTTGGTATTAAAATAAAGTTATCGTTTCTCATCCTAAAACAGATAAAAACCTATTAAATCAATACATAACCTGCATTACTTTTGTTTTAACAATTTTTTGTAAGATAAATAACAGATCGGATTAGTAGCTTAGTAATTATTAAAACCTTAAATATACATTATCGTAAACTAAGCTTTAGGGGTAATTATTCTATCGTCTCTTTTAATTTATTCAGCGCATCAACCGAAAAACCTCGATCATAAAAATATAAAATTTCGCCGCTGCTATTTATAAGTACCACACGAGAGTTATTTGGGCTTTGATTACCTGTAAACTTTTGAACTGTCTCGCCATCTTTATAAATAGTGATTACCCCACCCCATAATTCTTTAGGGATGCCTTTGCGCATACCGCTGTCTATAAATGCGCTAAACATACGTGGTGCCATGCCGGCAATGGTTGGTAGTTCGTATGTAGGGAGCGTTACGCCCGCCATATCTAAACCAATTAACCAACGGTCTATATCAAACTGGCTGTCTTGCTTGTACCCAATGAGCAGTAGTGTTTTATCTGCTTTAAAATCACTAGGTATAGTCACCATAGTTTGCTCTAAGCTTTCACCACTAATGCTTGGGAACTGCTTACCTGTTAATTGCTGGTTTGGGTACTGTGTTGTACATGCGCTAAGTAATAAAAGTGCAAAAGCACTTAATGTTAATTTGATCATAATAAACCTAATATTTATAAATTTCATACCGATACGTTTAGTATGGCAGCTGAGATCTAAAAATGCTGATTAGTTATATAATTTTTAAATTTAGACGCAGTCATGGGCTTACCGTACTTCCAGCCTTGTCCGTAATGCACACCCGCTGTTTTTAAAATGGCTTCTTGCTCAGTGGTTTCAATTCCTTCTGCTACACAGGTATAATTAAACTTATGCACAAGTTCCATAATATTTGGGATCATAGAGGCTTTTAAGCCCTCAGTTGTTATATCTTGAACAAACGTACGATCAATTTTAAGTTGATGAAAGCTCAAATTTTGTAAATTTCTTAAATTCGAATAACCCGTACCAAAGTCATCTAATGATAAGTTAAATCCCGATTCAACCAAGGTTCTAAAATGAGCATGCGCGATGCTTGTATCAAGGTATTCGTCTTCCGTTATCTCTAAACAAATAATAAAGCGTGAATTGGTAAGCTCTGTAATTTGTGGCAGCAACGACACGTTACCCAGCTCTACATCACACGGAAATATATTAAGCGACACTTTGAAGCCTTCAGGCAATACCTCTATAGAGGTTAGCTCTTTGATTGTAGTGGCAATCATGGCCTCAGTAAAAGTCCAGGTTAAATTGTTTTTTCTAATAACCGGAATAAACTCATCTGGAAATAAAACACCGTACTTATCTTCAAAACGTGCAAGTACCTCGCAACCAATCAGCTTGCCACTTTGCAAACAAATAATAGGCTGGTAAGTCCAATAAAATGATCCCTTTTTGAGTCCTTTACGAATACGCTGATTAATAGAGCGACGTGCAGCAATTCTTGCATCAACTATTAACGCACTCGATATTCCCGCTAAACAGGTTAAAATTAACGAAATTATTAGTAATAAGTGGTTATTAGAAAAAAACAGACTCCAAGGTAAGTGCACTACCACACAATATTGGCTACTTGCAGAACTGCAAACTAAATTAGTTTCGTAAGGAAAGAAAACATTGTTTTTTACTTGAAGGTAGAGATCCTCTTTACCTGCTAAATGATGCAAAGTATTTGGTGTTTTATAAACAACTTCCCAATCTGGCACAGTAATGCCAATGTTGGTAAAGGGAGTACTCTGCATAATTAAATTATAGTCCCCTTGTCTGACTATAATTACCTCCATAGGGCGCTCACTAAATAATAATAGATAAAGCTCTGGCTCAAAACGAACCCTCACCTGTTCATCATCTCGAATAAAGTCAGGCTGTTTGTCGTTAATTGGTTTACTTAATAAGCCTGCACCCGTAGTACAAACTAGCTGATTATCTTTAAAAAAACCTATATCAATTACATATTTTGCGTCAAATAAAGCTCGGCGCATCTCAAGAAGAGTTGTGTTGTCACACTGTTTAAACGCAAGCTTATTTAATGGGGTAAGTATTCGACGCCGCTCTGCAATTGCACCTTCTACATGAGTGAGAATATACTCAGCATCTGACTTTGTTTGTGCTGTTAATTGCTGCGCTGCAAAATTGAGTAAAATTATACAGCCAGTTATAAAAACTAACACTCCGGTTAGAACGGCTATAATAGATTTTTGTTGGTACTTTTTCATAGCATCTCGAAGTTGTTAATTTATATCACTACTTTATAAGATGATTGCATAAGTCGCATTAAATTCACACAGATAGATTTAACAATTATTGAGTGAGTTTTGAACCAATTGCGCTATTTTAAAGCCTATTGCCAAATGTTGGATATCATCAAAATGAATCCCATCACCATCTGTTATGTTAATGAACGAGTTAAAATCAATAAAAGCGCACTTATTATTAGCTGCAACGCTTTTAAATGCACTAGAGAGCTTTGTTACTTTTGTATCAGCCTCTTCATAAATACGTGAATACTGCTCGGTAATTCTTATTTTAGGTGGGCTAGCAATAATAATCTTAGGAGATTTTAAAGTACTACCTTGCTGATAATAAATGTGTATTGAGTTAATTAAATCATTCAAGCCATCTGCTATTAAAGTAGGTGTTAAATTAAAACGTTTTTTAAGATCGTTTGTACCAAGAGCTATAATAATAAAGTCGAGATCATGCTTATCCAAATAAGGCTTTAAATAGCTAACACCATTAAGCACACCGTCAAACGGGGGATTATGCACTAACGTGCGATTAGGTTGCCCTGCCTCTATTACGTTAAAACCACACCCTAAGTTTTTATTTAAAAGTGATGTCCAACGGGTATTTTCATCAAAACGTTTACCCGTTACAGGGTTTAAGCCCCATGTATTTGAATCCCCAAAGCAGAGAATATTTTTTATTATTTGAGTCATTAAAATGGGTTGAGCGTATAGCCTTGCTGTTGAAGTTGTGCGTGAGCGGTCATAGCTGAAAGCGACATTTTTACACCCTCAATTAAAAGCGCTGGCGTTACTTTAAAGTGAGTAGCAGATTGCCCGCAAACATACACTTTAGTGTTGTTTGCTAGTAGCTGCTCAATTAACGCTTGGTTTTTATTGTCAGCGTTAAAGCGTTTTTTATATTCGCTATTAGCTAACACATCAACACTTGCGCTGCCGTGCACAACTAATGCAAGTTGTATGTTTTCAGGCTTTACGCCATGCGCCACATGCATGTTAATAAAACGCGCTAGCGAATTTATTGAATTATTTTGCGCGCCTTTTTCAGCGCCATCAGCAACATCAAATGCTATTTTAAATACCGTAGCGTCATTAATTTCATCATGCTCGGGTACATTGTAATAATTACCATATCCCTTAATTGGTTGCTCTGTTGCATATATTAAAGGGCTAAAAAGCAGCACTAACAATAGTAAATATTTCATAAAACAGTCCTGTGTTTTTTAAGATTATTACTAAAATACCAGAGACAACCAAAAAAGGCTGCAATTTAAGCAACCTTTTGGGTACTTTTATGGCTGTGGTTAATAAACTGCATACCTAAATAACTAAACGTATTTTTAAACTGCTCTACAAAACAGGCGGGGGCTTCACTTGATGACGCATTAGAAAGCACTGAAAAATGCTTACTACGTAAACTACGAAGCTTAGGTTTTAATACTTCATCGTCCATATAATCGGTTATTCTATCGATAAATAATTTCATTTGTACCGTGGTGCTGTACCAATAAACAGGAGACGCAAACACCCAATGATCATATTTTAAAAGTGCTTCAAACACAGCGTAAAAATCATCATTTTTATAGTTTTTGTTATAGCAATACGGCGCAATTTTATAATCATCTAAGCATATTACACGCACATTATTTTGCTCTGCAAATCCATTAACGTGCGCCTGTGTATTACCATTTTTGCGTGCGCTTGAATAAATAATAACAGTGCTACGCACAAGTTTTTGTTGCATTTAGTTAGCTCCTTTTTTAATGTTGAAAGAAGCTTAAAACCTCAAGTTATATTGAGGTCAAACGGAAATTAAAAATAATGCCAATAGATCAAAAAAAACTAACAGAGGCCAACTTAACCGTGGGTTATGTAGCAAAGCGTAGCGGCGTAAAAGTATCAACCCTGCATTTTTATGAAACCAAAGGACTAATACGTAGCTGGCGAAATGGCGGCAATCAACGCCGCTATAAAAAAGATGTACTGCGCCGTATAGCGGTAATAAAAGCCGCACAAGCAATGGGAATAACCCTTGATGAAATTAAACAAACACTGGCAACATTACCTGATCAGCGCACACCTACGCAAAAAGACTGGGCAGCCCTTTCAAAGCAATGGCAAGCACAGCTGGACGAGCGAATAGCATATATGCAGCGTTTGCGCGATCGCGTTGATGGATGTATTGGCTGTGGGTGCTTATCTATGAGTAAATGCCCTATTTATAACAAAAACGACCACTTAGGCGAAAACCAAAGTGGTGCTATTTTGTTAGAGCGAGATTGAGGGCTAGATTAAAGTTAATCTAAGCCGCTTAGCCCCTCTCTCGCCGCTCGGTATAGAGCGCCTAGGGTTGAGTCGAATACAGATTTTATAAAGCTATATGTAAGCTCCACCGCTTTACTAATTACTTTGCCTGCAAACACTAACATATGCCCTAGTAAACCTAAGGTTTGTGTTGCAAACGAGGCTGACGCTTTAGCTATTTTATCTAAAGTACGCGCCAACATATCGTAAAAAGTGAGCCCAGTACCAATAGCAGCTTGAGCTGCTACTGCACTGTAATAGCCCGCATCTTTTAAAAGTGTGACTAACGCAGCCCCTAGCTTATCAGCCCAGTGAGAAGTAAAAGAGGCTTGATTTCTATCTTCAAATTTTAGACGCACAGGGGTACTCAAAAAATGATTAGCTTGAATGGTTAAGTTGTTCCAATTATTACTATTGGCTGTGTTTATATAGCCAGGCGTACCATTGAGGGTATGGGCAGCACCTTTTAAACCTTGCCCATTATCTAAGCGTATTTCTTGACCGCTATAAGGTGCATGCGAGAACGGCCACAAAGGTACCTTAGCAACTGGGTCTGCACCATGAGTACAGCGATAAATTTTATCAATTCTCGATGTCGCAGCCCGAGAGAAGTTTTCAAGCCCAACGCGCGGTGAGCCAAACGTATATAGCTTTACAGGTATTGAATATTCAGCTCTAATCCAATCGGCAGAAAGCGTCGCTAACGCACCACCCAAGCTATGGCCAACTAAATGAACGCAACCAGTCACTTTATCTTGAATATTCGCTGCTATAAACTCTTGCAGCGCAGGCTTCATACTATAAAAGGTCTTATTAAAACCAGCATGCACCATACTGCCATTTGACCCACCACTCACACCAAAGTGCCCATCGGTTAATCCATCTCTTAGCGAGTTAGTACCTCGAATTGTTATAACCGAATCACCCTGATAATCGCCAAGCCCATGCCCTACTAAAGCAAAACCCGTACTTAAATTAAATAAATGGGAGAAAAAACCGCCCGTTACCCCTTGTACTGCGCCAGGGTTAACTGAAAAGTTAAAATTGTCGCGCAAAGATGCATGAAGTGAACGATGAAGTAAGTTAGTGGTTTTAATGCTTTTTGCTTTATAAGCAAGGTTAGCTAACTGTACCGCTTGGGTTGGCGTCAAAGTATTCATATAAGTTCCCTTTAAATTAATAGTTAAAGTTTACATGATGTGTAAATCGCAAAAGCGTGGCTGGTATCTTCTTTAATTGGAATATCGTATGTTTGCGGCTCTTTAGAAATATCGCACTTCAAGTGTGCAAGAAGCTCTTTAAGTGTGTCACTTTTTTCATGAATTGAAACAAGCGTGTACCATAAAACAATTCCTTCTGGCGTGCCGTTTTCTAAATAAATATGCTGAACCAACGAGTCGTTATCAAACATATTAGAGGGCTTACCTGTTTTTATTGTTTTTTCTGTAAAAGTAAAATAACCGTGTTCGTCTGTTGTGGTTTCGTCAACGTATTCATCGCCATAGGTGAGTGAGCGCATTACTTTAGTGTTTGCAACTGGCTGCTCATTATCTAATAACTGCCCCTTTACTGGAGCCGATAAATAAAATTCTTGTTTATTAAAAAAGCCAAACATATCCGCACAAGCCTGTGATGTAGTAAAAAAAACAACAGTAATAGAGACTATTACCAACACAAAAATTTTTAAACGCGATAAAAACAAAGCAAACACTCTCCCAAGACCTAGCTATAAGCTACTAAATGTTTATGGCCAATTAATTACACCAACCATATTTATATTAAAAAAAAGTAGGGGAACATACTAATTAGGTACAATTATACTGCATGTTTTTTAATCAAAAAACAATCCTAATTTAATTATAAAATAGCGTATATATTAATTTACCAATACTACTAAACGCGATACCGCCCACAAGCAAAAAACCATATATAAAACTAATAGCACCAGCGGAAGGATCGCTCCTTTTATCAATTTCTATACATGCCGTGCACACAACAAAAAATATAAAAAAGTTAGCGATAACGCCTAAAATAAAAGCATGCCCAAATAACGGTGATACACCTGCCAAAACTGCGCCCAATATTAAGAGCGAGCCTGAAAATGAATGTTTATTAAACCGGCTCTCAATCATTTTTATAACTAATGTTGCTAACATAAAGAGTAAAAAGTATAGCGTTGGCCAAAACTGATAATATAAATACCCCCAGTTTAAAAGCTCACCTGTAGTTGATGAATAAGTTTGTTCACCTATGACAGGCGCTGAAGCATTCGCGGCATTTTCGCTAAAAAAATATCCTAACCCACCAATAATTAATTTTATAATCCCAAAAAATAAAAAACTGGCAATAGTAAACCCGATAGCGTCATCTCTTGTTAATCGCTTTTTAGCTTTGCTTTTTACAATAATGGCAAGCATTAAACCTAGTAGGCATACACTTCCTAAATAAAGTAACGCCTGCCAAAAGTTATCAGAATAAAATACAGCTAACCCTGGTGCTATAAAAAGATACATAGCATCTTCGTTATCTAATGAACGGCTTGGAGTACTCCGATCTGACTCTTTAAAAAGAGCTAAATATACAAATAAAGGCTGTAAAAACAGCATTAAAATACTCGTGGTAATAAGGCTCATAGATCATCCTTGATGAGAAAAAATTAATGCAGCACAAGTGCTGCATTAATATTAAAAATTGAGTGTGTAATTATGATGGGGGTTATAGGTTTATTTTTTGAAAATATGTTTTAAGTTTTAAAAGCCCCGACTCAAGTTCGAATTTTTGTATTTTAGGATTTTTGAATTTAAACCCATTAGAAATATGAGTATTAATCATTGTCGCCATACCCTCAAACCCAGCTGGCGCACTAGCAACTAAATCGCTCAACAAAGGGTTTATAAGCACTTGATGCTCTTCTATTAAAGCTGGGTCTTCATATATATCGTAAACAAGGTTAGTTAGTGTTTGTTGGCTTTGTTGTTCCATATCATTTCTATAGCGCCTTAGCTTAGGCGTTCATAGCTCCTTTATATTTCTAGGTAAATACATTTAAAGTTTAATTTTCAGCTAACGAGGCTTTGGCTTGCTTTTGTATATATTTAGCGCGATGCTCCCAATCAGCTCTGTTTGCATAATTTATAACGTAATCAGTATGGGTAATCACTTTATTCCACATACCAAGTCTTTGGTAAATAGTGGATAGTTCAAAATGTGCCGAAACAGTTTGAAAGTTTATTTCATTATCATGCAGTAAATACAATTCATATAATCGTGCAGATTCTCTTAAATCCTTTTTTACAAAGTGGCCACTTCGGTAAATCCAAGCAAGTTTTTTTAAAGCACTATACTCGTTATTTGCAATACGAGAGTTAATTTCCTCTAAATAACGAGTACCATCTCCGGTGTGTACGCCTATGTAATATAAAGCCTCCCAATCACCAAGACTATATGCTTTTTCACACCATGCTTCTAATTGTTCAGGTGCATGCATTAAGCTTTTTTGGCATTGCTTAGCGGCCTTCTCTACAGTTAGGTTTGGGGAGTTAATATCTATATTAGGAAAAAGTGATGCTCTCAAAACCGAAGAAAATACAAAACACCAAGTAAAGATAATTATTGATATTATTTTTACCATTGTAGTGAACCATCACTATTCACACGCTTTTCAGGTATGTGCACTTGAAAAGATTTAACAGATGATTCGTACGGGTAGCCTTCTCGATAAAAATAAAGCTCTTTTAGGGGGTTATCCTGATTCGAGTCACCTGAGCAACGTCTATCACTTATGCAACTTAACCCTCCAATAAAGTCGATAAAGCGTACATTGAAAATATTGTGATCTTTAAGAAATACATCAACACCAGGCTGGTCTGCTGCATTTAGTACAGCATGAAAACGATGCATAAAAGCAACAACTCTATTCTGACTTGAACGGTTTAATATAGTAGCTAAATTAACTGCCCAAAGTGCGTTTCTATAAGTATGAGTATCAAAGCAATCGCCTCCTATACCCTTCTGTGAAGAGCATACACTATCCATTATATCCATTGTTTCAACTAACACGTCGAGCGCGACTATTTTCATTCCAATATCGCGCGCAGCCTTAACAAGTTCACCATACGCATGAGGTGTTAAATAGCCATGGGTCCAATACTTATTAAAATACTGCTGTATAACTTCAAAGCCTTTACCTGTGCGCTGATAAAAGTCTATTTTCTCTTGCATAGCTCTTGGTAGCATTTCGATTGCAAAATGTGTAAAACCAGCAGCTTTTAGCTGTTTGATTGCCTTTATTGCTTCATACTTATAACCAGCAGTGCTATGGCTTGATTCACCGAGCATCACTAAGCGCGCATTACCGGCCATTGTTTTATAATTTACATCCGTGTTTATTTTATTCACTGTATTTCCTTATGTTTAATAACTTCGAAGGGCTTTTAAACTAGATATTTTACATTTACTAATTGTGGCCCGCTTTATAAAAATGGCTCAGTAGTTACCTGAGCCTTAATTTAATTACTAACCAATACCCAAATGTGGTGAAACCTTAACCGCAGCAATTACAACTCTACTTAGCTTTTCTAGCATCCAATATAATATTTTTTTCGCTTGAGCGTATGTAAAGTCAGCAGCTATCACTCCAGGCTTACCGACAAAGTTTAATATGTGTCCTAGTAAACCTTGGCAATCATCAGCGTACTTTGCGGACATTTTGGATATTTCAACCAGGCTGCGAGCTAATGCATCATAGATAGTTAGCGTTCCTGCTACTACACCTTGTGCTAGAATGCTTGTTATTTTACCACTTTCTCTTAGTAGTGTTAGTAAGGCACTAGTTATCTTCTCTGCCCAATGAGCATTAAATGATGCATGATGGCTATTACTATATTTTAGGCGTGTCATGGTTAGATTAGATAAAGACCCCTTTTGCATACTCTTATAATCAGGGTAACGAGAAGCAGTATTAATATATCCAGGTGAATCGCCTGCCATTTTATGAGCTGCACCCGTTAGTGAAACACACGTACTTAGCCTATATTCGCTCCCTCCATGTACAAACGGCCAAACAGGTACCATAGGTACAGGATCGCTGCGATGAACAGCCCTATAAATTCCATCTAAACTCGTCTCACTTTGCATCGCAAAAGGCCCATGGCCTACTCTAGGAGATCCAAAAGTATATAACTTAACGGGCACTTTAAATCTTGCTTTTATCCAGCACGCAGCCAAAGTAGCTAACGCACCACCAAGACTATGACCAACGCAGTGAACTGGTCGACCGCCAACCTTACTCAATATTGCTGCTAATTGTGGTTTAATAGACTCAAAAGTTCGATTAAATCCCGCATGAACAGCTTTATAATTTGGTCCAACAGTTAAACCACAGTGCAGATCTGTTAGGGTATCAGCAATACCAGCAGTGCCACGAAAAGTAAGAACAACTTCCCCTTTGTGATCCCCTTCTTTTGAGCCAATACCAAAAAAGCCAAAACCTGTTGAATGATTTAAAACATGCTCAGCTACAGTACCTGATACACCAGTAAAAGCAGACTTTTTTGCATCAAAAACAAAATGTTTACTTATGACTCTACCTGGCTCTATATTTGAGGAGCGATCAGACACAACGCCAATACTATCGTATGCAAATTCAGCTAATTGTGATGCAACACTAGGTGATAAAATATTCATATAAATTCCCTTTTATCTAAAATCTTTAAAATAATCTTCGCTATCTTCTATCTCATATATTTCAAAATCATGTTCCCATCTACATATACTAGAAGCATCAAATTCCAAATTTGGATTATCATAATTAGGAAAAGTAAAGTTTACTTCTGTAGATTCTAAGTCAGCATTTAAGCTACTTAACTTGTATTTATATTCACTTCGCTCTTTTATGCCATTGAGCTTTGAGCTCCAAAGCTCATATTCTTCACCGCCATGAATTGCAGTAATAAGTTGATAAGTAACTTCATGGGAGAACATATCACCGGGTATTTTTGACTCAACAACAACTTCTGGCATATTAAAGGTGCCATCGGAAGCTGTAATGACCTGATCTTCTTTTTCAATTTTATGTGCAAATTTAAGGCTGCGATTAATTAAAACACCTTCAACGGGATTGCCGTTTAAAGTAATAATCCCTTTAACTTCAGAGCACATATGTACGTCATATTTTTTTATTAAACCAAACATAGTGGTTAGGGCCTCCTTACCTATATCTCTAATTATTTAAAATAAGTACCATTAATCAAAAACGTGAAAGTAAATGACTTTCAACCGATACCTCATTAGCCATATCATGTTGAATGCGCGCCATACACGCAGCAAAGTGCTGCTTCATCTAATAGTGCTTGCTATTTGAATTGGCTTCAAAAGAAACCTGTAAAGTCACCTTTTTTCTATTCTCTTGTTTTTATTAAATAAATGCATAAAACAGATAATACCTCTCAGTTGCTCGCGATACTGTTTGACCGTTCAATTTAAAAATAGATTCAGCTTTACTTAGCTCTTCACCTTGTATGACCTTTTGCGTAAGTCCGGTGCCTTTACACAGCTTATGCCAGCGAAAAACAATCGCTTTGTCGTTTAATCGATTCGCTTTTTTATCATCTACATACAGCACTAAATGGGCGTAGTTACTAATTACTGCATAAGCACACACGCCAATACAAAACACTTTGGCAAGCAGAAGTAACTTTTCTTCAACACAGCCTCTTCGATGCACGTAAGACTTGCCAGTAAAATGGTCTTCGCCACATAAAAATACACGCCGAACACAACGCGAGATACAGGGGGTAATATTTTGTATCCACCAAACTTACTTGACGCTTACTTGGGTAATGCCATAAAACACCCTGCTAATTTTTCACAATAATTAAACAGTAGCCACTACTTAAAGAGCAAAATTTAGGATGGGTGTCTTGTTTATTTTACAACATCCATATTTTTAGGGTGGATGTCTTGATTATTTTTTTCAGATAGGAGTTAATGATAATAAAAAAAGATCAAAGGAATCAGTAATTAACTCGACATTACTAAAATTCACTTCTTCTTGTGATTGTGCTTCACCATCTTTGTTCCAAAAATAAACTTTTCCAAAAAACTCCCCTTCAACACCCAAGCAAATTTCATTACCAATTCCATCTCCTGCTATCGGTAATAATTGATTTGGTAAACTTCCACTCAGAAAACCTCTTCTAGCAAAGATAGAAATGCTTGTATCAGTGTCACTTATACCGTAAAAACAATCCAATGGTATTGTATATTCGTCATCCTCCTTGTCTACATACTCACATTCAACCTCCGGATATCCTCCATTATACTTTTCTAAAAAGTTTGTGTATTCTTTAGGCGGTGTTAATCCGTATAGAGAAAACTTCTCAAGAATTTTTTTAGTCGATAGCTTTGGGTAACTGTTTCGGATTTCCATTTGATTAAGCCTCAAAATTATAAGTTGACCGACCACCATTATGCCGTACTGCACCATGAAGGTCTGTAGGAATTAGAATTAATTTTGTTGAATTTTCTACGTGATGCCATGTGTAATTATCAGGTTTTCTCCAGCCTTTCACCCTCTTTTTCATTAAATTATTAGCATCTTTCATATCAATAGCAGAGCCATGCCTTTTATTACCGTTTTTAGTCAAACTGTCTGGATTAAGTTTCGGTAACTCTACAGTGACCAATTCATTATTAATCTTGTATCCATATGGTGAAAAATCAGGGAAACCTGAATCACTAAAAACCACCCCTTTTGGGTACTTACTCGCCAATATCTTTAAATCTTTTTCCCGACTAATTCTATCAATATTGTTTTCTTTTGCTAATCTATCTTTCATAATTGGATTCTTTGATATATCAAAACTAAAAACATCACCCGCAAACTCCGAATTTATTGGAGGCTTACCATTGATCATTTGTAATTTATTACTAACTTCAATATCACGCGTTACTTTTATCGGTAAAGGATTTGAGTTCAATACCCCAGCCTCTGGAGTATTCAGTTCAACCTTCAGACCTTTAGCCCCATTCAAAACAGTCTTACCGCCAGCTAACGTAGCAGCAATTTCAACTGACTTGTGGGCTATTGTAGCAAGTGCTGGTGAACCTGTCGCCTCAAGCGTCGCATCACCAAGCGCTGCCATATTGTCTTCATAATACTCTTGTACAATCGGAGCTAACTTCTCGGAAACGGCTTGTCCTGCATCAGTAAATGGGCCTATTTGATTGGACTGTACACTTTCAATTGTATGAACCGCTGCATCTACATCACCTCCTGACATCGCGAGAGTAACAATACCTGCACCACCTGCTACAACATCAACTACTGTGTTTAGTAATCCAGAAACAAATAAATCAAGTCCGCCTGTAACTGCATCAAAAGCATTAATCTGCTCAACCATCTCGTCAGCTGTGCATCCTGATTGCTCTTGCTTACAAATATTTTCTATTTGGTTTCTAAGGTCAGCTGATATCTCTGGTTTTGCATCAAGCGCTGCTTTTACCTTTGCCTGCCCTTCTTTACACAACAACCCAAACGGATCTACCCAATTAACCGGATTTGGCGCATATTGATAATGGTTTATGCCACCCACTAGACCAATCGGGTCTTGGTTTATAAAGCGTTGCTGTTTGGGGCTGTAATAGCGATAACGGTTGTAATGTAGGCCGCTCTCTTCATCTAAATATTGCCCTTGAAAGCGAATTGGCTGAGTGAAGGTGTTTTCTTTATTAGTGTCAGGCTCGGCTTCTGGCTCTTCATAACCATACGCATCGGCTTGGTTTTCCCATACGACTTCTGCTTTGCTGTTGGTTACAAACCGCGGCGTATTAAGCTGGTCTAGGTGATAGTAATACACCTCACCTTGTTTAATTAGTGCGACTGGGTGAAATTGATTAGGCAGGTTAATATACCAGGTATATTCACCATGTTGGCATTCGCCGATTAACTGGTCGTTATCCCAAATGTAGTCAATTTTACCGTGCTCGGTGTGCTTGGCGATACGACGACCTAGTGGGTCGTAGTCGTATTGGGTAAGCGTGCCGTTGTTGTTAAAACAGCTTAACTGATTAAACGCGTTGTATTCACGACGGGTTTTAATGCCTTTGCCGGTTTCGCGTATTTGGTTACCAAACTCGTCGTAGTAAAAGTCGCTGTCGCCAAAGTGTGTTAGGCGGTCGGCGTCGGTGGCACTGTTTATTGTGGTGTTGTTAGTGCCTTCATTATTTGCTACTGAGTCAGCGTTGCTACTATTTTTACTACTACTTTCACTACTATTTGCTGCTAACTCATTGTATTCGCTATGGGTGGCGCGCGTTAAATCAATAGAAGAGCTGGCTGTATACCCGTTGCTGGCTGCATCATGTTCTATACCCTGCTCGTCTGTATCTCTAAGGTCTGCATCGCTTGTGTTTGATTTAACTGTTTGGCTTTGTGGGTTACCAAAGCTATCCCACTGGTAGTATGTGGTTGTATCAGCACGTGAGCCTGCCAATTTTTGTTGTATTAACTGGCCGAGGCTGTTGTATTCAAAATTGATATTTTGGCTGCTTACGCCTTCATTTTTGCGGGCAATAAGCTGGTTTACACTGTCGTAGTTGTACGTACAGGTATCAAATAATGTTTGCGCTGGGTGTGTAAGCTGTTGCTGCGTTAAACGGTTAAATACATCATACTGTTGATTGAGGGTAATACTGTTACCAAACTGCTGGGTTTTAATATTACCTTGGCTGTCGTAGCTGAGCTGTGCAAGTTCAACAGCAGTACTGTTGGCTTGCTGTAAGTGAATAGTACTTAGCTGGCCAAACTGGTTGTAGCTGTATTTAAGCGTAGTTGAATCTGGCAGGGTAAGGGTTTGTCTTCTGCCATATTCGTCGTAGCTGTATTTTAAGGTATGCGCTTGTTGCTGGTTATTAACTTGCTCGGCGCACAGTAGCCGCCCGCCTTTATCAAACTGCTGCTTTAAGGTTGATTGTGCATTATGTGCACGCGTAATGTTACCTTGCTTTGTGTAGCTGTAGTAATTGGCGTTATTAATTATATGTGAGTCGCTTGCAAGGCTTGCATGTTGCGCAGTTACACGGCCAAGGCTGTCGCGCTCTATTTTTACATGGCGTTTGTTGCTTTGCGTTACTGAGGCTAAGCGGTTACAGGCATCGTATTTATATTGCTGTAGCGTACCATCAAACCCGGTTATTTGTGTTGGGTTTTCGTTCGCGTCGTAACTTATGCGGTATACGTGACCGTCGCTTCGCTCGATGGCTGTTAAGTTTCGCTCTTTGTCGTACGTTAAATGCAGGGCGCTGCCATCGGGCTGAATAACACAGTGCGGTTGGCTTAGCCCTTCAAAATGTTGCTCTGTGGTATCGCCTTTGCTGTTTTGCGAGCTAATTAATCGCCCTGCTTCGTCGTAGCTAAAATTTTGATGCTGTTTATTTTCAGGCTCTTTTTCATCAAAGGCAATGGTTTGCGTAAGCTGGCCATGCTCATTGTATTTATATTGAGTGAGTAAGCCTGCGTTATTCAGTGTGGCATTTACGCGGCCTAAATTGTCGTAGCTGTAACGTATTAGCTCATCGTTAAGGTGTTTGGCTAACAGCTCGCCTTGCTCGTTCCAAATAAATTTGGTGATTTGACCATTTTTATTAATATGCTGGGTTAACTGGCCGAGCTTATCGTAGCTGTATAATGTGGTGCGGCCATCACCAAAGGTTTCGCTTTGTAATAAGCCAGCCACACTGTATTTACGCGTAATGGTTTGGCCATCAGGTAAGGTAGTTAATACACGTTGCCCAAGTTGGTTGTAAGCAAAATGGGTTTGGCTACCATCTGGCTGTGTTATTGTTTCTAATTGGCCGAAAGGTGTGTAGCTATAGCGCGTTGTGCTGCTATCGGGCTTAATTTCACTGAGCTTTTGCCCTTGCGCATTGTATGTAAATTGCCAAACGTTGCCGTTAGGGTCGGTATGTTTTACCAATTTACCTTGTACGTTATGTACAAAGTGCTCTTTATGACCGCGTGAGTCTATACAGGTTGTTTCACCAGCCTCTAAGTTATATTCAAACTGGTAAGTATAGGTGTTGTTATCGCCCCATTGTTTTATACATTTAGCGCTGGGTGAGTAGCTATCCCACTCAAAATGATGGCTAAAGCCACTAGCTCGGGTACGCTTTGTTAATAAATTAGCGGCGTTGTAGGCGTAACGCTCAGTTTCGTTTTGCTGATTAGTTGACTGAACAAGGTTTTTGTTTTCGTCGTACTCATAGCTTGCTAGTAATGGCGATAGCAATTGCTGTTTGTTGTTTTTATCAGTGCAGTACGCTGCTATTTTGCTTAATAAACCTTGCGCGTTGTAGCTAATAATGCAGCCACGTACTTTGTTTACTTCTATTCGGTGTAGGCGCTCTTTTGCATCGTAATAAAACGCGATACTTTGGCCTTTTTCGTTAATTATTTTTTCAAGCAACCACGCGCTTTCGCCTGGTTTAAAGGTAAGGTGTTGGTCATCTGGTGTTACAAGTACTTGCTTACCATTTGTTTGGTAATGTAGCGCAAGGTTACTACTTAACTGATAGCTTGATTGGCCAGGTTTCACCTTTTCAAATTTATGTTTAGCGCCGTGCTCGTCTTGGTACTCTAACCAGTAAGTGCCTTTTTGCTTAGGGCCAACTTTTGGCGGCGGCAAATAATGCTCTGTAAGGCTTGCCATAAAGTCATGGCGCCAACCATTACCCATTGTTGTGCATACATCAGCATGAGATGAGCGATACAAACGTCGCCACACTAATTGGCGACTGCCTGCCAATGTAAAGTCGATAAGCGGGAGAATTTCTTCGCCCGACAGCATTGATACCGGATCTGAACGGCACTCTTGGTTTATAATTGGCTCTTCGCTTGCGGTGTTATTACTTGCACCGCCAGTGTTTTTAGCGGGTGCTTGCGATGCGCTTTTCCCTGATGCTGTTGAGCTTGATTTTTTGCTCGACTTTTTGCCAGCTGCTCCACTATTGGTGTTATCACTAACTTGAATAGATGACTTTGCTTTTTGGTGATAACACGTTACAGCGCCAGCTATTAAAGCTTGGGTAAGTGCACTTGCGGTTTCGCGGGCAGAGGCGCTGCGTGGGCAGCTAACGCCTGCGCTATTTAATAAGTTAATTACGTCGAGGCGTTTGGCAGCATCGCCAGTTAGCGCACCACCAATTTCAGCTATTTGCTGTTTAGCACTTTGTGCCGTGTTTGCTACTGCAGGTGCATAGCCAGAGGGCGTTTGGCCTTTACCAGCAACGAGGCAAATGGGGTAACTTGTTCCTTGTAAAACAACTGTATTACTTTGCATTAGTTGTGTACTTCCTCACTTATCCATAAGTATGATGCTGCGGCCTGGTATTTTGATTGTTCTTGAGAAATCACTAACGCATGTTTAAAGTGATTTACAATAGCCGGGCTTGAGGTCAATTGATATAAATTGACGAGTCCTTCAAGCGCACCAATTTTACCTAATTTGTAATTAGGTAATTCATAATGTGTATGCTCACTAATTAAATTACTGAGCAATTGTAAATTTGTTAACCACACATCGCTTTCGTGGTTTACGCCATTACCTGGCGCACATATAAAATCTATTCGTTTTTTACTATTAAGCGCAATGTTAGAAAAAATCCCACTTAATTGGTTATGCTTTATAAAATCTACAGATGGAGCCAGTTCGTGGCTTTGTTGCATCCAACCAGTTTTAACCGCTGTAACAGTTGCAAATGCACCACCAACACCTCGATAGGCATATTCACCATTTATATTTGCTTTGTATGTTGCGTCTACTGCAAGTACGTTAACCTTTTTCCACTGATTTTTTTGCACAAGTTCGATCATTGTATTAGCGCCTGTAGCACCATAAAACAAAATATGACTTACATGCTGTGGAAATAACTGTTTTAAACTATTTGCCAAAAGTTGCTTAAGCTCGCCTTGGTATTCAAGCGCAGGAAGCAACCAAACTAAAGGTGCTTGTAAGTCTTCAACTTTTGCAAATAATTCTTTTGCTTTTAATATGCAATCGTAAATGCATGCATTCCACGATTGCCATTCTTTAAACTCATTTGATGCAGACTCTTCGCCGTATAAAAGCTCATCTATGTCTTGAGAAAATGGCGCTAAAAAACACTCCATATTAATATTAAAAGCACTCACAACACGGCCTCCGCAGCTAACTTTTTAGCAGTAGCGTGTTGGTAGTAGTTATATAAGTTAAATACAGCTTGGCTATAGCTATCCATAGCAGACATTTCTATAGCATTTAACTTAGTATTTAGCGCTTTACCTGCTATTAAGCGCGAAGATGAAAGCTCGCCCTCAAACTTTGGCCAGTTAGTGTGTAACTGACGCTTAAATTCACTACACGATAACTCATCACCTTGCCATGCTTGCAGTTGTGTTTCAAAGCTCACTAATAAATCAAGCTTATCGCCGAGCAAGCGCCTTATTAAAGCAATAATGGTATGTGGTTCTTCAACTTTATTTAAAAAAGTATTAGCTAATGGAATTAATTTTGCAAAGCTACTTTGCAGTAATACCTGCATAGTTTGGTCAACCGTTAAAGTGTTGCTTGCATGGTTGCCAACTACATTTACCTGTTCCCAACTTAGTGATAATAAAAAAAGCGACATTAACGGAGAATTAATAAGCCCAGCATTGCATAAGTGTTTAAACGTATTTATTACTTCGGTATTTTTGGCTTGGCTACTTATTAATAAATTTTGCTCCAACGCTGGCTGTAAATGCTCAAGTGACTCTTTGTCAGTGGTTAATGCAAAGCACAAAGTTTTTAAGTCAATATAAGCGATTAAATTCAAGCTGTGCTGTTGTAATAACACTTTATAAATAATTAATTTAGTTAGGCTATGTAAGGTAGGCTCGTTCATTAAAGCGTTAATAAACGCTAAGTTAATGTTTTGAGGCAAATTAGCCATTACCTCAACGCATGCTTGTGCAGTGGAATCAATATTGGGGTCACTTTGTAAAAAAGTGATTAATTGCACTAAATCTGGCTGGCTAAATTTTTGTGGGACGTTATTTTTCTTAGCCGTTAACCAACATGCTTCTAATAGCTTTGTTTTAAGCGTTTTAATAAAACCTACGCATGTAAAAGGGCAATATTGTGCTTCACTAATTGCTAGCAGTTGCGCTTTATGATTACTTAGGTATGTAGATAGCAAGGTTAGCCACCTATTAATACTGTAGGGTTGCCAACAACAATTTTACCGCCGTGGGAGCTGTCATCGCCCATTCTAGCTGCAGGCTTACCGTTAATTTTAACCGAGCCAGAACCCGATTTAATACTATCTGGTGGGCCAATACACACCATCATGTCGCCTTTGCGCGCAGCAGGCATTCCACCAATTAAGACATTAGTTGAACCAATAACTACAGGGCCGCCTACATGCGGCACTGTGCCGGTTGTTTTGGGACACACATGCATGTGACCAATTGTAGCTGCGGGCTTGCCCATAAAGACTCCTTGTCTGTTTATATTTTTAAATAAAACTAATCAAATAAAGGGATAATTAATAACTTGCTGTGCGCCACTAATAGAGATAAACACTCTATTAATTCACTTTGAGAATAATCTGAAAGTGCAACAGGGCTTTGCATAGCATATTGGTATAATCCCGACACAACATCTTCACTATTTAATACTGGGTGTAAATTATTTAAAAACTGACTAGCGTAATAACCATTCATTGCTTTTAGGTGACTTAATGCTGGATTTAGCAATGGATCGTCTGGTCTATTAATTGGCAAACATATTAAATGCGCAAGCCCATAACGGCAATATACAACATATCCGTTATTATTAATGCCGTTTCTAAGTCCTGAATGAAAGCTATTTATTATTTCCATATTTGCACTAATTTAATTTAATCATTCCAGCTGATAAAGTAATAGCACTGCCGTCAACTTTAACATTACTACCTTTAATATTTATATTAGTGCCTTCAATAGTTATATTACCATTACTGCTCATTTTAATTTGTGCAGAGCCTGTTTTAATAACTATTTCATCACCCGCTTCTATATTTAATGTTTTGCCTACTTTTAAAGTATCGTTTTCACCCATTTCGACAATACGATTTTTAGCAACATTAAGGGTGTCGTTGTTAGCAATATCTGTTTTTCTGTCGTTGCCAATTTCAATGTTGTGGTCGTGATCTGTCTTATCGTTTTGATCGTTTTTAACATAGAGCTGCTTGTCTTTTTCTGCTTGAAGATAAACCAGCTCACTGCCTTTTTTATCTTCAAACCTAAGCTCGTTAAAATTATCTGCTCCGCCTTCTTTTGTAGAACGCGTTTTTATGCCGCTTTGCGTTTTTTCTGCCGGTAATGCATACGGAGGCATTAAGTCTGCGTTATACACGGCCCCACTTATTATAGGTTGATCTGGGTCGCCATTTATAAAATCCACAAGTACTTCTTGGCCAACGCGAGGGAAGAAAAAAGCCCCCCACTTTTTACCAGCCCAGTTTTGGGCAACGCGGATCCAACACGAACTTTTAGAATCTTTTTTGCCTTCTCTGTCCCAATCAAATTGCACTTTTACACGACCATATTGGTCAATCATAATTTCATCAGCGCTATCGCCAGTTACGATTGCCGTTTGGACCCCATTTATTACAGGCTTTTTCTTATTTATTTGTGCTCTGTAAGGGATTTCTTTTGGTACACATTCAAAGTGATTTGAATAAACTTCTTCTACCGATGACTGCTGCGAACCTGATTGGTTGGGTACTGTAATTGAAGTCATCATAGAGGTAATAACAAATGTTTTACCTTCAAGACGAGGGTCTTCGTGCTTTTTAAAACTAAATAACTTACCTACAGTAAATGAGCGGCAATCACTGCGCCCACTAGAAAGCTTCATGTCTCTTTGCAGTGACTCTAGCTGCACAGACGCTAGATTAGCAGCGCGCGGGTGGCACTCTTGCTCGCCCGTGTATTCAAAAATTTCAGAGACCGATTGAGTAGGAAGTTCAGCGTTTGCTTGCTCGCCATCTGGGTATCGTGATGGCTGTTTAAAATCGTAACCAACACGTTTAAAACTACCAGGGGCAATGCTTAAGCCACCTTGCCAGCGCGATACGTGTGATTCGCTTAAATGGCCAGTTGAAAATACAACTTTGCCTTCATTACATACTTCATAAGCCGTAATATCATCAGCTAATACAAGCGTATGGTTACTGTTTGAGTGTTCAAAAAAGTAAAAAATACCTTCTTGTTGGAATAAGCGCTGAATAAAATCAAAATCAGACTCTTGATACTGAACACAATATTCATATTTAGGGTAGGTTTTACTGGTTTTATCGCTAAAGGCAACATTGTGTTGGCCAAATAAATCAGCAAATATTTCTTTAATTGTTTTCTTTTGAAAAATGCGGCTATTTTTACGATTGCGCATTGAAGCTGCGAATGGAACTATCGTCGCTTGATAATCTATATAATTTTTTTGCTCGTCAACATCAGCCGTACGGCTGCCATTTGAAACCAAATGACTAACAATGCCGTGGTAGTAACGCTCACCACCGCCATCTGCATTTTTTACTTTAATAGATACAGGTTTACCCACTAAGTCTTCGTGCGCGATTTGTTTACCAATAGTGTACATATTGGCAGACATAACAAACAAATCAGACATTGCCTCTTGGGCAACAAAACGAGTTAAATAGAGGGCATCTTTACCAACAGGGGTGCTAATTTGAATTACGTTTTTATCTTGTGTTGCTTTTTGCATTCCTTGCTTTTCCCGTCCTAAAGATCAAAAAAAGCTCTGAGCAATGCCCAGAGCCATTATAAGGTAACAAATATTACATTTGTTGACCTTTAACACCGCTGTAACCGTATACGAGAGGAGCAGTAATGTTATTTTTGTCGTCTGTTGGAGTAACAGTCATCATCATTTCTGTGTAGCTGATAGTGATTGTTTCGATTGGACGATCGTTTTGTACTGAAACTGAGTAGCTAGAAATCATTGCATCTGTAAGTTCGATTTTCATGATTTCTTCAACCTTATCACCTTGCTTAGTGATATGGAAAACAGCTGGTAAACCTTTACCGATTGTCGCTTCTTTGAAAAGATCCGGAGATGCTTTATCTTGAAGTTTAGTGATTGTTACGTCACCAAGGCGAGTAGAGCTTGACTCACGGTCCATCGCTGTACCAGTAGCTGAGCTAATTTCGCGACTTACATTCCAATCAAGAGATAAAACTGTAATTAAATCTTTAAAAGACTCAGCAGTAGTTTCGCCTTTGATTGAACCGTATTTTAAATATGTATTTGCTTGCATTTGATAATGCTCCTTTTTATTAAACAATGTTATCCATTAATACTGGATTCTTTACTTTGGTATATACCAAAATTCCTTTGAAACCATTATCTTTAATACAGCAATGAAAAGGCCTTCTGATTCCTTTCCTTAGATGAAGACAATGTCTCAAAAATTCCATGTAGTGATATCAGGCACCAAAATTATAATGCCCTCAAACTAAAGAAACAACCTTAATAACAAGTTATTTCAAATTAACTTTAATTAACCTTTAATTCAGCTCTAGTTCAAATTCATTATCTTTTACTAATAGCGATATACTATTAATTTCTTTGTCGTCAATCATGCTAGAAAGTAAAACCTCAGACAACAATGGCAGCACTCTATTTTGAAGTATAGTGTGAATATTACGTGCACCTGAGCCTGCATTTTGGCAATTAGCAATAATATATTCAATTACATCGTCATTATAAATTAACTCTGCATTGTAGTGTTTTTTAACACGTTTAATTATTTTATTTATTTGAATAGCGGCAATCTCAGTAAGAATATCGTCACTTAATGGAATGTAAGGTATTACATTAATACGACCTAAAAATGCCGGTTTAAATGAAGCAAGTAAATCATCTTGTAATGCCTTTAATAAACCTTTGATGCTTGGTTTACTTTCTTCGTCTTCAAATAAGCTCATTGTGGTATCTGTGCCCACGTTTGAGGTCATAATAATGATTGTGTTTTTAAAGTCGATATCGCGACCTTCACCGTCTTTAATTGTACCTTTATCAAACACTTGATAAAAAATATCTTGTACGCCTGGGTGTGCTTTTTCCATCTCATCCAAAAGTACAACACTGTATGGCTTTCTTCTTACAGCCTCGGTTAATATTCCTCCCTCACCGTAACCTACATACCCTGGAGGAGAGCCAAGTAATAAAGAAACTTTATGTTCTTCTTTAAACTCTGACATGTTAATTACCGTGACGTTTTCTTCACTACCATACACTTCTTGGGCTAGCGAAAGTGCAGTTTCTGTTTTACCCACACCGCTTGGCCCTGCTAACATAAATATACCGTTAGGACGGCTTTCATCTGCTAGCTGAGCACGAGATGTTTGAACAACTTTAGCTATTAAATCAAGAGAGTGGTCTTGCCCTACAACTCGTTGCTTCATTTGCTGTGCTAAATTTAAAATGCCATGTATTTCATCTTCATGCATTTTGCCAACAGGTATCCCTGTCCAATCTGAAATAACTTGCGCTATAAGCTCTTCATTAACCTGCCAATGAACCATATTATGTTCAAAAGAGGCTAGCTTCTCTTTACTAAGTCTTAGCTTATCGAGTATTTCTTGTGATGACTCTTCATCTTGAGAGTTAATAAGCTCTAAAGCTTGATTAAGCTCAGCTACAATTTCTTTTTCAGCACTAAATTGCTCATTTAACGGCGCTAATCGCTCTTCAATTGTAATTAGCTCTGCTTTTAATGTGTCTAGTTGCTGTGAATGATCTAAACCCGTTTTTTGCTCTCTGTTAAGCATTTTTACTTGTGTTTCTATTTCGCTTAAGCGATTTACAAGCTGCTCTATAGTATTTGGAGTAGATGCTTGGCTCATTGCAACACGTGCACAAGCTGTATCTAGTAATGCAACGGCTTTGTCTGGGAGCTGCCTTGCAGTAATATATCGGTGTGATAAGTGCACTGCGCCTTCAAGTGCTTGCTCAGATATAAACACTTTGTGGTGTTTTTCCATTACAGGCACTAAGCCTCGTAACATTGCCACCGCTTTTTCAGGGGTTGGCTCTTCAACTTTTACAACTTGGAATCGGCGTGTTAATGCGGCGTCTTTCTCAAAAAACTTTTTGTATTCAGCCCAAGTAGTTGCAGCTATTGTGCGTAATTCACCACGCGCTAAAGCAGGCTTTAATAGATTTGCCGCATCATTTTGACCCGCTGCACCACCGCTACCAATCATGGTATGTGCTTCATCAATAAACAAAACAACCGGATTTACCGCATTTTTTACTTCATTGATAAGCGATTTAAGGCGATTTTCAAATTCCCCTTTCATACCTGCACCAGCTTGTAATAGTGCTAAATCTAAGCTGTGAATTTTTACATTTTGTAATACGGCTGGTACGTCTTTTTGAGCAATTCTTAATGCTAGCCCTTCAACAACAGCTGTTTTACCTACGCCCGCTTCACCAGTTAAAATTGGGTTGTTTTGGCGGCGTCTGGTTAAAATATCAACCATTTGACGAATTTCGAAATCACGACCAAGAATAGGGTCTATTTTTCCAGCGAGTGCTTGGGCAGTTAAATCAACAGTAAATTGATCTAAACTTGGAGTTTTAGAACCAACATTTGCTTGAGTTGACGCATTTTGTACTGAATGGTTGCGCTCTTGAGATTGCGCAACTATTTCAGGCCATGCATGAAGCAATTGACCAGGCTCTATTTTATTAAATAACTTACTACAACGTGTTACTAAGCTAGATAATGTATCGTCTTTAGTAAGGGTATAAATAACGTATGCACTACGAATTTGATTATCTGTAAACTCAATGCTGGTACTTAACCAAGATTGCTTAAGAAGACTCGTAACATGCACTGACAAACTAGGAGATGACTCACTACCCGTTTTAAACGACTCTAATGATTGATTTAAATCCTGTTGAACTTTATCAATATCTATATCGAACGAGCCAAAAATTAGTCTAACATCATCTAATTGCTGCTCAATCATTGCAAGTAACCAATGCTCAAGTTCAACCGTGAAATGACTGCGACTATTACATATAGCAACAGCACCTTCTAGGCTTTTTCTGCAATCAGGACTCAGTTTTTCAACTAGTTTATTCAGTGTCATCGAAGACATACTTTTTTCCTTTTAATTTTAATTATCCCTTAAACGATAACTTAGTAGGGTTAGATTTTAATTTGTTATCTTGTACAGATAAGAAGCTATTAGCGCCTAACTGACACTCATTTTTTGAAAGTTTAGCGGCACCTAAATTTTGAAAATTTGACTCAATGACTAAGCGAAAGTTAATAGCATTTCCTACATAGTCTTTTGTTATTTGATTCGCTATTTCGAAAAGCGGACCTTTGGGCAAAAGTTGTTTTGCTTTATCTGGATCATCTGATTTTATGTGGATTTCGATATTAGAAGATACGTCCCATACTTTATTTCCAATCATGGTATCAACACCTAAACGGGCGTGCTGGCCTTCATATAATGCCTGGCTTGCTAAACGGGTTTGTTCTTGCTCTTTTAACTCGTGCCATTGGCCAACCATTTGTTTGATTGATACATCACAACCTAGGTATGACGAAAGTACATTTTTTAAATCAAATGCATTTCTAATTTTACGGCTATATAAACCTGAAAAATGCAGTTGGTGCTCGTTATAGCCACCACTTAATAAACCAAGTATTTGTGTGTATGGGTCTTTGTTTTTTTCTTTATTAACGTGATTAAGCGAAGGCTTATATTTTTTCCAAGCGCGGTAATACAGTGAGACTAAACGATGATTAAACATGTCGTAAAAGTCACGCATGGTTGTATCTTTATAGCGCAAACGCTGCATCACAAGTTCGCTATAAAACTGGGGCAAAGCGCCTGAACAACCCGTCAGTCCCATAAAAGAAACCTGCATAGTTACTTTATGCATACCGTCTTCAAAACCAGTTTCTTCTAATTTGGTAATTGCATTACCTGGATAACCAAACTTTTGGGTAGCTGTAAACTTAATCAACTCTTGCTTTGGATTACTGTCGTAACCGACATGTCGATAATCTAAGCCACGCTTTTTTAGCTGATTTTCAATTATGAAAACAGCTTTATAAAAGTCAATTTGAGAAGCTTGTGAGATTATTTGCTTTATCATAATAACGGACAGTCACCCACTCTTGCAGGCCATTGATAATAAATTTGTTCTTGCTCTTTAAGCCTTAAACTTAAACGCGTGTAGCTATTTATTGCTGCAAATTGAGCAAAAAAGTGATCAAGTATTGATGCAAAGAAGAACATGCCGCTGCCAGAAAAATCATCGTTAGCAAATGTAATTTCAATTTCGCTGCCTGTTGCAAAGCTTACTTTACCTTTTTGAATCACACGGGCAGTTGAGGGCTCTATTACCACTCTATAAATATTATCTATCATGCCTTTAGTTTGTGGTGATGCTCTAAAATCGTATAAACGCAAAACTTCTTTAAGCTTATTACATGCGTCTTCACCACTAAAAGTATCAAGCGTTAAATGATTAACTAACTGCCACCGGGTTGCATCAGCTAATATAGGTCTCACTGCATGAGTAAATGGCGTTAAACATCTTATTTTTTTAATTACATCGCCGCGCTCAGGCATTAATAAACCAAGTTCGTCATCACCAAATGGCATGCTTGCTGGTAGGTTGCGATTACTACAATTTGCGCGCACAGTAAGTACAGAGTTTCCGTCACCATATTCCATCGCACTATTTTCAAAAGTAGCATCAACTAACGATAAAAATGTTTCGGTTCCTGACTCTACATAACCGCCAGCCCAAGAAGCAGTTTCTCGACGAATATGCCAAAACAAATCATCATGTCCATGATATTTAGGATGTGTTTGACCATAAAAAGGCGAAACAATTTGTTTATTGCCTTTATGATCAAATGCAATAACTTCCGATATACCAATTACTTCTGATATTTCCGAGTCCATATAACGCGGTGTTAACTGATATTCATATTCACTGATCTCAGGTCGTATTGGCTCAAGCTCTTGTTCAAATAAGTTTATTATTGGTGTACAGCCTAATAAGAACATATCTTTATCTACTTGCTTTTCAAGCTCAGCAGATTCAGTATCTAGGTAAATATAAATACTACATTTATTAGATTGCTTAGGCAGTGATGAAAGAATGCCTTCAAGCTCAAAAAACCTAAACTTCTCAGGAAAAGTAAAATTTTCGACGAGCAAACGATATCCGGCAGATGAGCGCTGCGAATAAGGAACCACAGCCTCGTTAGAATCAAAGCCCACTGCTTTTAATTGGTTTTTTGACAGATATCTAATACCTTCATCGCCATTGTCTATAGCAATACCAATACTATGTTTGAACAGTAGCTCGTAAACTTTAAGTGTATGATGCCATTGGCCATTGATAAAAATCCGTAATTTTTCAAGGCCGGTTTCTGCAAGCGAAACCCCTTTATACTCACCTGTTAATTCTATTTTGAAAATAGATTTTGCTTTTTCTTGCCAGCGAGGCTTAGGCGCTACAAATGGGCTATTATCAAATTGCACATTTGTTATTTCAACAGGCCAAAGGTAGGTTTCATAACACGTTTGAAATTTACATTGCTTCATTGAGTCAACGTTAGTTTCTACTTCACTTGCCTTTGGTATAACCACCCCTGCCGTAGATAAGTTCTCAGCTTCGAGCTTAACAACTGACATTGATGGGATTGGCGCTTGGTAATCTGGTAACATTTGCCCTAGCAAAGCATCCGTTAACTCCGGGAAACTATCGTCGAGCTTTTGCCTTATATTGGCAGTTAAAAATGCAAAAGATTCTATTAATCTTGAGACATGAGGGTCTTCAATATGATCTTCACTTAACTTTAAACGCCCTGCAACTTTTGGATATTTTTCAGCAAAGTCTTTACCTAAATGACGCACAAATGCTAATTCACGATTGTAATACTTCAATAACTCATCGTTCATAATGATGCCTCAATAATCTTCATACCCAAGTTCACGGGCTCTACTTCTGAATCAAAACTAATAAACTCTGGCTCAGGGTCGGCGTATAAAAGCGCATTTATTCTTAAATTTAACACTCTGTTTAAAGGCACTTCTTCATCTGTAAACACTTCTACTTCAAGAAACCGTGGCTCAAACTTTAAAATTGTATTTCTGACGGTTTCACACAGTAATGCGCGCCCTTCGTGAGAGCTTACAGACATACTCGAAAAGTCAGGTAAACCATAAGACAAACATGAAGTAGCCAGCTCGGTGTATTGAGTTGGCCATGTATGCCATTGAATTCGAGCATTTAGCAAAGCTTCAATATCTCTGCGCACGTTTTTTCTAAGCTCACTAATAGTGATGCCTTCGGTACGTGATGGCGCATCCTGGAAGTCGGGCTCATCGTCAATGAGCCTATCTATGATGGATGCTTGAAGCTGTTGTTTATGCTCTATCATGGTTGCTTAAGCTGAAATTATGCTGTTTCAAGTGAGCTTATTTTTAAATTTGGGATGGTGATAGCCTCATCATCAACAAACAGCATTTTCATGCCCTTACCAATAATAAATTCATCTTTTAACTCAACCCAATCAGACACTTGACCTAGCTTTTCAAGCTCCGATTCAGAGTTAATATAAACAAGTGGTAAATGAGCTGTACCTGATGGACCATCTTTAATTGTAATTTCAACACGTAACCAAATACTTTCTAATAAAGATTCTACAGGCTCCATTTTTAACGATTCAATTTCGTTAAAGTTTGCTAGATAAAACTCACCATTAGTACCTAAAACCTCTAGGTACGGGTTTAAGCAATCATCAAGATCTCTTGTTGATGCCTCGTCTGTGCTAACTCTTAAAGACTCCATCTCTTGAGCTAACTGAGCTGCTTCGTCGGTTGAGTCTTCTAACAGAGCAACATGCATTTTCAAAAATAGTGTGTCTAACTCATTCGCATCATGAAATAACTTAGGAATGCCTTTACCTTGATAAAAATCTACACGAGATTGCTGAGCACGAATTAAGTGCCTTAAATTTACTGCACCTACTGCAAATTCTGGATTTTTTTGTACCATGAAATCTAGCTGTTTATCGGCTTTTTCAAGTTCACCATTTATGCAAAGTAATTCGGCGTAAATACTTCTGATATCAAAGTTTAATGGCTCATCTTGAAGCTCTGTAGCACAACAAGATAATGCATCAGTAAGTTTCCCCTCGCGAATTAAGCTATGTATTTTTTTCATGACTATTCCTTTATTTTATGATGAGGACTGAGCTCTGTAATTAATTTAATACTGGAGATCATCTGATCTAATTGAAAATGTGGCTGTAATTGTAAAACAGAAAAGTAATGCCCTGGATTGGCTTTATTTTCACTGACTTTTATTCTGGCATTACTTAACGGGTACTTACTTCTTATATGCTCGGAGGAGGAATCTGAAGCCGTTGTATAATTATTTATCCACGCTTGTAGGTCTCGCTCACAAGCTTGTGCCGTGTTATAAGAGCCGACACGGTCTCGAGCTAATAGCTTTAAATAGTGAGCAAAACGAGATACACACAAAATATATTGCAGCATTGAAGATAAGCGCGCATTAATATTAGCGGCGCTTGATTCATAGTTTTTGGTTTTTTGAACCGATGCATTACTATAAAAAACAATGTGTTCTGTATTAGTCACTGATGATGCTGGAATAAAGCCAAGTTCAGAAAATTGCTTTTCAAATTTGCTTGTTACTAATAAGTTTAGTGGTGGCTTTGCTTCTTTTTGATAAGTGTCGTTTGCAAAACTGTCTCTCGCAAGCCCTGTAACCAGACCCTTTGAAATTTTACCCGGCTCAATACCGCGAATGTGCCCAAACCAGCCACTATCGCAATATGCTCTTATTAAGGTAGATACAAATTGATATGCTGCATTGCCCCAAAGCATATCGCTTTCAGGGTCTTTAATTTGTTCTTTAAAGTAAAAATCTTGATGACGTTTTCCATCATTGCTATATGGCGGTCTAACTAATATATGAGGAAGCGTAAGCCCAATAAAACGAGATTCTTCCATCGCTCGAAAGCTTTGCCATTTAGCGTATTCGGGTTGTTCAAACTGGTCAAATAAGTCTGCGTAATAGCCTAAATCAGAAAAGTTATCTGCACCAAATAAGTTAGGAGAAGCTGAGCAAATAAATGGAGAGAAAGCAGCGGCAGCGGTTCTAGATATTTCTTTTATTGTGTCTATGTCATTATAAATTGTGCCTGCTGAGCACATGTTACTAATTTCATAATCACCCACTACTACACCAAATGGCTCGCCACCTGCGCTATCAAACTCACTTTGATAAAGTAGTTGAAAAAATAGGCTTTGGTCAAAATCAATAGCTTTGTTTACATCTTTAGAGAGTGTTGCCCAATCGCAGTTCAATACTTTTATTTTTACTTTATTTTCTTTGTCGTATTGTTCGCTTTGAAGTATCAGCCACCAAAGATTACGCCAACTGGCTTCTAACTTTTGAAATCTATCATTATGAATTATGAGGTTTAATTGTTCTGAAATGAGTTGATCGAGTTCAACAATTACGCGCTGTAAATAAGGACCAAGTGATTCTTTAGTCCAAGATATAGGTGAATCTGAAGAGCCTTCAAGCCATAACAACAAGGCTTTATCTAGGTTTTTTTCGTTTAAAAACCTATCGAGTAAAGCCTCATTATCACTTATTCTAGACTGCGCTTTTTGTACAAAAGCGAAGTCTTGATTTATAAATGAAAACTCTTCGTGATTCATTCTACTGCATTATCCTTAACGCTCGAGATCAGTTAATTAACCGATCTCTGGAATTTTAGCTACAAGGCGTAAAGAAGAAGTAAGCTCTTCCATTTGTAGCCAAGGTCGTAACCATGCAACTGCATTATATGCACCTGGTTGACCTGGAATTTCCTTAACTGATACTTTTGCATCTGCTAGAGGATAACGTGCTCTGATATCTTGACCACCACCCTCAGTCGCATTTACATACGAAAGGATCCAGCGGTTTAACCAAGACTCAACGTCTTCAGCTTCCATAAAGCTACCAATTTTATCACGCGCCATTACTTTTAGGTAATGAGCAAAGCGAGACGTTGCCATAAGGTAAGGTAGACGTGCAGATATTGCCGCATTAGCTGTGGCATCTGGAGTTGAATAAATTTGTGGCTTTTGGCAGCTTTGTCCACCAAAAAATACTGCATAATCTGTATTTTTGTAATGACAAAGAGGCAAGAAACCTAACTTGCTTAATTCAGCTTCACGACGATCTGTAATGCCAATTTCAGTTGGGCATTTAAGATCTGGATCGCCATCATCACTTGTGAAGATATGCGTAGGAAGACCTTCTACTTTACCGCCGCCTTCAGCACCACGTATTGCAGTACAGAAACCGTATTGAGCAAATGCTTTGGTCATATTTGTTGCCATAGCGTAGGCTGCATTACTCCAACAGTAATCACTGTTATCAGTACTTACTGAACGGCCATCTTTTGGTTCAACTTCAAACTCTTCATAGTTAAATTCTTCAACTGGTTTAGAAGCCGCACCATAAGGTAGGCGAGATAAGAAACGAGGCATAGTTAATGAAACAAAACGCGAATCATCGCTGTCTCTGAATGAACGCCACTTAGTGTACTCTAGAGATTCAAATACTTTTTCTAAATCACGTGGTTTGGTTAGCTCTTCCCAGTTATCAAAACCAAATAATGATGGCGATGAAGCTGAAATAAATGGACAGAAACCAGCGGCTGCAACATTAGACATTAGACTTAATGTTTCAACATCTTCAGGGTGATTAGTAAACTCAAAGTCACCAACGATAGTACCGTATGGTTCGCCACCTGGAGTACCAAACTCAGACTCATAGATTTTTTTGAATGTTTGGCTTTGGTCAAACTCAACAGCTTTGCTCAAATCTTTATGAAGTTCTTTTTTCTTCATATTTAGCATACGAATTTTAAGTGTAGAGCTTGTCTCAGAATTCATTACTAAATGGTGCAATCCACGCCAAGAGCCTTCTAACTTTTGAAACTCTTCGCTGTGCATTACTACACTTAGCTGTTTTGAGATCTTTTGATCGATTAATTGAATTGCTTCATTAAACGTCACTGTCATGTTTTTGTTCCACTGAACAGTCCCTTTTAAGGCTTCTTCTGTCAGTGTTTTAAGTAACTCTTCTGCACGGCTTGCATCGGTTTGCTTAGTTGCGCCAATAGCTTGCTCTAATAGTGAAGACGTTGCTTCTGAGGTAGACTCTAATTCAGTACTTAGTTGCTCTGTACTCATTTTTCAGTCTCCTCTATTTTAAGCTCTTTTGCGATTGTATCTAAGCTTGCTGTGTTGCTTAGTACTTCTTCAAGCACGTTTTCTAATTCTTCAGAGCGGTCAATCTTAGTCATTAAATCGCGTAACTTGTTACGTGTTTCCATTAATTTACGTAATGGCTCAACCTGATTTACAACAGCTGCTGGTTCAAAGTCATCAATCGATTTAAAGTTAAGTTTTACTTCAAATTCAGAACCATCATCATTAAGCGTATTATCAACTAATAATTTTAGTGAAGGGCTCATGCGCTTTAAAACGTCATTAAAGTTTTCACGATCTATTTGCACAAATCGTCTATCTTTAAGTGGTTTTAATGCTTCTGTGTTATCACCAGAGAAGTCGCCCATAACACCAACAACAAATGGTAATTCTTTTTTTACTGCAGTGCCTTCAGTTTCCACATCATAAGTGATGTGTACGCGAGGCTTACGAACTCGTTTTAATTTATCATGGATACTCATAGAGAACTCCTTTTACTTATGTTTCAGTTTCGCTGATTTTAATGCCAGACAACTTAAAGTACCCAGTCCTAGCATCACTATCTGTAATTAATTCATTTAATAATTCAGGCAGCGACAATTCGCTCCATCGAATTACTTGTTCTATGGTGTAAGACATAGGTGAGTGCGGCTCTGTTTTTCTAAAAAAAGTAGCGATTTCTTTGAGTTTATTAATCGCACTTTCTCTTGAGTTAATTTCGTGATTAACTTTTACAACTTGCTCTGTAACACTTTGACCGTCGTCGTCTTCACTTTGAACCACTTCTTGCACTTCGTTTAATGCAGCTTTTGCCTTATCAGCAGCTTCAAGCTTATCTGCAGCAACATGCTCAACAGCAGCAAGACTAACTGCTAATGCTTGTTTTATATTTGATGTTGGCTGTGGCTGTCCAGTTACTCTATCCAATACTTCGCTTAATAAAGCAAATTGCTCAATCGCGTTTTCAATGTCTTGTTTTAAAGTAACAAAGAATTCAGTACTTGTTTCTGCAGCACTTCTTTCAATGAGCTCATAGTCAACAGCACCTAAATTAAGCTTTTTCTCTCTTTTCTCATCTGTTAAACGAGAAATATCATAGCCTTGCTGATATTCCCAAAAAGAATATGACTCCATACTGGCGCTATCGGTCAGATAGATACTTTTTATCGGGATTATTAATGTACCTTCGCCTGCTGAACCATTAAGGCCAACCAATGCAGATACTTTGTCTGACACTTCATCATCGTCATCGAGTGACGGGTATAATTCATCAAAATAATTGTCGAGCAAGTTATGAGCAACTTTAAAACCAAAAGCTAAGCCTTTGAAGCCATGAATTCGACAAAGTGCTTCAATAAACCAAGCTAAATATTCGATATCTTTGCTTTGTGTTTTTATTGCTTTGCTACATTGCTCTAATAAAGGAAGCCAATCTCTTGCTAGTGAGGAAATACCTTCTTCATCCACTAATGCATTTCTTTCTGCTGCGCGAAGCTGGTTTCTTAAATCTTTTAAGGCGTAATAAGTCGACGTAGGCGAGACATCTGAGCGAGGATCAATACCTGCAACCTCGGTGTCTGAAATAGGGGAAATATACTCTTCAAATAAAAACATTCCGTCGTCCTAATAATTATCCATAAAACTCCAATAAAGCGGAGCGGATTTCATATTACATTCTTTATAATAAATTACAAGCCTAGTTACAATTGAGTTTAAACCTTAATTATTGCCTTTATATAAACAATTAAAATTTAATATACTTATTAATTAATAGATGTAATTAAAGTAAAAACTCAAATATAAAATACAAACCAAATTTTTTAAATTAAAATCGTTATTTAGAAAAAAGCGGGATAGTAGCTTCATCTTGAATGTTGAATGTTTCTGATTTATGACCAGCGTATCCTTCATCGTACTTAATTAAAATACAGGTCACATTATCTCTTGCACCTCTAACTAATGATGAATGCATAAGCGCCATACCAGAATCAATAATGCTACTAGGCTCTAGTGATAAACATATGTCTTCATCAGACAACTCACCGGTGAGCCCATCTGAACAAAGTAAAAATATATCGCCCGTTTTTACTTCATTTTGAATAACGTCTACTTTTACATCCGCAGTTACACCCACAGCTCTTGTGATTACATTTGATAATGGATGTGTCTTGGCTTCTTCTACTGAAATAATCCCTTCATCAATTAAATCGTTTACTTGGCTGTGATCTCTCGATATCTGTTTAAGTTGACCATCTCGAAGCATATAAGCTCTGCTATCACCAACCCACAAAACATAGTACTTATTATTTTTAAGAAATAAGGCAGTAACTGTACTTCCTGCGGTTTTGCTACCTAAATATTGGGCGCTATATTCGTTTAATTGCCTATTCGCATCTTCAATGGCTTCAACTATGTGAGATACTTCAAGCTTCTCAAGTGGTAGCTCTTCAACTTTTGCTCTTATTACATCTACAACAAGCTGACTGGCAACTTCACCTGCTTCGTGACCTCCCATCCCATCTGCGACAACCCATAAGTTATGGTTATTTATCTCTACATGCGCATCTTCGTTAAGCTGCCTCACAGCGCCTCGGTGGGTAATTGCATAACTTGTACTAAACTTGCTAATCACTATTTTTTACCTGTGTAAAGTTCCATTCCCAGTGTTTCCACCTTCCATCTAACATTGCTGCAACTTGATTTACCGCAGGCAAGCCAGGCGTTATGAGTACCATAGGTTTTATATTATAAGAGCCATGTGTCCACCAAACGCTGTAATCACCGTGTTTTTTTAACAAAAGAGCATGCATTGCATCTTGGAGGGCTTGACTTGATAACTCATCACCTGAGAACTCAAATGCTTCTGCACTTTTATTTTTATCTACAGAATTTAAAAAACTAACCTGCTTTTTAACTCCTGCTATAGAGCTTAGAGACTTAGCAACCTCTTTACGCCAAGAAAATAAATCAACCGAACTATCAAGCACTTTTAATACAGTGTCTTCATACTCTAAAGAAAACACACCTGAGTTTAAAACATCAATAGGTGCAAATTCTAATGTGCTAGCAACTGTGAAGGGATAGTGCCTACCTACTGCGTCCATACTCGGTAATAGAGTCCCCATAACACCTTTGTCACCAACAATGTTTGGCGATAATGCAAAGTGCCATACTGGTCCAATTAAGTAATTATCTTGCCATACTTCACCTAGCTGTTCTTTACTCACTGCAATGGCTGCTTGCAGCCACTGCTCCCAATGCTCTGAAAATTCTTTCGAAACGCTATCTTGTACAAAATCACCTAAACTAGGTACCTTGCCAAGATAACCAATATTTATAATCGGGTCGGACATGAAAACTTCTCTACACTTTTATTCCAAAATGGATGCCTGATTGATTTAGGCAATAACTCGACTTTCGCATTGTTTCCCATGAGTGAAAAATGTAACTCTAAGTCTTCACGTGTTTTTGCTCTTTTAGCACTTAACTCGTCTAACATGCGATATAGCGACCATTCACCTTGGTAAGTTGTATTTATAGAACGACCACCATTTGGAGGAGTAAATACAATTCGTGTTTTACTCTGGCCACTTGCTCCAGGCCATACAAAATTTGTTACCCTAAGTGGACCATGCCTGTAAGTCATTGACTGACCGTCAATTTCGAGCATAAAGCTAGAGATGGTGCGGTCTAATTCTAATGGTTTTAAGCCAAACTCAATTCTTGGTGTTGCACTTCCGCCATCAAAAAAGACTGTTTGAATTTGATTTGCCAGTTCAAACATCGCTAATGTATCTCGGCTAATACCTATATCTTTTTCAAATTTCCATGGCGTTGAGCTCATATCTACACTTGGCGCAATATAATTGGTGAAAAAGCTATCAATTGTTCCACCTGGGCCGAAAAATCGAGTAAAATCTTTCATATTCACTTCTTTATCTGCGTATGGAGAAAACGGATAACGGCCAACAATTGCAGCGTTATATTCGCGTAGCACCTTACTTTTCCACATCTCGTTTAAATGTCTGTTGGCACTATTTTTAGTTATGTTACTAGTATCTCTACTTATATCTAACAGCCAACTATTAAACGGGTAAGGTAAATCTCGACTTTGAAACTCAAGCTGACGAATAAAGCTAGGCTTACTTTTACCGCTAATTTGGTCTTTAATTGACGACTTTAATTGATCGCCTCTATCAAGTTTGGTTAAGTAAACGTTTAACTCTCTTAGATTTTTCTGAATATTATCTAATTGTTGAGCATCAATTTTTATTACATCTTCAAAGGCTTCTTCAACTTGGTGACCCGGTAATTTAATATCAAATTTAGGGGCTTCGTCAGGTAAAAATCGCTTGATACGATTAGCTTTGGTTTGCATAGCTATTTCAGCAGCATTTGCTGCAACTTTACCTGCAGCCTTTTGGTTATCAGATACTGGTAATTTAGTTAGCTGCACATTTTTTTGTACTGCAGTGATAATATTTTTAATAGGCGCTTCAGAGCCTGCTAAGGCATCAGTAATATTAACTCCCTCAGCCGGAGAGCTATATTGATTCAGGCTCAGATCATCAATAAATGATTGCCAATAATAAATATAATCTTGAAAGTATCGCTGCTCTAGCTTCTTCTCAATCTCATCTTTAGAAATATCGTAAGTGCCCGTTGCCTCTTCACCATACACCCAGCTACTTGCCATTAAATTGCCAAGCATTTTACTTTTCTCAACATTAAAAATGCCGTGAAAACCATTAAATGTATATAAGCCAGGGATACTTCGCGTAAGCTCACCGTCATTTCTAAAAGTAAATTTTTGCGCACTTTCAAAACTAATAATGTCTGTAAGCCTAAATGGCGGAATACTGCTATCTAGGAAGTCGGCTTGTAATCGTTGATATGCTCGCTCAGCAATTGGTAGCTTAGTTAGCTCAGCTCGCGCAACACGTACTGCTTGATTATCAATTTCAATTTGGCTAACACCGTTTTCAAGTAATGTAGCTACATGCTCCATCAGCTCTACTCTGGTTTGCATATTTTTATCGCCTGGTAAGTTACGCTCTAAATAAGCGTTAAACCAAACCGTTATATCTTCACTTTCAAAGTATTCAGGCTGAAACAACATGAGGTAACACTTAAGTGTTTCGTATAAATAACTTAAGTGCTCAGGATGAGCTTCCATTTCTTTAATTAAGGTACTTGCAATAAACGGTTCTAAATACGTTTGTAATGAACGGTCGTAGGCTTGTGTAGAAGCCATTTTTATTTCATTTAGTTTATCAAACCCAATTGATTTAGACTCTTGTGTATTAACAAGTTCAGGGTTGCTTGCAGGTAAGTTTCTAAGAGCCTTTAATCTATCGTTTAGTACTAGTAAGTTATTACGGTCAAATGAGGCTGTATCAAGTTCTTGGTACGTTGCAATCGCATCTTCAGTCTCTGAAATTAAGTTACTATTCCAAGCAAAACTAAAGTACCACGATGTTGAAAAACCAAGTAAAGCTATGCATGCAAGCGTTATGCTACCAACACGAAGCCATTTATTTTGCTTGTCATGATGTTTGTTAGTACTTGCTAAGTTTTGCTCTGGAAAAATTACACCTTCTAATACATTCTTTATAAAAAAGCTTTTAGATTGGTTAATGTATCCAGATTCGCCTGCGTTTGCTTCGTTTAAAAAACTAGATGGCGTACCTTCTTGCGTTGCACTTGTGAGGTAAACACCACGAAACATTGGTAGTTCTTCGTATGCATTAGGAGTGAATATTTCTTTTAAAAAAGCATCTCCTACACCTTGTAAAACACGAAGCTGCCTAGGGAATTCAAATATCTTAGCGCGAATTTCTTCGTTTCTTTCATTAATTAATCTACGATTTAACATTTCAGTTAATTTAGAAATTAATGAGTGAAATTCTTTGTTGAAAGCATCTACTTGCGTGTCTTTATCTAAATCAAGTTCAAAGGTTACGCCCCAAACCTGCTCACACTCTTCTTCTGTTAGTTCGCCAAAAAACTCTCTAAAACCTTCAATTAAATCAACTTTAGAAAAAATAACGTAAACAGGAAAGGTCATACCTAATTGGCTTTGCAGTTCTTGTAAGCGCTGTTTAATAGCGCGAGCATGTAGGTTTCTCTCAGTTTTGGTCTGGCTCATAAGCTCAGAAATACCCATACTGATCATTACACCATTAATAGGCCTAAGTGGACGGTACTTACGAAGTAATCCTAAAAAGCCTTCCCATGCACGTGAATCATGCTTTGCATGGCTGCTTTGCGTTGTGTAGCGCCCAGCTGTATCAATTAAAACTGCTTTATTGGTAAACCACCAATCACAATTACGAGTACCGCCAACACCATGAACCAAGTCAACACCTAGCTTGTCTTTTAGCGGGTAATCAAGTCCTGAGTTATGAATAACGGTAGTTTTACCAGCCCCTGGTGGGCCTATCATTATGTACCATGGCAACTGGTAAATATTTTTACCTTTGAACAGCTTTACGTCTTTTAAATGATCGATAGCTTCGTTCATTCGCGTTTTAAGCGTAGTAATTTCTTCATTTACTTCAGAGCTATTTGTATCGTTATTACTATCAATTAACTCATCAGCCATTTTTTCGTCTCGTTTGCTTTGTTGCACAAGACGATAAATTTTAGACACAGAGAAAACCAATAAAACCAATATAATAGTAAACAGTCTTGCTGCAATACTTTGTAGTGGTACATAGTCAGCTATCGCGATTAATGGGCCGCCAAACCAAATTAATAATGATAAAGCTAAAAAGCCGATAATTAGCATTGCCGTACGAGATGTAAGTGCGTAGGTCACTTTTTTTATTTTTTGTGAAAAACTCATTTCAGCCTCTTAAAATAATAAATCGATTTCAATTCGTCGGTTTAATGACCGAGAAGCTGAATCTGAATTACTGGCAATAGGCTCTGCTGCGCCCTTACCTTCGGGCCATAAACGCCCACTGAGGTTTGTACTTTTAGCCATAGAGTTTGCAACTTGCGTTGCGCGCGCTAAAGAAAGGTGCCAATTAGAAGGGTACTTATCAGTTCTAATTGGTGTGTCATCTGTATGGCCGGTTATTAAAATACGTCCTTTGGTTCCTTCAAGGCTTAACGCTAGTTTTTCTAAAATAGGCTGAAATGAAGGTAACAATTTAGAGTCACCTTGATTAAAAAGGCTCTCACTATTAATTGAGATTCTGATCCTATCGATATTTTTCTTTATCGTCACAATCCCCATTTGAATCTCAGTTTGTAATAGCTGCTCTAGTACAAGTAACTGCTGATCTTTTTTATCTACTGCTTGGTCTTCAGCTACAGGATGAATGATTGCAAGCTTGTCACTAACAGCCATAACATCATCATTTAGCTTCATATTTATAAATAAATAAACGGTAAGTAAAAGTAAGCCTAAAACAGAAAAAATAACCCATAATGGCACCTGATTTCTTAATTCTACGCCAGCGGCTACTCTTTGTTTCCAGTTAGGAGAAAGCTTATTATTGATTGGCCCATCTAATTGATTTAATAAGTGATACATTTGTGAGCGGTATTCTTCTACTTTATTGTCACCCACAGTATCTAGTCTGTACTTACCTTTAAAACCTAAATTTAAACAGTGGTATTGCAGCTCTAAAAAGGCTTTGTGTTGCTCAGGCTGGGCCAATGCATTATCAAGTAAAGTATAAAAGTACTCACCGCCAAAAGTTTCTTTATGAAATGTCGAAAGCAAGCTTTCGTCAGCCCATTCCATAGAACTCCATTTAGAGTTTAAAACTGATTCATCTAAAATTGCACATAAACAATAACGAGAGTTTTTGATTACATCTTTTGATAAATTTTGATTACGTAGTTCGACTTCAAAACGTTTGATAGCCTCTACACATCGATGCTTTAACGCAGCTAAGTTAGTCATCTCAACTGATTTTCTAATTGAAATAACCAAAGAGAAACAGTCTGTTGCGGCTTCCATTAATGGGTTTCTAAATATAGAAACCTTTGCATTACTAGGAATACTACTTGCAACAGGCTCAACAGACATGACTGTTTTGTCTGGATCATTATCTACTTGAGGATTATTTGAGGCATCACGCCCTAATCGACCAGGACGTGGTTTTATAATGGTTTCGTCCATTGAAACTCTTCCTTTTAAAAGTTAAGTTCTTATTGCCCACAGGCTTAGTTGTAACTCGGGGTAATTTCCTGACAAGTGAATAGCAATACCACCACTTGAATGAAGTTTTGCCCAATGCTCGCCATGTTTATTTAATTCAAAATAATGAAAACCTGCATGGTAAGGAATTTGACGCGGTGCCGTTGGTAAGTTACTGATTGTAATACCTGGGATTTGATTATTTACTAAATCTCGGATTGTCTCAACACTACCAATTTTAATTTGAGAAGGTAATATCTTACGAAGCTCCTCGTGAGGAACACTGGCTTTAATAGCCAATACAAATTGACCTGAGCTAAGTACTGATTTGTCTTTGAGCGCACCAAAAGAAATACCAAACTTGCTTTGCTCTAACTTTATTTCCGTAGCAGTTTGCTCAATTACATGACTTAAAGATTGGTATAAAAAGTTTATTACTTCACTAAATACCGGGCCTAAGTTTTTATGATCGTACTTAGGTAATTTAGGCACTCTTTTGTTTACGGTACTAAAAGTAGATAACTCACCAGCAAGCTCTATTAGACGAGTATAAAGAACGCTTGGATGAAGATTATTAACTGATAATAAGTTTTCAAAAACAGCGTCATACTTGTTTAATGTTTGCAGCATAATAAAATCAGCTACAGAGGTACTTCCCGCATAACCTTGGCACAATCTAACAGCAATACTCTCTGAGCGCTGCTTGATCATTGAGCCAATCTCTCTCACTAAACCAAGTAATGGCTTACACTGACCGACTTTTAACGATGCTGGTATATACTTTGGATCGAGCTTAATTTGACCTTCACTGCTAACTTCAACAATGCGTGCAAGTGGCAATAATATATAGCCTGCATGGTCGTCTGATGACAATACTAGCTTACTAAATACCTTAGCTACTTGAATAATTTCTTGAGCTTGTGCACCTAAAGAGTCATCACTTACAGATAAGTCGTTTAGTTTATAACGCGTAACAATATCCTCATCTAAAGATGAAATATTAATACCACTGGCTTTTAGTGCAGGAACCGCTAAATAAATTATTTCATCATAAACATCTTTGCCCACCACTAAAGGCTCAGGCAAAGAGGTAGATTGAGGCATATCGATAGGTAGCAAATCAGGGGTAATAGCTGACAATGACTCAATAGCAAATTGGCCTGAGCTTAATAGCTGAGTATCGATACTTATATCAAGTATGCCCCAAGGATCTGCTAAATTCCCATTACAAATTTGCTTAATTAAATGCGAAAAATGCTTATCTGACTGCTGAAAGTGTTGCGGCCTTAAGAACATTCCTTCGGTCCAAGCAACACGAGTGTTATCACTCATTGTACAAATCCTTTTTTACTGCTCTCTCATGTATGTAGCAATTGCTTCAACATTTACATCTATATCGTCATAGCCAGTTGGGTCAACTTCGATTACAGCTCTCCATCGTGCTTGATCGATATTTCTGTACGCGACAACAACACCAACATATCGTGTATTGCGGTTTAAGCTCATTTTATATTTTTGAACAGAGTTTGGCTGTAATTCTAATTCATCTTTTTTTAATAAGTCCGGGCCTAATAGTTTTTCAGGTGTTTCATACAGGCTAAAGAAATCCTGAGTATCAAAAATTGTTCTCGAGCTAAGCTCAAAAATTTTCATTACTACCGGTGAAGGTCTATCTGACGTGTCTGGATTTACATTTTTAGACACATTAATTTTTAGATCCGTAGAAGGAGGCACAAACTTATTAACAGTTGAACAACCCATGGCTAAAAACAGTAAACTGAAACTCATTAAAAAGAGCTTAAATTTGTTCATTATCTACTTTCCTTTCTAGAACGATTCTTTAATTCTATCGTTGTATGCTTTTAAGAAATCATCTGACAACGCCATAGCTCCCTTACTATTTACATCATGAGATAACTCATCATATAAATTTTTGTATAGCTTCCAGCACTTAGCCTCTGTTTGACCAGGGATGATTTTTAATACGTTAGAATTATCATTTATTTGTTGATTTATATGTTGGGGAGAAACTTGCTCTAACATCCCTTTTAATACGCCGTCAGCTCCTGCTAATAAAGCATGTTCATGTCTTCGCGTATCAACAAAGCTTTCTTTGATTGATTCTTGAGACGACAGGAAGCTTGCACTATTTCTGATGAATAAATTCTGAATAACGTCATCAATATCTGCCGAAAACTTAATTGGGTTATTTTGTTGAGTTTGAAACATCGTTTGGTTTAAACGTAATTGGTTTTTTACAAGCGCTCTTTGGCGAAGAGACTCCATCAACTCGGTCAGTAATAGATTTAACCCTTGGCCCATTTCAAACCAAAGTTCTTGTGAGTTTAATGAATTTTGTAACTCAGCTTTAACCCCCAGCCCGTTTAAAAAAGCATCAGTTAAAGCGGTATCTTCACTAAGCGATGTTGGATTTTTTTGCACTACTGGTTTAGGAGCAGGCTTTACTGCTTGAGGTTTAGTTACAGGCGTATCTAGTACTGGTGTATTAACTGAAGTTTGCTGCTCAACAGCTGGTTTTTGTTGTGGTTTACTTACAACAGGTGCTTGTTGAGTTACAGCTTCTGGGTTCATTAAGTGAGCAAGCTCATCCCAGTTTTCCGGTATTTGGTTAGCTGAATTAAGGTCACTGGCCTGAGTCATAGAAACTGCAGGCATAGACTCATCCATTATTGATTCATTAAAGTACTGTTCTGGCTCAGAAAAATGCTCCGTAGGATGCTGATAAGACCTTTCTGGCTCTTTGCTAATACTAGCTGCAGCGCTTAAATTACCATAATCGGTGTCAGCTGTTTTTTCATTAGTCGCTAATTTTACCTCTATCTGAAAATCACCCACAGTGATCGTATCACTATTTGACAAGCGTTGTTTATTGCCTTGACCTAATGGAGCCACACCAAAATTTACAAAAGTACCATTTGTAGATGTATCGTAAACATAAAAAGAGTCGCCCTCTTTAACTATGCGTCCGTGCTTACTAGAAATGATTTTTTCAGGATCAGGAAAATGCCAATCACATGCTTCTGAACGGCCAAATATTAGAGAGTCTTTTACTGTTTTAGTTGCTTCAATTTCTGGAGAGAGTCTATGATAACTAGTGATGTTTAGTATCAGTTCCATTTGATAAGTTAGTCCCATAAATCTACATTCCCATTAGGATAAAGTAGAAGAGAAACTATTGTCAACATTGAAATTAATATATAAAAATATACTCAACCATACAAAAGCTCAAATTTAAATAAATTAAATTAAACAAAACCTCTATAAAAAAGCCCTTTCAAAGCTTACAAAAGATATTTTGTATGTTCCCATTTAAAAAAATTGCTATTTAATAATTAGCATTACATTTTATTCATTTTAAGCCCCTAGAAGTGTTATAAAACAATGCCTGTAGGCTTACACTGTTTATAAAAATAAACAGTAAATAAACGATATTTCAATAATTAATATAAAAGCCCTTAATTTTTTAAAGTTTTGTACGAAAGTTCTGCTTTAGAAACATTGCTAAGTTGGCTAATTTTTGTAAAAATACAACGCTTATCAAAGGGAGAATTGATAAAAATAAAAAACTCACCTTTGCGATTATTTTAATATACACAATAAAAGGATTTATAATGAGCGGTGTCAACAGTTCTAATGATAAAACGCAGATAGCTTCGCTTGACTCAAATCTTCGCACGTCAAAAGCAATAAATAAATTAAACCTTATTGGTAAAAAAGTATCCGATCGCTACTTAGTTGAAGAACTTATTGGCCAAGGTGGCATGTGTTACATTTACCGAGCCAGAGATTTATTTTTAGAAAGTGCGAGTCGTCCTGAAGTTTTCGTAGCGATTAAAGTATTATTAGAAGAGTTTTCTCATTCTGAAGAAGCTATTTCACTTCTTAAGGATGAAACAACTAAAACACAACAGCTCTCCCATCCAAATATTGTAAAAGTATATTCTGCAGGTTCTGATAACGGTTTACATTACGTAACCATGGAATTAGTAGAAGGCGAAACGCTAGAGCAAATAATTAAACGCAACAAACCCTCTGGAATGGTTTTCAAAAAAGCGAGCGTGATTCTTAATCAACTTGCCGATGCTTTAATTTATGCCCATTCTCGTGGCGTCATTCATAACGATTTAAAGCCATCGAATATAATCTTCGATTCAAATGGTAGCCTCAAGGTACTTGACTTTGGTATTGCTAAACACAAAACCATTGAAGATGCCTATGCAGTTAATAGTGAATCAAGCCTAGGCACTGTAGGTGGTTATACGCCAACCTATGCAAGTCCTGAACAATTAAAAGGTGCTGCAGCATCCGTTAAAGATGACGTTTTTTCTTATGCGTGTATTGCCCTAGAGTTATTAAGTAGCAAACATCCATATAATCGTGTTGCAGCAGACACACTCCCTAAAGATACATCGGCAAAACGTCCTAGTAACTGCCCTTTATGGTTATGGGGCACACTTAATAAAGCAATTTCTTTAGATGCAGCAAAAAGAACTGATTCGTTAAAGCCTGTTTTAGATAAGCTTCAAAGTAACTTTAAACCGGCAATAGCACTTGCAGCCAGTACTGTTGTGTTAGCCCTTTTGGCTGGTCAGTACTATCTATCAAATACAAATAATATAAAGCAGCTTGAAGCAAAATTAGATAATGCAAAAGCAATTAACCAACAAGTAGAAACATGGATGTCTTGGGATGGGCCGGAGATTCTAAACAAGCTTGCAGAAATTCCACCTCAATACGAGGTATTAAAACAGGGATTATTAAGATCTAATCAAGCTAATATTCTACAAAGTTTTGATTACAGAGCGAATCAAATCAATACAAGCGCTAACAAGTTTAAAGACTTTGATGAAACAATTAATGTTTATAGTAAAGCCTTGGAGTATTACCCAGATTCAGAAAAGCTATCGGTACAACTCGAAAGCATTTTAAGAGAGCGTCAATCAATAATCTCAGATATTACTTCTCGTATTGATTTGTTACTTGAGCAATCTCGCTATAGTGAACTAGACAATAATAGTATTCCACAATTAATCAATGATTTAAGTGTAGTCGATAGCACCTACGTTTATCGCCCGTCTGAAGTGCATTTTGATAACTATAAACTTGCCTTAGATAAAGCGATTGAAGAAGATGATGTTATCACGCAAAAATCTTTACTTAATGTTGGTAAAGCTATTTTCACCAATAATCAAAAAAATGAACTTGGCTTTGCAGACCTTCTAAAAAGAGAGTCGGCGATAGATGCTTTAACGCTTTACCAAAAGAAAGTAAACCTAGGTGAACCAGCTGATTTTCCTACTGAAGATGCCGTCGTATTTTACGGTCCTAGATTTGATAGATACACACAAAAACTAGAGACGATTGAAGAGTACAGAGATTTATTAGATTTTGAAGAATTAATCAATACCGAGTCTGCAACATTACCTAAAGACTTTTCATTACTCGTTTCTTTAAAACAAGAATTATCTAGACGTTATATCACTATGGCAAATACGTTAATGAAAAGAAAGATGTACCGTACAGCAGAGCAACTAGTTGAAAGAAGCGAAGCTATTACTCAGTCTCTTGATAATGTAATGCTTTAAAAAGCTATTTATTGCGAGAGCATCACCAAATAACTAAAAATATATTAAACTAACAAACGTTTTGTTTTAACAAACGAAGGTCAAGGACGACGGGTTGAGCGATCATTTTGCATAAACTCCTCCAAGATTTTTCGTAATTATCACTATTTAAATGAGTTTATGGAGTACCTATGAAAAAGATAAGCGCACTAGCGGCATTACTAATACTAAGTGGTTGTTCAACTACATCGTCTGTAGATGAAACGCAGCAACTTGCAAAAGAAGAAGCAGTTCAAGTACAAGAAGAAATTGTCGAAGCTGTAGCACCTATTTCATTAACTGTAATCACTAACCCTAGTGATGCACGCGTACGCATTATGAACATTGCGCCTGTGTACCAAGATGCCATTGAACTTAAAGAAGGTAAGTACGACGTTGAAGTAAGCAAGCCAGGTTACTTAACTTACCGCAAGTGGGTTGTAGTCGATAAAAAGACAATTTTAACAGTAAATTTAGATGAAGTAGCAGCAACTGAAGCGGCTAACTAGTCCAGTATCTAAACTTTAATTATGCCTTTAAACATTTCACATGTATTAAAGGCATAATTTTAAACTACCCCAAATAATATAATAAACTCCCCACAGCCCCTACATTTATTAAAATACATAACCACAACACCACTATAAAACGCCGCTTTTGCGATTTATGACGAAGTAATTGTTGAGCAAGTAATGCCCCCGGCCATCCTCCAAATAATGCAAGTAGTTGCAGTGTGCGCTCTGGCGTGCGGTTTACTTTTTTATGTGAAGAGCGCTTAGCTTGTCGCTTATCCCACGCGTACATTAAAAAAGTGATAGCACTTAATACACTTATATAACCAGGTACATATATAGGTATATAAACAGGTAAGTATTGCAGTAGGTAAGCCTGCCAAATGGCGGCTAAATAAAGTAATGAGAATGTGATTAATATTTTCTTTATCAATTATCGCCTATACTTGGCATTGGTATTACAAAAACAAGAGCCAAATTATGACATATTTTAAAGCGATATTCTTAGTGTTATGCTTATTAACATTTAGTAGCTATGCATCCGATACATCCACCAACCTTGATAAAGAACTTGCCGTATTTAAGCCCTATTTAGGAACTTGGCAGGCTGACTTTAAAGTACCTGAAGGTGCTAAAAAAATACAAGATGTTGGCCGTTGGGAGCGTGCTTTAAACGGTAAAGCGATACATACCAAGCACTCTATTAATGAAGGTGAGTATGGCGGCGAGTCGATGATTTTTTACGACAGTAAAAAAGAGTCTTTGGTATTTTACTATTTCACAACAGCAGGGTTTTATACAAAAGGGACTATGAAAGTCCTCAGCCCCACTCAATTTGTAGCTTATGAAGATGTAACTGGTAGCCAAGATGGTATTACAAAGGTTAAATCGATGAGTGAACTAAAAGACGATAAATTTATTGTATCGACCTCTTATTTAAAAAAGGGTGAGTGGACAAAGCCCGAACAACGTATTTATACACGCAGTACAAAAACGGTTAAGTTTAAATAGCTGTGATTTAAAAGTACAAAAAAGGCAGCCTAGGCTGCCTTTTGTCATTTATAAAACCGTATTTATTTTACGTATTTTTTAAATGCAGCGTCTACTGGTGTATCAGCAAGGTGATTAGTGTAGTTGCTCATTACTTTTTGAGACAAGCCTACAATAATTTCAAGTAGCTGTTGCTTAGCGTAACCTGCGGCAAAGAATTTTTCGATTTGCTCATCGCTGATCACGCCACGTTCACGTGTCATTGCAAGTGTAGTTTCACGAAGAGTTTCTAGCTTAGGGTTTTCAAGTGGTGTTTTGTTAACAAGTGCGTCAACAATACCTTGATCAACCTTCATTGCCGCTGCAATGCCACTGTGAGCAGGAACACAGTAATGACAGTCGTGCTCTACGTTAATTGATTGCCATACTACTGTTAGCTCTTCTGCGTTGAATGATGTTTTTTGAAACAACTCATGCAGTACTTGGTAACCTTTAAGTAATGTTGGTGCTTCAGCCATTACTGCATGTAAGTTAGGAAGCATACCAAATGCTGCTACTGAATCAGCTAGTAACGGTTTTGCTTCTTCTGGTGCGTTTTCTTGAGTGTATAAAGTAAATTCGGCCATGGTTAGCTCCTAATAATTAATAGTTTTAAGTAACTTCGAGACACATAGTATTTGATTTTGAGCGACTGTTCAAGTTAAAATTGAGCAAATGTTCAAATTGATTGAGAATGATATGGCTAATAAGGTTAAATTTGAACGCGAGAATGTAGTTCGCGTTGCTAGTCAGCTATTTTGGCAAAAAGGTTTTCATGCAACCTCAACGCGTGACTTACAAGAAGCCGTTAATATGCGCCCAGGTAGTATTTACTCTGCGTTTGGCTCTAAAGAAGGTCTATATTGCGAATCGCTGAAAGATTACACCGAACAAATGAAAACCCAAATAGAAGGGTTTTTATCAAGTGCCGATACAGTACTTGGTGGATTACGTGCGTTTGTTGAAAACGTGGTAATTAAAACAAAAGATTGCAGTCCAAGCGCTATTTGTATGCTAGTTAAAGCAAACAGCGAGTTTGCAGAAAAAGACTCAAACCTGTATGAGCTAAGCTTAGATTTAACGGCTCAATTTGAAGCCTATTTAACGCAATTATTTACCCAAGCAATAAACAAAGGTGAGTTACGTAACACGTTGACCGCTGTTGAATATGCGCGCTTTTTTCAAGTGCAATTTACAGGTTTACGCGGTTATTTTAATCGTCCTAATGTAGGGCAATTTGCTGAGCCAATGATCAACCAAATGTTTATGTTGATTAAAAAGTTATAAATAGCAGTTATCGAGCATTCTCAACAAGTTACATTTATTCTACTAAATAAAAATGGCCAGTATTAACTGGCCATTTTTTTTGTGCTTAAAGCTTAATTTGTAAGTTACGTTTTAAGCTTGTTAAGTTCATTATCTTGCTGGGCAACAAGTGCATTAAGCGCTTCGCTGCTATCCCCTGCTTGTGTAGATAAGTCAGCAAGTTGCGATGCGGCATCAGATATAAGCGTTAAATTACGGTTTATTTCTTCAGTCACTAAACTTTGCTCTTCAGCAGCGGTGGCAATATGTGTAATTTGGTTGGTTATTTCATCAACTTTAACAACAACACTGTGCAGAGCATCAAAAGCTACTGATGTTTCATCAACGGCATTTTGTGCACGTACTACGCCTTTTTCAATAACGGTAGATGCGTTACCTACTTCAGATAATAAACTATCAATTAGTTGGCTTATGTCATCTGTTGATGAACGCGTTTTAGAAGCAAGTGCACGTACTTCATCGGCAACAACAGCAAAGCCGCGCCCATGTTCACCAGCGCGCGCAGCTTCAATAGCAGCGTTAAGTGCAAGTAAATTTGTTTGTTCTGAAATAGTACGAATTACATCTAATATTTGCGTAATATCTTTACTACGCGAAGCGACTTTTTCAACGGCTTGGTTAGCTTCTTTAATTTCTTCAGACATCGTTTTAACTTGCGTCATCGCTGAAGATAAGCTCGACTCACTGCTCACTACCAAGCTATTTATTTCATCGGCTTGTTGGGCTGATTGCTCTGATGCTCTGGCGACTTCAAGTGCTGTTGCGCTCATTTCGTTCATAGCCGTTACCACACTTTCAATTTCTTGAAATTGAGATTGCACATTGTGCTTTGTATCAATAGCTATGTGTTGTGCTATTTCGCCTTGCTGCTTGGTTTGATCAGACACCGTTTTAAGCTCAGAAATTAAATCACGTAGCTTTGCTAAAAATCGATTAAACCCACCAGCTAATGCAATAAGCTCTGCGTGACTATCAACATGCAATGTATGTGTTAAATCACCTTCAGAACTTGCGAGGTTATCAACCCGCTGTTGAATTTGTTGTAGCGGCGCTATTACACCTGCTATTACTAATTTCATAATAACAAAAGCAACCACAGCAATTACTAAGCCTGTTATTAAAATAATAAATCTGAGTGATGTTGCTGTTTCTTGCATGTTTTTTTCTAGCGCTTCAGGCCCTGCAAGTGCTAGTTCTGTAGGTACTTCTATGATTAATGACCACTGAGTGTTAGCTAGTTTTATATTAATTGGGTAGTTAACTAAATACTCGCTAGGCGTTTTAAAGAGACCATGTTGGCCTTTAAATTTAACCAGCTCACTGTAAGTGTTGCTACTAACCGCTTCTTTAAATGGGCGGCCTAATTTAGATTTATAGTGACTGCTGCCTACAATTAAACCTATATCACTTAAAAGTGTTACTTTTGCTTGGCCGTTGTAAAGCTCGCTCGACAGCTTTTCGGTTAAGCCCTGAAAAGTTGGGAGCGTTAAATCAACGCCAGCTAAACCAATAAACTGACCTGACTTTAAAATAGGCACAGTTAACGAAGTTAGCATTACTGAATCGCCCGATGGGATTTCGTATAAATACGGTTCCATAATACAAGGCTTAAACGTGTCTTTTGCACACAAATACCAATGCGCTTCACGAATACCAAATTCATTTAAAGAGGTAATATATTTATCGGCAGCGTTGGCTACTTTTTGCTGCTCAATAGTGCCGTTTTGGTCGCGAGTAATATACACCTCTAAGGTGCCATTACCATTAACCGAATGTTTGTAACCTTGTTTAAAGCTCGAATCTTGCCCATCAAAAGCATTAGGCTCAAATTGCGAATATATAGAAGAAAGCAAAGTATTTTGCTCTAACATCGAGCGGTTTATACTTACTACCGTATCGCGGCTAAGGGTTTCGCTTTTTGCTGCGTCACCTAATAAAGCCGCTAATGAATAAGGAATGCGGTAAGCTTCATTAATAAAGCCTGCAATTTTTTCTCCGTATCCAGCTGCATGAGCATTAAGCTTTTCTTCTACTTCTACAGTAATGTACTCTTCAGATTTAGTCGCTAACTGCTTATTACTTGATGATAACTGCCACCACAAAATGCCTGATAGCACTAGTACAGTTATAAATATACTACCGACACTAAGCCAGAGTAACTTTTTTGCTAACGATATTTCTCGCATTCATTACACCCTTTAAATTAAAACTACTGATACAGTTTAGTAGATCTAATCAATGAAGCTATGAATATCGTTAAACAAATTGAATTTAATACAATACGTTGGGTTTTTAAAGTTTAGCTAACCGTGCTGTTGTAATTGCGGCTAAAACTAATAAACACACACTTACCCATAAACACGCACTAAGCCCATATACTTGAAAAAACCAACCAGAAAGCACCGTACCAAGCAAACGCCCTATCGCATTGGCCATATAATAAAAGCCAACGTCGAGTGACACTCCATCGTTTTTTGCAAAACTTACTATTAAGTAACTATGCAGCGATGAATTTACAGCAAATACTCCACCAAAAATAAGTAAGCCTATTACAAGCGTAAAATGTACCGCTATATCCAATTGCATCAACAACGCTAAAATGCCAGTTACGCCACTTAATAAAGCAACCCACCAATATGCTTTTTTGACCGAATGTGAAGTTGAATCTCCTTGCCCAGTTATTCGCGGTGCTTGCGATTGCACCAATCCATAAGCAATTACCCACGAAGCCATAAAGCCGCTGACCCACCAGTGATCCCAGTTAAACTGAGCGGCTAAGTAAACCGGCAATGCAACCACAAACCATACATCGCGCGCCGCAAACAAGCATAAACGCGCTGCGCTAAGTAAGTTAATTGCCCGCGATTTAGAAAATAATTCTTTAAACTTAGGTTTGTTTTTAGCTTTACCAATATCGCCTTTTAAAAAAATTAAACTAATAACCCACGCAACACTAAGTAAAATAATTAGACTTATTAATGCCCCCACAAAACCAAATACAGTTAGTAATAAGCCGCCTAAAAAAAAGCCCACCCCTTTTAAAGCATTTTTAGAGCCGGTAAGTATGGCAATCCATTTATATAATTGGCTTTGCCCTGCATCGTCTTGTGGTACTAAATACTTAATGGCGCTCTTTGCACTCATTTTATTTAAGTCTTTTGCTATGCCACTCAGTGCTTGCGCTGCCATAACATAGGCAACGGTTAGCCAATCCCCTGGCACGCAAAGCATGGCTAAAGCGACAAGTTGTAGCCCAAGCCCTACATTCATGGTTTTGTTCAACCCTAAATGCGCGCCAAGCCAACCACCTACTAAATTGGTGATCACACCAAATATTTCATAAAACAAAAACAACATGGCTATTGCAAATGCACCATAACCTAACTGATGAAAATACAGCACCACCAACATGCGTAGCGCACCATCAGTTAAAGTAAATGCCCAATAGTTACTAGTAATTATTAAATATTGTTTTATAGAGCTCGGTAAGTTAGCCAACTGCGCAAACATAGCGTTAAACCTTTTTAAACGAGATTAAACCAAATCACTTTGTGCAACTTTTAGCATTAGCTCAGCAGTACGGTTTGCATAACCCCACTCGTTATCGTACCAAGCGTATAGTTTAAGTTGAGTGTTGTTAATGACCATGGTTGAAAGCGCATCAATAGTGCAGCTGCGCGGATCTGTTTTGTAATCTATAGATACAAGCGGCTTTTCTTCGTAGCCTAAAATACCTTGTAGCTCGTTATTTGCAGCGTCTTTAAACCACGTGTTTACTTCGTCTTGTGTAACACCTCGCTCAAGCTCAAAAACACAATCGGTAATTGATGCGTTAGTAAGAGGTACACGCACGGCATGGCCGTTTAATTTACCTTTAAGCTCAGGAAAAATATGCGTAATAGCCGTTGCACTACCGGTTGTAGTAGGAATTAAACTTGTACCGCACGAACGCGCACGGCGTAAATCTTTATGAGGGGCATCAATAATAGTTTGGGTATTGGTAATGTCGTGAATAGTAGTCATTGAGCCGTGCTTAATGCCCACTTTTTCTTGCAGTACTTTTACAATTGGCGCTAAACAGTTAGTAGTACACGAAGCCGCTGTAACAATTTTATGCTCACTTGGGTTATAAAGATCATCGTTTACACCCATTACTACATTTAAAATACCGTCTTCTTTTACAGGTGCGGTTACCACAACACGCTTAACGCCTTGTGCTAAATATTGATTTAACAGCTCTGTGGTTTTCATTTTACCGCTGGCTTCTATTACTACATCGCAATCAGACCAATCAGTTTCGTTTATGGCTTTGTTGTTGGTAACTGCAATCGTATGCTTACCCACACTAAAGCTATTATCATCACTAGAAACCTGTTGTGCTAAGCGCCCGTGTACTGAGTCAAACTCAATTAAATGTGCGTGTGTTTTAGCATCGCCCGCTACATCATTTACTTTAATAAACTCTATTTCTGGCCAATCAACTGCTGCACGCAGAGTTAAACGTCCCATACGGCCAAAACCGTTAATACCTACTTTAATAGTCATAATTAAATACCTTTAATAAGTTAGTTACAGCAGCTAGTAATACGTTCAGGGCGATTACCCATAACATTTAAGCGCGTTAAATCGTTTTCATAAAATGAAGGGTTAGCAGTAAGCGTTTGCGTTAATACATTTTTAGCCCACTCTGGTAGGGCTTTATTAATACTGTAATAAACCCATTGATTTTGTTTACGGTCGCTCAACAATCCGCATTGTCTTAACTGCGCTAAATGGCGAGACACTTTAGGCTGGCTTAGCTCAAGTGCAGTAACCAGTTCGCATACACATAGCTCTTCTTGATGGCTAATGAGCAGCATTGCTTTTAAACGCGTATCGTCCGCTAGGCATTTATAAAATTGAAGTGGGTTGAATTGTTCCATATTGTCCTCGCAGTTTTATTGCACATACAATAAAACAAAAACAGAATATATGGAATAGTGAATATATGATTTTTTGTATGTTTATTTAACGACTCATTTTTATTAAACTCCACGCACAAAAAAGCCCAGTGGCAAAACCACTGGGCTATTACAGTATTAGTTAACTTAGCAATTAATTAAATAACTGAAAGCTCTACTTCAATATTGCCACGTGTTGCGTTTGAATATGGACATACTTGGTGCGCTTTATCTACAAGCTCCTGCGCTGCAGCTTTATCCATATCACCTAGTGATACAGCAAGTTTTACTGCAATACCAAAACCGCCTTCAATCGCGCCAATAGATACTTGTGAGTCAATATGTGTGTCGCTTGGTAAATCTATTTTTTCGCTACCTGCTACAAATTTTAGTGCGCCAATAAAACACGCGGCATAACCTGCGGCAAATAATTGCTCAGGGTTAGTACCTTGACCGTCGTCTCCGCCTAAACCTTTAGGTGTTGATAAATTTACATCTAAACGACCATCATCAGATTTAGCTACGCCTTCGCGGCCGCCAGTTGCAGTTGCTTTTGCTGTATAAGCTACGTTTTGTAATACATTCATAATGAACTCCAAAGTTTAGTAATTAATTTAGTTTGTATGCAAAATAATAGAACAAGTAATTAGAGATTGCAAATACTTTGCATGCAAATTAAAATGCCATGTATCGAAATAAAGGATAACGTTATGCCGTTTGAGCAATTAAAGTTAAAAAATCAGTTATGTCATCGGTTATATATGGCATCTAACAGCATTGCGCGTGCGTATCGCGAGCCTTTAAACGAGCTAAATTTAACTTATCCGCAATACGTAGTAATGATGGCGCTGTGGGAGCAAGACGAAATAACAATTGCAGAGCTAATAGATAAAACCGCGATAGATGGCGGTGCAATGACCCAAATACTCAAAAAAATGAGCGACAAATCATTACTGGCTGTTATTAAAGATGAGCACGACAAACGCAAACGCCTAGTTCAGCTAACCAAGCATGGCCAATCACTTAAGTTAAAAGCAGCCGATATTCCTAAAAATATTTTATGTAAATTTGATAGTGTAGATGCAACACAAGCGAAACAGTTGATGCAGCTGCTCGATTTAGTAGTAAACGACTTAGCCGATTAGGCTCTTAATTTTTAAACAATAAACGTATTTTAAAAGGTTTTAAAAATGACTCATATTAAAAAACTACTATTAGCAGCGGCGTGTAGCACGGCTCTTTTAGGTAGCAACGCCGTATCTGCTAATACCGATAATCAAAATGCTGATTTAAAAACAGTAGCCACATTTGATGCGCAGCACCCTCCGGGCAACATTGCTATTACCCCATCGGGCAGAAAGTTTTTATCTGTGCATGGCTTTTTTGGCCAAAAGCAAAAAATTATGGAGCTTTTAAGCGATGGTACAACTAAGCCCTATCCTAATGAAGAGTGGGCATACGCGTACAATAACGGTAAAGGTTTTTACGACGTACTTGGCATAAACGTATCAAGCGATGGTGTATTATGGATGCTCGACACTTCAGGGCCCGATCACGCTGGGCGCTTAGTAGGTTGGGATACAAACAAAGAGCAACTACATAAAATCATTTATCTGGCTAAACCAACCATTACCGACACCTCGTTTTTAAACGATTTAGTCATCGATAATAAACATGGCGTTGTATACATTGCCGACACAGCCCAAGGCAGCCAAGCCGCTATTATTACGGTAAACCTTAAAACAGGTGTCGCACGCAGAGTGTTACAAAATAGCCATTACACCACCGCCGAAAATATCGATATGGTTATTGATGGGCGCATAATGAGCCTTGGCGGACAACCAGCCCGCTTAGGTGTTAACCCTATTACGCTTGACCCTAACGAAGACTGGCTTTACTTTGGCTCAATGTCGGGTACGTCGGTTTACCGCATTGCCACCAGCGATATAAATAACGAGAGCCTTTCGGGTAAAGCGCTTGAAGACAAAGTTACGCGTTACGGCACTAAGCCAATTTCAGATGGTATTATTGTTGATGGCGGCGGTAACGTATATGTAACCGACATAACCAATGGCGCAATTGGCGTAGTTAAACCCACTGGCGACTACGAAGTATTATTTAAAGACGAACGTTTGAGCTGGCCTGATGGCTTTAGCTACGGACCCGATCATAAAATATACTTTACCGTTGACGACTTACATAATTCGCCTGTACTTAATAATGGCAAAAATCAAAGCCACGGTAAGTTTAAAGTAATGTCGTTCGAGCCTTTAGTAAAAGGAAAAGTAGGCCGCTAATTTGCTTTTTGAGTGACTGTATTTTTTAAAAAGCCTTGCACATTTAAGTGACCTAATAGTTGCAGGGCTTTTTGTTAAAAACACACCACACTGGTGCATATTTTAAAAATACTTCACCGCTTTGGTGCTAATCCTTTAGTACGTATTTACACTTAAATACTAAATACCTGATTTATATTCATAAAATATTCAAGTTAATGTTGGCATACTTCTTCCAATAAACTGATGTGTTCAGTGAAAATACCAAGGAAAAACCATGTTCAACTTATACCATACCCTTTACCTTTTATGGCGTTTAGATATTAGCGTTTGGCAAGTTAATGATCCAACAAATACCCATACCACCGCTGACAAAGAGCGCGTTTATGTTAAGTAACATCGTATTGTGTAAAGGCTTGGCATAAAGCTTAAATGTAAAAACCTACTTTAGGCTAAGCTTTTGCACACTATGAAATTTATGTGTACATTTTAATTAAACTTCAAATTAATCGTTCAATATAAAAACAACCCCCTTGTAATAAACTCCACATTTAAAAACATCGAAAAAATTAGTAAAAACACTGCGTTTATAACTTTGCAAGCAGCCCTATTGCGTTGTATTGTTGCATCCTATTGAAAATTTTTAGTTGGAACGTGTATGCACGCTTTGGAAGTTAATTTTGATGGCTTAGTTGGTCCTACTCACAACTACGCTGGTTTATCGTATGGTAATGTTGCCTCGTTAAATAACGCAGCAAGCTTTTCAAATCCTCAAGAGGCTGTGCTTCAAGGCCTTGAAAAGATGAAAGCCATGCACGACAAAGGCCTAACTCAAGGTGTATTTGCCCCTCATGCGCGCCCCGACTTAAACGTACTGCGCCGCTTAGGCTTTACCGGTAATGATGCACAAGTAATTCACAAAGCATTTAAAGCAGATCCTATTTTATTACGCGCGTGTTATTCAGCGTCAGCAATGTGGACAGCCAATGCCGCTACGGTATCGCCATCTCCTGATACAACCGACGGCAAAGTACATTTTACTTCAGCTAATTTAAATAATAAGTTTCATCGTTCATTAGAGCCTGCAACCACTACGCGCTTATTAAAAGCGATGTTTAATAACGACAAATACTTTGCGCACCATACCCATTTACCAGACCAAGGCTTTTTTGGCGACGAAGGTGCAGCAAACCATACTCGTTTTTGTGACAGCCACGGCGAGCAAGGCCTTGAAATGTTTGTATTTGGTGCCAGCGCGTTTAACAGCCAATTACCAAAACCAGCTAAATTTCCTGCAAGGCAAACACTCGAAGCCTCAGAAGCAATTTGCCGTTTACATAACTTAAAAGATTCAAGCCAAATTTTACTACAGCAAAATCCAGACGTAATAGATCAAGGCGTGTTTCATAACGATGTAATTGCAGTAGGTAACGCCAACGTATTACTGTGCCACCAGCAAGCATTTTTAAACCAAGCACTGGCACTGCAAGATATTCGCGAAGCGTATGTAGGCAATAAAGAATTTTACATTATTGAAGTACCTACCGACAAAGTAAGTATTTCCGATGCTGTAAGTAGTTACTTATTTAATAGCCAGTTAGTGAGCCTTGAAGATGGTTCAATGCTGTTAGTGGCACCACAAGAGTGTAAACGCAACAGCGCGGTTAACGCCTACATTGAAGAAATGATTATGGCTGATAACCCAGTAAACCAAGTGCAGTTTTTTGATTTACGCCAAAGTATGCAAAATGGTGGCGGCCCAGCTTGCTTGCGTTTACGTGTAGCCCTTAACGAGCAAGAACTTGCTGCAGTAAACCCTGAGGTTATTTTAACTGATACTAAATACACACAACTGTGTGACTGGGCAAAACGTAACTACCGCGACAAATTAGGCGCAAGTGACTTTGCAGATTTAGCCCTACTCACCGAAAGCTACCAAGCACTTGATGAGCTTACACAACTACTTAATTTAGGCTCAGTGTACGACTTTCAATTAGAAGGTTAATACCTCAGCCTACACAAAGGCTAATACAAAAATAGCGAGCCAAGGCTCGCTATTTTTATTTATGTTTATGTTAATACATACTTAAGCATCTTTGTTAACAGTTATGGCCGATGCCATAGACTCAGATATATGCAGCGTACGCTGCGGAAACGGAATACTCAGCCCTGCGCCTTCAATAGCTTCTTTAACACGTTTATTTAAATCCCACACAGTTTGCCAATAATCACCATTAACAGCCCACGCACGTAATTGAATGTTTACTGCGCTTTCGCCTATTGATGTCACCATTACTTTAGGTGCAGGCTCTGCGAGTAATCGGCTCTCTGATGCAGCTAATTCTTTGAGTACATTTAAGCCAACATCAATAGAGTCGGCATACGAAATACCCACCACTATGTCCATTCGTCTTTTGCCATTACGGGTAAAGTTTTTAATATTACCACCCCACACTTTGCCGTTAGGTGATGCTATATAAAGACCGTCGGTGGTTTTAAAAATAGTGGTAAATAGGTTTATTTCACTCACAGTACCAAGTGTGCCACTGGCATCAACAAAGTCGCCTATTTTAAAAGGTCTGAGTATTAGCAGCATAATACCCGCAGCAATATTGCTCAGCGTATTTTTAAGGGCTAAACCAATCGCTAAACCCGCAGCGCCCATTAGCGCAATTAAGCTTGCCGTATTAACGCCAAAAATATCTAAAATAAATAGCCCGCCAATTATATAAACTAAATAACCAGCAATACTCGATAAAAGCGGGAGTAGCGTACTATCTACTCTTTTTAATGGCGATTTAGAGTTTTTAATCGCTTTTTTAACCGAGCGTGCAATTAAGGCACTCGCAACTAAAATCACCAACGCTAAAATCACTTTGTACCCTAAAGTGATGATTGTTTCTGAATGGCTTTGCCAAAACGCTAAAAGTTTATCTTTCATGTTTGTTCCGATAAATATTGCTGACACTCAGCAAAATAATGGTTAAATCTAATAAAACCGACTTCAAAAGAAGTGGCGCGAGTATATAGAATAAAAAATTTAAACCTATCTTTTTTAATCACTTATTTCAACTTTAAAAATACCGTTAAAACTATGGTTTTTGATACGTAGAGCCCACCTATTTACGGCTAATTTATAGCGCCTATTCAATATAGGTTAATCGTTTATTGGTATGGTTATTTTAAGCTTACAATGTTCACAAAAGAGGTTATCTATGGGAAAAGAGAAAATAGTACTCATAACCGGCGCTTCAAGTGGTATTGGCGAAGCAACCGCAAAAATGCTGGTTAACAATGGTCATAAAGTAATACTTACCGCTAGACGCGAAGATAAATTAACTGAATTAGTAGAGTCATTGGGCTCAGATAACGCCATTAGCGTAGCCGCAGATGCAACCGACTTTACCGCGCTTGAAAACGTAGTTGCTAAAGGCATTGAAAAATTTGGTCGTTTAGATGTTGCCTTTGCTAATGCAGGTAAAGGGCTAGACACTTTAGGGGTTGAAGAAGGCGACCCCAATGAGTGGTCAACCATGATCGACATAAACATTAAAGCCCTACTGTGGACTGCAAAACTAACAATGCCGCATTTACGCCAAAGCAAAGGACACTTTATTATTACTAGCTCAGCAACTGGTCGCAGAGCTGTTAAAGGCTCTATATACGGTGCAAGCAAATGGTTTACTTATGGTTTTTCTCAAAACCTAGCACAAGAAATTAGTGAATGGGATGGGCGTTGTACAACCATCACCCCTGGCGCTGTAAATACCCCTTTTACTGATGAAGCAAGACCTGACAAGTTATACCCGCAAGATGTTGCCGATGCTGTGCTATTTGCCATTGAGGCAAATCAGCGTAATAACATCAGAGAAATACATTTAAGACCCACTCATTAGTAAAACTATTCTCATAATTTTGAATATGTAAACATAGGAGAAATAATCATGGCGAAAGAAAAAATAGTCCTCATTACAGGTGCTTCAAGCGGTATTGGCGAAGCAACCGCAAAAACGCTGGTTAACAATGGCCACAAAGTCATTTTAACCGCCAGAAGCGAAGACAAATTAACTAAATTAGTTGAATCATTAGGCTCAAATAACGCACTTAGCGTAGCTGCAGATGCCACAGACTTTACCGCACTTGAAAACGTAGTAACAAAAGGCATTGAAAAGTTTGGCCGATTGGATGTAGCCTTTGCTAACGCAGGCATGGGTGTTTCAACCGCTGGCACCGAAAAAGGTGACCCAGATGAGTGGTCAACCATGATCGACATAAACATTAAAGCGCTGCTATGGACTGCAAAACTAACACTGCCGCATTTACGCCAAAATAAAGGTCACTTTATATTAACCAGCTCTGCCGCTGGCCGTAAGCCAATTGGTGGCTCTATTTACGGTGCAACTAAATGGTTTGCTTATGGCTTTGGACAAAACTTAGCTGAGGAAATGAGCGAATGGAATGGCCGCTGCACAACCATAGCACCAGGCATGGTAAACACCCCATTTTTTGATGAAGCTAAACCCGACAAACTCGACCCACAAGATGTAGCCGACGCCGTACTCTTTGCCATTGAAGCAAACCAGCGCAACAGCGTACGTGAGATTTATTTAATGCCGACTAATTAACGTTGATTGGTTGAGTTTGAGCTGTCAGGTTTAATGCTAATGGTATTAAACCTGATGGTTGTTAATTCTAAATACCGGCTAGATAGAATGAAGGGAAAATATTCAGCATTAATAAAAGCTTGTTATATATACAGTAACTCTAAACCTCCATCACTAGGTTCAAATACTTCAAGCCAAATGGTAACACCATTTTCATCGCTACATTCAATATCAAAGGCTCCATCATAAACTTCAACTATTGTTCCAATATCACCGACCTGAGGAACTCTAGAGCCAAAGCTTTTTTCTGAATGGATAAATTTTTTATTAAGAGATATCACTTTTACGACAGAGTATTGCTTCATTTGATTTTATGGCACGCATGAGTGTTTTGGTTACAGGTTTGATAAACATAAATAGAACTAAAAATATTCTGGGTCTTTAACTCAGCTTTAAATTCATCAGAAAAATTACTTTCAACCTGAAGTATGTCAAAGAATGGCCCATATAACCCAACAAGTAATATCCCTGGTTTATTTAATGTAGCAATGCTTTGCATTGTTTTCTTCTGTAACTTAGCTTTAATTGCTGACTCAACTCTTCCATTAGTAATTGAATCAAAATCTCCAACTAAATCGCCTTTTGACGATATGTGAACTTTATCATCTGCGGCATGAGAAGTTATGCTGATTGCAGTCTCTTGGCTAAAATGTGCATCTGTTATTTCTATCCAAGTATCTACGCCATCAATCTTTACAATTGCATCAGGCGGATCTGGTCTGTTAATTAATTCAAGTACTTTACCTTGTGATGAAAGGAGATTCTTATATGAATCTAGAACAGCAATTTCATGTGTGGGATTTAAATCTCTGTGTGAAGTCATCTTGAACCTATAACTAGACTGTAGAATAACTCCAACAGCCAAATTCAATTAAAAAACTAGCTCCTGCAATTAACTATAAGCGTTTTTAAAGCATTAGGTAATACATTTGGAGCCCATAAACGAGGCTGTTTTTCTTGAAAAATAGTAATTCTACAGCCTCAACGCCTGAATAATGTGTGAGCTAGTTTGGCCGTTTTATTGCGTCGTTTGCAACTAAAAATGACAAACTAAAGTGAATCACTATTCATTCTCTTGTTATGTGTAAATTTTTAACTGAACTTTGCCGTTTATAATTTCTAAGTTACCAAACTCACCTACAACCTTAAAGCCCTGATTTGTTTCAATTAACGAGTCTATATTGCCATAATCAAATGAACCATCTATATCATTGTTTGGTTTAACACTACTTTGTTCAACAAGCCCTGAATATGAAGTAAAACCCGTAAATTGAATTTCACATTTACGGTAGCAAGTATATTCATCAGGTTTTGGATTTAGATAATGAGGTGAATCAGGCCAAATGCTAGCCTCAATTTTGAATGTGATTTCAGTTGTATTTGAACTCCAACCGAGAACAAACGAATCATTGAAATCTATACCTTTGAAAATATCCATATACTTGATGATATCCGTTTACACCTGACAATTTAGTCTACGACATTTGTCGTTTTACAAACCGACAAATGTCTTTATATTACAATGATTTTATCCTAGCTATAAAATAAACAACTGTAAACAGTTAGTTAGCTTCGCCTTACCTTTTCTAAATGCAGCAAAACCCCAAAATGGTGGAGATCAGTAATACCAGACAAATCGTTGTTTATTTATACAGCTTGGTTGTTAGTTAAAAGGTTATATTTTAAATATCTGTGTTTAAACCAACAACGCGTACACCCCAAAACTCTTAAACTTGTAACTCGTTATTGCTTATAAAATTAGTTAAAAATCACAATCACCTTCTATTGAATCCTGTGTATTTTTACTTCATATTAAATACTCTTATTTCTCACTTATTATGCTGTTATGTCATTTTTAAAATTTAGCCATGCACTTATCCTCACACTTGCTAGTACCTTACCGCTTACAAGCCATGCGGCGCTTGATAAAAACGAGCGTGAAATAGTAAAACAGGTCGATAAAAACATTCCCCAAGCACTTAAAGAAATAGAGCAAGCCGTAAATATTAATAGCGGTTCGCTTAATATTGAAGGTGTAAAAAAAGTAGGTGCGCTGACAAGCGAGCAGCTTAAAGCCATAGGTTTTAAAGTAGAATGGCTGGATGGCAGTGCGTTTAACCGCGCAGGTCATGTATTAGCAGCCCATGAGAGTAAAAACCCCGATGCAATAAAAATACTGATGATCGGCCATCTAGATACGGTATTTGCCAAAAACGATAACTTTACTACCTACAAACAACTTGATGCCGATACAGCCAGTGGCCCAGGCGTTGCCGATATGAAAGGCGGTAACACGATAATAATTACCGCACTTAAAAGCTTACAAGCCCTTAATTTACTCGAAAATGTAAGCATAAAAGTATTGCTGACTGGCGATGAAGAAAGCAGCGGTCGCCCACTTAGCTTATCTAAACAAGCTATTGTTGATGCAGCAATTTGGGCTGACGTAGCGCTTGGCTATGAAAATGGCGATAACAATATAAAAACAGCTATGGCGGCGCGCCGTGGTTATACCGGCTGGACGCTAAATGTAACGGCAAATGCAGCGCATTCGTCGCAAATATTTAGCGACAGCGTTGGTTATGGCGCTATTTACGAAGCATCACGCATTTTAAATGATTTTAGAGAGCAACTTGCCACGCAACCTAATTTAACATTTAACCCAGGGCTTATTGTGGGCGGTACCAATGCCGACTACGACAGTGCTAACTCGTCAGCAACGGCGTTTGGTAAAAGCAATGTAATTGCACAAACCGTGCATGTTGCAGGTGATTTACGCGCACTTTCGCCAAAGCAGGTAGAAAGCGCTAAAAGGGTTATGCTACAAATTGTGGCTAAAAACTTAGATGGCAGTAGAGCAGAGCTTATTTTTGAAGACGGTTACCCGCCAATGGCATTAACTGATGGCAATAAAAAGCTATTAGAATTATACAGCGACGCAAGCCACGACTTAGGCTTCAACAAAGTAGTAGCCGCCAATCCACGCAATGCAGGTGCGGCTGATATTTCGTTTGCGGCAAATCATGTTGATATGGCACTTGATGGTTTAGGTTTGATGGGCAGCGGCGCGCATACTAAAAACGAAACAGCCGATTTAACCAGCCTTGATAAAAACATTAAAAAAACTGCATTACTCATTTATAGATTAGGAAAACTGTAATAGTAAATGTATTTTAAAGATGAGCGTAGGCCAAATAATAACCGTCCTACGCTTGTACTAACTTTTAAGACATTATTTTAAACAATAATTCTCGCACTGTGGCCGGTTCAAACGGTTTATCACAAATAGCATCAACTCCCGCTTGAGCAATGTTAGCTAGGTGAGTGTCGTTTGCCTCTGAGCTCACCATTAAAATAGGAATATGTGAGTAGCTATTTGAGCTTCTAACGGCTTCTGTTAGTTCCCGTCCGTCCATTTCTGGCATGTTGTAGTCGGTTACTATTAAGTCAAACGGTTGGTTGTTTAAGTGCTCAATAGCTTCTTTACCGTTTTCAGCTTCTATTGGTGCAGGTATTCCCATACCCGCAAGTACGCGTATTATGTGTTTACGCGCAAAGCGGCTGTCGTCTACCACTAAAACTCGCAGCAGCGTTACGTCAAAATGATCAAGTTCTACTTCTTCTTCGCTTATGATATCGAGGGTTGCTTTGAGTGCGCGGGTAATGGCTTTTGCGCTAAAAGGCTTAGGCAAAATAGCCAGCACACCCGATTGGCGTAATTGCTCAAGGTATTTTTTATTACGCTCGCTCGATATAAGCATAAAAGGTTGATGCTCGGTGATAAGGTTTGATCTTATTTCTTGCAATAGTGAATCGGCTGTCCCGTCAGATAAATACATAGAGCTTATAACTAGATCAGGGTGATAACTTGCTAATAAGCTAAGCGCTTGTGTTTGTGTAGATGCAGTTTCAACTTGTTTTACACCACTTTCTAAAAGCGATTTTATTATTATTTTTTGCTGAACCTCCGAAGGCTCTACAAGTAAAATGGACAAGTTTGCTATTGCAGTTAAGTCGCTCATTCAGATCTCTTTAGTATTGTTATAATCAGGATAATAATAACATTTTTGACTCGTTAATATTATATAAAGAGATTGTAATATTTAAGAAAACATTACCAACCCCTTTAAAATATAGCACTTATTAATTAGATTGAATGTAATCTAATGCATTCATTTTTTTATATGTGACGTTAGCGTGCAAAATATGTGCAGGTTCAGGGTCAACCACTTCAACAGGAATGTCGTAATTTCGGGCTATTTCAATTGCCATTTGCGTAATATTGACGCTAAACGAGGTGCCCATAAATACAATTTTATCGGCGTTGAGCATACGCTGTTGTGCTTGTGTTATTCTGTAAAGCTCGGTGTAGTATTCGTCAAATAATAAAACAAAGGGCTTAAATGAATGGTTTAGCTCAGGCGTTTGGTTTTGAATATTAAATAGCTCAAAAAGAGACTCTTGCAGGCGGCTTTCGTCTACACTATCCCACGGGGTGGCAAGTGGCGTGACAGGCTCACCTTGCTCATGAAATAAGGTCATTTGATCAAGCCTGCCGTGTATCGCTATGTAATTTTTGTTACCCGCTTTGCCATCAAGCCCATCTATGTTTTGAGTAATTAGGTTTTTGTCACTTAGCCAATGGTGTACGTCGTTTGGGCCATGGTTGCGATACGTTGCAAAGCGATGGTAATACCATGCTAAAAACTCTTTTGGGGCGTTTTGGTACATTGCGCGCGTTGCCATTTCCATAGGCGTATAATTTTTACTGCCAATGGTCCAATAACCATCCTCCCCTCTAAAGGTGGGAATACCACTGGCTGCGCTGACTCCCGCTCCTGTAATGTAAAGAGTGTTCACTTTTCAACCTCGTAACCGAGCACGTTAGCGCTTACTTGCTGATTATTATCAATGCCGCCAATTCGATATAAAACCCCACTGTGCTCAAGTAAGCCACGATGATCCATGCTCTTTACTTCAACTGGGGATAAAATCTGCCATTCGTTTTTTTTGATACTAAAGCGCCAAACATGGTCACTTGCTGGTGCAGGTTTGCCGTCGTAACCTATTGCGCTGTAGTTATATGGGTTATTAGAGCCTGCCATCATATAAATATTGCCATTATAGCTGGTGGCTGCCATTCGGTAGTGAGCAGTGCCTGTTGGATGTGGCAAGGTACGCCAATCTATTTTTTGTGGGTTAGTTGAATCTATTGTGCCTTTTAAGCACTGTGCTACACCTGCAAACGAGCGACGCGAATCAGGATTAGCTTGTGTTTTAACGCCATCACAAATAACAATGGTGTTACCACTAATAGCAGCGGCTTGGCCAAATACAGGCTCACCTAAAAATGGCGAGGCTTGTTGCCATGTATTATTTTGCGTGTCGTATACTTGTACTAAGTTTACGTTGCCGTCGTTATGCCAACCGCTAATTAGATAAATGTAACGCGCTTTGTAGCTCAGCGCTACGCTATCGTCTACGGGTACTGGCATGCTCGCAAGATGAGTGTAGGTATCTTTTATTACGTCGTACCTATATACGTCGGGGCTTGAAACTTCAGTATGATCCTCTGCTACCGTATAGCCGCCAAACACATAAGCGTACTCGCCTAAGCCGACTGCGGTGCTTGCTAAGCGCCCTTTTAATGGCAAGCTTGAAGGCACACCAGTTTTAGATTGCCACTGTGAATCGCCAACTTTAAGCGTCCACACTTTGTTATGCACTGACGAGTATTGTTTATCGCGCCCCAGCCCCATAAAGCTTAAAAAGTAGGGCTGGTTTTTTACAATAACTTTAGCCACAGCATTATTTGCAACAGGCTCAGGTAAAGCGGGAAGGCTTGCTAACGCAAGAGAAAAAAGAAGGCTCATAAGGCAAATAATTTAATAAGAATTAATACGCTCAGATTAAATTATTTTAGCCTTGTGAGCCAGTATTGTTATATCAAAATAATCAAACGCTTTTGATTAGTAACCATATTAGTAGGCAATACTAATATGCTGATTTACGTGTGCTGCATTTTGCGCTACATCAACCATTGCTGTTGCGTAATCAGTGACCGAAACTTTGCTTTCGCCTGCATCATTAGTAAAAAATGTATTACTGCCTATACGGTAATTGCCTTCATTATCACCCAGACATAACTTGTGCAGTTTATTTATCAAGGAACTACCTACAAACTGCTGTAAGAGCATTTATAGATTTTTAACGCAGCGCTGGAAAACCGCTATTAAAAATGTGGCGGTAAGTAATGTATTGTAGTTAAGGGCGTTGTGAAGATGAGCTGTCTAAGGTGGTAGTTCAGCATAATTTTTTAAGGTAAATAGGTTACGTTATCTAAGCCTTGTTGTTTATTTTTGTACATAGCTTGATCAGCATATTTTATAAGTTCATGATCTGTTTGTCCGTGCTCTGGGTAGTTTGCAATGCCAATACTGGGGGAAATATTTAGTAGTACGTCATCTAACTTAAAGACAGCTTTAAACTCAGTGAGGACTTTATTTTTTATTCTGACGGTTTCGTGGCTAGAACTTAAATTATCTAAAATAATTAAAAATTCGTCTCCACCTAAACGCCCTACTGTGTCGTAATGCCTAACCGACGCTGAAAGCCTTTTTGCTATAGCACATAAAAGCTTATCGCCAGTTTCGTGTCCGTGGGTGTCGTTTACTGCTTTAAAGCCATTTATGTCTATAAACAGTAAAGAAAAAAATGTGTTGTTTGTAGTTGCACTAATAATTACTTTTTCTAATCGCTCCATTAATAAAGAGCGATTAGGCAAACCAGTTAACACATCGTGCCGAGCCATGTACTGGAGCTGCTCTTCCATTACTTTTCGCTCAGTTATATCGTGCGCTACTGCAATTCTTACTTGATGTTGCTCTGACCAACGAACAGACCATAATATATGGACTATTTGACCATCTTTTCTCATCCAGCGGTTTTCAAAGCGAGGGTTTACCGTTTCGCCAGACAATAGCGAAGTTACGGCGTTATGCGTTTTGTAATGATCACCTTCGTAAACATAGTTAATCATCTTTTTGCCTACAACTTCGTCGGCCGTATAACCAAAAATTTGCTCAAATGCTGCGCTTACAAAAACAAATGTGCCTTGTTTATCTACCACACAAACGGCATCAAGCATTAAATCGAGTACTTCTTCTACATTAATTAATTCATTTTTTATCATACTTTGGTGCCTTTAAAGCAAAACCAAGCAAATTTAAGTATTCTATATAGCTTTAACAAAAGCAAAGATAATTAAACCACAATCGCAGATAACACAGGGCTAGGTATAAATTGTGCCCATATAATTAATATTGCTTTGAGAAGCATGACACGAAAAAGTTAAGATTAAATATTTAATAACCATAAATACTTTGAAGTTATTCTGAAATAGACTAAATTTTAAGTCGTATATAAACATATAACTATCAGCTATTTACATTTTACTGACTCTTTAATAAATATACTTATAAAGTTCATTTAACTATATTTTTACAGTTCAATTGGGCGAAATTAGACCTTTCAACTACTACAAAATTAGTTACCTTGATTTAATCTCATTTATGCTTTTACACTGTTAATGTATGTTAATATTGTGTGATATCACATGTATTACAAAAACAAAGACTGTTTTTGATTTTTGATTGCGCAGGAGACTTTTGGGTGAAAATATCACAACGTTTGTTTTGGCCATTACTTTTTGTTTGCCCTCTCTTAACGGCCGAGCCGTTTGAAGATGAAGACCTCGATCTTGATGCTTTAATGGGCATGGATGTACAAGCAACTTCTGCGATGAAAAGAGCGCAATCAGCATTTGATACCGCTTCATCTATTTATGTATTAAGTAAAGAACAAATTACTAACTCTGGTGCTACATCAGTACCTGAAGCACTGAAAATGGTGCCTGGTTTAATTGTACGTCAGCTCGATAACAATCAATGGGCTATTTCATCAAGAGGTATTGCCTCTCGATTTTCTAGCAAACTATTGGTTATGATTGACGGACAAAGCTTATATACCCCAAAATTTGCTGCAGTTTATTGGGAAACACTCAACGTTCCTTTGTATGACATTGAACGCATTGAAGTAATACGCGGACAAGGCGGATTACTTTGGGGTAGTAACCTAAGGGATCCCCAAAAATAATTATTAAATTTCAATCACATCACTCACATCCATATTTTTCCAATCGAGTTGCACTACCACCTGTACGAAATAGGCTAGCCCTTCCAAGTAATCTCGCCGCCGCAGC